>Ga0210385_10000129_pt1:2500-81044 | contig 81044 bp, 69 predicted proteins | sample IncBWH26OmetaG_FD_160107 | JGI IMG/M metagenome (GOLD analysis project Ga0210385, IMG submission 160107) | Forest soil microbial communities from Barre Woods Harvard Forest LTER site, Petersham, Massachusetts, United States - Inc-BW-H-26-O ... | reverse complement strand
AAGCCCGGCATCGCCAGCCCGCTGCCGGCGGCGGCGGTGAGCGGCACGGCGGAGAAATCGAGCTGGCCCGAGCGCGTGTTCTGGATCTCCTCGGCCGGCCCCTTGAACGGCACGTCGTTGAACTCGACCTTGGCCTGCTGCGCCAATTGGATCATGGCGAGGTGCGGGATGGTGGCGATGCCGGGAATACCGACGTTGAGCGCGCCCGGCTTCTGCTTCGCCGCTTCGACGATGTCTTGCGCCGTCTTCAGCGGCGAATTCGGCGGCACCACGATGACCTGGTCGTTCTTGAAGGTCTGGCAGATCGGCGTGAACGATTTCACCGTATAGCCGGCGTCCTTGTCGGTGAGCGGCTGCACGGTGACCGAATAGGTGGCACCGTGCATCAGCATGTAGCCGTCCGGATTGGCGCGGGCGACGTCGGCGGTGCCGAGCACGCCATTGGCGCCCGGCTTGTTGACGACGATGACCGGCTTGCCGAACTGCGCCGACATGCCGTCGGCCAGGACGCGGCCCAAAATATCGGCACTCGATCCGGGCGTCGCTGGCACGATGATCTGGACCACGCGCTCCGGATAGCTTTGCGCCGCGGCTCCGGTCGCGTTCGCCAGCCCCAAAGCCATGGCGGCGAAAGCAATGGCAGCGATGATCGCGCCCTGCCGCATCGCGTCCTCCCTTACCAGTTGGCGAAAACGATAGCCCATGGGACGCCCGGATCAAGGCTAAGGCCCAGGGTCAAACGTCGCGGGGCGTGGGCTTTCGCGCTGATGCAAGCGGCCGCGGATACCTATATAGAACAGGCCAACGGAGGGCTTAATGACCGACAAGATTCCCGTGACCGTGCTCACCGGCTATCTCGGCGCCGGCAAGACCACGCTCCTCAACCGCATCCTGTCCGAGCCGCACGGCAAGAAATACGCCGTCATCGTCAATGAATTCGGCGAGATCGGCATCGACAACGACCTCGTGGTCGGCGCCGACGAGGAAGTGTTCGAGATGAACAACGGCTGCATCTGCTGCACCGTGCGCGGCGACCTGGTGCGCATCCTCGACGGGCTGATGAAACGCAAGGGCAAGTTCGACGCCATCATCGTCGAGACCACCGGCCTCGCCGATCCGGCGCCGGTGGCGCAGACCTTCTTCATCGACGAGAACGTCGGGCGGCGGACCAAGCTCGACGCGGTGGTGACGGTCGCCGACGCCAAATGGCTCAACGATCGCCTCAAGGACGCGCCGGAAGCCAAGAACCAGATCGCCTTCGCCGACGTCATCCTGATCAACAAGACCGACCTGGTGACGCCCGATGAGCTGGCCGAGGTCGAGGCGCGCATCCGCGGCATCAATCCTTACGCCAAAGTACACAAGACCGAGCGCGCCCAGATTGCGCTGAGCGAAGTGCTGGAGCGCAATGCCTTCGATCTCGACCGCATCCTCGACATCGAGCCGGAATTCCTCGAAGGCGACGGCCACGATCACGATCATCACCACGATCATGATCACGGCCACGATCATCATCATGATCACGACCACAAGCACGCGCATTCGCACGGCGGGCTCAAGCACTATCACGACGAGGACATGCAATCGATTTCGCTGCGCAGCGACAAGCCGCTCAACGCGGACAAGTTCTTCCCGTGGGTGCAGGACCTGGTGCAGAAGGAAGGCCCGAACATCTTGCGCTGCAAAGGCATCCTCGCCTTCAAGGACGACGATGCGCGCTTCGTGCTCCAGGGCGTGCACATGATCCTCGACGGCGACCACCAGCGGCCGTGGAAAGACGGCGAGAAGCGCGACAGCCGCATGGTCTTCATCGGCCGCAATCTGCCAGGCAAGATGATCGCCGAAGGGTTTGAGAGCTGCATTGCGTAACCTGCTCCAATCTTCTCCCTCCCCCTTGTGGGGAGGGCGGAGTGGGGGTCGTGAGGTGGTGTGAGAGCGTGGACGACAGCACAGTGATTGCTTCGACAACAATCCGCCATCTCCCGACCCCCACCCCTGCCCCTCCCCACAAGGGGGAGGGGTTCAGCAGCGTCTGCCGCACACCATGACCGACACCCGCAACGACACCGCCTCCGTCGTCGAACGCATCCACGCGGTCGCAGCCAGCGGGCCGGTCATTGCCGCGCATTTTCTCGGCCGCATGGCGGTATTCGTGCTCGGCGAGGAAGCCATGGTGTTGGCTCCGCCGCGCGGCGAACCCAAGAGCGTCGCGGTCCACGGCGGCGCGATATTGGCGACGGCCGTGGGCGACTCCGTCGTCGTCTCGGGCGGCGACGACGGCAAGGTCGTGGAGACCGATGTCAGCGGCACGAGCCGCACCATTGCGGCGGACCCAAAGCATCGCTGGATCGATCATGTCGCGATCGGACCCGACGGCGCGGTCGCCTGGTCAGCGGGCAAATCGGCTTTCGTTCAGGCCAAGGAGTTGCGCAGTTTCGACGCGCCCTCCACCGTCGGCGGGCTGGCCTTCCTGCCAAAAGGCTTTCGCCTCGCCATCGCCCATTACAATGGCGCCACGCTGTGGTTTCCCAATGCGCCGAAGGCCGATCCGGAAAAGCTCGAATGGAAGGGCTCGCATCTTGGCCTGACGGTGCACCCGGACGGCCGCTTCCTGGTCACCACCATGCAGGAGCCGATGCTGCACGGCTGGCGGCTTGTCGATCGCCAGCACATGCGCATGTCGGGCTACGCCGCCCGCGTCACTTCGCTCGGCTGGACCACGGGCGGCCGTTGGCTCGCGACCTCGGGCTCGACTCAGATCATCCTGTGGCCGTTCCAGACCAAGGACGGCCCCATGGGCAAGCAGCCAAAATTGCTGGCGCCGTCAGAGCATCGCGTCGCCGTGGTCGCCTGCCATCCCAAGCAGGACATCGTCGCCGCCGGCTACGCCGACGGCATGGTGCTGTTGGTGCGGGTCGAGGACGGCGCCGAGATTTTGGCGAAACGGCCTGGCGATGCGCCGCTCACGGCGCTGGCGTGGAGCGCTGACGGCACGCTGCTCGCCTTCGGCACCGAGAGCGGCGAAGCCGGCATTCTCGACCTCGCCTGAGCCGGGTTCCAACAGCAGGAACCGCGCCTTCCGCCAATCGTTATCTCTGCAGAACGTCACGATTTGCAGGGAGTGAGAACATGAGCATGATCGCGAAAGGGTCATGGAGTGCGTTGGCCGTTGCGCTCGCCATGACGTTGCCCGTGGTCGCCCAGGCCCAAGCCCCCGACCCGAAAGGCTGCACGCCGCAAGAGCGTTCCAATCAGGCCTTGAATCAAGGCGCCGACAAGAACGCCGGCGTGATTTGCCCGCCGGACGTCGACCCGGCGATGAAGGCGCCGACGCCGAAGACCGGTGACACGTCCGTCATACCACCGCCGGCGGCTGGCGACCCGAACGTGCAGCCGAAGTAACACCCGTCATTGCGAGCGGAGCGAAGCAATCCAGTTCTGAGGCGCCGCCTGGATTGCTTGGTCGCTGCGCTGCTCGCTATGACGAATAGGTGAGACGCAAACAAAAACCCCGGGCCGAGGCCCGGGGTTTGTTTTTCTTAACGCGTGGCACCGCCGTCAGATCACATATTGCCGCAGCGGCGGGTAGCCGTTGAAGCCGACCGACGAGTAGGTCGTCGTGTAGGCGCCGGCGGCCTCGATCAGCACCTTGTCGCCGATGGCGAGCGAGACCGGCAGCGGATATGGCGTCTTCTCGTACAGCACATCGACGGAATCGCAGGTCGGGCCGGCGATGATGCACGGTGCCGTCTCGTCGCGATCCTTGGTGGTGCGGATCGGGTAACGGATCGACTCGCCGATGGTCTCGGCGAGGCCGTGGAATTTGCCGATGTCGAGATAGACCCAGCGCACCTCGTCTTCGGGGCTGCGCTTGGCGATCAGCACCACTTCGGCCTCGATGATGCCGGCATTGCCGACCAGGCCGCGGCCCGGCTCGACGATGGTGTTCGGCAGGTTGTTGCCAAAGTGCTTGCGCAGCGACTTGAAGATCGCCTTGCCGTAGCTCTCGAGCTTTGGCGTCTTGCGGATGTATTTGGCCGGGAAGCCGCCGCCGAGATTGACCATGGCGAGCGTCATGCCGCGCTCGGCGCAGGATCGGAAGATCGCCGCGGTCGACGCCAGCGCCCGGTCCCAGGCCTCGACATTGTGCTGCTGCGAGCCGACATGGAACGAGATGCCATGCGGCACCAGTCCGCGCTTGTGCGCCAGCTCCAAGATATCGGCGGCATAGTCCGGCTCGCAGCCGAATTTTCGCGACAGCGGCCATTCCGAGCCCGAGCCGTCGCAATGGATGCGGCAGATCACCCGGCTGCCGGGAGCGGCGCGCGCCACCTTCTCGACCTCGGCCTCGCAGTCGACGGCGAACAACGTGACGCCGAGCGTGAAGGCTGCGGCGATCTCGCTCTCCTTCTTGATGGTGTTGCCATAGGAGATGCGATCCGGCGTCGCGCCTGCGGCCAGCGCGTCGTGGGTCTCGCTCACCGAGGCGACGTCGAAGCAGCAGCCCAGCCCGGCCAGGAGCTTGAGGACCTCCGGCGCCGGATTGGCCTTGATGGCGTAGAACACTTTGCTGTCCGGCAGCGCCTTGGCAAAGTTCAGGTAATTCTCGCGCACGACATCGAGGTCGAGCACGAGGCAGGGTCCGTTTTCAGTGCGATGCTTGAGAAATTCGCGGATGCGTGTGGTCATGTCGAACCAACTCCCTAATCCGGCCGACGGCGTAGCCGCCGAGGTGAACCTCCTGCGACGCGCGGCGTTCCGCAGGATTGCGGAAGCGTTACGTCACTGTGATTGCTGCCTTGGTCCGGATGAGGGAGACCCCGTTCCGCACTGCTGGCAAAGATGGACAAGCCCTTTCGGTGTCCCCGGCATTGGCGCCGGTAGTCATCCAAAAAAGCCCTTCCGTCGTTGCTTTAAGCCGCGTCGCCAGTGGAGAGCTGGCATCGCCGGTTCGCCTCCGGCTGCCGGTCGCGGGAGCAAGGAAGTAGTAGCGTCTTCCTTAGGCGGCTGTCCGGCCTCTTGTCCGGATGCCCACCGACCGACACACGGCCACAGGCACGTGCGAAATTGGGCAAGAGCGGAAATAATCCATTCAGGCGGGTGGCGCAACCCTTTTTGTTTTAACGAGAGGTAAAAGTTGCGAGCGGCGGTGGAGAGCGCGACGGATCGAGCGCGTCACTCGGCGCTGAACGGCTCGACGCGGCGCGCGGCGATGACGAACTGCACCATGACCGCGATACCGCACAGCACGAAGATGCCGTCGAGCACGCGCGCGCCGAGCGAGCCGAGCGAGAACAGGCTCGCGATCGCCCAGCTGCCGGCAAAGGCGGCGCCGAATACTTCGGCGCTGATCAGGATCGCCGCGCTGACCACGGTCAGCACGTTGAGCCAGAGGATGCGCCGGGGGCGCTGCGGTGCGGTTTGGTCCATGGGCCGGCAGTTACTCCGAAAGCGATGGCTGGATCAAGGCGGCTCAGGCGGCGTCGCGCGCGGCCTTTTGTGACAGCAGGCCGGCCTCGACCAAAGCTGAGCGGATGCGATCGATCTCGGCGCGGCCGAGTTTTACCAGCGGCGGCCGCACTACGGCACGCGGCAGCCGGCCGAGCAGCACCAGCGCCTCCTTCATGCGGTTGTGCATGTCGACCCAGGGGTCGGCATAGAAGACACGGGCCAGCGGATAGATGCGGTCGTTGAGGCGCCGCGCCTCGGCGAGGTCGTTGTCCTGGATCGCCTTGAACAGGGCGGACTGCAGGTCGGGGATGACGCTGCCGGAGCCGGAGAGCAGCCCGTTGCAGCCGAGCACCAGCGAGCTCAACAGCCAGGCGCTGTGGGTGGTGAGCACGTTGACCGGCCGCGGCAGGTTTTGCAGCTCGCGGATATGCATCTCATGCTGTGGCACATTGCCGGCCCAGTCCTTGATGGCGCGCAAGCTCGGCACCGCCTCGACCATCTTCAACAGCGTGTCGCGCGGATAGCCCTGGCCGGTCGCCAGCGGATACTGAAAGGCGATGATCGGCAGGCTCGAGGCGTCGGCGATGCGCTTGAAGTGCTCGACCGCCATGGCCGGCGACTGCTGCAAGGTGAACGGCGCCGGCGGGAAGACCAGGAGCGCGGACGCGCCGCCCTCCTCCGCCATGCGGGCGATGCGCGCGGCCTCGAGGCTGCCGTCGGCCCAGATGCCGTTGACGATCGGTAGCCGGTCGCCGATCTCGTCCTGGGTGATGGCCAGCACGCGACGTTGCTCCTCGAAGCTGCAAGACGCGACCTCGGTCGAATGGGCATTGATGGTGATCGCCGAAATGCCGTCGGTCGCCGCGACATCGCGCAGATGCTTGCGAAAACCCTTCTCGTCGATGGCGAGATCGTCGGTGAACGGCAGCAGCACCGCCGGAATGACGCCATGGGGGAGGTATTGGGCGTGACGGGGCATTTTCAGGCACTCCTCGACGGCTTTGGTCCTACGCTTGCGATGACATATATCATGGCCGCCTAGCCATTTCATAAGGGTCCCCCATGACCAGCCCTACCCTCCCGGCCGCTCCCGACGCGCCCGGCAATCCGCTGCTGGCGGATTGGACCACCCCCGACGAGGCCCCGCCGTTCGACCGCATCAAGCCCGAGCATTTCCGGGAGGCCTATGCCCGCGCGCTCGCCGACCACGAGGCCGAGATCGCGGCCATTACGGCCGATCCGGGGCCGCCGAGCTTCGACAATACGATCGCGACGCTGGAACTCGCCGGGCGGTCGCTGGCCCGGGTCGGCGACGTGTTCCATCTCCTGACCGGCGCCCATTCCAACGACGCGCTGCTCGAGATCGAGCGCGAGATGTCGCCGCAGATGGCGCGGCATTGGAACAAGATCAACACCAACGCGGCGTTGTTCGGCAGGGTCGATACGCTGATGCGCGGTATCGACACGCTCGGCCTCGATGCCGAACAGCAGCGCGTGCTGGAGCGCTACCACACCGGCTTCCGCCGCGCCGGCGCCGGCCTCGACGATCCTGCGAAGAAACGGCTTTCCGAAATCACCGAGCGTCTTGCCACCTTGGGCACCACGTTCAGCCAGAACGTGCTCGCCGACGAGCAGGCGTACACCCTCTCTGTCGATGGCGAGCCCGAGCTCGCCGGCCTGCCCGACTTCATGCGCGAGGCGATGAAATCCGAAGCGCAGGAGCGCAAGCTCGACGGCCACGTGATCACGCTGTCACGCTCCAGCGTCGAGCCGTTCCTGCAGTTCTCGCAGCGCCGCGACCTGCGCGAAAAAATATTCCGCGCCTTCGCCATGCGCGGCGACAATGGCGGGGCGACCGACAACAAGGCGATCATCGCCGAGATGGTGCGGCTGCGCGCCGAGCGCGCCCACCTGCTCGGATTTTCCGATTTCGCCCATTACCGGCTCGACGACGCCATGGCCAAGACGCCGGCCGCGGTGCGCAATCTGCTCGACACGGTATGGGCGCGGGCGCGGCAAAAAGCGCTGGCCGACCGCGACGCCATGCAGGAATTGGTGCGGGAGGACGGCGGCAATTTCAAGCTCGCCGCCTGGGACTGGCGCTATTACGCCGAGAAGCTCCGCCAGCGATTGTGCGATTTCGACGAGATGACCATCAAGCCGTATCTCAACCTCGATCGCATGATCGAGGCGGTGTTCTACACGGCCCAGCGGCTGTTCGGCCTGACCTTCTCGCCGCGCCCGGACGTGCCGGTCTGGCATCCCGACGTGCGGGTTTGGCAGGTGCGCGACCGCGACGGCAACGAGGTCGGGCTGTTTTTCGGCGACTATTTCGCGCGGCCGTCGAAGCGCAGCGGCGCCTGGATGACCTCGCTGCGCGAACAGGAGAAGCTTTCGGGCGACATCCGCCCCCAAATCATCAATGTCTGCAATTTCGTCAAAGCGCCGGACGGCGAGCCGACGCTGCTCAGCTTCGACGACGCGCGGACGCTGTTCCACGAATTCGGCCACGCGCTCCATGGCCTGCTCTCCGACGTCACCTATCCGCTGATTTCAGGCACCGGCGTCGCCACCGATTTCGTCGAGCTGCCGTCGCAGCTCTACGAGCACTGGCTGGAGCAGCCGGACGTGCTGCGGCGCTTCGCGCTGCATTACGAGACCGGCGAGCCGATGCCGGAGGAATTGCTGCAGCGGCTGCTCGCCGCACGCAATTTCAACATGGGCTTTGCCACGGTGGAATACGTCGCCTCCGCCCTGGTCGATCTCGATTTCCATTCGCTGCCGCCGGCCGAGGCGATCGACTCCAGCGCGTTCGAGAAAAAATCGTTGTCGCGCATCGGCATGCCCGACGAAATCGTGATGCGCCACCGCCCGCCGCATTTCGGTCACGTGTTCTCCGGCGGCGGCTATGCGGCGGCGTATTACAGCTACATGTGGTCGGAAGTGCTTGACGCCGATGCGTTCGCGGCGTTCGAGGAAACCGGCGACATTTTCGATGCCGCCACCGCCAAGCGGCTGCGTGACGCGATCTACTCAGCCGGCGGCAGGCAGGATCCGGCGGAAGCCTACAAGGCGTTTCGCGGCCGGCTGCCGAGCGCCGACGCGCTCTTGCGCAAGCGCGGCTTTAGCGAACCGGCCACGGCCTGAGCATGGCCGACCTGCATACGGCCGGGCATCGCCGCGGCGTCGTCTGCGCGCCGCACGCCGCCGCCGTCGAAGCCGGCCGCGCGATCCTCGCCGAGGGCGGAAATGCGGTCGAAGCCATGGTGGCCATGGCGGCGACCATCGCGGCCGTTTACCCGCACATGAACCATCTCGGCGGCGACGGTTTTTGGCTGATCCGCGAGCCGTCCGGCCGCGTGCGCGCCATCATGGCGCCCGGTCCCGCCGGCCGTAACGCGCGGCCCGAGCTTTACCGCGACTCCGAAACCATCCCGCCGCGTGGGCCGCTCGCGGCGCTCACCGTGCCGGGCGCGATCGGCGGCTGGATACTGGCGCTGCAGGCGGCGAAGGCCAACGGCGGCAAGCTGCCGCTCGATGTGCTGCTGACCAACGCGTCTGGCCACGCCCGCGATGGCTATCAGGTCTCGCGCAGCCAAAACCGACTTACGGAGAACCATCTGGCCGAGCTCAAGGATGTTCCCGGCTTCGCCGCAACGTTTCTGGTCGACGGCAAGGTGCCGGCGGTCGGCACCACGCTGAAGCAGCAGGCGCTCGCCGCGACACTCGACCAGCTCGCCCATGCCGGCCTCGACGATTTTTATCGCGGCGACATCGGGCGCGAGATCGCAGCCGATCTCGACCGCATCGGCAGCCCGGTCACGCGCGAGGATCTGAACCGCTACGAGGCCAAGATCGCCGAGCCGCTGCGCGCCGAGCTCGCGGCGGGCACGGTCTACAACACCGGCGCGCCGACCCAAGGCATTGCCTCGTTGATGATCCTCGCTTTGTTCGACCGTTTGGGTGTGACCGAGGGAGAAAGTTTTGATCACATCCACAGCCTGGTCGAGGCGACCAAGCGCGCGATCCGCACCCGCGACCGCGCCGTCACCGATGCGGCGTTTCTCGCCCACCCACTCGACCGCTATCTCGAGCCACGTTTCATCGCCGGCGAGGCGATGAAGATCGACCGCCGCAAGGCGGCGCGCTGGCCATCGGCCGCGGGCGAAGGCGACACGATCTGGATGGGCGCAGCCGACTCTTCGGGCTTGGTCGTGTCCTACATCCAATCACTCTATTGGGAATTCGGCTCCGGCTGCGTGCTGCCGGCGACCGGCGTGCTGATGCAAAACCGCGGCGCGAGTTTTTCGCTGCAAAGCGGCGCGCTCAATCCGCTGATGCCCGGCCGGCTGCCGATCCACACCCTCAATCCGGCGCTCGCCGTGCTCAAAGACGGCCGCATCATGGCCTATGGCTGCATGGGCGGCGACGGCCAGCCGCAGACCCAAAGCGCATTGTTCACCCGCTACGTGACCTTCCGCGAACCGCTCGCCGACGCCATCGACCGCCCCCGCTGGGTGCTCGGCCGCACCTGGGGCGCGGCGCGCACGGCGCTACGCCTCGAACCGCGCTTCGACGGCAATCTGATCGACGCGCTGGCCAACGCCGGCCACGAGGTCGAGGTTTTGGACGAGCCCTACTCCGACGTCATGGGTCACGCCGGCGCCGTGGTGCTGCATAAGGACGGCAGTTGCGAAGGCGCCCACGATCCGCGCGCGGATGGCGGGGCGGCTGGGGTATGATCCGACGCGGCCTTCGCGCGGATCGCGCCAATCTTCCACCAGAAATACTTGTTCACGCGGCTCGAACAGTCTTAATGCGCTTGGCATCTGCTGCTTTGAGATTCCGTCGCGCCAACTTCAGATCGTATTGGGTCTGAAGATTCATCCAGAACTCCGGGCTATTGCCAAAGTACAAACTGAGCCGAAGTGCCGTGTCAGCCGTGATGCGTCTCCGGTTGTCGACGATCTCGGCAATGCGGTTCGGCGAAATGCCAATGGTCTTGGCGAGTTGGTTCTGTGAGAGACCATACTCGGCGAGGAATTCGTCCTTCAGCATTTCACCGGGCGTGACCGATGCAAATTCATTATGTGCCATCGCTACCGCTCCATCGGCGATAGCCCAAGCCGCTCCATCAACTCGCGATCGTGATCACGCCCAGGATTAGCCGTGGTGAGAAGCTTCGGCCCATAAAAAATCGAATTGGCGCCGGCGAGGAAGCACAACGCCTGCGTCTCCTCGCTCATGTCCTCGCGGCCGGCGGAGAGGCGCACCATCGAACGCGGCATGGTGATGCGGGCGGCGGCGACGGTACGGACGAATTCGAGCGGCTCGAGCGCGGGCTCGGCGGCGAGCGGCGTGCCGGCGACGCGCACCAGCATGTTGATCGGTACCGATTCCGGATGCGCCGGCAGGCTCGCCAAGGTCGCGATCATGCCGATCCTATCCTCGCGGGTCTCGCCCATGCCGACGATGCCGCCGCAGCAGACGTGAATGCCGGCGTCGCGCACGTGGTCGAGCGTCTGCAGGCGGTCCTGATAGGTGCGCGTGGTGATGATCTTCTCGTAGAACTCCGGCGAGGCGTCGAGGTTGTGATTGTAGAAATCGAGGCCGGAGTCTTTGAGCCGACGCGCCTGGCCGGCGGTGAGCATGCCGAGCGTGGCGCAGGTTTCGAGCCCGAGCGCCTTGACGCCTTCGACCATGGCGCAGACGGAATCAAGATCGCGATCCTTCGGTTCGCGCCACGCCGCGCCCATGCAGAAGCGGCTGGCGCCGCCGGCTTTCGCCGCGCGCGCTTCGTTGAGCACCGCGTCGAGCGCCATCAGCTTGTCGGCGCGCACGCCGGTGTCGTAGCTCGCGCTCTGCGGGCAATAGGCGCAGTCCTCCGGGCAGCCGCCGGTCTTGATCGACAGCAGCGTCGATATCTGCACCGCGCCGAGGTCGAAATTGGCGCGATGCACGCTTTGCGCGCGGAACATCAGGTCCGGGAACGGCAGGTCGAACAGCGCGCGCACTTCGGCGCGGGTCCAGTCGTGGCGAGCGGGCGCGCCGCCCCCCGCGGCCGGAGTCCCCTCACCCCAACCCTCTCCCCGCTGGGGAGAGGGAGTTCGCCGCGCGTGCTCAGCCTCTGTCACAACCACGCTTCTCCATTCGTCGTGCAACTGTAGCCTGGATAGCGGCAAATCAAAATCCTGCACCGGGCCGGGCTGGAACGCGGCGCTTATTCATATGAGAATGCCGGGCCGGACGTTGCGAGGGACACAATGATTTCGAGACGCGCCTTTGCTGTTGCCGTCGCAAGTCTATTCGCCGTTGGCTGCACTTTGGGCCCGGCCGCCGCGCAAGACTGGCCGACGCGGCCGGTGACCATGGTGGTGCCGTTTCCGCCCGGCGGCGGCACCGACGTGCTCGGGCGGATCATCGGCCGCCGTCTTTCCGAAATCCTCGGCCAGCAGGTGATCATCGACAACGTCGGCGGCGCCGGCGGCATGATCGGCTCGAACAAGGTCGCCAAGGCGACACCGGACGGCTACGAATTCGTGCTCGGCAGCCGCGCCGATGCCATCAATCAGACGCTCTACAAGCACCCGCTTTACGATCTCAAGGAAGACCTGGTGCCGGTCATCCTGGTCGCCGACCAGCCGATGGCGATGATCGCGCGGCACGATCTGCCGGTCGACGGACTGCAGGACTTCATCGCCTACGTCAAAAAGAACCAGGCGACCATGCGCACCGGCTCGGCCGGCATCGGCTCGACCGGCTATGTCGACTGCGCGCTGTTCAATCAGGCGATCGGCGTGAAGGTCCAGGATATCCCCTATCGCGGCGGCGGCCCGGCGCTGCAGGATTTGATCGGCGGCCAGTACGATTATTTCATGACCTTGAGCCCCACCGCCGTGCCGCCGATTCAGAGCAACCTGGTCAAGGGCATCGCCGTGTTCCGCCGCGAACGCTTGCCGTCGCTGCCGAGCCTGCCGACCGCCTACGAGCAGGACATGAAGGATTTCGAGGCCTCGACCTGGTTCGCCTTCTTCTTTCCCAAAGGCACGCCGGACGCGATCATCACGAAGCTGCATGACGCCACGGCCGCGGCGATGGACACGCCGGCCGTGCAGGACGCCCTCGTCGCCACCGGCTCATTCGTCGTGCCGCCCGAGCATCGCTCGACCGCATATCTGCAAAGCATCATCGTGCCCGAGATCGAGAAAAACGGTGCGCCGCTCCGCGCCGCCGGCATGTCGATTGATTGATTGTTGTTTGAGTTTCGGGCATCGCCCTGCGAAAAGGCGTCGCGTTGCCACGGCGCGCGCCGCGGGCAAGAGTGACCGCGAAACGTGGTTGCGGAGGAAAGCATGACGTCGTTTCGCGCCTTATGCGCAGCCATAGCCGCTGCAGCAGTCATTGCCGGCACCGCCGCGGCTGCGGATTGGCCGAGCCGGCCGATGCTGGCGATCAGCCCGTTCGCCGCCGGCAGCGCCAACGACCTCGTCGCGCGCATCGTGCTCGACCAGGTCGGGCAAGTGCTCGGCCAGCCTTTTGTTTTGGAGAACCGGCCGGGCGGCGGCGGCATCGTCGGCGCGGCATCGGTGGTGCGGGCCGATCCCGACGGCTACACCTACATCTTGAGCTCGGCGTCGATGAGCTCGCAGGTGATCCTGCATAAATCGCTGCCCTACGACGCACTGCGCGATCTCGAGCCGGTGGCGATGCTGGGCGCGCAGCCGAGCGTGCTGGTGGCGGCACCGGAAAAGGGTTTTAAGACCGTGGCCGACCTGGTCGCGGCGGCCAAAGCCAAACCCGGCGTACTGAACTTCGCGTCGGCCGGCATCGGCTCCGCGTCCCACATCGCCGGCGAGCGCTTCCGCCTGGCGGCGGGGATCGACGTCCAGCACATTCCTTATAAAGGGCCGGTCGAAGCGCTGGCCGACGTGATGACCGGGCGCGTGGATTTTTATTTCCTGCCGCTGGCGCCAGCGCTGCCGCTGATCAGCCAGGGCAGAGTCACGGCGCTTGCGGTATCAACCACCAAGCGCGCCGCGGCGCTGCCCGACGTGCCGACCATCGTCGAAGCGGGCTATCCGGATGCCACCTATCTGTTCTGGGGCGGCATCTCGGCGCCGGCCAAGACGCCGCGCGATATCGTCGACAAGTTGAACGCCGCGGTGGGCAAGGCGCTGGCCATGCCGGCTGTCCAGGAGAAATTGGAGCGCCTCGGCGTGCAGCCGATGCCGATGAGTCCCGATCAATACGGAAAATTCTTCGCCGACGACATGGCGGCCATGGTCAAGCTCGGCAAGGACGCCCATATCGAGCCGACGGATTGAGCATATAATACGTCATGACCGACACCCTGCCCGATCGCCTGTCGACCAACCCGAGCAGCCCTTACTACAACGCCGAGATCCTCGAGCGCGACATCGGCGTGCGCTTCAAGGGCGTCGAGAAGACCAACGTCGCCGAATATTGCGTCAGCGAAGGCTGGATCCGCGTCGAGGCCGGCAAGGGCAAGGACCGCCACGGCAATCCGCTGACCATCAAGCTTTCCGGCACGGTCGAGCCTTATTTCAGATCGTAGGGCGGGCATGAAGACTGGAGCGGCTCCGTCCCGAAATCCGCCAAAGCTCATCGGACCGCCCGTGCGGCCCCTGATCCGTCGATCCGGTGCCGCGGGCGGCAACCATCGTGTTATACGTCTTGTCCGCGAAGAACCTGATTGCAGCGAGGCAAGCGCGATGACGATCACACTCAGGCGCGCGACAATGACCGATGCGAAGCACGTGGCATTGCTGCTAACCGAGCTCGGTTACCCCTCGACGGAGGTGGATGTCCAGGAACGCCTCGATCTTGCGCTGAACAATGACGCCAGTTGCTGTCTCGTTGCGCAGTCGGCAGGCGATGTCATCGGCCTGATCGTTGCCGAACTGGTCCCCTATTTTCCGAATGGCTCGACGATTTGTAGAGTTACGGCCCTTGTCGTCTTGTCGCCTCATCGAGGCCGAGGTGTCGGTGAGAAGCTGCTCGCGGCCGTTACCGACTTCGCACGCCGGCATCATTGCGCCGGAATTGAACTCACCAGCAGTGAGCGGCGCGTTGACGCGCACCGCTTCTACCAGAGGCTCGGATTTTCCCGAACCTCGTTCAGATTCTTCCAGGCGCTATGAGCGTGCCTGCCCGCGCGGTCACTCACCCGCACGCCAGCGCGTAGATGTGCTGCACGCCCGCCGGCAGCGGCGTTTCGCGCCAGCTCTCGCCACCGTCCGCCGTGCCGAACACTTCGCCATAGCGCGCGGCGATGTAGACCTGCTTGGGGTCGGTGTGATGCAGGCTGACCGACATCAAGGTGCCGTGCGGCTGCACCTTGTCGAAACGCTGCCAAGTGCGGCCGATATCCTGGCTGCGGTAGAGCGCGCCGTCCTTGGATGATGCCGCCACGCTGAGGCAGGCATAAAGCGTGTTCGGATCCTGCGGCGACACTTTGATGTCGCGGCCGTAGGTGAACGGCGAGAAGCGGTCGACGCGCAAATCCTCCCAGGTCTTGCCCTGGTCTTGGCTGCGGAACAGGCCCATGCGCACGGCGAGCACGACGGCGTCGGGATCGGCTGCGCTCATGCAGATGGCGTGACCGTCGAGCATGCCTTCGGCCTCGGTATCGCTGACGATCTTTGAGCGCAGCCGCGGTTCCTCGACCGACAAGCGGATCAGATGCTCGCTGCAATCGCTCCAGCTTTCGCCGCCGTCGGTCGAGCGCATCACGCCGCCGACCTCGAGCGCGGCATAGATTTCGTCCGGCCGGCGCGGGTGACGCGCAAAGCGCATCACCCGAACGGCGAACGGCGCCTTGCCGCGATCCGGCAGTTTTGGATCAGCTTGCCGCGTCCAGCTCTCGCCCGCGTCGGTGCTGCGATAGATCGAAGCCGGCGAACCTCCGGCCAGCATGCGTCGCGGATCGGCCGGGTCCGGCAAAAACGACCAGACCTGCACGCCGCTGTCGGGAAAATTGGCGCGCTTGAACGTCGCGCCGCGATCGGTCGAGCGGTAAATGCCGTCCTTGGTGCCGGCGAGAACGAGGTTTGGATCGCGCGGATGCACGAAGACCGTATAGGCCTCGGGCTCGGTCAGAACCTGCTGCCAGTCGGTTCCTTCAGCGTCGCGGCGGAACACGCCGGCGAGGTTGCCTTGATTGCCGCCGTAATACCCGCCGACGCCGGCGAACACATGCGATGAGGTCATGGCGCTTTCCTCCAAAAATTATTTGCCGCATGATATTCGGCGGCACGCGGCCCGACAATGCGTCTCAGTGCAAGGTCGGCCGTTCCGCGACCACGCGCAGATCGATCATGCCGATCAGCGCCTTTCGGTTCGCCTCGGCCGCGGCCAACTCGCTTTGAGCTTCTTTCGCCGTCGAACCATTCGAGCCCCACACCACGATGCCGCCGAGCAAGGCGGCCATGGCGAGCATCATCAGCTGCAGATCGAACCGGATCGCGCCGAGGAGAAGCGCGACAAGTAGGACCCCGCCAACGCCCGCGGCGATCCGGCCCGCCAGAATAAATTTGCCGCAGTTCTCGATTTTGGCAGCAAGCCCTTCGATCTGCGCCTCAAGGCGCTCGATCTCGTCGTGCGGGTCGCCGTCGCTCCCGATGACATCGCTCATGCTCGCGAGCCTACATCGCTCTGCGCCAAGCCTGCTATAATGAAGGCCTCCAGCATGAGAAGCTCACATGTCGAGAATTGCGACGTTCCTCATTCTTGCGATCAGTCTCGCGGCCTGTGGCGTGGCCAATACCCTGGTCGACGGCTTTAAGCACGCCAAGGCAGTCGAGGACGACTTGGCGACGTCGACCGGCATGAAACCGCAAGTCGGTTTCAACTGGGTCAACGGGCGGCTATTGGCGGTCACGGTCACCTTCCCGCAACTCTATCAAGATAAGCCGCTCGGCGAGTTGGCCGAGACGGTACGCCGCTCGGTGACCGCGCAGTTTCAGCAAACGCCGGAAAACATCTTGTTGGCCTTCGCGCTGGGCAGAGCGCCGGCCGGACCGGCGGCGCAGTTGCAAGAATTGCCGGGTCAGGCCGCAAGACGCGCCCTCTGATCACTCCGCCGCCACCCGCGTCGCCAGGTCGACCGCCTCGACCTTGGCGGCGCAAAACTTGAATTCGGGAATTTTACCGAACGGATCGAGTTTTGGATTGGTCAGCAGGTTCGCCGCCGCCTCCACATAGGCGAACGGAATGAACACCACGCCTTCGGGGATGCCGTCGTCCTGGCGCGAATTGAGCTCGACCGTGCCACGCCGAGTGGTGACGCGGATCATGTCGCCCGGCGCGATGCCGAGCTTGGCCAGCGTGCCGCGCGACACCGAAGCCACCGCCGACGGCTCGATCGCATCGAGCGTGGTGGCGCGGCGCGTCATGGCGCCGGTGTGCCAATGTTCGAGCTGGCGCCCGGTGGTGAGGATGAACGGATAATCCTCGTCCGGCACTTCGTCCGGCGGCTGCAGTTTTGCCGCGACGAGCTTGCCGAAGCCGCCCGGGCGCGGAAAACCTTGGTCGAACACCACGTCGCGGCCCGGCACGTCGGGCCCGTCGACGGGATAAGTGACGGCGTCTTCGCGCTCGACGCGATCCCAGGAAATATTGGCGAGCGCCGGCATCATCGACGCCATCTCGGTGAAGACTTCGCTGACGTGCTTATAGGTCCAGCCGCAGCCCATGCGGTTGGCGATCTCCTGGATGATCCACAGATCGTGGCGCGTGTCGCCGGGCAGCGGCAGCGCCTGGCGGCCCATCTGCACCTGGCGGTTGGTGTTGGTGACAGTGCCGACCTTCTCCGGCCAGCCGGAGGCCGGCAGCACCACGTCGGCATACATCGCGGTCTCGGTGAGAAACAGATCCTGCACCACCAGATGTTCGAGATGCGCCAGCGCCTGGCGGGCATGATTGAGGTCGGGATCCGACATCGCCGGATTCTCGCCCTCGATATACATGCCCTTGATCTCATCGGCGTGCACCGCGTCCATGATCTCGACCACGGTCTTGCCCTTCTTCGGATCGAGCTTGACGCCCCAGGCCTTCTCGTATTCCGCCCGGATGTCCGGGTTCTCCACCGACCTGTAATCGGGGAAGAACATCGGAATGAGGCCGGCGTCGGAAGCGCCTTGCACGTTATTCTGGCCGCGCAGCGGATGCAGCCCGGTGCCGGGCCGGCCGATCTGGCCGGTGATCAGCGACAGCGCGATCAGACAGCGCGCATTATCGGTGCCGTGGGTGTGCTGCGACACGCCCATGCCCCAGAAGATGATGGCGCTTTCGGCGCGCGCATAGGTGCGCGCCACTTCGCGCAGCGTGTCGGCGGGAAGGCCGCAGATCGGCGCCATTTCCTCCGGCGTGAAATCCTTGATGTTTTCCTTCCAGGCGTCAAAACCCTCAACATAGGTCTGGATATATTGCTGGTCGTACAGTTTTTCGGCGACGATGACGTTGAGCATGGCGTTGAGCATGGCCACGTCGGCGCCGTTCTTGAATTGCATCATGCGCCAGGCGTGGCGCTTCAAGGCTTGCCCGCGCGGATCCATGACGATGAGTTTTGCGCCGCGCTTGGCCGCCTGCTTGAAGAAGGTGGCGGCGACCGGATGGTTCTCCGTCGGGTTGGCGCCGATGACAATGATGACGTCGGAGTTCTTGCACTCATTGAAGGTCGCGGTCACCGCCGCCGAGCCGACGCCTTCGAGCAACGCCGCCACCGACGAGGCGTGGCACAGCCGGGTGCAGTGATCGACATTGTTGGTGCCAAAACCGGTGCGCACCAGTTTCTGGAACAGATAGGCCTCTTCATTGGAGCCCTTGGCCGAGCCGAAGCCGGCCAGCGCCTGCGGCCCATCGCGGTCGCGGATTTTCTTCAAGCCCGATGCCGCACGATCGAGCGCCTCGTCCCAGGTCGCTTCGCGGAAATGCGTCCACGGATTGGACGGGTCGATTTCCTCGTGCGGCACTTTCGCCACGCCGTCCTTGCGGATCATCGGTTTGAGCAGGCGCTGCGGATTATGCACATAATCGAAGCCGAAGCGGCCTTTGACACAGAGCCGGTTCTGGTTGGCCGGTCCGTTCTTGCCGGTCACCGCGACGATCTTGTCGTTCTTGATCTGATAGGTGAGCTGGCAGCCGACGCCGCAATAGGGACAGACGCTGTCGATCATGCGGTCGGGCTTGCCCTTATAGACATTATTTTCGTCGACCATGGTCGCCGGCATCAGCGCGCCGGTCGGGCAGGCCTGTACGCATTCGCCGCAGGCCACGCAGGTCGAATTGCCCATCGGATCGTCGAAGTCGAACACGATCTTCTCGCCAAAACCGCGGCCGGCCATGCCGATGACGTCGTTGACCTGCACTTCGCGACAGGCGCGGACGCACAGATTGCACTGGATGCAGGCGTCGAGATTGACCGCCATCGCCACATGGCTGCGGTCCGGCTCAGGCGTCGAGCGGCGCGGGAAGCGGCCCTGCTTGAGCTCCATGCGGGTCGCAACTTTCCAGAATTCGGAATCCGGATCGTGGGCGACCTCGCGGGCCGGCTGATCGGTCAAAAGCAGCTCCGCCACCATCTTGCGCGCGGTCTTGGCGCGGTCGGTCGCGGTCTTGACCTTCATGCCGGGCGAAGGGTTGCGGATGCAGCTCGCCGCCAGCACGCGCTCGCCCTCGATCTCGACCATGCAGACGCGGCAATTGCCGTCGGGCCGGTAGCCGGGCTTTGGCGAATAGCATAGATGCGGCAGTTCGATACCGAGCCGAAGCGCGGCGTTGAAGATGGTCTCGCCGGGGCGGATATCGACTTCGCGATCGTCGATCAGGAAGGTATTGGCGGCCGGTTTTTGGTCGTCAGTCATTGCATCAAACCTTTAGCTTGCTCCGGCATGAAAGATTACCAATGTCCCAGCGGCTTGGTCAGTTCTTCCGGGAAGTATTTTAGCACAGAAAGCAATGGATTCGGCGCCGCTTGGCCCAGCCCGCAGATCGAGGCGTCGCGCATCAGGGTGGAGAGCTCGTCCAACAGGGCCGGGTCCCACGGCCCATGGGCCATCAGGTGGGCGGCCTTCTCGGTGCCGACGCGGCACGGCGTGCACTGGCCGCAGCTCTCGTCCTCGAAGAATTTGATGAGGTTGAGCGCCACCGCTTTCATGTCGTCCTTGTCCGAGAGAATCACAACCGCATGCGACCCCACGAAGCAGCCGTATTTTTCCAAGGTGCCGAAGTCGAGCGGGATGTCGGCCATCGCGGCCGGCAGGATGCCGCCCGAGGCGCCGCCCGGCAGATAGCCCTTGAAGCTGTGGCCGTCGGCCATGCCGCCGCAGAACTCGTCGATCAGTTCGCGCGCGGTAACGCCGGCCGGCGCGAGTTTCACGCCCGGATTCTTGACGCGGCCCGACACCGAGAAACTGCGAAAGCCCTTGCGGTCGTGGCGGCCCTGCGAGGTGAACCAGTCGGCACCCTTCTCGACGATGTCGCGCACCCAGAACAACGTCTCGACATTCTGTTCGAGCGTCGGACGGCCGAACAGGCCGACTTGCGCGACATAGGGCGGCCGATGGCGCGGCAGGCCGCGCTTGCCCTCGATCGATTCGATCATCGCCGATTCTTCGCCGCAGATATAAGCGCCGGCGCCGCGGCGCAGGTGGATCTTGGTGTGGTCGGCAAGACCGGCGGCCTCGACCTTGGCGATCTCTTCGAGCAGAAGCAGGATCACTTCGGGATATTCATCACGGACATAGAGATAGGTGTCGGCGGCCTCGACGATCCATGCCGCGATCAGCATGCCTTCGATGAAGCGGTGCGGGTCTTGTTCGAGATAATAGCGGTCCTTGAACGTGCCGGGTTCGCCTTCATCGCAATTGACCGCGAACAGGCGCGGTGCCGGCTCGGCCCGCACCAATGACCATTTGCGTCCGGTGGGAAATCCGGCGCCACCAAGGCCGCGCAGTCCGGCATCGCTGACCGCCTTGATGATGTCGTCGCGCGTGCGCGTGCCGCCGATGCAGGCTTTCAGCAACCCATAGCCGCCGCCGCCGACATAAGCGTCGAACGCCGTCGGTGTGGGATAGGCGTGCGCATGCGCGGGCTTCGCCGCGGCCGCGACGACTTTCGCCATATCGGCATTGAGCACCTGGACATGGCCGACCGCACAGGCCGGCGCGCGATCGCATGCCCCCATGCAAGGCGCGCGAACCACCCGCACGCCCGGCCCGAGTTTCTGCGGCAGTGCCGCCAAGAGATGCTCGGAGCCGGCAAGCGCGCATGACAGCGAATCACACACCCGCACAGTCACCGGCGGCGGCGGCGTCTCGCCCTCCTTCACTACGTCGAAATGCGCATAGAAGGTCGCGACTTCGTAGACTTCGGTCTGCGCGAGCTTCATCTCGGCCGCCAGCGCGGCAAGGTGCGCGCTCGATATATGACCGTACTTGTCCTGAATGAGATGCAGATGCTCGATCAAAAGGTCGCGCCGCCGCGGCCGGTCGATGAGCAGCGCCTCGATGTCGGCAGCCGCCTGCGGATCGACCTGCCGGCCCTTCGGCGTGCGCCCCGGCCGGCGCCGGCCGGCGCCCCCGCGTTGGGCAGGCGGTGAGGTCGGGGGCGGCTCGGTCAGGTTCATTTTTCCTCTCAAGATGCAAAAATAGACATAGCCGCTTGCCGTGGAAAATTCCAATTTTGGCAACGCATGCCGGTCTTTAAATCCCGGTGGGCAAGGCGAATTCCGGTCAGGCGTTGCCGCCGCGACACTTGGCCTCAGAGCGGCACCTGTCCCTTATTGCATTGCAGCGAGAGGTTGTTCCACAGAGCTAGGCAACTCCCCTGTGGGAAAGGCCCCACCAACCGGGGTTGCTACCGAGGCAAAGTGTATCGGGCTCCCCCATTACCTAATGGTCGAACTTGCTATTCCGGTCGAGCTATAGGAATTTGAGCAAACGAATGCCCGACTAAGCATTCGTCGAGCCGGGGCTAAACGCCGGCCGCTTCGCAGCAAGAAGCCTACAGAACGTTTTGGGGAATCCAAGGAGGACCACGCGATGGCTTTGTTACCCTTCCTTGATCGTAGTCATACGATCGCCAAGCCCGGTTTCAGCCGATGGATGGTGCCACCCGCGGCGCTTTGCATTCATCTATGCATCGGCCAGGCTTATGCATTCAGCGTTTTCAATTTGCCGATGACCAAGCTGCTCGGCATCACCCAATCGGCGCCGGGCGACTGGAACTTGCCCGAGCTCGGCTGGATTTTTTCCATCGCCATCTTCGTGCTCGGCACCTCCGCCGCGATCTTTGGTCGCTGGGTCGAGGAAGGCGGCCCGCGCCAAGCCATGTTCGCTTCGGGTCTGTGCTGGGCGCTCGGCTTCTTCATCTCGGCGGTCGGCGTCTACATCCACAATCTTTGGATCGTCTATCTCGGTTACGGAATCTTCGGCGGTATCGGCCTTGGCCTCGGTTACATCTCGCCAGTCTCGACCCTGATCAAATGGTTTCCCGACCGTCCTGGCATGGCGACCGGCATGGCCATCATGGGCTTCGGCGGTGCCGCCTTCATCGCCTCACCGCTCTCGGTATTCCTGATGTCGAAATTCTCGACACCGACTCACGTTGGCGTCGCTGAGACGTTTATCAGCCTTGGTGTGATCTATCTGATTTTCATGTGGATCGGCGCTGCCATCGTGCGCATACCCGCGCCGGGCTGGAAGCCGGAAGGTTACGTGCCGCCGGTCGTCGAACAGAAACTGATCACCAGGAACGATGTTTACGTTTATGACGCGATCAAGACGCCGCAATTCTGGTTGATCTGGTGGGTGCTCTGCCTCAACGTCACCGCCGGCATCGGCGTGCTTGGGCAAGCTTCCGCCATGAGCCAGGAAATGTTCCCGGGGAAGGTTTCGGTCGTCGCAGCGGCGGGCTTCGTGGGCCTGCTCAGTCTGTTCAACATGCTGGGCCGCTTCTTCTGGGCCTCCACGTCGGACTATATCGGGCGCAAGAACACCTATTTCTGCTTCTTCGCACTCGGTACTCTGCTCTACTGCCTGGTGCCGTGGACCGGTTCGATCGGCAGCGTGGCGCTGTTCGTGCTCTGCTTCGTCATCATCATGAGCATGTATGGCGGCGGCTTCGCCACCGTGCCTGCCTACCTCAAAGACATGTTCGGTACGCGCTATGTCGGCGCCATCCACGGCTGGCTGATCACAGCCTGGTCGGCGGCGGGCGTGTTCGGCCCTGTGCTGGTGAACTACATCCGCGAGTATCAGATCGGCCACGGGGTACCGAAGGCACAAGCCTACAACGTCACCATGTACATCATGGCTGGACTGTTGGTTATCGGCTTCATCTGCAACCTCATGATCAAAGCCGTGCATCAGCGCTACCACATGAAATCCGATCAAAACGCCGACAGAGCGCAGATGGACGTTGGCGCGGCGGTCAGACCGGCCGGAGCGTAAGGAGAAAAACCATGGCACCCGAAAATCAGACTGGCACCTCCACGCTGCAACTCATCCTCGCCTGGGGCCTCGTCGGCATCCCCTTGGCGTGGGGCGTCTTGCAAACACTGCAAAATGCGATGAAGCTGTTCCAGTAACGGCTTCACAACTCCAAATGCAAACGGCGCGGCTTTCAAGGCCGCGCCGTTTTTATTTTCCGTTTCCCAAACGCAGGGGCTACGCGACCTTTTGCTGCAGATGCGGGAACATCGCGTTGAGCGCTTCGGCGTCCATCTCGGTCTTGAACTTGTGGCGATCCTTCAAGCCCGAGGCCTTTTGCGCGGCGGGGCGGGCGTTGATCTCGTCGACAAGGCGCTTGAGGTTCTTGTACTTGTCCCAGGCGCCCTCGCCGACCACGTTCGGCAACATGCGCGACCAGCCCCAGACGTTCATGTCGGCGATCGTGTAGGTGTCACCGAGCATGTATTTGTGCTTGGCGAGACGGGCATCGAGAATGCCGGCATGGCGCTGCGCCTCGAAGGTGTAGCGGTTGACGGCGTAGGGAATCTTCTCCGGCGCATAATTGCGGAAATGCACCGACTGGCCGAAATACGGGCCGACGCCGGACGACACGAAGAACATCCACGACAACAGTTCGCCCCGCGCCTTGTCGGTCTTGGCCGGCAGGAATTTGCCGGTCTTTTCGGCGAGGTAGAGCAGGATCGCGCTTGAGTCGAAAACAGTAACGTCGCCGTCGACGATGGCCGGCAGTTTGGCGTTCGGATTGATCGCCAGAAATTCCGCCTTGTGCTGCTCGCCTTTTCGGGTGTCGACCGGAATGGCCTCGTAGGGCAGGCCGGTCTCTTCGAGGAATAGCGCCACCTTGGTCGGGTTCGGCGCGCCGCTATAATAGAATTTCAGCATCGTTCACTCCTTGTTGATTGTTAGAACAGTCCGACGATTTTTCCGTCCGCCGCGACGTCGATCGAGTCCGCCGCCGGCACTCTGGGCAGGCCGGGCATGGTCATGATCTCGCCGCAGACCGCTACCACGAATTCGGCGCCCGCCGACAGCCTTACCTCGCGCACATTGATAATGTGATCGACCGGCGCACCCTTGGCGTCGGGATTGGTCGAGAAGCTGTATTGCGTCTTGGCCACGCAGATCGGGAACTTGCCGTAACCCATCGCTTCGAAGTTCGCCAACTGATCGCGCACCGGCTTATCGACGGAAATATCCTTGGCGCGGTAGATCTCCTTGGCGATGGTGCGGATTTTTTCCAGAAGCGGCATCTCATCGGGATATAGGAACTTCAGCTTGCTCTTGCCACTGTCGCAGATCTTGACCACGGCCTTGGCGACATTGGCCGCGCCTTCGCCGCCCATCGCCCAGTGATCGGCCATCAGGGCCTCGACGCCGAGCGCCTTGCACTTCTCCTCGACCAGTTTGATCTCGGCCTCGGTGTCGGCGGAGAACCGATTGATCGAGATCACCGGCTCGATGCCGAATTTGCGCACGTTCTCGACATGGCGCTGCAGGTTGCTCATGCCGGCTTCGAGCGCCTTGAGGTTCTCCTGCTTGAGGTCTTCCTTCTTGACGCCGCCGTGCATTTTCAGCGCGCGGATCGTGGCGACCAGCACCGCGCAATCGGGTGCGATGCCGGCCTTGCGGCATTTGATGTCGAGGAATTTCTCGCCGCCGAGATCGGCGCCGAAGCCCGCTTCGGTCACCACGTAATCGGCGAGTTTCAGCGCGGTCGTGGTTGCCAGCACCGAATTGCAGCCGTGCGCGATATTGGCGAACGGGCCGCCGTGGATGAAGGCGGGCGTGCCTTCGAGTGTCTGCACCAGGTTCGGCGCCAGCGCCTCCTTGAGCAGCACGGTCATGGCGCCGTTGGCCTTGAGATCGCTGGCGCGCACCGGTTTCCGATCACGCGTGTAAGCGACGACGATATTGCCGAGGCGCTTTTTCAGATCCTCGAGATCGCGGGCGAGGCAGAAAATCGCCATCACCTCGGAGGCGACCGTGATGTCAAAGCCGTCTTCGCGGGGGAATCCGTTGGCGACGCCGCCGAGCGAGCCGACGATGGTGCGCAGCGCGCGATCGTTCATGTCGAGCACGCGCCGCCAGGCGACGCGGCGCTCGTCGATGCCGAGCCCGTTGCCCCAATAGATGTGATTGTCGAGCATCGCGGCGAGCAGGTTGTTCGCCGAGGTGATGGCGTGGAAGTCGCCGGTGAAGTGCAGATTGATGTCCTCCATCGGCACGACTTGCGCATAGCCGCCGCCGGCGGCGCCGCCCTTCATGCCGAACGACGGGCCGAGCGACGGCTCGCGCAGGCACAGCATCGCCTTCTTGCCGATGTAGTTGAGCGCGTCGGTCAGGCCGACCGTGGTCGTGGTCTTGCCCTCGCCCGCCGGCGTCGGCGTGATCGCGGAGACCAGGATCAGCTTGCCGTTCGGTTTATCTTGCAGCGATTTGACGTACTCCATCGACACCTTGGCCTTGTAGTGGCCGTAGGGCTCGAGATTTTCCGGACCGATGCCGAGCTTTTCCTTGGCAACGTCGAGGATCAGCCGCTTCTTGGCGGCCTGGGAGATTTCGATATCGGACTTCGGTGACTGATGCTGAGAGGCGGGCATGTTTTGATGATCCATCGATTGGGAGAAAACCCGGCAGGGTCGTGAAACTTTTTGTTTGTCATGCCCGCGAAGGCGGACATCCAGTAAACACCGATCGTTCCGTGAGTACTGGGTCCCCGCTTTCGCGGGGACGACAGGACGGGCTCACGCGAACCTCGCTTTGACGGCGAGATTGACCGACTTCGCCCACTCGCCGGCTTCGATCTTCTTGCCGTCGGCGGGCTGCACGCGCGTGACTTTGAAGCGCCCGTCGGCGCAGACCACGGTGAAGCCGTCGGCTTCGACCACGGCGATTTCGCCGACCTTGCCGGCGATCCCCTTCGGGTCTTTCGCCGGCAGCGGCTTGGCGTCGAAGATTTTCAGCTGCTTGCCGTCGAGCGTGGTCCAGGCGCCGGGCGCCGGATTGCAGCCGCGGATGAGGCGGTCGATCTGCTCCCACGGCTTGCCCCAGTCGATCCGGGCGTTGTCGGGGCCGCAGCGCCCTTCGTAGGTGGCCTTCGCCTCGTCCTGCTTGAGGCGCGGCGCCTTGCCGGCCTTCACCAGGTCGACCGATTCCAGCATCGCCTCGACGCCCATCGGAAACAGGCGATCGAAATACACCGTACCGAGCGTGTCGGTCGGACCGATCGGCGTTTTCTTCTGAATGAGCACGGCGCCGGTATCGAGGCCATTGTCCGGCCAGAAGATCGACAGGCCGGTTTCGGCCTCGCCCTTGATGATCGGCCAGTTGATGGCGCTAGCGCCGCGATAGGCCGGCAATAGCGACGGGTGATACTGGATCGAGCCGTGGGTCGGGATGTTGAGGAATTCTTCCGGCACGAACAGCGTGACGAAGGCCATGACCTGCAGGTCGGGCTTGAGGGCTTTGAACTCCTCCCACACTTCCGGCTTCTTGTAGGAGTCCGGTTGGTAGACCGGGAGATTGGCGGCCACCGCCGCTTCTTTCAGCGGGTCCCCCTTGGCGCCCGGCTTTTCCGGCGCGACGTAAACGGCGACGACATCCTCGCCGCGCTTGATCAGCGCTTCGAGCACCGCCTTGCCGAACGCCTGTTGGCCGTGAACGACGATACGCATTGTCAAAAACCTCTCCTGAACTCTGCATTTCCCCTCCCCTTTGTGGGGAGGGTTAGGGTGGGGGTCGGGAGGCGACGCGCAAGCGTCGATGTTTACGAATGACCTCTCGACCCCCACCCCTGCCCCTCCCCACAAGGGGAGGGGAAAGATGGTTACGCCGCTTCCGCTTTTGCCGGCTTCTCGGGCGGCGTGATCGCGCCGGAGACCTTGATGTCGGCAACTTCCTTGTCGGAATATTTCAACACCTTGCGCAAAATCTCGTCGGTGTGCTCGCCAAGGAGCGGCGAGCGCCGCACGTCGGCGGGCGAGTCCGACAATTTGATCGGGTTGCCCACGGTCAAATATTTGCCGCGGCCGGGGTGATCGACTTCGACCACGGTGCCGGTTAAGCGCAGCGACTGCTCCTCGGCGATTTCCTTCATCGATAGGATCGGGCCGACCGGGATGTCGTGCTTGTTGCAGATATCCATGACCTCGAACTTGGTCTTGGTCATGGTCCACTCTTCGATGGTGTCGAAGATTTTGCGCAGCCGCGGCAGCCGCGCCGGCGGCGTGGCGTAATCGGCGTCCGTCTTCCACTCCGGCTTGCCGATCAGATCGCAGATCGCGCCCCATACCGGCGCTTGGGTGATGAAATAGATGTAGGCGTCGGGATCGCTCTCCCAGCCTTTGCATTTCAAGATCCAGCCGGGCTGGCCGCCGCCGGAATCGTTGCCGGCGCGCGGCGTCGCCTTGCCGAACGGCACGCCTTCGCCGAACTGGCTGTATTCGTTGAGCGGGCCGTGGGCGAGGCGCTGCTGGTCGCGCAGTTTGACGCGGGCGAGATTGAGCACGCCGTCCTGCATGGCGCAGAGCACTTTTTGGCCGCGGCCGGTGCGGATGCGCTGGTAGAGCGCGCTGACGATGCCGAGGGCGAGATGCAAGCCGGTACCGCTGTCGCCGATCTGCGCGCCCGTGACCAGCGGCGGGCCGTCGCGGAAGCCGGTGGTCGAGGCCGATCCGCCGGCGCATTGCGCCACGTTCTCGTAGACCTTGCAGTCCTCGTACGGGCCGGGACCAAAACCCTTCACCGAGGCGACGATCATGCGCGGGTTGAGCTTGTGGATGTGCTCCCAGGTCAGGCCCATGCGGTCGAGCGCGCCCGGGGCAAAGTTCTCCACCAGCACGTCGCATTCCTTGACCAGTCGGTCGAGGATTTCCTTGCCCTTGGGGTGCTTGGAGTCGATCGTGATCGAGCGCTTCGAGCCGTTGAGCATGGTGAAATAGAGGCTGTCCTGCCCTTTCACGTCGCGCAACTGGCCGCGCGTGATATCGCCGACGCCGGGCCGCTCCACCTTGATGCAATCGGCGCCCATATAGGCGAGCAATTGCGTGCAGGTCGGCCCCGATTGCACGTGGGTGAAGTCGAGGATTTTCACGCCTTCGAGCGCCCTGCCCGCTTGGCCCCACGGTTTTGCCGACGGCCGCGATGCGCCATTGCCAGCAGCGGCTTTTGCGGCCGGCTTCTTCGGCTTGAGTTTCACGACTTTCCTGGCAGATTTTTTTGCTGCCGCTTTGGATTTAGCTTTCTTTTTGGTCGCCATTGTTTCCTCTCCAATTCGCTCACTCTGTAGTCGTCATCCTGAGGTGCCCGCGCGCAGCGCGGGCCTCGAAGGATGCAGCTCAGGCTTCCGGGCCGTCGCCCTTCGAGGCTCGCTTCGCTCGCACCTCAGGGTGACGGATCATCATCACGTGTTCCCTACTTCTTCTTCAGTGCGCTTTGCGGATTGAGATTGCCGATCCGGCCGCTCTCGCTGCCGGCGCCCGGATCGATCACCGCGTTGATCAGCGTCGGCTTGCCGGAATCCATGGCGGCGTTCACGGCGCGCTTGAGCTCGTCCGGCGAGGTTGCGTTGACGCCGGTGCCGCCGAACGCCTCGATCATCTTGTCGTAGCGCGAGCCCTTGACGAAGACCGTGGTGGCAGGGTCCGCGCCGGCACTATTGACGTCGGTGCCGCGATAGATGCCGTCGTTGTTGAAGATGACGACGCAAACCGGCAGCTGGTAGCGGCAGATGGTCTCGATCTCCATGCCGGAGAAGCCGAACGCCGAGTCGCCTTCGACCGCGAGCACCGGCTTGCCGGTCTCGATCGCTGCCCCGATGGCGTAGCCCATGCCGATGCCCATGACGCCCCAGGTGCCGACGTCGAGCCGCTTGCGCGGCTGATACATGTCGATGACACCGCGGGCGAGATCGAGTGTGTTGGCGCCCTCGTTGACCAGGATGGCGTCCGGGCGCTCCTTGACGATGGTGCGCAGCACGCCGAGCGCGCCGTGATAGTCCATCGGCGAATTGTTGTTCATCAGCCGCGGCGCCATCTTGGCGACGTTCTCGTCGCGCTTGGAGGTCACGGTCTTGATCCAGTCCGCGGGCGGTGCCGGCCAGTTGCCGCCCATGGCAGCAAGCAGCGCCGAGACGCAGGAGCCGATGTCGCCGACCACGGGGGCGGCGATCTCGACGTTCGAATCCATCTCTTTCGGCTCGATGTCGATCTGGACGAACTTCTTCGGCGCATCGCCCCAGGCCTTGCCCTTGCCGTGGGACAACAGCCAGTTCAGCCGCGCGCCGATCATCATCACGACATCGGAGTCCTTGAGCACTGTCGAGCGCGCCGCGCCGGCGCATTGCGGATGGGTGTCGGGCAGCAGCCCCTTGGCCATGCTCATCGGCAAGAACGGCACGCCGCTCTTCTCGACGAAGCTCTTGATCGTATCGTCGGCCTGGGCATAGGCCGCGCCTTTGCCGAGGATAATGAGCGGCCGCTTGGCGCTTTTGAGCACATCGAGCGCGCGCTTGACCGCGTCGGCCGCGGGAATCTGCGCCGGCGCCGGGTCGATGACCTTGACCAGCGACTTGTGGCCGGCGGCCGCATCCATCACCTGGCCGAACAGTTTTGCCGGCAGATCGAGATAGACCCCGCCCGGACGGCCCGACACCGCGGCGCGGATCGCGCGCGCGAGCCCGATGCCGATGTCTTGCGCGTGCAGCACGCGGAACGCCGCCTTGCACAGCGGCTTGGCGATGGCGAGCTGATCCATCTCCTCGTAGTCGCCCTGCTGCAAGTCGACGACCTCGCGCTCCGACGATCCCGACATCAAAATCATCGGGAAGCAGTTGGTGGTGGCATGCGCCAGCGCAGTGAGCCCGTTGAGGAAGCCCGGCGCCGACACGGTCAGGCAAACGCCCGGCTTCTTGGTGAGGAAGCCCGCGATCGCGGCCGCATAGCCGGCATTCTGCTCGTGGCGGAACGACAGCACGCGGATGCCCGAGGCCTGCGCCATGCGGCCGAAATCCGTGATCGGGATGCCGGGCACGCCATAGATGGTGGTGAGCCCGTTGAGCTTGAGCGCGTCGATGAGGAGATGAAAACCGTCGGTCAGCTCGCGTTCGGCTGCGTCGGCGGGTTTCTCTTTGACCGCTGCGTCTGCCATGGGTTTCCTCCGTCGCCTGCGTTGTTCTTTATCTCAGTCCAGATAATCGGCGTATTTCGCCACATGCTCGGCGAGGCCCAGCGCGTGGTCGCGCACCAGCGTCTCGGCGCGCACCGTGTCGCGCGCTTCCAGCGCTTCGATGATGTGCATGTGATCGCGGATCGAGCGGTCGGCGCGATCCTTCTCGCCGATGGTCTTGCGCCGGATCATGCGCATATGGGTGAACAGGTTTTCCGCCAGATTGATCAGCATGCTGTTACCGCTCATGCGGATGATGGTCTGGTGGAAACCGATATTGATTTCCGAATATTCGTCGAGGTGGGCGCGCACCGCGCCGTTCTCGAAGGTGGCGAACATGCTGCGCAGCGAGGCGATGTCTTCGTCGGTCGCGCTCTCGGTGATCAACCGCGCCGCCATGCTTTCCAGCGCCGCCCAGGCGGTGATCAGCTCGATCACCTCGCGCCTGGTCTTGCGCACCACATAGACGCCGCGGCGCGGCACCGAGCGGACGAAGCCCTCGCGCTCGAGCTGCGCCATGGCCTCGCGCACCGGCGTGCGGCTGATGCCGAACTCGTGCGCCAGGCGGCGCTCGTCGAGCCTGATCTCGGCGCGGCTCCGGTAAACGTCCATCGAGGCGATGGCGTTCTTCAGCGCGGTATAGGCTTGGCGCTTGAAACTGGCCGGGCTGGCGAGCGGATCGACGGCAAGCCGCGGCGCCGGCAGCTCTGCCGCACTCGGGGTAGCCTCAGCACGCCGCAATATGGGAAAACTCGAACTCATCGGTGGCATACAATATTCCAGTTAGGCCAGCGTCGTCAAAGGTCCACCAAGTCTGATCCGGTCCGCAGCATCGCTACCTTATAAGTGCCGCCCCAACGGGGTGGGCCGGTTGGGCCAAAACCCCTGGTATCCAACCGGGCGATCCCGCCCGGTTCATTGAACGTCCCGCGTGACTTTCAGCCTTTGGCCATCGCCCGCGCCCGCAGCGGCTTGAGCACGAAAAGCGCCAGACCCACGACCACGAAGTTCATGATCGCGGTCACCGCGAACACCATGTGCCAGGAGCCGGTCGATGATTTGATGAGATTGGCCACAGGCACCAAAAACGCCGACGTGCCTTTGGCGGTGTAGAGCAGACTGAGATTGACGGTTGCGAACTTGGTGCCAAAAGTGTCCGTGCAGGTCGATGGGAACAGACTGAAGATTTCGCCCCAGGTCAGAAAGATCAGGGCGGCGAAGACCACGAACGCCCACGGGGCAAAACCGAAAGCCCCGAGCAGCCAGTAAGCTATTCCGCCCAGACCAAAGGCGATCGCCATCGTGTATTCACGGCCGATCTGGTCGGAAATCCAGCCGAACAGCGGGCGCGCGCCACCGTTGCAGATATTATCGACGATCAGCGCCACACTCAGCGTCGAGGCGCCGAACAAGATCACCACATCGCCGACGTTGAAATCCTTGGCGATGGGCGCGATCTGCGCCGTCGCCATGAGCCCGCTCGCCGAGACCATCACGAACATGATGTAGAGAAGCCAAAAAACCGGACTGCATAGCACCTGCGCGGGTGAGTAGTTGCTTGACGTCTGTGCGACTTTCGGCGCCGCGGCTCCGGCGGTCTCGCCGGGATCGGGTCCCCGCAACAGCCACGCCAGGATAAAAACGACGCCGCCCTGGACCAGCCCAAACCAGAGAAAGGCCGCTTCATAGCCGGCCGAGTCGATCACCGCGCGAATTGGAATGACGGAGAGCGCGGAGCCTGCGCCGTACCCCGCGGCGGTCAAGCCGACGGCAAGGCCGCGCCGGTCGGGAAACCACTTGACCGCTTGGCCCACGCACGTCGCGTACACCGCGCCGCCTCCGCTGCCGCCGACGACGGCGCCGAGATACAGCATCTCGAGGGATTGCGCGTAGGCATTGATGACCCAACCCAGCGCGACCATAATGCCGCCGAACGCGACCATCAGCTTCGGTCCGCGCCGCGCGCCGAGAGTGTCGACGATCCAGCCCTGGATCGGCGTCAGCCACGTCTCCAGCGCAATGAAAATGCTGAAAGCCAACTGGATCGATGCCAGCGACCAGCCGTGCGCTTTGTTGATCGGATTGACGAACAGCGTCCAACCGTATTGCAGGTTGGCGATCAGCACCATGCAGATGATGCAGGCGATGAGCTGGCCCCAGCGCGTCCCTTCAGTCGCGACCGCAGGCGCACCTGTCGTGGTGGTGGTCACTTCGTCCTCCCAATGTGTCCTGCCGCCCCGCGAGAGGACAGTCTTTGTGTTACTTGAGCGGCCCATTGTGGCCGCCGTGTTAGACCTATTCTAATCCCCGGATGGATCAACGCAACCTGAGCATGCGGACCGGACTTGCGACTTATCGACCGGGAGCGGAACGACCCGGAGCAAATTGTTCCTCCCTGTGCGCCGCAGCAATTTGCTCCGGTTTCCGGCAAACCGCTCCATTTTTGCTGCTGCGCAAAAAGAATAGAGAAAGTTGATGCCCGAAGCGGCTTCGAGCAACGGCCGCGCCGAGCCCGGCGCCCCCGATCGGCAATGTGGGTCCTGCACCGCATGCTGCGACGGCTGGCTCAAGATCGAGGTGTATGGGCATCGGATCGACCGCGGCCAGCTGTGTCCGTTCAGCACCGGGCATAGCTGCACGATCTATGAACGAAGGCCCAAAGACCCCTGCCGCGACTTCATTTGCGGCTGGCTCGCGCCCACCAGCCCGCTGCCGGAATGGATGCGGCCCGACAAGGCCGGCATGATCCTGTTGCCGGCGAATTTCCGCTGGCAGGACCGCCCGGTGGACGTCGCGGTCGCGGTCGGCGAGCGGCCGAAGACCAAGGCGCTGGACTGGCTGAAATCGTTCTGCGCGGCGCGCAAGCGGCTCTTGATCTATCAGACGGGTGAAGACTGGTATGCGTTCGGACCGCCGGCGTTCCAGCAGGAGATGCATGACCGGATCGGACGCGGCGAACGGCCGTGGACGTAGTACCCATCATAGCGTGATCGGCGCCGCCGGCCGGCCGGAGCGCCAGATTTCAACCATGCGCGCGTAGAGCGCTTCGAGATCGCGGGTGCGCTTGGCCATGTCGAACAGCGGCAGGTTTTCGCGGCCGGCACCGAGGCGGGAGCGAATGTCGGCGAGCCGCGCCGGCTCGTGCGCCAGCTTAAGCGCGAGCGCCTCATAGTCGCGCGGCGAACTCGCGACCAGTTCGGGCAGCCCAGCGGCACGCACGATGCTCCCGGCAACACGGCCCGCAAATGTCTCGCCGGCGCAAGTGAGAACCGGCAGGCCGGCCCACAGCGCATCGCTTGCCGTGGTGTGCGCATTACAAGGCAACGTATCGAGAAAGAGATCGGCATGGCGGTGCCGCGCCAGATGGTCGCGATGCGGCAGGATCGGCGCGAACACCAGACGGCCCGGATCGACGCCCGCCGCCGCGGCAGCGGCACCGAGATTGCGGCGCACCAGCGCATTGGATTCCAGAAGCCACAGCACGCTGCCCGGCACCTGTTGCAGAAGCCGCATCCAGATGGCGAAGAATGCAGGCGTGATCTTGAAACTATTATTGAAGCCGCAGAACACAAAACCTTGCGCCGGCAGGCCGCATGCGGCGCGGCTCGGCGCCGCAGGGATGTCGCGCCGCGTGTCGTTGGGCTGGTAGCAATCGGGCAGATAAGCAAGTTTCTCTGCGAACAGCATCTGCCGGTCGCGCGGCACGATGAATTCGTCGGCGACGATGTAATCGATGAACGGCGCGCCCATGGTGCCCGGAAAGCCGAGATAGTTGACCTGCACGGGCGCCGGACGAAACGCCAGGATTTTCGGCCGCGCCCGATGGGTATGGCCTTTCAGATCGACCAGGATGTCGATGTCGTCGGCCCGGATGCGCCCGGCGGCGTCGCGATGCGACAGCGCATCGATGTTGGTGAACCGGTCGAAAGCCGAGACCAGCCGCGCGCGCATGGCGCCGCCAGGATCGGGGCCATAGGAGTAGCCGTGAATCTCGAAACGGTCGCGGTCGTGGCGCTCGATCAGCTCGGCAATCAGATAAGCGGTCGCGTGCGCATGAAAGTCCGACGACAAATAACCGATGCGCAAGCGGCCGGCCCGCGGCGCCGCGTCATGTTGAAAGACCTGTTGCGCGGGGACGGTGAAATGCTCGACCCATTTGCGCGCGCAAAGCAATTGATCGGCGCCGGTCGCGGCCGTCGGTATCAGCATGAAGGGCGGGATGCGCGCCGCGTTCTGCCGCACGGCCGACAATAATGTCTTCTCTTCTGCTCCGGCGTCGGTCCAATCGCAGGCGCGGGCGCGGTGATAGACGAGCTGGGCGAGAGTTTCGGCATAAGACGGCCGCAAATCGATGGCGCGCCGGTAGGCAGCGATCGCCTCCGCCAGGCTGTCCAGTTCGCGCAGCGCATTGCCCATGTTCAGGTAGGCTTCGGGATAATCGGGCTTGAGCTTCAGGGCCTGCCGCAAGGCATCGAGTGCCTCCCGCGGGCGGCCCTGGTCTAGCAGCAAGGCGCCGAGATTGTTGTGGCCTTCGGCGTAATCGGGCCATAGCCCGACGGCCTGCCGTTGCAAAACATCGGCGGCAGGAAGCTCGCCCGCCTCGCTCAGGATCAGCGCCAGATTGTTGCGCGCGGCCGCATGACTCGGATCGAGCGCGATGACGCGCCGGTAAGCGGCGGCAGCTTCGTCGACATGGTTTTGCACACGCAACACGGCGCCGAGATTGAAATGAGCATCGGCATGTTTCGGGTTGCGGGCGATGGCCTGCCGGAATGCGGCGACGGCTTCGTCGAGCTTGCCTTGGTGCTGCAGCGCGACGCCGAGGTTGGTGTAAGCCTGCGGCATGTCGGGACGCAGCACCAGCGCACGCCGGTAGACTTCGATCGCCGCGTCGAGCTTGCCCTGTTCCTGGAGGATGAAGCCCAGATTGTAGTGCGCCTCGGCGGCATCGGGCTTGAGCTCGACCGCCCGCCGGAACATCGTCTCGGCCTCGTTGAAGTCGCCGGCCGCTGCCGCGATGGCCGCCAGATTGGTGCAGGCGACATTATTTGTCGGCGCGACTTCAAGGACGCGGCGATAGAGCGATGCCGCCTCGGCGACGGCGCCGCGGCGGTGCGCGGCGAGCGCCTGTTGCAAAAATTGATCGGCCGGCGCCGGCATGGTTCGAGCTGGCGCTACGGCTCGCGCCAGCTGAGATACTCGACCTCGTAGCTGGTTGCGCCATTCTTCAGGCGGACATACGCGGTCGGCCCGTTGAGGCGGATTTCGCCGGCCGTCTTCGGTCCCCTGAAAACGACCGGCGAGTCTTCGGAACCCGGCGTGTAGATCTCCACCGTGCCGGTCGGCGGCACCACCGTCACGATAATGGTCGCATACGTCGCGGTGGGCGGCAGATAGCGGCCGACGTCGAGCGGTGTCACTTCGACCCGCTCGGGCTGACTGTCGCTCGGCGGCGGTGGTTGGTTCTGATCCGGCGCGGGAGGCGCGGATGACGCGGGCGGAGCCGACGACGGTTGCGGCGGCTGGCTCGGCACCAGCTGCAACGGTTGGCCCGCGCCAGGCGTCGGTTTCTGCGCGATCTGAATATAGGCGGGCGGTGGATGCATATCGATCATGCGCAGGCTCCGGCCACTTTCCTAAAAAAACGCCCCGCGCATTCCACGCCGCAGCAATTGGCCTGTCAACTCGGCGCCGGACCGCGCGCCTGCGCCGCCAAAAAGTCTTCCAACGCGGCGATACAGGCGCTGTCCCGATAGAATCGATGTTTGTTACGCGCTATCTTGCCGCGCAGCGCAGAGCGCCAGTCGGCATCGCGCGCGATCCGCACCGCGGCCTCCACATAACCGTCGATGTCCGCGGTGATAGTGTCCGGCACGTCCATCATAGTGAGGATCGCGGTGGTGTGACGGCCGCGCATCAGCGGCCCGGCCATGGTGACGATGGGCAAATCATGGACGAGGCTCTCGAGCACCGAGTTGCAGCCCGACCAGCCGATGCTGTCGAGCACGGCATCGCAGGCGCCGATGGCGGCGACGAATTTTTGCGGCTCGAGCCGCGGCAGGAAAACGCAATGGTCCGCGGCATTCAGCCCGAACGCCGCGAAAGCGCGCTCCAGCCGCTTCTGAAACTGCGCGGTGATTTGCGCGCCGCCGGGAAACTGGATGAAGGTGAATTGGCAATCGCCGGCCTCCCGAGCGATACGCGGAAAAACCTGATCGTATTGCGGCAGATACTTGGGCAGCGACTGGGCGCACCAGAACACGGTGGCATCGGGACGCAAACCGAGCGCCGCCCGATCGGCCGCGACCGGCGCCACGTCAGGCGGCTCGTAATAGATCGACAAATTGGGCAGCCGGACTAGCCGCTCGGCGTAGTGCTGCGCGCCGTCGGACGGCTCCATCAGGTCGCTCGAGAGATAATAGTCAAGGGTCGGCAAGCCGCTGGTGTCGGGATGGCCCCAGGCATTGCACTGTACCGGCGCAAGGCGCTGCGCCGCCAATTGGGCCGACACCCGGTCCATGCCGACTTCGGGATAAATGATCACGTGCGGCGCGTCGGCGAGGATCGCCTGTCGCCAGGCGTCGAGCGCCAGCGGGCCTTTAACAAAACGGTCGCACAATGCGGCGGCCGCTTCAGTTTCGGCATCGCCTTCGTCCGCCGTGTAATAGCCGAACAGCCGAAACCGGCGGCGGTCGAGCTGGCTGAGCCAACCCTTGATCGGGATCTTCCAGTTCGAATGTTGCCGGAAGAAGCCGCTGACGATCGCCACCCGGACAGGCTCGCCGGGCTCAGGCGGCGTCGGCAGTTTCGCTGGCCCATAGCGCGCCGCCATGATGCGGCAGACCATGGCGCCGTAGGTCGCCTGGAGATCACGGTCGTTTAAGCCCTGATAGGCCAGATAGAACGGCTGGTGCGCACCGACCGCGTCGGCGAGGTCGCCCGGCGCCGCGCTGCGCTCGACCTCGTCGTGCAGCGCGTGCAGGCAGGCCGCGTAATCGGCGCGCCGCGCCGCGATCTCCGGCTCATCCTCATAAAGAATCGGCAAGCGCGCGACACAAGCGGCGAGCTTGGCTTGCAGGAAATCCGGCTTGATCGTAGCGGCCCGTTCAAAACTTGCGGCCGCGTCGGCGAACCGGCTTTGGCCGCGCAACGCAATGCCGCGATTGTAATGAGCTGGCGCAAAATCCGGCGCCAGCGCGATCGCCTGGTCGAATTGCACAAGCGCCGCGTCGGTCTGGCCGAGCTCCATCAGCGCATTGGCGAGATTGTTGTGGGCACCTGCCGAATTCGGCATCAGCGCCGCGGCGTGCCGATAATGCACCACGGCGTCCTCGCGCTTGCCTTGGGCTCGCAGCGCATGGCCGAGATGGACATGCGCCAAGGCCGATTGCGGATTGAGCACGAGCGCGCGCTGGAAACATCCGGCCGCCTCGTCGAACCGGCCGAGATTGCCGAGCGCCAGGCCGCGATTGTAATGGGCGTCGGCAAAATCCGGCTTGAGCAGAGCGGCGCGCTCGAAACAGGACGCGGCTTGCACGAATTTGCCCTGGGCGCCGAGCACGTTGCCGAGATCGTTATGCACCTCGGCGATATCCGGCTGGAGCGTCACCGCGCGCTTGAGCAGCTCGACGGCGTCCGGCCGGCCAAGCTGATGGGCGACGACGCCGAGGCGGTGGAAACCGCCGGCATGGTTGGGATCGGCAGCGCAGACTTGGCGATAGAGCCGCTCGGCCCCGGCCAGCCGCCCCGCCTTGTGATGATCGAGGGCTGCGGCGAATTGCCGGGCGATCTCTTGCCGTTGGTCCGCTCTCACGGGTCCTTGCCGCCGACAGAAATGGCCGCTGTTATGGCCATTGTTCTAGCCGTTGTCCTGCCCGGTATCGACAAAGTGAAATCCCGCCTCGCATCGAGGATTGCCGCGACCGGCCGCCGGACTAATATCACGCCAATCGCAACCGGTGGAGGCCGGCCATGAGGCCCGCTTCGTTGCTGCTCGCGAGTTTGCTGACGCTGTCAGGCAGCGAGCTCAGCCATGCGTTCTACTGCGAGGGCGGCCAACAGCCAGTGCCGCCCGCCGTCGCCGCGCGCATGGCGCTGCCGGCATGCGGCTTCGCCGCCACGGCACGCTGGGGGCCGAACGGTTGCCAGTTGTGCGATTCCAGAAACATGTATCCCAATCCCTTTACGGGCGACGGCGCTCCAGCCACGGTCAGACCCGCGCGCCGCAAGCTTTGGCGGGAGCCATCCGGCGCGTGGCAGTAATGCGAAAGTGAAAAATCCCCCCCGCCGCGGCTGGCGCCGCGCCGGAAGGGATATTCGCCGTCTTCGACGATCAGAAGTCCAATGTCAGACCGGTCGAGACCGCCTTGAGGGTTGCGCCGCCGATCGTGTCGTTGAACTCGTCGCGGCTGCAGATTTGGTAGCCGTGACCGCTGGCACCGAGGCAGTAGTGTGCGCCCATGCCCTGCTGGAGATAGGTGCCGACGAGATACACGCTCGCCCAGTTGGTGAACCAGTAGCGAATGCCGGCAGAATATTGATTGGCGGCATCGCTGAACAGGTTGGCTTGCAGCGTCGCCGCCGGAGCAAGCAATGCATTGTTGACGCTCAGCATGGCCGGATTGCCCGGGCTGTTGCCGGCGTGGGTGTATGACGCACTGAATTGCCAATGGTCGCCGACTCTTTGGGTCGCGCTGGCGTAGAAGTCATCCTTGGAGCGCTCGTTGAAGGGCTCGAACGCGGCCGGAACGTCACGCCGGATCCATTCGTAAATGGCGTAAAGCTGCAGCGGACCGAGCCCGTCCTGGATCTGATAGCCGCCGCCGACCTTCGCCGCCCATTCGTTGGCAACGCCGGTGAAGACTTGGCTGCCGTCGGCCAGGAAAATCGGAGCCGTGAGGGGGCCGGGCTCAAGCCCGTCATCGGCGTGGCGGTTGACGGCCTCATGAAGCTCGGCCGCGGCGATCAAGGTCAGCGGGCCATTCTTGTAGGTGGCCGCCGCGCTGTACGCGTTACCGAAGGAACCGTCGGTGCAGCCATTGCCGCCGATAAGGCCGGGAACGGCACCGCTGGAATTCGGGAAGTTACTGCCGCTGCCGCGGGAACTGGCGCCGTTACAGTTGAACAGGTCGCCATAGGAGAAATCGCTGTTGTCAGGCGCGTAGTTCTGCCCGGGCGAAACCATGGCGCTGAACTGGAAACCCTTCCAGATCGGCGATTCGTACCAGACCGCATGGTCCATGCGCCAATCGAACTCGGCGCGGTTGTCACCGCCAGTATTGCCCATCAGCGAATTGTAATCCGCCACCGTGCTGGCGAACGGGTCGAACGCCGCCGTCGCTTTCTTGTAGGGCGTATCGGCCTTGCCGGCCTTGATCGTGCCATACGGCCCTTCGATGCCCACGAAACTGTCGCGGGTTCCGAATGCGGCCCGCTCTGTCGGCGACGCCGCGACATCGACCTGCGATTCGAATTGCGCCAGGAACGCATAGCCGTCGTAGCCGTACGGGGCGAGATTGTGCCGGGCGCGGATGCCGAAATAGGAGCTGTTGCTGGCAATACCGAATTTGGTGCCTTGGTCGAACACCGACGGATTGAAGAGATCGCCGGAGACGTCGACGTGGCCGTAAAGGGTCACGGTGGTGTTATCGACCCACCAGCCGCCGGGCGCCTTGGTGATGATCGGCTGGCCGCCGACCGAGAGGAACGGCTTTGGCGCGGGGGTCGCCGCCACGGCGCCGTGTAAGACGGGATTGCCCTTGAAATCCTGGGGGGTGGCAGCCGGCGCCGGCGCGGCCGCGACCGGCGCAGGCGCCGGAGCTGTCGCTTTCTTGGTGCGCAGCTGATTGACTTCCTGCTTCAGCTCGGAATTTTCCTTCTCGAGCTTATCGAGCCGCTGCATGACATCGTCGAGCGACGCTGCCGAGGCTGAATGGGAACACAACGCCAAGCTGAGCGCGGCGGTGGCGGTCCCGGCCATCAATTTGGATTTCATGATTACCCCCCAAAGCCCAACGGGCGGCCATTTGCGCCTATCCCGTTACCCGCTCGGAGGATGACGTAGTTTTGAGCAATTTCAATCAATCGTTAACCAATGTGGCACGAATCCAACCGCATGTGACAAACCCGCCACAGAGAAGGCTTTTCCAAGAAACCGGAACTTCAGAGGAGCCGTTTTGTCGGGTCAAATCAGCGCACGCCCATGACGTGCGCCGGACATTTTCTTCGCTGCCTCGGCCGACGGCACCGCCGGACCTGTGGATATCCGCCGCAAGACGCTGACCATGCCGGCTTGGCGTCCCTTGGTTGCAACCTAAGCGAAGGACCTAATTCGCCGGTCGTGCGTTGGCTCGCCGAGGAGCTACTCGCATGCGCAACATCCTCAAATGTTCGGTGCCGGCCCTGCTTGGACTGCTTTTCGGCATAGTCCCCGCACTCGCACAGTCTGCCGTGCCCGACGAGGCGGTCCAGCCCAATGGAACCGTGAGGCAAAACCTGGCGCTCACCGCCGGGCAGAGGAGCGCGATCTACAACATCGTCATCCGGCAGCGGGCGAAACCGCGCACCGACCAGGTTCCCGTCGCCGTCGGCGCCGCAGTGCCGCCCACGACCGAGCTCATCGACCTGCCGGATCAAGCGACGGCGGATAATCCGTCGGCCGCCCTCCTCAAATACGCCATGGTGGAGAACGATGTCGTGGTGATCGATCCCGTGGCGATGCGGGTTGTCTATGTCATCCGCAACGGCGTAAAACCGTAAACGTGGCACAAGAAACCTGATCTGCGCGTGCTGGCGTCAGTGTGCCGCATCCAAGCACCGGTCTGAAATCCCCATCATTGCGTCGGCGTCGACCGGACCGAGAAGACTGACAAGCTTTAGCGAGACGCAATGCCACCCAAAACCGCCGCACAGTTGGTTGCCGTGGAGGAGCCGGCGGAGACGCCGTTCTACATCGCCGCCACCCAGCAGGCGGCGGCTCGGCCGTCGCGCGTTCTCAAATACGGCGACACCTTCATCGTTCTCGACAACCGCGGCGACATCACCGCGACCGGCGGCGGCTCGGCCGGCCTGTTCCATCTCGACACCCGCTATCTGTCGCGGCTGGAATTGCTGGTCAACGCCACGCACCCGCTGCTCCTCGGCTCCAACCTGCGCGACGACAATTCCGCCTTTTCCGTCGACCTGACCAATCCGGACCTCATGGCCGACCAGCACATCGTGCTGGAGAAGGACACCGTGCATATCCTGCGCACGATCTTCTTGTGGCGCGGTATCGCCTATCAACGGCTCGGCGTGCGCAATTACGGTGATCGTGCGGTCGACTTGCAGGTCTCTATCCTGTTCGAGAACGACTTCGCCGACCTGTTCGAGGTCCGCGGCTCGCATCGCGAGCACCGCGGCACGGCAGCGGCCAATCTGCGCGGCGCCGACCAGGCGCTGCTGAACTATCGCGGCCTCGACAACAAGGTCCGGCGCACCGTGCTGACCTTCGATCCACCGCCGAACCGGCTGACCACCAGCGCCGCCGTCTACGAATTGCATCTCGAAGCCGGCGAGATGCGGCCGTTGTTCCTGGCGGTGAGCTGCGATGCCGCCGACACGCGTCCATTACCGTTCATAGGCAGCTTCATCGCCGCACGCCGCGAGTTGCGCGAGGCGACCCGGCAGCAGACCTCGGTCGAGACATCCAACGAGCGTTTCAACGAAATACTGTGCCGCTCGGCCGCCGATCTCGCCATGCTGATGACCGACACGCCGCAAGGCCGCTATCCTTACGCCGGCATCCCCTGGTTCTCGACCACGTTCGGCCGCGACGGTCTCATCACCGCACTGCAGATGTTGTGGTGGAGCCCGGACGTGGCGCGCGGCGTGCTGCGTCGGCTCGCGGCCTATCAGGCCACGACCACCGACCCGGTGGCTGATTCCGAGCCCGGAAAAATCCTGCACGAGATGCGCGGCGGCGAAATGGCGGCGCTGCATGAAGTGCCGTTCGGGCTTTATTACGGCAGCGTCGATTCGACGCCGCTGTTCGTCCTGCTCGCCGGACTTTATGCCGAGCGCACCGGCGATATCCAAACCGTCGCCGAGCTCTGGCCGGCGATCGAGGCGGCGCTGGGCTGGATCGACGGCCCCGGCGATCCGGACGGCGACGGTTTTGTCGAATACGCCCGCGCCAACGAGCAAGGCCTGGTCAATCAAGGCTGGAAGGATTCCCACGACGCGGTGTTCCACGCCGACGGCCGGCTGGCGGAAGGCCCGATCGCGCTCGCCGAAGTGCAAGGCTATGTCTACGCCGCCAAGCGCATGGCGGCGCATTGCGCGCGGCGGCTGGGTAATTATGCCACTGCGCGCCAGCTCGACGCCGAAGCTATTCGTCTGGCGGCGCGTTTCGAAAGCGCGTTCTGGTGCCCGGAGATCGGAACTTACGCGCTGGCGCTCGACGGCGCGAAAAATCCGTGCCGGGTGCGCACATCGAATGCCGGGCAAGTTTTGTTCACCGGCATTGCCGACGCCGACCACGCCGCCCAGGTCGCCAAGGGCCTTTTACAAACCGACTTCTTTTCCGGCTGGGGCATCCGCACCGTGGCGCGCGGCGAAGCCCGCTATAATCCGATGTCGTATCACGACGGCTCGATCTGGCCGCACGACAACGCGCTGATTGCGCTGGGACTCGCGCGCTACGAGCACAAGCAGGCGGTCGAGACGCTGTTCGCGGGCCTGTTCGATGCCGCGACCTATATGGATCACCGCCGGCTGCCGGAACTGTTCTGCGGCTTCCAGCGCCACCACGGCCAAGGGCCGACGCTCTATCCGGTCGCCTGCTCGCCGCAGGCCTGGGCCAGCGCCACGCCTTTCACGTTGTTGGAAGCCTCGCTCGGCCTGCAATTCGACCCGTTCAAAGGCGAGATCCGGCTGTGCAATCCGCGCCTGCCGGCATTCCTCGACGAGGTGATCCTGCGCGATTTGCGGCTCGGCTCATCGAGCGTCGACCTGCGGGTGCGGCGGCACAAAGATACGGTATCGCTCGATACGCCCCGCATCAGCGGCGATATCCGGGTTTCGATCGTGTTTTCCTCCTGAATCATTGGGAACTTTTGCCGCAAGCCTGCCGGCCGCGCCGAGCCGTGGAACCCGCCGCACCGCGAAGGTTTAAGTGTGTGGGCTCCCAACCACCTCGGAGGCAGCATGCGCGGCGAACATCCGGCCGTCATGGCGGCAGCTGCATTGTTGGCGCTGACCGCCATCGTTAGCGTGGCGTCGTCTGAAAATGGAGCTGCCCCACCGGCCCCGGCCCCGGCCAAGACCGACCAGCCGGCGCCGCCCGCGGTCGCCACTATCCTCCCCAATCATGAGGTCGAGGGCATTCTTGGCCGGCAAGTGCGCAGTTCGGCCGACGAGAACATGGGCCGGATCGTCGACGTGCTTGTGGATCGCAGCGGCCAGGTGCGCGCCGCGATCATCGACTTTGGTGGGTTCCTCGGTGTCGGCAGCCGCAAGATCGCGGTAGATTGGGCCGCCCTGCATTTTCCCGCCCCGGCCAAGCCCGAGCCGCCGATCAGTTTGGAATTAAACCGCGACCAGGTGAACGCCGCACCGGCCTATGAGGATGGCAAGCCCGTCGTGGTCTTAAGCGCGCTCGGCAAGCTCGAGCCGCTGCCGTTCCAATAATCAACATTTGCGGGAGACGTATTCTGCCGGCGAAGCCATCACGCGCCATTCGCGACCGAGTGGATCAGCACGACGCGCTCGCCGGCGAAGCCTTGCCGCCGCCACCGACATCTGAAGGTAGCGAGCCGCCGTCGCGGCCGTCGCCGCGCAGCCTGCGCGGGCTCGATTGGTTCATCTTCTTCGTCGCCGACGTGCAGACCGGTTTCGGCCCGTTCGTGTCGGTCTACCTTACCGGGCAACGCTGGACGCAGTTCGATATCGGCCTCGTGCAATCGGCGGCGGGCATCATCTCTCTCCTCGGCCAGATGCCGGGTGGCGCGATCGTCGATGCCGCCCGCTCCGAGCGCTTCGTCGCCGGCGTCGCCATCGTCACCATCTGCGTCGCCGCCTTGACCTATGCGGCGCTGCCGATCTTCCCGGTCGTGCTGATGGGAGCGATCTTGCACGCGCTGGCAAGTTGCGTGCTCGGTCCGGCGATGGCCGCGATCAGCCTCGGCCTGGTCGGCCATGCCGCGATCGGCGCGCGGCTCGGCCGCAATGCCCGCTTCGCGTCGGTCGGCAACGGCTTGGCGGCGGCGGTGATGGGCGCCTGCGGTTATCTGTTGTCGGCGCGCGCGGTATTCATCGTTACCGTGCTGTTGCTCGGGCCGGCGCTCTTGGCGCTACGCACCATCACGCCGAGCGAGATCGATCCCGAACGCGCCCACGGCGCGGTGCCGCGCCGGCGCACCGATAAGCCGCACACCAAAGTCGCCGAACTCATCGGCAATCGCCCGCTCCTCATCTTCGCCGGCTGCCTGCTGCTGTTCCATCTGGCCAATGGCGCGATGCTGCCCTTGATGGGCAGCGTCGTGACCATGCGCTCGGCCCAATGGGCGACGGTGTTGATTGCGGCTTGCATCGTCGTGCCGCAGGTGGTGGTCGCGGTGCTGTCGCCATCGGTCGGCACCCACGCCCAGCTTTGGGGGCGGCGGCCGTTGCTGCTGATCGGCTTCGCCGCCTTGGCGATCCGCGGCCTGCTGTTTGCCTCGGTGAGCAATCCGCTGCTGCTCGTCGTCGTGCAACTGCTCGACGGCGTCACCGCATCCGTGTTCGCCGTCATGGTGCCGCTGGTGGTCGCCGATCTCACCCGCGGCACCGGCCACTTCAATCTCGGCCTGGGCATCGCCGGCACCGCGACCGGCGTCGGCGCTTCGCTCAGCGCCACCTTCGCCGGCTACATGACCGACCGCTTCGGCTTCGGCTCGGCGTTCGCCGGCCTGGCCGCGATCGCGCTGGTCGGCTTGACGGTGCTGTGGTCGCTGATGCCGGAGACGCGGCCGGAAGAGACGACTGACTCGTAAGGTTACGCCGCTTCGATCTTGACGCCTTCCTGCTCGCAGGAATTGGCCACGTCGCAGACCGTGGCGCGCTGCATATCGCGCTTCCAGCGCAGGTCGTCGAATTCGGTGCCGCGGTGCATGGTGCAGCGATTGTCCCAGATGACGAGATCGTGCACGCGCCAGCGGTGGGTGTAGATGAATTGCCGTTGCGTGGCATGTGCAACGAGCTCCTCGATCAGCGCCCGGCCTTCGGCTTCGGGCATGCCAAAAATCCGCCCGGCGTGGGACGCCAGATAGAGCGACTTGCGGCCGGATTCCGCAATGGTGCGCACCAGCACCTGCGGCACCGGCGGCAATCCCTGCCGTTCCTCATCGCTGAAATTGGTGAAGCCGAGCCGCGCCCGCGAATTGAAGATCGAATGCTCCGCCACGAGGCTGTCGAGACGGCGCTTCATCTCTTCGGGCAGCGCGTCGTAGGCCGCCCGCTCGTCGGCAAATTCGGTGTGCCCCCCGACCGCCGGAATCGAACGCGCATAGAGCAGCGACGCCAGCGCCGGCAGCCGCTTGAACGAAGAGTCGGTGTGCCACAGCCGGTTGCCCAACTGGAACATGCGCTGCCGGGAGTCCTTGCCCCACACTTGGTTTTCGGGATCGAGGTTGGAAACGTCGGCGAATTCCTTGCGCACGCGCAGCTGGGCGTCCTTGCGGTGCAACGCGATCGTGGTCTCGAGCGGCCCGAAGTGCTGGGCAAAATCGAGATGCTGATCCTGCGACAGCTGCTGGTCGGGGAAAATCAGCACAGCGTATTTGGCAAACGCGTCTTTGATCGCTTGCAGGTCGGGCGGCACGATCGGCCCCGACAAATCGACGTCGCCAATCTCGGCGGCAAAACGCGGCGTGACCGGACAGACGGTGATGGCCATATTCGTTGCCTCCAAAGCCGTTGCCTGCAAAATCAGCGGATTTCGACGGATTGAATCATAATGGGGCAATTCATGCAATTGGATCGTTGCTCCCCGAAAGCGATACGATCGATCTGAAATACGCCGACTACCGGGCCGGGCAGCGCTGGTAAATCTTCAGGTCGTCGAAGCTTTTGCCGATCGATATCTTGTCGTTGCTCTCAGGCCGGATGATGAAGTTCACGGCGCGGTCTTTACCCGGTTGCGCAGCATCCGCGCATAACGCGCGGGCGGCATAAAATGGGCCGGGAACCCCTGCCCGCTCGACGACCGAATCCACGCCGCAGGTGCCGTCGCCGTCGGTGTATTTGGTCTCCGATATCACGACGCTCGATTTATCTTGTGCTTTGCAGAGATCCGCGCTCGGCGCCCAGGTTCCCTGCACGGCGACGGCAAACGTCGTGTGACGCACTTCGTCGGCGCTTGCGACCTGTACCGTCACCGCCGTGATGATCGAGATGAAAGCCAGCAAGCGCGCCATGTCCGCCTCCTCAAGGCTGAACCTATCATAGTCCGATTATTTCATCGGCGAGAACGGTGCCGGCAGGTAGATGTCGGCCTGCTGGGACACCAGATGGCCCGGCCCGCCGGGCGGCGGCCAGACCCCGTCGGCCACCGCCTTGTCGCGCAGGCGGGCGCGTTCGTCGAAGCTCCGGTACGGCCAGATGTGCATGAAGCGCGTCACCGCGCCGGTCACCGACGTCATGGCGGCGAGCACCGGCGAGATTGCCATGCGGCCCGGCACCGCTTTGCGCCACGCCGCGGTGGTGGGCGCCAAGCCGTCCGGCTTGAGCACATAACTGCGGACTTCGTAGCACGGGCCAAATTCGCCCGGCCGCAGCGGCGCGATGAAGTCGAACGGCACATAAATGTCCATCGCCATGGCGGCGATGTATTCGGCGACGCCGAACGGATTGGGCGCGTCGAGCGCGGCGAACCGGGCGCCGACGGTTGCGCCGGCGTCGGCTGCTTTGCGGATGATCAGGATCTGATTGACGGCGCCGATGTCCGAATACCAGCACGCCAAGAGGTCGGGATCGTTGCCGAGGCCCTTGCCGAGGATGGCGAGCGCCTGCGGATGGGTGCCCGGCCGCACCGTGAGAATCGTGACGTCGTAGAATGGGGTCAAGCTCTCCTCCCGTTTTGCGCTGCCGGCATTTTACCCGCATCGGCGCGAATTGGTCTGGCCCGAAACGGCCCCTAATGCCAGACTGCGGCGGTCGAAGTTTTGGCTGGGCTGGCCGCAATAGTCACTGGGCGCGGTAATCGATGGTCGCGGTGCAAGTGATCGTGGGTGGCCTCCTGTTGGGGGCCATTTACGCGCTGTTTTCCTCAGGCCTCACCCTGATCTGGGGCATGATGAATTTCATCAATTTCGCCCATGGCGAGTTCGTCATGCTCGGCATGTATGTGGCGCTCATGGCCGTGGTCTGGATCGGCGGCGGGCCGGCGATCTTCGGCATCGCGGCCGCGGTGGCGCTCGCAGCCCTTGGCGTCGTGATCTACTTCTCGCTTATCCGCCACGTGACCCGCGGCCCGATGCTGGCGCAGATCCTGTCCACGTTCGGCCTGGCGCTCTTGCTGCGCTACACCGCGTTCTGGATTTTTTCGGCAAACTTTGTGTCACTGCCGACGAACGCGCTGTCCGGCACCGTCAATCTCGCCGGCATCTATTTGCCGATTGGGCAACTCGTCGCCGGTCTCGTCGCCATCACGCTGACCATCGCGCTGCATCTTCTGCTCACCCGCACCACGGTCGGCAGCAAGCTGCTCGCCGTCGCCGAAGACCGCACCGCGGCGATGCTGATGGGGATACGGCCCGATCGCATGCAGGCGCTGGCCTGGGGCCTCTCCGCGGGCGCGGCCGGCATCGCCGGCGCCTTGATGGCGACCTCCTATCCGTGGTCGCCCTCGGTCGGCGAAACCTTTGGGCTGATCGCCTTCGTCGTGGTGGCGCTCGGCGGCTTCGGCAGCGTGCTCGGTTCGCTCTATGCCGGGCTGATCATCGGTTTGATCCAGGCGGCTTCCGCGTTCTGGCTCGGCGCCATCTATAAGGACATCGTCGTCTACGGCCTGTTCGTCGCGCTGTTGTGGCTGCGGCCGCAAGGTCTCATGGGGAAAGCGTGAAAAATATTCTTTCCCCGCGGGGGCGTGTCGTTTTGCTTGGCGCCGCGTTGCTGCTGTTCCCGATCGTTTTCTCCAGCGCGTTCTATCGCGACATCGGGGTGGCGTTTCTACTCGCCGCGATTTCGGCATCGGCGTGGAACATCGTCGGCGGCTATGCCGGCCAAGTGTCGGTCGGCCACAGCATGTTCTTCGGGCTCGGCGCCTATATGCCGCTGTTGTTCTACACGCTGTTCGGCTGGTCGCCGATCGCCGGCATTCCGGCCGGCATCGTGCTCTCGATCGCGCTCGCCGTTCTCATCGGCCTGCCGACGTTTCGCCTCAGCGGCCACTATTTCAGCATGGCGACCATTGCGGTCGCCGAGCTGATCCGGATTTTCGTCGGCACCTGGGATTTCGTCGGCGCCGCCGTCGGCCTGCAGGGCCCGGCCACGGCGCGCGGCTGGTGGGACCTGACGTTCCGCGGCGAGTTGCCGTACTATTACATCTTCCTCGCCGTGCTCGGCATCGTACTCGCCACCACGGCCTTCATCGAGCGCCGCCGCTTCGGCTTCTATCTGCGCGCCATCAAGTCGAGCGAACGCGCCGCGCGCTCGCTCGGCGTGCCGGTGCGGCGGACGAAGATGCAGGCGCTCGCGCTCAGCGCCGCCTTCACCTCGGTTGCCGGCTCGCTCTATGCCGCAAAGACCGGCTTCATCGACCCGGATTCCGGCTTCGGCATCCTGGTCTCGGTGCAAATGGTGATCGTCGCGGCGCTGGGCGGCGCCGGCGTGCTGTTCGGCCCGTTGCTCGGCGCGCTGATCCTGATCCCGTTGCAGATCGCGACCAATACCTGGTTCGGCGGCGGTGGCTCCGGCCTCACTTATATCCTCTACGGCGGCATCATCGTCTTGATCGCGCGCTTCGAGCCGGGCGGCGTGTTCGAGCTGTGGTATCGCGTCGTGCCGGAGCGCTGGAGGCGCGCCTATGCTCCTTGACGCCAAGAACGTGTCAAAAGCGTTCGGCAGCTTCCTTGCGGTGTCGGGCGCCGATCTCGCCGTTGATGAGCACGAGATCATCGGCCTGATCGGCCCGAACGGCGCCGGCAAATCGACCTTCTTCAATTGCCTCGCCGGCGAGACCTTGCCGACCACCGGCCGCGTCGTCTTCAACGGCGAGGACGTGACCCGTGCCGGGCCGGCCGTTCATGCCCGCGCCGGCATCGGTCGCACCTTCCAGGTGCCGATCACGTTCGAAGACATGACGGTGCTGGAGAACGTGATGGTCGGCGCGTTCTTGCGGCATCCGCATCGCAACGATGCCCGCGATCACGCCCGCCGCATCGTCGAGCTGACCGGGCTGCGCGGTGATCAGCGGGCGCGCTCGCTCGGCACGCCGGGACGCAAGCGCCTCGAAATCGCCCGCGTGCTCGCCACCGAGCCGCGCCTGTTGCTGCTCGACGAGTCGCTTGCCGGCTTGACGCCGGCCGAATTGCAGGCGGCGATCGCGCTGGTGCGGCACATCCACGACATGGGCATCACCATCGTCATCGTCGAGCACATCATGGAAGTGATCATGACGCTGACCAAGCGCGTCCTGGTCTTCAACCAGGGCCACGTCATCGCCAGCGGCACGCCGGAATCCGTGGTCAGGCAGGAGGCGGTGATCGAAGCTTATTTGGGACGCGCGCATCGGCGGCAGCAGGATCAAAAAAGTGGCTGAGCCAGCTGACCTCAACGTCGAGCATCTCGAAGTGCGCTACGGCGATCTGGTCGGCGTTGCCGATATCTCGCTCAAAGTGCCGGCCGGGAAGGTGGTGGCGCTGCTCGGCTCCAACGGCGCCGGCAAGACCACGACGCTCAACGCCATCGCCGGCGTGGTGCAGCCGGCGCGCGGAAAAGTCGAATGGCGCGGCGAGACGATTTCGGGAGAGCCGGCCTACGCCATCGTCAGCAAAGGCTTGGCGCTGTCGCCGGAGGGCTGGCGGCTGTTCGTGGCGCAGACGGTGGAACAGAATTTGCGGCTCGGCGCCACCGCGCTCGCCGACCGCTCGCGCACCGCGGCGTTGTTCGAGCGCGTCTATGCGCTGTTCCCGCGGCTCGCCGAGCGCCGCAAGCAACTCGCCGGCACGCTGTCCGGCGGCGAGCGGCAGATGCTCGCACTCGGCCGCGCGCTGATGAGCGAGCCGCGGCTGCTCATGCTCGACGAGCCGAGCCTCGGTCTCGCGCCGACCGTGGTCGAGGCGCTCTACGACACCTTGGCCGAACTGCACCGGCAAGGCCTCACATTATTGCTGGCGGAACAATCGATCCCGCTGGCGCTGGGTATTGCCGACTATGCCTATGTGCTGCAGACCGGCCGCATCGCGCTCGAAGGCCCGGCGGCGGAGCTGGAGAAGAACGAGCAGGTGCGGGAGATTTATCTCGGCATCAGCACGCGCGCCGCAGTCGGATAGGCTATGGTTTTTCGCCGCAGGCCAACACGGTCGGCCGGCGAATAATGATGGCATCGCTTGCGCTGCGCCCGCGAGCGGCCGCGATGATTGCATCGTGTATTTTCGCCCGCGATGCCGGTTCCTGAGCTTCGAGCAACAGCGCAGCGCGCACCGCACTGCCGTAGATCAGTTCCAGCAAAGCCTCGGCACGGTCAGATTTCCATTCGATGTCGATACGACCCATCGTCACGTTTTCAAATCCTTGCGCAGCAAGAACGCGGCGGCATTCTTCCGGTTCACTAAACCGCATCATGGGCGGCGCGATCGGCAGCTGGACCGCTCGGTCGCCGTGCTCGGCGACAGCCGACGAGACGATCCGCAGCAGATCGTCGTCCTTGGCCCACTGGGTAAAGACATATTTGCCGCCGCCTCCAAGGACGCGATAGGCCTCGGCAATCGCCAGGTCCGGCCGCTCCAGATGCATCACCCCGAAACAACAGACGACGGCATCGAATATATTTCGGTCGTATGGCAGCCGCTCGGCGTCGCCCTGCCGGAAATTCAGCCCGGGAAAATTGGCCGCCGCTCTGGCAACCATGGTCGGCGCGAAGTCGACCCCCTCCACGTCGGCGCCCAGCCTCGCCAGCGCGGCTGTCAGATGTCCCGAACCGCAGCAAACGTCGAGGATGCGCAGGCCGCGAACATCCCCCAGCGCCGACACGATGGGGGCAATGGCCTGGACCGAGATCGGCGTGAATAGCTTGTCATAGCTGTCGGCGCGGGCCGTCCAGCCTGCAAGTTCGGAATCGCGAAACGAACCGGCCACCGTCACCCCCGGCAGAGCTCATCGCGCCTGCGAGACTATTTGAGATGCTCGGCTTTGTCGCGTCTTGCTTGCGCTTTTGGCAAGCAAACGCCGCGGCTTTGTCGGCCGCGGCGTCGTTGTGCAGTGTCGCATCAGGGCGCGAAAGTCCCGCGCCGTCTCGTCACGATACGGCTAGTGATTGCCGTCGTGATCGTGATCGTCGCGATCGGAAATCTCGACCGGATGATCGTCACGGCCACTGGGCCCGTATATGGCGATGCAGCCGCTCGTCACAGTCGGACAGACCGTGCTGCCGGCGTTATCCGGAATCGGCACATAGGCTTGGTTGGTGGTCGGATCGGCGGCGACAGAATGGGCGCGGCCGGCCCCCGGCGGCTTGGCGATGAGGATGGCCGGGTCTTCCTGGCCGCTCAAGGAATCGACGACGCCGACCTGCTCTTGCACGATGCCGGAGCCATCGGCGAGGAAGTAGTGACCGTCGCCCGGGTTGAACCACACTTCGTCGGCGCCGCCGACATTCGGCAGAACCTTGATCAGCTTGCCGGTGCGCTCGTCGAGGATGCCGGCATTTTGTCCGCTGCCCGGCGGCTGCGACACCGCGTTACAGCCGAGCAGGATCTGCGGCTCGGGGCCGATGGCCATGCCCTGGGGGCCCGCACATTGGGTCACCGGGACGTTGAACCGTGTCAGGATTTCCATGCGCCGCGGATCGATGACGACGACCTGGCCGTCCGTAGTATCGGCGCCGGTGCCATGCACCTCAGGGAGATTCAGATAGATCAGCCCGTTGCGCGGATTCCATTGGCACTGTTCGATACCATTGGTCGCTTCGGGGAACTGGATCTGCTTCACCACCGTATAGGCATGCGGCCCTTCGGTCGGGATGAAGCTGATGAAGGGAGCGTGTCCGGCGACGTCGGCTTCGGCGTCGTTGGCGATCTGGATCAGATGATCGGCCGGGTCGTAGCACAGCTCGTCCGCCCGCTCTAAGCCGTTCGTTGCGATCGTATGGAGAATGTCTCCGGTCTTGAAGTCGATGACCTTGACGGTGCTGTTGCCGTCACCGGCCCAAACCTCGGTGGTGCCGTGATTGTGGAAACTCAGCACCCCATTCGGACCGGAGGTGTCGTTGTTTCCAGTGAAGCCGACGAAGGCGCCGGCGGCCAACTTGCTCTGGGCTTTGGACTTGGTATCGATCACGTCGACGGCCTTGTTGGACCGGTCGCCGAGAAGGTACGCGTGGATATCCGGGTCGACCCAGCTGATGTCGAACGAGTGCAGCACCGCACCCGTTATCGTGATCGTTTGCTTCAAGACGAAAGTCTCGTCGGCGGCTGCCGGCCCCGACAGGCCGAATAGAGCAGCCGCGGCGCCGAAGCAGGCCACGCAGCTCAAGGTTCGTACGGTTCTCTGACGAGTAACTGACATAACGACACCTCCCTATTTTGCAGAACTTGCCTATTTTGGTGAACTTGTTGCTTGGCCCATGGCGAGCCCAAGCCACTCCCCGTTCCACGCCAAAAGATTCCCGTCCGGGCGACGCAAAGCGTCACCCGCGAACACGCGGACTCCGAGCGTGGTAGCAATCGCCGCGCCGCACTTAGGCCGCGGATGAATCCGCGGATCGCAGCTTGACGACTATTCGTAGCGCTGTTGTGACACACCCCCCTTTTGCCGTTTCACGGGAACAAATGCGCCCGAACGGATTTCGTTCCGGTTTTCCGGACCGCGCGCGTTTAATTAAATCGGTCAGTAAGACTGACGCGCGGAATTTTATTCGCGAGTTTGTGTCGCGATTGCGCCGTGTTCAAGGCCGCGTTATGAGCGGACGTTTCGAAAAATTTCGTGCGAGACACGGTTCCCAGAACGAAACCGATCCTTCGAGCGCAAACGCAGAACTATAATTTTTCCATTAGCGTGGCACATATCTCGATTGCGAAATTGGGATGGCTCGCATCACTCCGACGCGCAGTCGCGTTCTTTATGGCGCATAATTGCCGTTGCGGAGTTTGGCTTTGCGGTCCGATCAGTTGGAGCTATCGTTGTCACGCGCATGCCGAATACGGGCGAGTAGAGAATGAACCGGCCTCTCAAACCGATAGTCACTTCTCTTACGATCCTCGTTGTCGGCGCGTGTGGGATGCAAGCTCTATACGCACAAGACAGTCCCGATCGTGCCGCGCCGCCGCAATTGACGGCCGACCGCGGCGGTCGCTCGCTGCGCATCGAAGGCGATGCCGCCGCGCTTCATGTCGAGGTGCAGCAAACGACGATTGCGGACGTTCTATCCGCGCTCGAAGCCTTCAATATTCGATACCGTTCCTCGACCGGGCTCGATGAAGTGCTCAATGGCACCTATGCGGGATCGCTCGGCCATGTCGTGGCCCGCCTGTTGAACGGATACAATTATGCGACGAAGCAGGATGGTTCGCGGCTCGAAGTGACGATCTTCGGCAAGCGCGGCGAATTTGCAGTTCCCGCACCCATCGTCATTCCGGTTCGGCGGCGGCCGTCCGATTGATTTTTGAGGAGGGACGCGGCTTTCAGCGCGCGTGCTCCCACAGCATTTCCATCCGGTGGCGGAACGCCTTGGGCTTTTCCGAAAACAGCCGCATCGCGATGCGGGCGGCGCGTTGCGCGAGCTCGGTCGAGCGCTCGGTGCAGGCTGGCGTGAGGCGCGAGCGCCAATGCGCCAGCGGCTGGTGCGGTCCGGTGAGCCGCTTGAGCACTTCGAGGTCCTGGCAGCGGCCGAGCCGGTCGCGCAGCCGCTCGGCTTCGTCGGTCCACATCCGGCCGAAGCGCGGCCACAGCGGCTCGATCAATTCCATCTGGTAGCGCAGGTCGACGACGCGCTGGCGCAGCTCGTGCAAATCCTCGGCGCTCGCCAGCGACCAGTCGCCGGGAATGCGCTTGCGCGCGCTGCGATAGCTGATGGTCAATTGTCCGGCGATCGAGGAGAAGTCGAACGGATCGAGCGGCCATTGTTCGATCGCCGCCGCTGCGGCATCGAGCCAGGCGACGATGGCGTCGCGCAGCGCCGGCGTCAGCCCGGCCTGTTCCTCGCTGCCGCGCAGCGCCTCGATGCGGCCGCGGATGGTGGCAGCGGTGCGTTCCGACAGCACCATGCCCTTGTCGAGAAGGTCATCGAAGGCATTGAGCGCCGCCGCGCTGTCGCGGGCGTGCGCCAGCGAGCGGGCATGGTCGCGCGCGTCGTGGCGCCAGCGCGGCGCATCGGCGATGAACGGCGCCAAAAGCCGCATCAAGGCGCGCCATTCCTTCATGGCGCGGCGGAAATCGTGCACCGCATCCTGGCTCGAGCGCTCCGGATCGAGCAACGCGGAGCGGGCACCCAACAGAATATGGCCGGCGATGCCGCGCACGGCGGGTCCGATCGCCGCACGGGGCTGCAAGGCAGGTTTGTCGGCCATATCCGCGTCTATGGGGGCGTGCATGACGGCTTAAAGGGCTTTCTCGGCTCAGTATGGCGAAATATCGGGCCCGGCGCACTTCCCTTATCGGGGGGCGCTTGCTACATCACCGTCACAAAATCGTTCCTTTGACGCGGGGTGGAGCAGCCCGGTAGCTCGTCAGGCTCATAACCTGAAGGTCGTAGGTTCAAATCCTACCCCCGCAACCAAATTCTCTAAGAGGGACAATCGGTTAGGTTCATACCTAGCCGGCATTGAGGGCTCGCCCTGGCAGCGCGATCCCATCCGGGCACCTTTCGCCCTGCAGCCGCATGACGGCATCGCGACACGCCAAGGCCACCATGGCGGCGGCCGGGATCGCACAAGGGCTTGCCGCACGCGTTCGGAATCGGAAAACTCCCGAAAGTCGTCTCGTTTATTGGAGGTCCTCAATGGCCGTCGCCTGCCGACGGTTGAATGCCTCGACTTCGGCCTCCTGCATATTGTCGTGCTTCCGAAGCATCGCACGCGCATATTCGACTTCTATCTCGAAGGCGATATCGCCCTTGACGCGCCTCGGCAGATCCTGAACGGCAACGCCGGTCAGACGCCCAGATTCGATGAGCTGGACGAGCTGTCGGCGCGATAGGCCGAACTTTTTGACAAGCACTCTTTCAAGTCGGATCGGCAGCAAAAATTCCGACGTGAGATTAATGCGCGCCCGGCCGGCCAACTCATCCAGCCCGGGGCCGTCGACAGCGAAATCCGGAGGGCTGGCGAGTTCAGCTCGATTGCGAGCAAGCAAGCCATAGTCGAATGTTTTGCGGCGAGCCTCGTCCTCGTCATTCTGCAGATAGGAATTGTACAGCTCCGGATTGATTTTCCTCCGGTTCGTGCGCGCAATCACCTCAATGTTCCAGGTATTGCCGCAGCGCTCGCACTTATAAATGTGCCAGACGTCGATGGTTTTCTTCTGTGCGTTGACGCGAAATGCTCCGCTGGAAGCAAAATTTCGTTTCATCTCGCAACCGGGGCAGCGTTTGACAATTTTCTGGCCTTCCAGCGGTCGGACAATCCACGCGACGCGTTGAGCTTGGGCCTCTTCCTCCATTAAAATATAGTAAGTTGCATGCGGCATATTTCAAGCGGGGCGGCGGCACCGCGTTGCCAGCATCTCTCCAGCGACAACAGACTCCCGTGCGTTGTTCGTTCACCAAATCTCACAGGCCTCCCCATCCGGCCATCACGACACCGTCCACGGCGCGAACGCATTGGCCGTGCGCTGCAGGATCGGCGTCAGCTCGGGGAAGTGCCGCAACAGCACGGTGGTCATGTTGTTGTTGTCGATCCATTCGATGCCGGCCTGGGTATAGACCGCGGGCGTATAGTCGTCGGTGTAGAAGCGGTCGCTCTTCAGGCGCCGCGACGCCATCAGGATGAAGACGCGGAAGGCGGTGTCGCTGAAGCCGAACAGCTCGGGCGGCTCCTCGGCATACATCCCGACCATCAGGTCCACCTTGTCGGGATGGCCGTAAACCTCGCGCAGCGTCTTCGCCAATTCCGGATCGCTGGTCATTGCTTCGAACGAGCGCACCGGCGGCTTGTGGAATAATTTCCGGAAGCGGTTGTAGCGCGGCACGCCGCGCTCGCGGTCGCGCAGGATGTCGATGGCCGCCAGGTCGATCAGCTCCTCGAGATTGGCGCCGTTGCGCCGGCGCATCCGCCGCATCCAGTTCGGGAAGTTCTGTAACGTCACGGCGCCGGGATTTTGCACGCCGAAGGTGTAGACGATGTCGAGAAACGACGCATCGCCCAGCGCGTTTTTCATGACGTTCGGGCCGACGATGAGATCGGGATCGTCGACGGTATCGGCCTCGAATTTCAACGTGCGGCCGGGCCGGTCGCCGTTGAAATGGCGAACCGGAATGTCGTTCGGCAACAGCGGATGCAGGCGATAGACCGAGACGAACTCCTCGGTCAGGCAATAGTCCGCGCCGGTCTGATTGGTCGCCGAGCCGGTAATGCCGCTGATCGCCTCGGAGGTGCTGATGCGGCCGAGATATTTTTTGACGGACTCGCCGGCGAGGCCCCACCAGTTGGCGTTCATGCCGATCTGCAGCGCCGGGTTTGGCAGGATCGCCGGCGTCCAATCGACGGTGTGGATCTTGGCCATCAGCGAATTGTTGATCATGCGCGCGACGCGGAAAATCTGCGCATCCTTCTCCTGCGACGTTTTTTGCGGATCGTCCCGCCATTCCGGGTAGGTCTGGATGAGGCGGTCGCAAATGGCGTTGTGCTCGAGCGTGAACAGATTGTGCAGCACGCTCAAGCCCAGCCACCAATTCTGCGTCAGTCCGGTGATTTCGACCCCGGCCGCGTCGACCGGAATCATTCGGGTCTTTGGATCGACGTTGAGCTTGCCGTCCTTCCAGGTGCGATATTTGGCGCCGGCCTGCGGGCTGTCACCGTAGATTTGCGAGGCGTCCCACCAATGGGTCTCGGCGTTGGCGTAGGTGGTCGGCCCGGCGTCATCGTTGGGCTTGCGCGTCGGATCGGGCCGCGTGCGGCGCACCAGCATCTTGCCGGTCGGCCAGCTGTCGCCGGACGGAATCGGCACGTCGATCGGATCGTCGTCGATCGGGCGCGGATTGCCGTGATTGAACCAGTCGTGGGTCTGGAATTGAATCCAGGCCGCCGCCAGCAGATTGAGAATGGCCGCCGGCTTGAAATTGTCGCCGCCGTCACTCTTCTTCTGCCGCGCCAAGAGCCGCTCGCTCACCAGCCGCGGGCTCGGGTCGAGAATGCCGCCGTCGCGGGTCAGGTCGACTTCGCTCAGCGGAATGTTGCGGCCGAAGCGCGCGCCCGGATTGCTCAGCGTAAATTCGGTGTTGTTGAGCGGATCGTTCGGGCTCAGGGCGGCATTGCCCATGGTCGGCTTTGTCAGGTCGTTGTACTGCCCGTCCTCCTCGCGCTCGGACAGATAACGCGGGTCGTACGGCACGGTGCCGCGTAGTCCGGCTTGGTTGGTCACGGCGATATCGGAGGTGTTGTGCAGGTTCTTGGCGCGCAGCACCTCGCGCAGCGCGCCGAGATTGGTGACCGCAAGCCATGTCGGCAGCTTGTGCCAGGGCACGACCAGATTGAGTAGCTGGAAGAAGCCGACATAGAGGATGGCGATCAGCGACTTCGGGTCGTTCTCCCGCACGATCAGCCTGGTCACCAGACAGACCAGCACCAGAACCGCCATCAGGATGCCGAGCAGGTGGGCGACGATGCCGGCCTTCGTGGCCACCACGAAGGCGCCGAAGAACATGACGAAGGCCAGGATATGCACGGCGCCGCGCTCGGCGCGCAGCCATTTGAGGTTGTCGGTGATGAGCCACGCCAAGATGACGTCCAAGCCCCACCACGCCGCCAGGAAGAAGTCGGGCCGCGGATGCTCGATCAAACATTCGGGGAATGCCGGCGTGGCGACCTGGCTGTGCAACACGACGTGCAGGTCGCCGCCGCAGACGCCCCACGTCGCCCAGTAGATATGGAAAAGGAATGCCACATAGGCGGCGGTCCAGAGCGCGCGCCAATAGGTGTTGGCCGCGGTGCTGAACGAGAAGATGTGGAAGCACAGCGCCGGCGTGAGCAAGACGATCGTCACCCAGGCCGCGAAGATCACGCGATAGTAGGCCGCGGTGTGCGCCGCGGCCGCAGGCCCGCGGCTGTCGAGCCAGGCTTTCAATTCGGCGCCGCCGCAGACCAAAAGCAGCAGCACAACCAGCGACAGGCTGACGAAGATATAGCGTCCGCGTCTTTCGATCGGCGTTTCCACGGTGTGTATCATGGTCGATCCTTCCCTATAACGCCCGGCGCTCTAGGAAGCGTGCCAGAGCCGTTGATGGTCGCGTTGTGTCTCGGTGTAGCCGTTGTTGAACAGCGTGTCGTAGTAGTTCAGGTCGAGATGGTGCGCCTGCAGCCAGACGCCCGGCGCGTAGATCGCGTCGCAATGGGCGGGGAAGCGGCCGTGCTGCTTGTAGATGTAGGTGCAGATGTCCTTGGTGCAGGCGATGACGTCGTCGCTGTAATGCGGCACTTCCTTGAGGTATTTGCCGCCGCGGTCGCCCTGGAAAATCCGGCGGAAATAGGCGTCGTCGCCGTACGGCCCGCCGGCGCGATACTTGTCGTCGACCACCGCCTGTACCGCGTCCGCCATGGACGGGTAGTAGGGCGGGCACATGCATTCGATATAGGGCGGCAGACCGATCGGATTGTCGCGCACATCTTTGGTGCGAAACGTGCCCCAGCGGAAGAAATCGAGCAAACGGTAACGCGGCGTGACATATTTAAAGCCGAGCGCGGGCAAGATCTTGGTGGGCGCGACGGAGGCATGGATCCAGCCGCCGAGCCCCATGGCTTGGAGCGTCAGGATCAGGTTCTGCAACAGCAGATCGGCTTCGACCTGGGTCCGCATGGTGCCGGCCACGCCGAGCGGCAGCGGAATGTTCTTGTTCAAAAATCCGTTGCGGATCCATTTGCCGACGCCGGCCGGCAGATAGAAATTACGGTCGTCGCGGATGGCCGGCCGGAAGCCGTCCGGCTCGGTGAGCAGATACATCAGCGCGTTGATGTATTGCCGCGTCATATCCACCACCGGAAACAGCACCGTGGAGCCGGGCACGTTGGACAGGAAGCGGTTGGAATCGAGGTAGTAGGGAAACTCGCGCGGGAAATCGAGACGCTTGTTGAACAGCTGGACCTTGGATTGCCTGGCGCGCTGTACCAGGAGATCCGGCGTGACCGGCACGGTGGGATCGACGCCGTCGAGGCGCTTGAGAAAATAAGTACCGCTGTCGTTGAGCAGGAAAAACGACGTGGCCTGGCAATTGTCGGTGCTGCCGGCGGCGCGGCCGGGGAAATTCAAGTTGGGCGTGCCGAGAATTTTTTCGCCGGTGGGAGATTCGAACGGCCGGTCGGGCAAGGTGAGGCCGGTCAGGCCGGTCGCGGAGATCAGAATGGCTTCTTCCAGCTCGCTCAGCGGCTGCGGCGCGGCGTTCGACGTATAAGTATTACTTCCCGCCGGGACCGATTTGAGGCCCAAGCCGATGCGCCGCGACCGGCGTTTGTGTAGCGCCTCGAACAGCGGGTATTTGCTCATCTCGTCGAAGCCGGCGCAATTGTCGGACATGGCTACTCCTTTTGCTCTGACACGCAACGACTCCAGTCCTGTGCATCGTTGCCGTTCGGGCGCATGAAGCGGCCCGCGCCGACATCCGTGCGAGGCCTCAACCGCCCTCCAGCTTTTTCTCGACGGCTTCTTCGATCGCTGCCAGAAGCCCGGCGGGGTTCGTGCTGTAATGCGGAATGGCAAGCCGGGTGATGGATGCGTCGATCAGCGTCGGCTTGCCCGATGCCAGCGCGGCGCGGAACGCCGTCTCGAATTCGCTCAGGCTGTTGACCCTGAAACCTTGCGCGCCGCACGCCTTGGCGTAGGCGACGTAGTCCGGATTGTCGAAGTCGACCAAGCCGGTCTCGTGGAACGCTTCGATCTGATAAAGCTTGATGAGCTTGTACTCGCCATCATGGAAGATGATCCAGATGACGGGAAGATTGTACCGGACCGCCGTCATCAGCTCGAAGCCGGACAACAGATAGCAGCCGTCGCCGCAGCCGACGACGACCGGCCGGTCGGGAAACGCCATCTTGGTGCCGAGCGCGCCGTTCACCGCCCAGGCCATCGGCCCAAAACTGCCCGGCTTGCGGTAATGCTGGCCGCGCTTGAGCTGCAGGTAATAGCCGAGCCAGGCGAGATGGGCGCCGGCATCGGCCAGCACGATGGCGTCGTCGGGCAGCATCTTCGACAGCGACTGCGTGAGCTGGCCCGGGTGAACGTGGTTCGGCTCGAGATTGATGAGCGGCGCCGTGATGTGCCGGTCCTTGGTTACGGTCGCCGGCGTAACCGAGGTGACGAGCGGCGACAGCGCCGCGGCCAGCGCCGCGACCGCGGGCTTGGCGTCGGCGACGACGCCGTGGTCGGCGCGATAGACCTTGTTGATCTCCTGCGCCGAGATGTTGATGTGGATGAGCGTCTTTCCCGTCAGCAGATCGTCGCGGAAATTGAAGGTGGCGTGCTGGGCAAAGCAATTGCCGACGGCGATCACCAGGTCGGCTGCGACAAAAGCCTTGCCGGCCGCGGCGTGGCCACTGTCGCAAAAGACGCCGAGCCCGAGCGGATGGTCCTCATCGATGATGCCCTTGCCGTCGAGCGTGGTGGCGAACGGAATCTGGAAGCGCTCGACGAAGCCTTGCAATTCGGGGCCGGCGCCGCTTCGCACCGCGCCGAAGCCGATCAGCGCGATGACCGATTTCTTCCGATTGAGCGCCTGCGCGATGGCGGCGGCGGCGGCGGCGATTTGTGCCGGATCCGGCAGCAGCGGCTTCACGACGAGCTTGATGTCGCGATAATTGTCGACCGATTGGCCTTCGAGCGTCAAATCCTCGGGCACGTGGATGTGGACCGGCCCGGGGCGGCCTTCGAAGGCGAGATTGACCGCCTCTTCGACGACGTCGCAGGTCTTCGAAATGTCATCGAGGAAAAACGAGCCCTTGGTGGTGGCGGCGAACATGGCTTGCGAGTCCGGCGTGCGACTCACGCCCGACGTCTCGTTCAGCGCGCCCTTACCCTTCCAAACGACACGCGAATAACCGGAGATCGCCAGGACCGGATAGGAATCCGACATCGCCACCGCGAGCCCGGAGAACAGGTTGAACCCGCCCGGCCCGGCTGTGGCGAAGCACACGCCCAATTTGCCGGAATAGATGGCGTAGCCGCAGGCCATGAACGAGGCGGCCTGTTCATGGCGCACGATCACCGGCCTGATCTTGGTGGAATGCTTGAGCGCAATCATGGCACCGGCGGCGTTTTCGCCGGCGCCGCCAAAGGCGGCATCGACGCCCACGCTTTCCAACGCCTTGACGATCGCCTCGTACACACGCATTGGTCGCGCTCCCAAGCCCCCTTGAGGAATATCGCGACGGCTCGGTCATCCGTCTTGGCCGAGTGGCTGAGAGTATAGATCGCTTGGAAAGATTCAACTGCAAATCGTCGGCTGCGCGAACCACGCCTGCGCCGCCGCGGCGTTCGATTTGGCCACTCGAATGCGCCGCAGGCTCGTGTATTTTCGGAAAAGCGAAGCGAATAGAGGACAGCTATGCTGCGAATGAAGCAAGCCCGCATCGGCGTTGCCGCCACCCTCGCTGCGTCATTGTGGCTCGCTGCCGGCGACAGCGTTGCCGTGGCGCAGAGCATTCCGGCATCAGGCCGTTACCAGTGCAGCGGCGCAAGCGGCGCGATAGCCGACCTGGATTTCACCGTCGGCCCCGGCAACGTTTACACCACGACGAAAGGATTTCGCGGCACCATGTCGATCCATCCGGGCACCGGCAATGTGCTGTTTCACGGCGCCGCGCCGCAAAGCGGTTACCAGGGGCGTTACAGCCCGGGCCCGCCGCCGCAAGTCGCGTTTTTGACCGTGACGGGCGCCGCCAGCAGCGAGGCTGGAATTGTTTGTCAGATGCGTTGATGCGACATGGCCGAGACAGCGCCGACAACACCACCGGAAGGAATTGATTGACCGCCGCCAGCGCCGAGGAGCGCGAGGCCAACGTCAGGCGCATGGCCTGAAGGTCGCAAGTTCGAATCCCGCGCCGGCAACGCGCGTGTCACGGCCCAAAATAGCTGACAAGACTCTGGGCGATTTCCAACTCTGCGATTTTGGATACGAATAGGCTGTAATAATTCCGCCACTGCGATCCGGGCGAATCGCTGGCGCCTGGCATAGCGCGTTCGACTTGATAGCCGAACCCGCCGGGAAATGCGGCCCATCCCAGCATCTGTTGCAGGTCGGGATTATCTTGGATCGCAAAAGTCGGCGCTGTGGCACCGATGAGTCCGTACAGATTCTGATCAAGCGCGTGGGGAATGAGAGCGAGCTCGAAAGTCTGCCCGGGCTGGCCGCTGCCCGACGGCGTGAGATATGTATTGGCGTTTTGAAAGTGGGTGTCGTTGTCGGGGGTCTGTGGTTGGTATTGGTCCGGTGGTGGGTTGGAGGACTCCGGCTGGCCGCATTTGATGAAAAATAAGCAGGCGAGGAAAACAAGCAACGCCAACGCCGCGGCAACAATAGCTACCACGGCGCACACGGCGGCGGCCCCCACACCGACCACAGTCGCCAAGGCGCCTCCCGCGCAAGCACCGGCAACGGCGACCACCATTAAAAGACCGCCAATAATGGCGTCCCCTACGCTCACATTCTGGCCGCTGATGGTGACGGCCGTGCTCGAGAAGAAATTGTCGAGCTGGAGCTTGAGTGGCGTCCCCCAGCCGGCATACAGCACGATGTGACGGCTATCGTGCAAAAATTGCAAGCCTGGATGGTCGAACGGGACGATGCGAATGTCGTCCGGCCCGGCACAATAGAACAGCTTACTCGGGCGCAGCGCCACGTCGCCGTCTAAGCCGCCTTGCAGCAGAATTCCCGCTCCTAGATGGTGGCCTTCGCGATTGTGGGCATCGACGCTGCCCGTCTTCCGGGCCTCGTCATCGATCGGATAAAAGACGTGGTACACCAACAGCACCGGATCGGCCGTGTCGGGCAAGTTGACTGTGCTCAGACCGGGCGCCCATTGCGCGGCGCCGGCGATAGTTCTCGGGTCGGGGTCGAGGTGCAGTCGATTGTTCGACAAATCGCTGAAGCGCCCTGTGGCCGCCGCTGCCAGATAATTTCGATTCACCGCAAGCCCGCCGCTGAGCGCCTTGAACTCCGCGTAAACCGTGGGTGGCTGCGCACCGGGATAGAACCGCGCATCGGCCGCGGTGAGGTTGAGCTGACCGACGTTCAACGGCGACGTCGGGTAAGCAGGCACCGTGGGTTCTATGCCGACGGTCGCTACGAAGGGAACGCGCTGCTTGTATGGAGCGGGCGGAAAACTGCCGGCCGACGGGATCGATGGATTCTGGAACATCGTGTCGAATACTTTGCCTCTTAGCGCTGTTCGACCCGACGCGTCGTAGAAATAGCCTGTCAGCGTTCCGTCGTCGTAGTTCAGGTAATCACCCACCGCCACGGGCCAGAACGTCATCGTGTCGTATTGGCGGATTTGCGGGACATACTCCTTTGCGAGCTGCAATAAGTTGGCGGCAGCGACCGGACCGAGGCCGAACGTCAACTCGACCGACGCAGCTGCGACGATATCCCGAAAGGTCGTAAGCCCGGCCTTCACCTGCGGGTCGGCTGCCGAAGCAATGCGCTGTTCGAGACTTTGCAGGGTAGGGATGCGGGCGAAGCCGGTAGCGTCCGGGGTGACGTTGAAGGTGCTGCCGGTGAACAGCTCGGCCGGTTGATTGAGGCCCGCATTGAGCGCCACGGCTTTGCCGATGGCGGTCAGAAATCGCTCGATGAAGTACTGCCGAACGATGTCCAGCCTTGCCATAGCTTCTACTCCTTCTTGTCGTCACTACAGCAATGCACATGGACGTGGACGTGCGTCGAACCCGTGCATGGCTCGGCGCTGCTTGTGCCGGAGCCGGCATTGCCTTTGCCCGAACCGCCGCCGCTGCCGGTCCCATGCGCGCCACTTCCGCCCGTAGTCCCGCCCATGCCACTTCCGCTCGTCCCGGCTCCGCCGCTGCCGCTTCCGCCCGAGCAATCGCACGGCGGCTGCCAACCGGCCGCTCCGCCGCCAGGAAAATAACCGCCCACCCAACCGGTCACGGGATTGCCAGATCCGCCGAGGGCTTGGCCGATCTCGCCCATACAGGTCGTTAAATTGGGACAAGCCGCGAAAATCTCCTGCGCACGCGATTGGGAAATCGGCAGCGCCGAAACGGCGCGCGTGATTTGCGCGAAGAAGACGTCCTTGGCCAGTGGCGCTGCGTCCAAGAGAGCGATAGCGCCCTGGAGGATAGTGAAAAATTCGGGGTCGGCGAAGAAGCTGGTGCCCTGTCGCTGATCGCGCACCAGTAGCGCATCGAGTTGCGCGGACAGCTTACTCAGGGTGACGGCCATTTGCCGCGGATCGGTCGCCGTGGCGACCAGCGCGCCGAGCGTTTTCCACACGCAATCGACCAAGGTCTTGAAAAAGGCGTCGGTGTTGGCGGCTTCTGTCGGCGTCAGCTTTTTCGCAGCATCACCCAGGATGTTGAAGAAGTCCTGTTGCGGCCCGATGTCGGAGCAAACAAACTTGCCGATCCCATTCACCGCGTCGGCATAGGGGTCGAGCGTGTGGATCGCCATCGGCCCCATCAGACCAGAATAAGTGTAGCGACTGTCGCCGCCGGGCCAGTAGCCGACCTTGATGCCATTTTGCTGGACCGGCCGAATGGCGGCGCCATTGGAGCCTTGCAGAGTGAGCAGGCCGTCATTGAGAAACAGCAGCAGCGACGACGACGGGGTATATTCGAACATCGCGCGATAGAGACGGCCGGGGACGATCGTTCCCGGTGCCGACTTCACTTGATACCACGCCGTGCCGTCGAAGACGGTGCCCATCAGGCTGGCGTCGGCTTCCACGAAAAAAGCGAAGGACGTATCGCCTTCAACGAGATTGAGGCGGTGAACGATGGGCCCAGGTTGAAAGATCACCTCAACGCGGAAGCCGGCCAGCCGGCGAGTGTCGGGTTGGGCGGAATAGTGATCTGCGATCGGGGATTGTCGTAGCGGATTGCCGTGCCGGTACCCGGGAAAGGCGCGTCCACCCAGCAATCCGCTGCGGGAAGCTGTACGATTCCGTTATTGTGATGTCCGGACTCATCCAATGCAGCGTGGTTCTCGTAGGTGAAGACTACGACCGGTTTCCAGCCCATCGGAGTGACCTCCGGAACGAATTAGGGAACGGCAGTTACACAACCATAACACGTATTATATGTCATTGCTATTACCAGTTATGCCCCTGTTCTTGCTTATATTTCGGCGACTGTGTCGAAGCGCGGACGGTTCCTGCACATCGGCAAGCTCGCGCCAAGGAGCGTCGCTTTTTCGCAAACGCACCGTCGCGGTGTTATAGGGTGGCCGGGAAATAATGATTGATGACTGCCAGCACGACGAGGAGCGTAAGCCCCAGGCTCAGGCTCCAGACGATCAGCTTTTTCTCGACCGGCAAGAGCGGTTCGACGGGCGCGGTGCGCAGTTCCTCGCGCAGGTCGGATTGGCTGTATTGCGACATGATGAGCTCCTGATAGTCGTACATTTTTGATTGCGGGATTTTCAGCTGGCGAGCGGCGGCGTGATGCCGTGGAAGAAGATCCACGAGATCAACAGGCCGACCCAGACCACGAAACCGAACAGGCTGACGACATACACCGCGGCGAGCTTGCCGAAACCCTCCTGCCATAGGGCGCGGAAGTTCGAGAGCACGCCGATCGAGAAGAACGTCAGGATGAAGAAGATGACGCGGAACGTATTGGCCTCGCCGATCGCGGCGGGGACGTTCTTGGCGATATCCGCAGGTGTGCCGAGCGCCAGATAAAGCCCGACGATGAACGTCACCACAAAGCCGATGATGAATTTAGGAAAGCGTTGCCAGATTTCCCACGCTTTCGCTTTTTTGGAATCCGGCGTGACGTTGATGTGGTTGGTCCAGATATAGCCGAGCACGAAGGCCCAGATGCCGATGAAGATGTCGATGAACACCTTGACGGTCGCGGCGGTGCCAAGAATCCAGCCGGGCTGATAGTGCACGCCTTCAGCGGCGTTCTTGGCGAGGATCAAAGACTCGGTGATGCCGCCGGCCGCGACCGCGGCGCCGTCGGTCTTCACCGCAAGCCCCATCCAGGCGCCGGCGACCAGCGGCTCGTGGGCGAGCCAGGTCTGCGCCACGAACGGCAGGATCAGCACCTCGGTGACGGCAAACACCACGACCAGCGATGACACCAGCACCGGTACAACAGGCCGCGACCTGATGGCGCCGCCGGTGGCGATGGCCGCCGAGACGCCGCAGATCGAGATGCCCGAGGCCAGCGGCGCCGCCCATTCGCGCGAGAAGCCGAACCACTTGCGGGCGATGAAATACACCACCGCCCAGTAGATCAGATAGGCTTCGACGATGGCCGCGACGCCGCGCAGGATCAGTGAGGAGGCGAGACTGAGCCTGCCGGCCGCGGTCACGGCGAAGAAGCCGCCGAGAATGACGATAGCGACCTTGATGTAGAGCTCGGGCCGCACCGCGTCCTTGATCGCGGCCGCAAAGCGCGGCAGGAAATTGGCGATGATCAGACCGGAGATCAGCGCGAAGATATAGGCGCCCTCATTGGTCAGCTTCAGCGACCAGGAGATATCGAATTTCTGCTGCTCGGCCGGCGTCACCGCGGCGAAGTGCGCGTAGTTGCCGACGATCCAGCTCGCATAGGCGATCCAGAACACCGCGGTAAACGCGAGCGCAAAGCGCTTGACGTCGCTTTTGAGCGCGGCGGCGCCCGCGGTCAGCACCAAGGTGAGAGCGACATAAGTCGCAAGCAGCGCGCCGATGCCGCCGAGCGCGGCGTAGCCCTTCGACGCCGGGCCGAGCGCCTGGCCCAAGTTGCTCCACACCGACGTCGAGACCACCCAGCCGATCAGATCGACGTGGACCAGCGCGGCCAGCCCCAAGACGAAAATGAAGAGGCCGAGGATGACGGCGAGCCAGTCCTCGTTGAGCAGAGCGGTAGACCCGGCCGTAGCCGGCGCGCGGAAATCGGTGACATAAGCGTTGGACATGACCGTCCTCATCGCCGGCTTTTGCCGCCGGCGTTGCTTTCGGAGATTTCGAATGAACGAATGTGATCGGCGACAGCGTCAACCGATCGTGACGCAGAATCCCGGCGTCATTGGTCCATCTCCATGGTTAGGGAGTCCACGAAGACGCTACACTCGAGCGTTCATGGCGCTTTAGCGTTTTTTCGCGGCGCAAGCTACTCCGTCAAATCCCGCGACCCGATCAAACAAGATCGGATGATTGATTTCGCCATAACACCCTGAATAGTCAATGCAACGAACAAAAATAAGTAAGTCTTGGTCGGGTCGCGATGGTTTGGGCGAATGAAATCGCCCGGCACGGGCCGCGGGGTGAAACAAATTTTTGCTGGATTTTGCTCATTATCGCGCCAGCGGAAATTCGTCACCCGGCTTCCCGCTGGCGCGGGGGCAAGCAAATGAGGGCAACGAGATAGAAATACTCTACACCGCCTGTTTGGCGAGACACTCCGCCTCGCGCTACACCAGTTGACGATAAAGTCCTTCCCAGCGCATCGCTGGATCCGGCGAGGTCCGTTGACGCAGCGGCCAATGTCGCCACTCGCGATCGGAGCCTCGGCGGCGCCGGGCGCATCCGAAAATCGAACAGGTCCACGAACTCGACACGCGCATGCCGGCTTCCGGCATCGTTCGATTCGTTCCGATGCCGAAAGTATTGTTGGAAAATCGAAAAACATAATCTTTGATTTAGGCCGCCTGCTTGGCCAACCGATCCATCTCGCGCTGCACCAGTTGGCGATAAAGTCCTTCTCGGCGCATCAGCAGGTCGGGCGCGCCGTCCTGAACGACTTCGCCGAGCTGCAGCACGACGATGCGGTCGAAGTTGCGCACCGTGGACAGCCGGTGCGCGATGGCAACGACGGTGCGGCCGCGCATCAGCCGGCCGAGCGCATCACGGATGATTTCCTCGGATTCGCTGTCCAGCGCCGAGGTGGCCTCGTCGAGCAGAAGCAACGGCGCGTCCTTGAGGAACGCGCGCGCGATGGCGATGCGCTGGCGCTGGCCGCCCGATAGCTTCACGCCGCGGTCGCCGACGATGGTGCGGCTGCCCGACGGCAGGTCCTCGATAAAATCGCATCGCGCCGTGATCGCCGCTTCCATCACCTCGTCGTCGGAGGCTTCCGGCTTGCCGTAGCGGATATTGTCCATGACCGAGCGGTGGAACAGCGAGATGTCCTGGGGCACCACGCCGATGGCCTCGCGCAGGCTCGCTTGCGTCACCCGCGCGATGTCCTGGCCGTCGAGCAGGATGCGTCCGCTTTGCGGGTCGTAAAAGCGCTGCAGCAGCGCGAACAGGGTCGATTTGCCGCCGCCGGAATGGCCGACCAGGCCGATGCGCTCGCCCGGCCGGAAGTGCAGGTTGAGATCGGTGAAAATACGCTGGCTATCGCTGTAACGGAAATCGACGTGCTCGAACTTCACGCTGGCGCCGCGCCGCACCAAAGGCTCGGCGGCGGGATGATCGCGCAGCTCGTGCGGCACCAGAAGGGTTGCAAGCGCCTCGGACAGCCGCGCGATGTGTTGGGTGATATCGACCAGCGCCACCGCGAGATCGCGGGTCGCGCTCAACACCGATAGAGCCAGCGTGCAAGCAAGCACGACATCGCCGGTCGTCGCCGCGCCTTGCCGCCACAGCACGACCGCCCAAGCGACCAGGCAGAGCGTCAGCACGACCGTGACGACGGCATGGAAGATGCGGAGCTTTTCCAGATAGAGCAGGCTTTTGCGCCGCGCATCCATCTCGCGGTCGACCGTCGCATCGAAGCGCCGATGCTCGCGGGCGAAGCCCGAAAACGCCCGCACCAGCGGCATATTGCCAACGACGTCGACCATCTCGCCGTCGACGGCAGCCGCTTTATCGGCAAAGTCGTGATGCAGCGGCCGGCCGGCGGCGGCGAGACGGAACATCAGGCAGACCATGATGCCGGCGACAACCGCAAGACCGAGCGCCATCGCCAAGCTGATGGTGCAAACCAGCGCGATCGCCGCGACCGTCGCCGCGCACGGCGGCAGCACGTTCCACATGAACATGTTCTCGGCGGTGAACATCGCGTTCGACGTGGCGGTGACGCGGCTGGTCAGCGTGCCGGGCAGGCGGTCGGCGAAATAAGCCGGCGAATGACCCATCAGATGGCGGAACAGGTCGCGCCGCAGGTCACCGGTGACCCCGACGAAGGCAAAGTTGGCGATCCAACTCGCCACGCGCCATAACAGATTATCCGCGGCGATCAGCGCGCCGAGCACGAGGAATGCCGTCCACACGCCGGCGGCATCGTGATTGGACAGCACGTCGACCATGAACTTGACGCCGTATTGCGTGCCGACCGAGCACGTCACGGCGGCGAGCACCGCGGCGAGGATGACCACGTGCGACAGCGGCCGCAGCCGGACATACCGAAAGACGAAGGCGAGAGGACGGGGGGCGTAATCGCAGAGATCGGCCATGCGTGTCAAAACTCCGCTCGCGAATGCTGCCGCCCCCTGACTCCTCCCCCAGGCTCACAACGCCAGAACTCGCAAACGGACGGTGCCACCGCACAAAAAAGTTTTGTGACGCGTCACATGGACGAACCATGTCGAACTCGCGTCCATTCTGTGTCGGCACACTGCCGAAGCCATGGCGATCGACCGCCAATTATGTACGTTCGGGACGACGTTGCAGACGCGAAAAAGTTCCACCATTACCGAAAAATAAGTTCCGCGCCGGATTTGAAATATTTCGGCCCTGGTTCGTTGTTGTGAATGGTCGCGACATCGCTGGGCGACGGGGAAATCCATACCGGGACTAGGAAAGGTTAAAAACGATGCATATCGCGCAAATCGCCCCCCTGACGGAGGCGGTTCCGCCCAAGCTTTATGGTGGAACCGAAAGGGTCGTGTCCTGGCTGACCGAGGAATTGATCGCGCTCGGCCACGAGGTCACGCTGTTCGCCAGCGGCGATTCGCAGACGTCGGCCAAGCTCGAAGCGATGTGGCCGCGCGCATTGCGGCTCGACGGCGCGGTGCGCGATCCCAACGCGCTGCACATGATGATGCTGGAGCGCGTCTATCAGCGCGCGAGCGATTTCGACGTCCTGCATTTCCATCTCGACTACTATCCGTTCTCGCTGTTCGCCCGCCAGGCGGCGCCGTTCGTGACGACGCTGCACGGCCGGCTCGATTTGCCCGAGCACCAGCCGGTGTTCGACACGTTCAACACGGTGCCGGTGGTGTCGATCTCCAATGCGCAGCGCCGGCCGCTGCCGCAGGCGCACTGGGTGCGCACCGTGCATCACGGCCTGCCCGAGCGGTTGTTGGTGCCGAAGCCGGTCAAGCCGAGCTATTTCGCCTTTCTCGGCCGCATCGCGCCGGAAAAGGGCATCGATCGCGCCATCCGCATCGCGCAGCATTGCGGCATGCCGCTCAAGGTCGCCGCCAAGGTCGACCGCGCCGACCAGGATTATTACGACGAACAAATCCGGCCGATGATCAAGGCGAACAGCAACGTCGAATATATCGGCGAGATCGCCGACAAGGACAAATCGGAGTTCCTGAGCGGCGCCACCGTGCTGTTGGTGCCGATCGACTGGCCGGAGCCGTTCGGCCTGGTGATGATCGAAGCCATGGCCTGCGGCACGCCGGTCATCGCGTTCAATCGCGGCTCGGTGCCGGAGGTGATCGACGACGGCCTCACCGGTTTCATCGTCGAGGATATCAATGGCGCCATCGGTGCCGTCGATCGGCTGGATCATTTGTCGCGCGCCAAAATCCGCGGCCATTTCGAGAAGCACTTCACCGCGCGGCGCATGGCGCAGGATTATCTTGCCGTCTATCGCAGCTTGGCCGACCGCCTGGCACCGCATCTGCGCCTGGTCACCGACGACGCGCCGGCGCTGTAGGTCGCTACGATGACACGAAGCGCTTGAGCTCGACGCCGAGCCTTTCGATCACGCCGTCCCAATCGCTGATCGCGGTCTGGCGGAACAAGCGCGCCGTCGGATACCAGGGGCTGGTCTCGCCATCGAGCGTCCACCGCCAGTCGGGCGCGAACGGCAGCAGCATCCACAGCGGCCGACCCATGGCGCCGGCGAGGTGGGCGACCGCGGTATCGACCGAGATCACGAGGTCGCAGAGCGCGATTACGGCTGCGGTATCGGCGAAATTCTCAAGCTCGGCGCCGACATTGGTCACGCGATTTTCGCCAGCGAGCGCAACCGAGTCTTCGGCCCGAACATCGTGCTGGATGCTCACGAACTGCGCTGGAATGGACAACAAGGGTGCAAGCTTGGCAAAAGCGATCGAGCGATTGCGATCGTTGAGATGGCTTGGATTGCCGGCCCAGGCGAACGCGATCCGCGGCCGCGCGAGCGCGCCGATCCGCGCCGACCATTTTGCCAGATGCGCGTCGTCGGCCGACAAATAAGGAATATCCGCCGGCACCGTCGCCGGTTCGGTCTTGAACGCCAGCGGCAAAGAGCCCAGCGGACAATGCACGTCGAATTGTTGCGGCGGCGCCGCCCCGCGCGCGATGACGGTCGTGGCGCCCTTGAGCCGTGCCATCAAGGTCGTCAATTCCGGCTGGACTTCGAGCACCACCTTGGCGCCGCTCGCGGCAAGGAGCGGCACGTAACGCGCGAACTGGATGGTGTCGCCGAGACCCTGTTCGGCATGCAACAGCACGGTTTTCCGCGCCAGCGAATAATCGCCGCGCCACAACGGCCGGCCGCGGCTCTTCTGCTCGGGCATGCCGCTTCTTCGCCAGCGCCATTCGTATTTTTCAAAACCGCGGCGATAGTCGCCCAGCGTGAGCAGCGCCAGCGATTCCATGAAATGGACGTCGGCGTCGTCCTTGCGCAGCGCGTGCGCCTTGCCGTAGCTGGCAATCGCATCGTCGAAGCGGTTGAGCGCGGCCAGCGCACGGCCGCGATTGAGCAATGCGCCGGCATGATCGGGCGCCGCTTTGAGCGCGCTGTCGTGCGCTTCGACCGCGTCGGCGTAACGGCCGAGATCGTAGAGCGCGACGCCGCGGTTGAAATGCGCGGCGGGATGGCCCGGCACCAAGGTCAGCGCGTGGTCGAATTCCGCGACGGCCTCGTCGAGCGCGCCGAGCGCGGCGTGCGCAATGCCGCTATTGAGCCGCGCCTCCGGGTGCTGCGGCACCCGCGCCAAAATTTCGCGGAACGCGGCGAGCGCTTCCTCGGTGCGGCCCAGACTCAACAGCGCGTTGGCGCGATTGGTGAGAATGCCGATGTCGTCGGGCACAAGCGCCAGCGCCTTGTCGAAGCAACCGAGCGCGTCCTGGTCTTGCTTGAGCTGGTGGAGCACCTGGCCGAGATTGGCCCACCCCTGCGGCGCGCGCGGATTGAGCCTGACCGCGGCGCTGAGCAGACGATGCGCCTCGCCGACCCTGCCGAGCTGCGCCTTGATGGTGCCGAGCAGATTGAGCGCGTCGAAGTGGTCCGGCGCGGCTTTGAGCACGCGCGTATAAATCTTCTCGGCGTCGCGCAGCCGGCCCTGCCGGTGCAGCGCCAAGGCCTCGTTCATGGACTGACCGAGGTTGAAGGGCCCGAGTTTTTGGCTCACAGGCGATTGATCCGGGCAATGCGCCGGGTCACTTCCGGCGGCGTCTCGTTATCGGCTTTGGTTTTCAGCGCGAGCGCCGTGCGCGCCGCCGGCCGATCGAGGCAGCGCGTGAGCCAGACCTTCAAGTTCGGCGTCGCGGACAGATCCATATCGATGGCGCGGCTGACAACGGCTGCGACATTGAGATCAGCCACGGTGAAATTGCTACCGAGCAAATATGGCGTCTTGCTCAAAGCCGTATCGAGCACCGCAAACGGCGCCGCGATGACCTTCAGCGCCTCGTCGCGCAGGGCGGCATCGCGCTCGTTGGGCGGCAAGCGCACGGCGTGCAGCGACCAGATGTTGACGCCACGATCGACCTCGGCGATCGCCCAAAAACTCCACTGCCACGCCCTCGCCTCGCCTTCCAGCGTGCCGGGATAGAGTTTTCCGGCGGAATGCTTCTTGGCGAGATAGAGCGTGATCGCCAGCGACTCGAACAGCACAAAACCATCGTCGACGATGACCGGCAGCCGGCCGTTGGGATTGATGGCCAAAAATTCCGGCGACCGCGCGCCGGCATCACCGATCTCGATCGGCAGATGCTCGAAATCGAGCCCAAGCTCCATCGCCACCCACAACGCCCGATAAGCACGGGTGCGGGCGATGCCGTAGATACGCAGGCCGGACATGCGGTCTTTCCCGAGTTGGCGGCCGACCATAGCCGAAAAACCTGGGCCGGGGCCAAGCGTTGTCAAGCCGCGGCCAGGATCGTAAGTTGCCGCCCTTCATTGAGGATTGGAAATGGAATTCGGAATTTTCTCGAACGGCTTTCGTCCCCACACCACCGCCTCCCAGACCTACGAAGAGGATCTCGCCGAGATCGTGCTCGCCGACCAGCTTGGTTTTCGCGACGCCTATATCAGCGAGCATCACGGCGAGCCGGTCTATATCGGCAAGGTCGACACCTTGCCGGTGCCGGAGCTGTTGATGTGCAAGGCGGCGGCGCTGACCAAGCGCATCCGCATGGGCGCGGCCGTCAAGCTCATCCATCTCGCCCATCCGGTCGATACCGCGATCCAGGCGGCGGTGACCGATCATGTGGTCGGCGGCAACCGTTTCATCTTCGGCTTCGGCTCCGGCTTCCCAAATCCGCTTTTCGCCGGCGAGCGCGGGCTTTCCCATGACGACCGCCACGGTCGCTTGCGCGAATCCCTCGATCTGATCCTCAAATGCTGGACGGCGCAGGAGCCGTTCGATTGGGACGGCCAATATTGGAAAGGCAAGAGCATCGTCGCCACGCCGCAGCCGCTGCATCCGCCGCACATGCCGATGGCGACGGCGACCGACACCGAGGCGATGATCGATATCGCCGGCGCCCGCGGCTATGCGCTGTTGCGCGCGCAACTCGAGCCGGCCGGCTCGATCCGCGACAAGGCCAATCGCTATGCGCGCGCCGCCAAGGCCGCGGGCCGCAAGACGCCGCTGAACGAAGTCACCGTGGCGCGCTATGTCTATCTCGCCGACTCGCGCCGCGAGGCCATGGACGACCTGCGCGCCGACATCAATTACGAGCTCGGTTTTCAGATGAAGCGCGGCCTGATCCGGCTCATCAAGTCGAACTACGACATCGGGCTCAAGGGCGACGAGGTCACCTTCGACCAGCTCGCCGAGGCCGGCGTTTATTATCTCGGCGATCCTGACACGGTGGCGAAACAGCTGCGCGACTTCTATGAAGCCGCCGGCGGCTTCGGCACGCTTTTGATCGTGACCGGCAAGAAATGGGCGACCCGCGAAAAAGTGTTCCGCTCGTTGCGCCTGTTCATGGATCACGTGGCGCCGAAGCTGCGCGATCTGGTGCCGATGCGCGATCCCGACGCCGTGGCGGCGTGAAGAAGGTGACCGATGCCATCGTCGCAAAACCCCCGCGTGGTGCTGCTGACCGGCGCCTCCGGCGGCATCGGCCAGGTCATGACGGAAGCGCTGCTCGCCGCCGGCCATGCGGTCGCCGCCGTCGACCGCGATGCCGCCGCGCTGGCACGCCTCGCGGCGCGGCACGGTGGCGCCAAGGACCGCCTGCATCCGATCGTTGCCGATCTCGCCACGGCGGCGGGATGTGACAGCGCCGTTGCCGAGGCGCGCACGCGGTTCGGCGCCATCGACGCCGTGATCAACAACGCCGGCATCGGCATGAGCAGCGTGCGGCCGGACGCCGAGGCGCGCGCTCCCGGCATCGCCGAGCTGACGCCCGAAATCTGGGACGGCTTCATGGCGATCTTCGTGCGGGCGCCGCTGATGCTGGTGCGCGCGGCGCTGCCCGATATGACGCGGCGTGGTTTCGGCCGCATTGTCAACAACACCACGAGCTATGTCACCATGCTCCGCGTGTTGCCCTACGGCGCGGCCAAGGCGGCACTCGAGTCCATGTCTGCCGTCTGGGCCAAGGAGCTCGACGGCTCAGGCATCACCGTCAACGTGCTGGTGCCGGGCGGACCGACCGATACGCCGCTGATAAACGATGCCTCCGGCTGGCCGCGCGACAAGATGCTGCGCCCGGAGATCATGGGTCCGCCGACGGCTTGGCTGGTTTCCGACGAGGCCGGCAGTTTTTCCGGCCGGCGCATCACGGCGGCGCGCTGGGACACAAAGCTCAAACCGACCGATGCCGCGCAACGGGCAAGCCGCGCCATCGGCTGGCCGGAGCTTTCAGCCGACGCGGTGTGGCTGACGGGACAGAGCTAGATCCTGATCAGGCATAAGAAATCGGCAATCAGGCCCTGAGGTAGTGCCAGGCACGACACACCGGCTTGAAACCGATCTTGGCATAGCAACGGTTCGAGGCCGGATTGCGCAGGTCGGTATAAAGACAGGCCGCCGTCCGGCCTTCGGCAAAAACCGCTTCAGCTGCGGCGGCCGTCGCCGCGCCGCCATAGCCGCGGTTGCGCAGCGCCGGTGACGTATACACGCCGGCGATCGCGGCGGCATGACGGCTGCGCCGCACGATACCGGCCATCGCGACCGGCTCGCCGTCCACCTCCCAGAATTGGTAGTTGCCCGCGGTGGCGATACTTTCGAGGCGGTCGCGCGACGGCACTGGTTCGTGGGGCACCACTTCTCGAAAGAAGGCCAGCAGCCATTCCGAAAATAGCGCGACGTCACCGTGCCCGACCACCCGCGCCGTCCCGCTAACATTGGGGTAGATCGGTCTGCAGTGTAGCGCCTGAATGGTTTGGGGGATCGTTTCCCTAAATTTCACGCCAAGCTCGTTTGCCCGCTCGACAAACAAAGGCACGATTGGATCGAGACCGACCACGCCCGGATAATCGAGGTTGAGCGTCTCTTCGGCGAAGGCCTGGCATTGCGCCGCGGTGAGCTGACCGAGGATCAGCGGATATCCCGGCGTCTGCATGGCGCATTCGCCGGGCGCCCCGATCGTCCATAGCCGCACATTGGCTTGCCCCGTTTCGAGCATCCGGCCGAGCAACCCCAGGATAAGATTGTATCTCGCCTCGTCGCGCTCGAGCGCGGGGCGGTGGAATTCAACGAATTCCTGTAACTCCATGATCGACCCCCACGGGTCAGCGTCATCCCCGCCACCGGAATACTCAAGCGAGCGCGTCGGCCACCGCCTTGCCGCAGGCGGTGGTATCGGCCGGGCCGCCGAGATCGCGGGTGCGCAGCTTCTGCTCGGCCAGCACTTTCTCGATCGCCTTGACGATGGCCGCTGCGGCTTCGGCCTCGCCGAGATGCTCGAGCATCATCGCGCCCGACCAGATCTGACCGATCGGATTGGCGATGTTTTGCCCGGCGATATCCGGCGCCGAGCCGTGCACCGGCTCGAACACGGAAGGGAATTTGCGCTCGGGATTGATATTGCCGGACGGCGCGATGCCGATGGTGCCGGTGCAGGCCGGGCCGAGATCGGAGAGGATATCGCCGAACAGGTTCGACGCCACCACCACGTTGAACTTGTCGGGCTTGAGCACGAACAGCGCGGAGAGAATATCGATGTGGTACTTGTCCCAGGCGATGTCGGGATAATTCTTCGCCATCGCTTCGACGCGCTCGTCCCAGTACGGCATGGTGATGGCGATGCCGTTCGACTTGGTCGCCGAGGTGAGATGCTTCTTCGGCGTCTTGCGCGCCAGCTCAAAAGAAAATTTCAGCACCCGGTCGACGCCGACGCGGGTGAACACGGTCTCCTGCATCACCATCTCGCGCTCGGTGCCGGGAAAGATGCGGCCGCCGATCGCGGAATATTCGCCCTCGGTGTTCTCGCGCACCACCCAGAAATCGATGTCGCCGGGCTTTCTGTTGGCGAGCGGCGACGGCACGCCGGGCATCAGCCGCACCGGGCGCAGATTGACGTATTGATCGAACTCGCGGCGGAACTGGATCAGCGAGCCCCACAGCGAAATGTGGTCGGGAATTTTCGCCGGCCAGCCGACCGCGCCGAAGAAGATCGCGTCGTGCCGGCCGATCTTGTCCTTCCAGTCCTCCGGCATCATGCGCTCGTGCTTGGCGTAATAGTCGTACGAGGCGAAGTCGAAGTGATCCTGGCGCAATTCGAAGCCGAACTTCTTGGCCGCGGCCTCGAGCGCGCGCACGCCCTCGGGCACGACCTCCTTGCCGATGCCGTCGCCGGGAATAACGGCGATGTTGTAGACGCGGTTGGTGGGCATGGCGAAAATCCTCGTTACCGGCGCTGACGTTAGCCTGATTATCCTGATCTGAGGAAGCGCAGAATGAAGGGTTGCTTGTGATGGGTCATCGGCCGCTCCCGCTCATTGCCGTCTATTCCGGGGATGGCCCCGCAACGTGGAGCTGGCCAGCCACGGAAGGCCCCAGCGCGGTCAGCATTTCGCCTGAAATAGCGGAGTCTCCATACCAGAGACAATGTCTTGACATTCGTCCTTATTTTGGTTACAACACGGAGCATTGCTCAACTATAGATTCGCTGGAGGCACCATTGACCCAGCTAGGAAGACGCTTTGGATTATCGAGCGAACTCGGCAGCGGAGTTTGTTGTGGTGAGGATGGCGTGTTCGTGGGCTCGGTGCCATTGCTGGAACGGAGCCATAGCCAAAGCGAAGCTGATCAATGGCAGCCGCGTCCGGTGCCAGATCTCAATCGCGGTCTTAGTGAGAGCTACGACCTACCGATTGAATTCACTCCTAAAATTGACGGTCTCGCGGCAGTCTCTCGCGCACTCAATCGCGGTGACCTGCTCCACGCGCAGATCGCGACCCTGCATCTACAGATTCCCGATCCACCCCCGCTGACAAAGTCGTTACAAAACGCCCAAGTGATTATTGATCTGGCGCGCCAATTGCGGGCCAGTGGGCTTCTCAAGGAAGACTGGGACCCTTCGAAGCATCCGCGTTGGCCAGTCGGGAGT
>Ga0210385_10000128_pt1 | contig 81171 bp, 49 predicted proteins | sample IncBWH26OmetaG_FD_160107 | JGI IMG/M metagenome (GOLD analysis project Ga0210385, IMG submission 160107) | Forest soil microbial communities from Barre Woods Harvard Forest LTER site, Petersham, Massachusetts, United States - Inc-BW-H-26-O ... | reverse complement strand
GGCCGCCGACCGGCTTCGATACATTCAAGAACATTCTCGGTTCCGTGATGATCTTCACCCCCATCATCAACGCGGCGACCACGGCGATTGATCCCGGCAGCACCGGTGAGTGGACAGACGTTGCGCTCAGCCTGGGTCTCCCTATCGCCATCGCAAGCCTGGGCTGGATCAATTCAAGCTTGATTACGCTTTACGGCGGCACGCTGGTGGCGCGGCAGAATGTGCCATCGGGATTGGGCTCAACGAAATTTACGGCAGCTTCGCTCACCTTCGATTACGGGGTGTCATTCTGGATCAACGTCTCGCAACTGGGCATTCAATCGTCGCGCGCATTGAGCGTCCGCTACAAGGCGTTTGGATTTTCGCTCAGCTTTGCGGGCACGCCCGCGTTCCAGTTTGTTTTCGACACGAGCAAAGGCTACACGCTTGATTTGAGCGATCCGTCGCTATTCAAGCTGCCGGGAGGCCTGGGCGACCTGTTGAAGATTGCCGGCGCGCGGATTGCGCAGTTCAATCCGCTGACGATTGAAGTCGACCTGGTGATCAAGCAGGATCTCGGCGTCATCACTGTCGATGAATTCCTGATCAAGCTTCCGCTTGAGGGCGGCGGCGTTCCGATGATTCTGCCTTCGGGAATCCACGTCAATCTTCCCGGCGTGTTGACCGGCGGGGGCAACGTCAAGATTCAGAACGGAGGATTTGAGGGTGGCTTCGATCTGACACTTGTCGCGCTTTCACTGCGCGTGGCGGCGCAGGTGGGTGTTGAACCCGTATTGGATTCGACCGGTCGAAAAGCGACAGCGTTCTATCTAAGCGTCGAAGTCGATTTCCCGACGCCGATCATTCTTGGCGACACGGGTCTCGGCATCTTCGGGCTCTACGGGCTGTTTGCGATGCACTATATGCGCAATCTTCCGCCGCAACAGCCGGGCAATGCCTACGGGCCTGATCTGCAGTGGCTGATTGATGCTGGGGGACAGCCGCAAGATCTGTTCAATCCAAATCCGCCATCGCCCGACCTCAATCCGGGACCTGATCCAACGCAGAACTGGGTACCGAACCTTGGCAGCTGGGGCTTCGGCGTAGGCGCTCTGCTGGGAACCGTGGACGGCTTCCTGCTGACCATGCGGGGCACATTCATTCTGACGTTGCCGGGGCCGCAGATCATCATCACCGTCAACCTGATGGTGATTGTCCCCATCGAAACGGGCGATGGCGGAATCGATCCCGACGGGCTCACGATCGGCATGCTCGGAATCCTGGATCTGGATTTCAATTTGGGGCAAATTACGATCGGCGTGAGTATGAATCTCTCGATCGAGGATCTGATTTCGATCGTCGTTCCGATTTCGATCTTCTTCAGCTGGACCGATCCCGACACGTGGCATGTGTGGATCGGGACGATTCAGACACCGATTTCGGCAAACATTCTGGGCATCGTCAAGGGTTCGGGCTTCTTCATGTTTGGCGGGCAAGCCATCGAAAACTTCCCGCCGGGCAGCAGCGGTGAGTTGCCTGGCGTTGCGGTTGCGGTGGGCTTTTCGGCTTCGATCATCTGGGGCAGCGAAGACATCGATATTTATCTGGCCGTGGTGGTCAGCGCGTACCTTGGCGTATCGTTTTCTCCGTCGCTCTTCATTTCAGGCGAAATCAGCCTGAGCGGCAAGCTCCAGTTGTTGATTGTGTCAATCGGCGCGTCGGGGAGTTTCCAGATCACTGCGCCCAATCCTTTCACGCTCAATGTTCAGGTGTGCGGATCAGTTTCGTTCTTCTTCTTCAGCGTGTCGGCGTGTTGCGGATTCTCGATTGGGCCCAGTGCGCCGCCGCCACCGCCGCCCCCGCCGCTGATTAATCGGCTTTACTTGCAGAGCTACGCTCCCGTGATTGCGTCGGGGCAAGGCGGAGCGCGGCCCATCGACGCAAGCCTTGGCAACGGTCTTGAAACCGTGACGAACCCGAGCGTGCTCTCCACACTGCCGCCGGCGTCGACTGCGAACAATCCTCCGAAGCAAGGTTCCGATCCAAACAATCTGGTTATCGTGCCAATCGATACTGTTCCCGTGCTGCAATTCGAATATGCTGCGGACGCTTCGACAATTACGAACACGTTCACCGAGGCTGTTCCGCAGTGCCCGATGTTCCCTACAAACATTGGCGGAAAATCTGTGAGTCTTGGCGGCGGCCGCACGGCCGTTTACTCGCTGACCAGCCTGGGCATTTCGGCGGTGAGTGTCGGCAGTCTCAATGCTGTCAATCCTCCGCTGCCAACGGGCACTCCTGCTGTGCCGGTTGTGTGGCGCAAGAACACGCCGGCAAACAACAAGACTGCGAATCGCGTCGATCTGGCGATCTTCAGCCGCGATCCAAATATCGCAAGCCATGCCATTGAACGCTCAACGACGCTGAACGGGCAGCTGAACTCTATCTGGAACGGCCTCTGCAATCCGATTGCGCCGCCGGCCTGCGTGCTGTGGACCTTCTGCAATCAGCCGGTCGACTACCCGCAGACCACATGGAATTTGACCGGCATTCCCACACCTGATCCTCCGGGAACAACAAGAACCACGCCGGTTCCGACAGCAATGGAAGTCACGTCTCCGACCCTGGCCAATGCGTCGGCGCTGCTTGCGGTGTTCGGGCCATTGTTCGGCTTCAGCGCGTTTCAACCGGCGCGCGTGATCGGCATCCCAGGCAACATAAGAGAGACCGGCTGTATGCGGGGACTCGAGTTGCCTGAAATTCTTTCCACAAGTCTCGGTCAGGGGCGTGCAAATCTTGCCTACAATCCGGTTGCGACACCGATTCTGCACAGCCCTGAGGCCAAGGAACGACTGAAAGGCATTGAGAACAACTGGCGCTGGGTGCGGCTGGATGTGGGACCTTCCACGCAAGTGTCTCTCTACATGGCGCTCGATCCGGCACTGGCGCGGTTCTCATTCAGCAGCTTTGGCGATGCGTCGGGACTGAGCAATCTAAACATCGCGTTCGGGGTGGAAGTTGACCTCTCGCTGATGAAGGCAGCGAACCTCTTTGCTCCGACGACTACTATCGCACAGGCCGCTGCGAGTGGAGAGTGGCTGGTGGCGTCGAACGTAGTGATTCGCGAACGCGATGCATCGGGTGCGCTGCTGCGCGAGTCCTCACTCGCATCGCTCAATCCGAACCTTGTGATCGGAACAACGGGACTGCCTTCTTCGTGGACCGACCCGATCGGTCCGTGGTGGCAGGAGATCCAGCGCATTTCTTCTTACTTCAACGCGGGCCTGGCGACTATGAGCAAGGTTTTTGTACAGTTCACACCGCTGACGAACACCTCCATTGTCGAAGTAGCTGAGGTTGGTCCGGTGCTGCCGAATCGCCCGACGGTGGTGATTGGCGCGGTGCAGGGCTGCTCGCAGGCTGAGCAAGAGAGAAACGGACTCGGCATAGAAGTGCAAACGAGTCAGATCACAACCCTCGAAGGGTATCTCGATGGCGGGTCACCTGTTCCGCTGCTGATTCCCAATACGGAGTATACGGTCACGGTGGAATATAACGTGGCAACGACTGAAGCAGATGGAACGACGGTGACCAATTACACCGGAGTGCAGCAGGGGTTCACGTTCCAGACGGATTCTGCACCGCCAGACAAACTCGACCCATGGGTGCTTGCTGCAATGCCGGCCACTCAGGAGCAAAACGCTTTCTACGACGATCCAGTCACGATCGTGTTCAACGACCAGGAAGCCATTCAGCTTTTCGCGGCATACGGCGAAAAACTGGTAATGCAGCTGCACGCGGCCAACGGCTTGAATGATCCTTCGCAATCGGTGGCAACTACCGTACAGGTATCGGGAATCGGCCCCGCAGGTTACGACTCGCTGCTAAACCTGATTGAGCAAGGAGCATTGCCGTGTGTGGGGGCAACAAGTTCGTTCCAGAATGCGCAGTTTACAGCGCAGGTCGATCTGCAACCACTGATGGCCTACACGCTGGACATCAATATGGATCCTGCTCCGGCGCAGACAGGTTCGGTGCTGGTGCCGCTCTATCGCACGCGATTCACGACGTCGAAGTACGCGAGCCTGGGCGATCTGGCGACGGACCTCGGAACAAGCCGCGTTCTGCATGCGCACCTGAGTGGACCGTTGAACCTGGGCGTAACATTCCCTGCGCCCTCTCCCTATCCGCCCAATCCGCCGGTGAATTACCAGCAGGTGACGGACCAGCTCATCGAGTCAGCATTTGAAGCGGCGGGCGAACAGGCGCTGCCGGCCGCCGCTGAAAATTCGCTGACGGTCTACTGGATTCCGGGGCCCGGCAATGGGCCTTACGTTCCTTATTGCATTCTGATTGATTGCACGGAGCCGTTGTGGAGGACGAGGCAGGAGCCTTCTCTTGTCCCGGCCGACCCTTCGGATCCGAGCTTCACCATTGTGCAGATCACGCCGGCATCCGCGCTTGAAGTGGTCGAGACAGGTGGGGCCTCGATCCAGGGCTTTGTTTATTCACCTTCGGGTACACGAACGATTGCGCTGTTTACGCCCAATTTCTCTCCGCCGCCGGGAGGCACGACAGTGACGCTCGAACTGCATCGCCCAGCGAGCAGTGCGTTCAGCTTGGCGGATGCAGTGGGCAAGATTATCGATTTGCAAGTTGGGCCGCAAGCACCGTGGGAGGCCGATCATGTCTAGCCGCACCGTTTGGCCTTACGCATTTACGTTGCAGGTATCGCAGCAGGACAGGCCTCAGTCGCGGCCCGCCGACTTTGCAACCGCCGAAGTGAACGCCAACCCGGATGGACCGTTGGGATTGCCGGTAGATCTGCGCTGGGCCACGCTTCCTTACCTGGGCATTCCGCGACAACCGTTTGAGGTTTATCGGCGACCACGAATCAATATTCCGACTGCGGATATTTTGGAGCTGACTTCAGCGCCTGTGCAGGTGAACGGATCCAGCATCATTCCCTTTCCGCCGACTAGCGCGGGACTGATCTACATTGCTGCGTTCGAAGCTTCGCCGAGTTCGGGCAATGTGCTGATCGTGGCGCCATACGATATGTACGGCAAAACAATTCCGGGGGTTGTGCTGGAGGCTGATTACACGCAGCCCTGGTATTTTATCTGCCCGGGAATGGCCGGATTGCGCGTGGATGGCGTTGGGTCCATCAGCATGGTAGTCGGGGTGAATCAGGAAACTTATGCCAATCTGCCGGGGTGGGAGCGCATTCAGGTTGTCGGTCTTCCAGTAGAGACGACAGACAATCTTGCACCGGCCTATAACAGCTCAATCAAGCAGGGATTTGACGTAGCGCTCACGACGGGGATTCTCGCCGCAAAGGAGCGCATGGCCTTATCCCATCTGTTCCTGAAGCCGCCGCCTGCAACTGGCGACGCAACCTTCCCACTTCCCGCGTGGCCGCCTTCCAATCCCGCGGAGTATCTGCTCAATCTGCGATCGGGAACGAACTTGTTTCCCATGATCGTGAAATGCCTGCAGAACTCGAATGACTCGAACCCCGCTCAGATGCAATCCCTTTACATGGAGACAGTGAACAATCTGGATGGGATCATCCAGGCCAATGCGCCGTCCGGATCAAACCCAACGCCCGCCGGGCAATCCGGCACAGCGGAGATTCCCGTTGTCAGCCTCTCGATGCTCGGCGTCAGTACCGACTCCGATGCGGCACTCGCGCTGGGCTATGGGACGATTGATATCCCGTTGCTGGATGAAATCGCCGAGGTGCTGGCTATTTACGCCGAGTACTCGAAACGCGGCGCTCAGATCAACGAACAAACCCTACTGAACGCGTTGGCCGCCCTCGCCGCAATTGAGTCGCGCATTCCCTACGACTACATGGTGACGGCGCCGTATGTTTTTCCGTTCGGCATTACGCTTACCCTGGCTGCACTTTCGCAACCCCCTATTCCGGTCGAGCCATTGGAAGATTTGAGTGCGAGCATTCTTTCCACGCACGCCGTGCTGACGCGTGATACGGGCGCCGAGGTGGCTGTTGAGCTCACGTGGAATCCTGCAACGCAACCGCAGGCCGCGGGACTTCTGGTGAGCCGCCAGTCTGGGCAATCGCAATACCTCAACACGGCGCGCCCGCCTGCGGTTCAGGGATACGATCCGTATCTTGGGTTACCTCCCATGCAACCGCCGCCGAACGCGTCGCCGTCCGATCTGCTGCCAAATTTGAAGGATGCAAACGGCACCGTTCCGCTGGATGGGAACACGACGACGCGCTATCTGGCCGCGGGCATCGATGTGTTCGGTCGCTGGTCAGCTTGGACTGAAGCGGAAATAGCGCTTTCGGCCGCGCCGGTGACGGGTCCGGGCTTGGGCAAGGTTTCGTGGATTCCGCCCGTGCCAGCCGATCTGCCTGCATCCGGAACGCAGGTGCAGTACCTGCTGCAAATCGAAGTGCTGTGGAACTGGGTTGATCGGTCGCCGGGATCGATTGCGATCTCTGGTAACTTTGTTCCGCCGGGCACGGCCTCGGACCGACGGCTTACCTCAATGCGCTGGGGATGAACAACGATACACCGGCGGGCCCGCCTCTGATCCTGACATGGGATTACGCGGGCTATGACCCGACAACCGTAGCGCCGGGAGCAATTTTGCCGACTGCGGCTGCAGATCATCCGGGAACAACGGTTGTTCTGTTGAACGACGTGTCCAATGTGCCCAACAACCAGGTGATGCACTACCAGGTGACGGTCCCCGGATTTTCACTGGACTTTGCTTCGGCGGATGAAATTGCACTGGCCCTTTACGCGACCGCGACGGAGCGTGTGCGGCCGGGCGAGTGGAGTTCGCCTATCGATCCGAACACGCCACCGTCGCCGCCTGCTTCCGCACCCGGCTGGATCGGGCGCGTCGTGACAGCGCCCAATCCGCTGCCACCTGTTGTGGCATTCAATCCGCCTGCCATCGACTGGACCGCGCTTCCGGACGCCTACAACCTGGCGCATGGAGTACTCTCCTGGCCCGCGGCCCCCAATGCATCCGGGTACATGGTGTGGGAAGCCACGGAAAGCGCTCTACTGCAGTTGCTGTCACCGAGCTCGCCAAATCCAGCGCCTGCCCCTGCGCTGCTGGTGGATCGCGGCGCCACACTGAAGACACTGGTGAAAAACAATTTTGCCCAGTCACTGCAGGCATTCTCGCGGCTGAACACCACTCCCATCACGGCAACCAACATGGAGGTTGAGGTGCCGGGCAACGCGTCGGTTCTTTACTGCTACATGATCTCGGCAGTCAGCAGCCAGAGCGTGGAGTCGACGCGGACCGCACAGAACTCGCCAATCGCGGTGTACGGCGTACCGCAACGCATCGTTCCCGGCCAACCCCGGCTGCGTTTGCGTTCGAATGACACTGGAGTACAGCCTGCCATCAATGGTGTGCAAGTAATGGCGCTTGCTGTGTCAACCGATTTTCTTGCGAGCGATGCGATTCCGCTGAGCACGAAAATTCAGCCTGGCGACTCGATCGTAGCCGGCTATCGTGTTTATCGTTGCCGCAGCGCCGCACTTGCAGCCGATGCCGGACTCATGGGGCCTCCGGTTTATCTCGAGACAGACCCACGATGGAGTGCATACACAGAAACCCCGCTACGGGGAGGGCAAACCGACACAGGCATGTCGATTGTCGACACGGCTGCCACGGCGAGTTGGTATCCATGGTATTACCGGGTACAGGCAATCGGCGTGCAGGACATTGCCAACGGATTTTACAGCGGGAAGTCTCTCCCATCGCAAGTGCAGTCGGCTTACAATCTCCCGCCCGATCCGCCGCTCGTCAGTCCGGATCCCCCTGTGGTCGCTCTGGGCCAAGGCGCGGCGCTGTTGACATTCACGACCGACTTGCCTATCCCGGCCAGTCCGCTCGGATCATCACTGGTTGAATTGCTGAAGGCAGGACCCGATCCTGCGAACCCGGGACGCACCCTCTACAACTCGATCGAGGCAGAGGCGCCGGATGCGATCACAATTGGCACGCTGGCGTTGCCTGTTCCGCCGTGGACGCCCGTGCACCCGATTCATCCGCCCGGTCACCCACCGCCGTATCATCCGCCGTTTCTTGGACCGGCACTAGCCCGCTCCGCGCCGGACGCCCAGGGCCAGTTCACAGTTTCTGTTCTGGTGCCTTACGCGGCCAGCGACAAGAACACGTATACCGTGCGCCTCACCGACCCACTGGGCCGCAAGAATAGCTTTACGTTCTAAGCCTCATGATTGCGCATCATCACAAGAAATCACGTCCCGCGGAAGGGAACTGACACATGGATACATCTTCAGTTACGCAGTCGCTGCAAACCCACGGCCTGAACGCCTTCGGCATTTCAATGCCGCAACTGGCGCAGGATTGGTCTCCGGAGGGTGTGACGGGCAGTTACTCGGTTCCGGCGGCCACCGACACGACCTCGGACCCTTTCAAAATCACCGTCGGCAGCGGGAACTGGGGTGCGCCGCTGACGGCAGCATTCGTGGTGATCGATCCCACGAAGGGACAGGTTCTTCCGGTCACATTGCAGGGATTTGACGGCACTGCGCAGAATCAGGGCGGCGTCTTGCTGACGGTGCTAGAGACTGTCTGGCTGCGTCTTAACTGGCTTTACTCACAGGCCCTGGAGACTGCGCCCACGGGAAGTACGCGTCCAGAGTTCGCACTCGGGCTTCCTTACAGGCAGGTGCCCCGCTACTTCTTCTATCCGGGACAGACCATCAGCAGCCAGACAGAAGGGCTCGCCGAGGCGCAGGCGGATCTTACGTTTGGCGGCGACCTTTATATCTACGACAACGATGGTCTACCGATTGATCCGATTGCCGTGATGAGCGCCTTCAACGCGCTGATGATCAAATTTCAATTGCTGCAAACGGGGACCGCGACAAGCACGCCCGCGCTAAGCAACGCTGTCACATCGTTGTTGTCGACCGCCGATGTACAGCTGCGGCTTGTGAATCCGGATGGATCGCCCTACACGGGAAGCGGTCTAGCGAACCTGACCGCGCTCACCGGAGGCGCGGTTGCCGGCGTGAACACGATCACCACATCGGGCACTGCGGTCACAGTCCAGACCGGCACCGATATCGTGTTCGGACCGGCCAACGGCCGACTGACCAATACTTTCACTCCTCCTACACTGCCAAGTGGAATCACTCTGCAGCGCGATTTCTACACGCTTCGCGTCGTTGGCCTTGCCGAGTACCTTGTTGGTGCGGTCCCGGTTACCGATCCCAGCTTCCAGTGCCAGCCGGCTCCGGACGTGCGCACAAATGAAGGCTTGACGCTACTTACGAACGGCAATGACGTGATGGGTGCTGTGGGCAGCGTGCTCACCACATCGGCCAGCCCGGCTCTTGCGGTGGCGCAGGCGCTGGACGGCGCGTTCACGCTGCCGACACTTCCGGCGCAGCCCACTGCGCCGGGAACCCAGGCGCAATGGCCCGCGTTTCCACCACCAAGCGCATCCGTTGTCGCGACGGCAACGCTGTCGGTCACGCTGCCACAATCGCTCACCATCACCGCGGCATGGTTTAACACCTCCGCAACCGACTACACCAAGGTGGATGTGGTGGTGACGATCGCGGGCTTTCCTACAACGTCCTCGGCCACGACAAGCAGCCTCGTGGGTGCGTGGGTTCGGCTGTATACGCGACTCTTCGGAGTGGATGCTGTCCAGCAGCGCGGCGATGGACAAGGGCGCGTCGTTCCTTCCAACGGCACCATCAGCATTTATCTCACCGATCCGCTGGGGCTCAAGAACATCCCCAACCCGGGCCAGCCGGCGAGCGCGATCTCGATTCCTTCCAATGCCACGCTGAGCTTCGACATGATCGTGGTGCTCCCAAATCAGGTGGCGCGCATCTATGGCGGCCTCTCGGCAAAGGTTGCAGCGGGACCGACAACCGCCCCGACGTTCAGCCCCGGAACCAACGACTCTACAGCCAGCGCAACACTCGGCGGGGTTTCGAACGCAGGCATCCTCGGGCTTGGAAAGCCTGTCAATCTTACGCCTCCCAGCAATCTTGCGGGCTGGCTCGCGCTGCTGACTGGGGACGGCAATCCCCGCGATGCAACGCGGTTGCCCACCATGGCTCGCCGAGAGTTGCTGGTGGCAAGCCAGACATCCAGCAAATGGTCTGGCGTGATCGGCGGTGGCCGCCTGGCAAAGGAGGCGATCTGTTCGCTGCCGCGCCTGGGCGAACCGGGCGGATACGGCGGTAGAGAGACGATTGTTACAGGCGCGTCAACCAGCGGAGGGCAGCTTGCCTATGACATCGCGCGGCACGCACTGCGCCGTGCGCAAAGCATCGTCGATCGAATTCCGACGCTCGCTAAAAGCGCATGGGCTGTTCCCACCGCGCCCACCGCATTAACCGCCGGACAGCAGCCCACCGCCACAAGCGGTACCTTCGCCGGTGCAGTGTTGCAGAATATTTCTCCCTACTGCGAGACGCCGGAGCTGGCTCCGCTGTTGTCGAGCAATCCGACAACAATTAACGACTTTATCAGCGGACTGGTGAGCACAGCATCGGGACTTCCGAGCACGCTCGGCCTGCAGCAGGACGTGATTAATGCATTGAACAGCCTGATGACTCCGCAGCCAGCCGGCACGACAACGCCTTCTGCCGCCGCTCTGCTGGTAGCCCAGGAGATTCTTCGTGAGTGCTCGACTTCTGCCTTTGGGCGACGGGACAGCCAGTGGGCACTGCAGCAAGCGCTCGCGCAGGCTCGCCACTTTGTCTACATCGAGACACCCGGCTTCTGTTCCACCGCGGACCTGACGCAATCTCCTCTGCCCAGTTATGCAGTGGATTTGATGGGCGTGCTCAACGCTCGCTTGCAACATATGCCGGGACTGAGGGCAATGGTCTGTGTTCCAAAGAATCCTGATTTTGCGACCGGTTTTGAAGGCATGGCCAGTTACGAAGTCAATGATCGCTACAACATTCTGGTTGGCCAACCGAATGCGCATCCGATCATTGCGAATCAATTGCCCACCAGTCAAACAGTCGGTTTTCACCCGATCGGTTTTCCGGGCCGCTACAGCCGCATTGAAACGACAGTGATCATCATCGACGATTGCTGGGCGCTCGTGGGAGGATCGACTTTTCGACGGCGCGGATTCACCTTCGATGGCAGCAGCGACCTGGTCTTCACCGACATGCAGCAAGTTCATGGACGCTCGCCCGCAATTCGCGACTTCCGGCGCGCACTCATGGCTGCGCGGCTCGGCATTCCCGTTGATGCAGAGCATCCATCGTATGTGCAGCTCAACGATGGGCAGCGTAGTTTTCAGCTGGTCAGGCAAATGCTACAGAGCGGCGGGCTCGGGTATATCGATCTTCTCTGGAGCGGCTTTACTGCCAACGTGACTGCAACGCCTCCATTAACAATGGACCAGGCAAACCCCGATGGACGCAGTTTCTCCTTCAGCCAAGCTGCGATCACCTCAGCGTTCGCGGCAAGCGTAAGCGGCTGGTGATGTTCAATGACTTTCTAGAGAAAACGGTGAACTGTCACCCGCCAAGGTCAACCTTTGCGTGGACGAAAAGTCGCCTTCTCGGACAACTTTCCTCCCGCTGATTCCATAACGTTGTAGTGAAAACCAGTTGTGCCGGTAACAAGTGTTACAGCCAGGTGAAGCGAACCCTGGTCCGCGATGTTGCCGGACTGTCTAATCGTGGACGGCACCCGTGTCGGCGTCCACGATCCATCTTCATCTATCAGCGACCCGAAGACAGGCCGAGCCAAGCTGCCCAGCATTGGATTGGGGAGACGAACCCAACATTCGGAACCTCAGTTCGCGATAGGGGAGTTTGCCGCAACCGCACTCGCATTGGACCGCGAAAAGAAAAGTGAACTAGAGTACTTCTATGGCGGACGCAACCAAGGCGATCAAGGTGTTGATCGTGGATGACCATCCGGTTGTCCGGCTTGGATTACGAACCATGCTTGAGAGCGAAGAGAATATTTCGGTTACCGGCACGGCCGGGACGGCCAAGGAAGCGCTGGCCGAAGTGCAGAGGCAGCAACCCGATGTCGTGCTGATGGATTTGCGCATGCCGGAGATGGAAGGTGCTCAAGCAATTTCGGAGCTGCGTCGCATCGAGCCTAATATTCGCATCCTGGTTTTGACGAACTACGAAGGGGATGAAGACATCTTTCGTGCGCTGCAGGCCGGGGCAATGGGGTACCTGCTCAAGAGCACTCCGCAGGAAGAGATTGTGCAGGCGGTGGAGATGGTCCACCAGAACAAACGCTGCGTGCCGCCGAACATTGCCAAGCGCCTGTTGGAAACAATCGCGCGGGAAGAGTTGACCCCGCGGGAGCTCGAGGTGTTAAAGCTGGTGGCCTCTGGATTGACCAACAAGGAGATTGCACAGCGGCTTTTTATCAGCGCAAAGACGGCGCGGAATCACGTTGCCAGTTGCCTGGTCAAACTGGGAGTGACTGACAGGACTGAGGCGGCAACGACGGCAGTGAGGCGTGGGCTCATACGGCTGTCGGAGTAGGGGAAGGCTCGGGAGGTTTTGTGGCTACATCCATGTAGGCGGGCTCGCACGATCTCAGCGCCTGGAAGCGAAGGAGGCAACGCTTCGAAACCGGTTCTTCACTATATTCAGTATGCGTTTTCGCGGTATGTTCTCGTGCAAATTGGCCTTCACGCGCACTAGAGTGCCTTCTCGTGGAGCGCTGACAATCTCGAGCGTGCTGCCCAGGTTGCGCGCTCGCTTCTGCATGCCCAGGATGCCGAATCCAGATGTTTCGGGCGAATATCGGAAGCCGCTGCCATTGTCCTCCACTGTGAGCTCGACGCTGCTGTCCTGGTAGTACAAGGTGATGTTCAACATTGTGGGATCGCCGTGACCGAGCGCGTTGGCAATGGCCTCCTGGCCGATGTGCAACAGCGCGTCCGCCACACGCAGATTCAGCGGAACGGGGTTTCCGCGCAGCTCCGCCGTGGTCTTCATCTTGTCTCGAGCCGTCTTATTGGCCATTTCCGCAAGCGCACTGAGGATGTTTTGCTGGTTGTGAGGTGATCCGGAGCCGAGCATGGCTATTGTTCTGCTTGCTTCCTGGTGACAACTCCGGACCAGTTGATAGGCCACACTCAACTGATCGGCGATGAGGCGTGAATCCAGACGCTCGCCGCGCATGATGCTTTTGCGGATACCTTGAATCTGATAGCCGACTCCGGCAAAGCCCTGCGCCAGGGTGTCGTGGATATCGTGCGCAAGCCGCTCGCGTTCGCGGGTGATGGTTTCTGCTTTCCAATGCTGGAAGCGGAAGTACGAAAGCTGAGTGAGCAACGCCAGGGCCAGGACACCGGCGAAGAGCATGCCCACGTGCCACGGGGTCCACCAAGGAGGCCCGTCGGTAACGACGGGGTGCTGCACAAAGGAAGCATGCAGCTCAAGCGTGTGCAGGTCGCTCCAGGTGGCAGGCTCAATGTGGATGTTGCGCCACTCGGCATTGGCGTTCAGCGATCGCAAGCCGAAGCGTCCGCTCTTGACACAAAAGTGTTCTTCATATGCGATCCAGGCGGATTGTTGCGTGGCCAGGTTGGTGACCGATGCTGCGACGTCGCAGCCGTAGGCCGTGACGCGCAGGCGATACCAATTAAATGGATGAATGCCGCCGGGTATTGTGACAGGAAACACTTCAGTCCATGAGTAGTTGGCGCGACCCATCACCAAAGTCCCGTCCAGACTGCGGATGCCGACGAAATATCCGCGGTAGGCGTCTACGCCTTCGGCTTCATCGTTGGTGCGGAGGACTACACCCATGTCGGCGGCTGGACCTTCGAACCGGATGTCGGAAGTCATGGAGTAGTTTGCCCAATGTCGCGAGCCCGCCAGCAGTTTTGCGCCGCGCTCGTAGGAGTTGGACTTTACCGCGCCGTCGACAATCTGCCAGCTTCCGCCGTAGGGAGTCCATTCGGCGGACTTTCCAGCCTGCAATTGATAACTGTGCGCGGGTACGGAACTCTTGGCGCTCCGCCAGCGGGTCCACCCCCAGGCAGATCCGGCCAGGACGGTGAGAGCGAGCGCGGCCATCAGCAGTCGGGTCGGCTGCGTATGCGACAAGCGCATAACTTGCACCCTCCCATTCTCAGAATCAGAACGCGTTCCAGGCGGTGTTGACGAGTGCGGTGGATTGATCCTTACCAAAAATCTGCATGACCATACTAGAGCATTTTCAGAAGGCGCATGGACTTCGCGCGAATAGGAGAGCCTCGTTTTTTCGATGAATTTGCCGTTCGAATGTGTGGGGTGCTCGCTCAATATCGACATTCTTCAAACTGATCGCATAGCCTGCGAAGCCTAGGTCAAATGACCCAGCGGAAATTGGGTCCCCCGGCCTATTGCTTGACGAGATGGGCGAGCCTAGGATTCTCTGCGCGATCGCTAGTTTCGTGTAAATGTTTACAGAATCTGCAAGCCCTGAGCTTTCAACGAAAACCCAAACTGACTGCCCATTTTCAGGAGGAGGCCGATGAACCCCAACATCGGAAAAGTGAGGACTCTTCAGAGTCTTCTCGCGAAGCAGATGATAGCGTTCCTGGTTCTCGCGTTTTGCCCAGCGATTGGCCGCGCGCAGACCACGACGAGTAGTCAAATCAATGGTTCGGTGACAGACAGCTCCGGCGCCGTTGTCATTGGAGCGAGTGTCACCGTAACGAATTCCTCGACCGGCGTTACCTATCGTATGGCGACGGACAATCTTGGCGCCTACCACGTCACCGACCTGCTGCCGGGAAAATATACGATGGAAGTGGCGAAAAGTGGGTTTGCAACACAACATATCAATGCGTTTACGCTGATCGTCGGCCAGATTTTCCAGCAGAACATCGCTTTGGCAGTCGGCCAATCGGAACAAACCGTGTCAGTCAACGCCGCGGCTCTTCTGCTCAATACTGAATCCTCGCACGATGAGCAACTCATTGAGAGTCGACAGATCGACGATATGCCTTTGAATGGCCGCGATTACCTGCAACTGGCGCAGCTCGACGCCGGGGTCGTGCCCGTCTCCGGTATCTCCGGTGTCAGTTCCCCCGCTTCATCATGGGCCTCTGATTCCGGCGTAGTTACCGTCGACGTGAGCGGCCTGAGAGAAGACGATAACAGTTTCCTCTACGACGGAATCGAGACGCGAAATGCCTGGTACGGTGCCGCAGGTTTGCAACCGGATCCCGATATGGTTCAGGAGTTCGTTTTGCTCAATTCCGCTGCTCCTGCGCAGTACGGCGTAGGAGGCGCGTTTGTCAACGTCGTTACCCGGTCAGGAACGAATCAGTTTCACGGAACCGCCTACGAGTATCTCCGGAACAATGACTTCGATGCGAGGAACTATTTCGACGTCACTCCCGGTGCGCCGCCCTTCCATCAGAACCAGTTTGGGGCGAGCGTGGGAGGACCCATCAGGAGGAATAAGATCTTCTTCTTTACCAACTATGAAGGTTTTCGGCAACTTGTGCCAAGCGACGATTACAACCTGGTTCCGAACGCCGACCAGATAGCCGGCAACTTCAGCGCGGATGCCCAGCAACTTTACAACCCTTATGTGCTCGACCCAAGCACGCCGACCGGCTACGCGATCTTGCAAGGCAACCAGGTACCGAGTTCCTATGTCAGCGCAATTGGCCAGAAAATCCTGGCTCTGTACCCGGCGCCGAACGGCTCCTATCTTAATGGCGCCGCCAACTACTTCAACGTCGCAACGACAACCAATAACTGGGATCAATACAGCGGCCGGGTTGACTATGCAATCTCGGCGAAAGACACGGTATTTGGCCGCTACACTGCCACCAATCAAACCGCGATAGCCCCCGGTATGACCTCCTATAACAGCCAGACCTTCCCATCCTCTCCAAAGAATGTGGCCATCGGATGGACCCACACCTTCTCTCCTCGTTTGGTCAACAATTTTCGTTATGGCTGGTCTCACACGGCAGTTGGTCTCGAGCGTACAGATGGTTACGATACTTCACTGGCCAATCCCCTGGGACTGACGGCCGAGGAGGACCAGCCGGGCTCTGACGGTCCGCCCTCCATTGGCGTGAATGGATATGGAAACCCAGGGTCGACGAATGGTACCGATATCGTCCGGGAAGGGTTGAACATGTGGACCGAGTCGCTGATGTTCCAGAAGGGAAAACATCAGCTGACAGGTGGTGTCGACATCCGGTATGAACCGATGTACCTCTATGAAGACTGGTCGGCTACCTCTGTCGGTTTTAATGGAGCCTACACCGGAGATCCTGTCGCGGATCTGCTGATGGGCGTCCCGGATAGCACGAGGACTTCGTTCGGCGGCCCCACCATGAACCTGAGCATGTGGTATCAGGCCTACTACGTCCAGGACAACTACAAAGTCAATCGCAAGCTGACGCTCAACTACGGATTACGGTGGGAGCATCGTTCGCCTCCAATCGAGGCCCACAATCGTGTCGGCAGCTTTGATATTGCGACAGGTCAGGACCTGACTTATCCCGCCACGAGCGTCCTCGGACTAGGCAGGAACATGGTCAAGCCGATTTGGACAAACTGGGCGCCGCGGTTCGGCTTCAATTATTTCCCGTCCAACAAGCTCAATATGGATGTCAAAGGCGGCTTCGGGATGTATTACCTGCAGCCAAACATTAATCAGTATGAGGTCGAAGTCGATACCACCCAACTTTACGAGGTAGACGATTTCAACGAACCTGCTGTCGGACAGCCGCTGGCCTACAACCTGGACGGAACGCATGGCCTGCCAGGAATGTACTCGACCGCTATGACCAACGGAAACTTCTCGGGGGGCGGTCCGACCGTTTCGTTTGTCCAACCCAACGCACCAACCCCTTATGCCTACGAGTGGAACCTGACTATCGATAAAACAATCAGGGACTGGTTGTTCGAAGTTGCCTACGTCGGAACTTCAGAGCGCCATTTTGAGGAGCGCAACGAGATCGACCCGCTCAATACGAATGGCGTCGCGTCTCTCTATGCGACTTGCGGAACCAATGGCAATATAGGCTGCTGGAGCGGTGTCCAGGAAAACCAGGAGACAGGGACTTCGAACTACGATGCTTTGATTGCGCGTGTCGAGAAGCGATTCAATTCCGGATTTTCCGCGACGGTCAACTACACGCTTTCCAAATGCCTCGGCACTCCCTATCAGGATGAATTCGCCTGGCACGTGAACATGCACCTCGATTACAGCCACTGCACCGAAGACATCAACGACATCTTCACGGCAAACGGCATTTATGAGCTGCCTTTTGGGCATGGCAAGACTTTTCTGAACCGCGGCACTTTCGCCGACGAGCTTGTGGGAGGCTGGAAGATCGCCGGCATCGCGACGCTGCGAACAGGTCCCTGGACGACATTAGGAAGTCAACAGAACATCGGATTCTTCGATGGCGCATTGCCCGATCTTTCCGGAACGCTCAACAATCATTCGCTGCACGCGGGACTGGGTAGGCATGGACGGCTTGGACCCTACTTCAACACGCAAAATGTCGTCAACCTGAGTGCCGTAGGAGTACAAGGCAGTTCGGGAACGCACAACGTTCAGAACCCTGGCTACCAGGATTATGACCTTTCAGCCTACAAAAGCTGGAAATTTGGCGAGCGGCCGAACTTGTCATTCCGCGCAGACTTCTTCAATGTCTTCAATCGGGTCAACTTCCAATCGGTCAGCACCTACGACCTTGCCAACAATTTTGGCGATGTTTCGTCTGCCTATCCGGCACGGGAAATTCAACTCAGTCTGCGTTTCGCCTTTTAGGCGCATACTTTTGTTGATGAGAACGAAGCAGAAACTCACGTTCGTTGCAGCTCTTGCGGTCGGCAGTTTTTCAGGCTGCCCGGCCGCGAGAGCGGTGGCGGCGCAAAACACGCAACCTTTGCAGGCAGTTCATCCCGGAGCGAACAGGAGGTGCCCAGTTCAAGCTGCGGCGAACGCGACTCTGGGCCAGGCCAGCACGCAGATATCTCTCGCGCAGTATCAGGATGCGGCCGTAACCCTGAAGCCGCTTGTCGAGGCCGGTTGCGATCCGCGCGCCAGTCTCCTGTTCGCAGCCGCTATTGAAGCCGGAGGCGATGCGCCAGGAGCTTTAGACGTGCTCGAGCGTGCGCATGCCGCGTGGCCGATGAATACGAGCATCGCGGCTTCACTTGCCCGGCAATATCTGAATGCCGGACAGACCGACAAAGCAGTGCAGGCGCTCAAGCATTTCGAGGTAACCTCTAGAACGCCGCAGCAGGAGATGGAAGAGGCGGTACTGGTATATTTCGCCGCCCACCAGCTTGCTTCCGCACACGCTGTGGCCGCCGCGGAATATAGAGAGTATCCATCCCTGCACACGCTGCTGCTGCTGGCCAATGCACTGCAGTTAGAAGGGCGGTACCCTGAGGTGAATCAGTTGCTTCAGGGCAAGCGGGAAGCCTTTGCGGATCAGCCGGAGTTCTTGATCACACTGGCAGAGAGCGAATCGGATGCGGCTATCTACCCGCAGGCTCGCAAAGACCTGGAACAGGCCATCGTGCTCGACCCGAAATCGCATCAGGCGCATTATCTGCTCGGCTATGTTCTCCTGCGCATGAACGACGCGGACCCGGCGATCGGCGAATTTCACCGAGCGATTGATCTGGGATCACGCCAGCCGCGCACGTTCTACCAACTCGCTCTTGCGTTACGTTCAAAACAGGATGATGCCGGAGAAGAGCAAGCGTTGACCAGCGCGCTGGCAATAGACGACCGCTATGCGCCGGCACAGTGCGAAGTCGGAAGGATCCTTCTCGAACAACACCGCGCCTCAGATGCCTTGGACCATCTGAACGCGGCGATCCAATACAATCCGCATTCAGAAGAAGCTTACTTTCTGCTCGTCAAAGCCTATAGAGAACTGGGAGAAAGAGACAAGAGCGAGGAAATGGTGAAGCGTCTTGTTGCGTTGAAGAGAGAGAATCGGAATGGAAGGCAATCTCCCAAGGGCCCTGACGCTCCGATCAACGATGCCCCTCTCAAACGCTGATAAGACCTGCTCTCCCGGCATTCAGTATGCCGTTTGTTTGCCCGATTGCCGGCATGAGGCGAACCATGGTCCGCAAACTCGGGCAGAGTAATGCGCGTACAGAACACGTGGCTCGTCCGCGTTTTTCAAAGCCCGCAGCCAGTTCTTTTAGCGCGCGACTGTTGACGCATATTCGATTAAAGGTATGCCGGTTCGACACTACTATTCAACCGATTCTCACTCCCGACTATTTCAACGCCTCCGAATTGCAAGCCGGGGGCGCATTGACAGGGTTGCAGCGAGCCACCGCATTTTCAGGAAGCGCAACAGAAAAATGGCCCGGCCAACGCGCCGGCTCGCTGCCTGGGTAGTCTGTGCTCAGAATTTGGGCGCCGCTCACGATCATTGCGTCGCGGCGGGTGGTCGAGTTGATCCTTGCTTCCTTCGTATCCGCATCTGTGCGCGTACGAATCAAATACCCCATGCGGACCAGGAGAGTGATGTCTGATCCAGGCCCATCATTGCGTTCGATAAAAGCGGCGTCGGGCTGACCGGGCTCGGCATTGGTGAACAGCACGCGCCCTTTCAGCGAAGGATGCCCGGCTAGATATACGGGGCCAACTGGACGCTGGTCCATCAGAAATACGACTTTGCCGCGCGCGCTCGCAAGTGCGGGCCAATTCCCGGCGAGTACTGCCTGTTCAAGCGTGCTATAAGAACCGCGGACGTCATCGGGAGTGATAAGTTCATCGGGCGGGAAGACGGATCGAATCTCGGCGTCGAGCGCATCGAACGTGCTGGACGTGAAGTGTTCGGGCTCGGTGAGCTGAAGTTCTCCCCGCCCTTCAGCGCCCTGTTTGGTCTCAACGAGAATGAAGACGGGAATATGGCCGGGATGCGCTTGTGACCAATGCCGAACTTCCTTGAGGCAAGCGATGAAAGGCTGACAGTTGCTCACATAATCGATGTCCTGGACGTGCATAACCTTGAAGCCCGGCTTGTTCATAATGCCATCGGGATCAAAATCGGGGTCCGGAGGAAGGTGTGCTGCGGCAACCATCTTCGGCCCCAGAGGATGCGCATATCGGCCACCCTGGCTGTCGGCGAAGACATCGAGCTCAATCTGCCGCACACCACTGTCTAGTTGCCGCTCGAGGGCCGGATGCTGATAATCGAGCCCGCTAAAGGCCTCAGGATTCTTGGCCTGCCACAAAGCAGTTGCGCTGGGTTGGAAGCCTGCGTGATAGCTGTTGTGTGTCCCGATAATTTGAATTTGATTGAGACGGATCTGATCTACCTGCCGGCAAGTAGCCGATTGAACTATCAAAACGAAAAACGAGCCAAGAAACAGCAAAATGAGTGTTTTCGAAGACATGAAGACTCCAGCGAATGGATGATGTATGGCAAGCCCGAGGAGCGAGATTGAAGGCCAGATGAAAGGAAGGAGCCCTGTCAGCACGAATCGTGTGCCTCAGGGCTCCTCAATGGTTGAGCTAGAAGGTTAGCTTAAGCGCCAATTGGATCTGGCGAGGCGGGAAGAACGTAGTGATCGTTCCGTAGCTTCCGTCGGAGCGGTTGGAGTCAGGATTGTTGTAATTCACCGAATTGAGAGCATTGAATGCCTCGCAACGGAAATCCAGGTTGGAGCTTTCGTTCCAGAGTGGAAACGCCTTGTGCAGGCCGGCATTCGTTGAGAAAAACGGGTTGTCTCGAAGAGAATTTCTGCCCGCGTTGCCATAGGGTTGAGCCACGTTTGTGGGAATGCTGACCGTCGAAGAATTGAGATACCCAGTCAGTGAAGTAGGAGTCTTGGTCCACAGGCCTCTCGGGTTTTTGGGGTTGCCGAAAACATTGGGACGATAGTTGAGCAGATCGCTTACATCCATCTGCGACGGCTCCGAGTAGATAAGGTTAATGGGCGCTCCGCTCGTAGCAGTATTGATCAGCGTGAATTGCCATCCGCCAGCCAGGGTTTGCATGGCACGGTTGGCGCCGGCACCCCAACGCCGGCCCTTGCCATACGGCAGGTCCCAAATTGCGGTCAAGGTATCGTTGAGCGGTTGGTTGTAAGCCGACTGTCCGCGCTCCCCGCGGAGGTTAGCAAGATTCACGCGCGAGTTGTCGTTGTTGGGCGTATCCAGATGGCCCGATGCGTTGTCGATGTCTCTCGAATACGAAAAAGCGTTCAGAAGATAAAGACCGTTCGCGTAACGGTGTTCAACCCTGGCCTGCACTGCATGATAAATAAGCATGCCGAGGTTCGCTGACCCCTCGATACCCGTGAAGCCAACGATGGGCCGGCGTGCGAGGAGCGGTACACAACCGGTGGTCACAAAGCTGTTGGTTGCCGTGTTGAATTCGCACGTCGGGCTCGGCGTGTTCGGTGGGGCCTGGTTGATATCGTCGAGCACCCAAATCTTGACTCCGTGCTCGCCGACATAGGAAACATCGATCAGAGTGCCTTGACTTAGCTGCCGTTGCACTCCGAAATGCCATGCCTGAACGTAGCCGGTAGCGATGTTCTTCGGTATGTAGCGCGTTTCGGCAAGCGCGGTGCTGAATCCGGCAGGGCTGACAAAGTTTGGGCTATAACCCTGCATTGTTGGGCTAAAGCATGAAGTGGTCTGCACGCCATCAGGGCAGATCGGCGTGTTTGTGGTCACTCCGCCCGACGTCTGGGCAACCGTCTGAGTGATTGCAGAGTTGACGATATATGGGCCGTTGTACGCTAGCAGGTTTTCTCCGCCTTCCCGATTGAACTGAATGTAATTGATGCCGTACCCGCCGCGGAGCACGGTCTTCGGATCCAAACTATATGAGAAGCCGAGGCGCGGCGCAAAGTCGGTTGTCGGCATATTGACTAATGCGCGACGCGTGACTCCACCATTGCCTGCCTGCTGCAGCGTGCCCGTAGTGATCGTGAGGTAGGGCGCCTGCGATGTGGTTCCCGGAGGAGGGATGAAATTGGCCAGATGGTTTCCAGTCACCCATTGCGGGGTGACAAGCTCATAGCGAAGTCCGGCGTTGATCGTCAGCTTGGAGAACAACTTCAAGTCGTCCTGGACATAAAAGAAATTCATCATCTGGTGGTAGTTGACGATGACAAAGTTGTTCAGTGTGTAACTGCTCCGCGCTCCCACCAGAAAATCGGCCAGATAGGCTGCTTCCTTGATGCCGGCATCGCTGTTGCCGGTATAAGCTCCCGCATTGGCGTTGGAGGCGCCGGAACTGAAACCCCCGCCATAGTTGTCATTTCCGTCTGTGGGATTGAAGTCGTCGATCTCGGTATTGATCGCCTGATACTCGTACCCGACTTTAATACTGTTGTGGCCGTGCAGCAGAGTGTAGTTGACCTTCGGATCGACGACAAACGGATTCTGAAACTGTGGATTGCTGCTTTGCGCGCCGAACTGCGAAAAGCTTGAAACGTTTTGGTCATTCAGCGAGCGCGAGATGAGAGGGGAAGTCGGCAAACCAGGGATACCCGCCTCCGTGAGCAAGCTGGGCTGGCCAAGACCATATGGCGTCTTGCCTCCCAGGGTCCAGGTGAATCCGACGCGCGCGTCGATGATTGAATTCTGGTTGAACAAGTAGGTGTAGCCGGCTGCGATTTGCTTGTTGTAGTCGTGAATCGTCCCGTTTGCATTTCCTCCCGCAGCACCTGTAATCGGTTCCGCGTCCTGAATATTCAGATGGTGCCAGCTCCAGCGAAAAAAGGCCGTTGAACGCGGATTCAAAAAGAAGTCGAAGCGCGCATTGGTTTTGTTATCGGTGAAATCGGCCTTGGGTACATTCACCAGATTATTGGAAAACCCGCTTGCGCCGGCGGTCGTCACGTTGGGAGAGGGAAGGGCTGGAATGACCAACTTTGCCAATGCGTTCCAATCCGATTGTGGCACTATGCCGTTCGCGTACACTGCACCAGTGAGAGGATTGTGCAGCGAGACCGGATTTCCAAGCGTGTCAGTGAAGATGCCCTGCCTCTGATTGGCATTGGGAACGGTCGACGCGGCGTACTGCCCCTGCACTTGGCGGTTGCCTTCAAAGTCGCCAAAATAAAAGGTTTTGCCCTTCAAAAACCAGGGCACTCGGCCACCGATGGCGCCTCCGAACTGGTTCTTGACCAATACCGGCTTGATGGATTTTCCCGTCAGGACATCCGTAGGCGGAGTGAACGGGCCTATGGCGTTGAAATCTGTATTGCGGTTATATTCCCAAACTTTGCCGTGAAGATGATCGGTGCCGCTATTGATGCTCACATTAAATACAGCGCCGGCCGAGCGCCCGTACTCGGCACTGTAGTTGTCTGTCTCTACGCGAAACTCATTAATAGCGTCCGGCGAGGGCTGAATGGCCTGATTGGAAAAGCTCTGATTCGATGTGCCATAGGCGTTGTTGTCCAAACCATCGAGGAGGAATTCATTCTGCTCGCTACGATTGCCGTTCACGTTGTAGGAAGCGTCGCGACTGGTTACCGTCTGGTTTTCGAGCACATTTGCGCGCACCCCGGGGGTAAGCAACGCCAGGTCAGCGTAGGCGCGCCCATTCAACGGAAGGTTGTTCACATCGCGTGCGGAGATCACCTGCCCACGCTCACTGTCTTCGGTTTCGAGAAGGACTGCAGCACCGGTTACGGTAATCGTTTCGCTGGTTGCGCCCGGCTTCAGTTTCACGTCGACGCGTTGACGGGCGTTTACTTCGGCCGTGAAGGGCTCTGTAATGGTTTCGCTGAATCCGGGTGCACTTGCCTTGATCCTGTATTGGCCAATTCGAACGCTGGTAAATTCGAATTGCCCCTGCGCGTCGACGGTTTCCGTTGTTTCGAGGCTTGTAGCGATATTGATAAGAGTCACCTTCGCGTCTGGTAGCACGGCGCCGGATGTATCGTGAACAAACCCAAGAACGGATGCTGTTTCATATTGGGCGAAAGCGAGCGGGCCGACGATTACGCCGAGGATGAAAATGAAAACAACGATCCTGAAACTTTGTAGTGACCTCAAGCTAGCCATTTCTCTGTGACTCCTTTTGGGATTTGCCGTGCCTTCCGGGACGAAAATTTCCAACTCTCTCGTTCTTCAGTCGCGCTTTCTTCTGGGGAAACACGAGGTCGGCTTCGCATTCGATTCCATGCCGCCTGAATCCGGCTTCTCGCAATGCTCGCCTAAGGGAAAAATCTGCGTAGGCACATGAGCAAAATCAACGAGATGCAATGCTATTTATCACTGATCGAGATTGCAAGAAGTGTTAAGCCAAAATAAACATAACGTGAAAGGCTTCCGTGACCTTCAGTGCGGCAGCTTCGTTGCGAACGTCTTGACCTCGAATTTACATCGGAGATTCTAAACGATTTCGTGGACGAGCGATTTCGACGCTCATAAATACGGGAAGCATTGAAGAAGCTGGGAATTCATGTGTTCGCGAGCTCACACCGTCAATAGGGCTGCTTGCGAATGTGTCCCCGACTTGCGACAAGGCGGGAGGGGCGATCTAGAGCGGCAGTTCAGTTTCGGCGGTGCTGGGTCGGCCTCAAAACAACTCGATATAAGCAATCGAATCTCTTGCTGCTTGAATGCGTATCCGGAGGAAGTGAGGAGACAGCACGGAGCGCAGCTGATCGGAAACAAATTGTCGACGGACCTCTACGCGCAAGCGATTCTTGGATTTCAGAAGACCGACTACGCGAACGCGCCTCGCCCAAGTCGATTAATGAAGGGGGCATTTTCTTCTGAGAGTGCTCGCGCTGCCTGCGGCTCCTCGGCTGAGATCGTTGTAGCGATCAGACTTGACTTCTGCTTTGTAAGGCATCAATCTCACTGGAGTTCTTCCCACTGTGCGAAGCGCGTCAGCAGTCGCTTGACCCGTGACGTGAAGCGCTTCGTGGCAGATTGAAGCGTTGAGCATTGCCGATCAATACTTTTGCGCTGATCGGCAAGGGAAAGCGGGTGGCAAAATTGAGCGGGGTTCCATGTCTGAAAACAAGATCAATCGCAGAAAGTTTCTAGTTGCGTCTTCCGCAGCAGCCCTCAGTGCGACTTCGCTTCAAGGTGTGCAAACTCCCGAGGCGGAGGGTCCTGCGTCGTTTGAGTCGAAGGCAGGCTCACCCGTCCCGTACTCGCGTTCAGAGTTGCTTTCGACCAGATCGGCCGCCCGAGTCCTCTCGGGCTCGCAACTTGCCGAGGTCGCGTTTCCACTGGGAGGAATTGGCACCGGCACGATCTCGCTCGGAGGGCGGGGACAGCTGCGTGACTGGGAGATCTTCAACCGGCCCGCCAAGGGGCGAACGCTTCCGTTCAGCTTCGTCGCTCTGTGGGTCCGCCCCGAAGGGGGTGATGCCAGCATGAGGGTGGTCGAGGCGCCGCCGCTTCCGCCCTTTCGTGGCTGGAACGGCTATAAACGCGAATCGGGTCAAGGACTCCCGCACTTTCGCGGCGCCCGCTTCAGAGGCGACTACCCGATGGCCCACATTGACTTTGAAGATAGCTCGCTCCCGATCACCGTGGAACTTGATGCCTTCAATCCCTTCATTCCCCTCAACGTCGACGATTCCAGTTTGCCAGTGGCAATCTTTAGCTACCGGATAACCAATCGGCTGCAAAAGCCGGTCCGTTGTGCGCTGGCATTCTCGCTGATGAATGCTGTTGGGTATGACGGCAAGGCATTTCTTGAAGACGCCAATTTTCCCGGATTTGGAAAGAATCTAACCATTCTCAAAGAGGATTTCAGTGCGGGAAAACGAATCACGGGTCTGGAGATGACTTCAGACAAGTATGAGCGCGGGGATCCGAGCTTTGGTTCGATGGCTTTGCTCACCACGCACAGCTCGGTCACCGCGACAACAAACTGGGGTAGCGGCGCATGGTGGGACACCTATCAAAAGTGGGTCGACCAGTTTTCGGCTGACGGCTCCTTGAAGAATTCCTCGCCCATGAAACCAACCGATGAAGGCAAATCGGACTATGCGACGCTCGCTCCTCATGCGACTCTCGCTCCGGGCGAGACGACAACCATCACCTTCGCTCTGGCCTGGTATTTTCCGGTGCGTGAAAACTACTGGCACGACGAAGCAAAGATGAAAGGCAAGAAGCTGACCAACGACTATGGTGTTCGCTTCAAGAGCGCCTGGGAAGTTGGAAGTTACGCGGCTGGTCGCCTCGAGGAGCTCGAGACGAAGACCCGTGCATTCGCCGATTCTCTCCATTCGAGCACGCTGCCGCCCTATGTCCTCGAAGCCGTCTCGAGTCAATCGTCGATCTTGCGCACTAATACCTGCATTCTTCTCGAAGGCAGACAATTCTTTGGCTTCGAGGGATGTGGCGATGATCAACACAACGGATGGATGAACTGCTCACATGTATGGAACTATGAACAGGCTCTGGCATTTCTCTTCCCCGAATTAGAGCGTTCCATGCGCACCACAGACTTTCTGTTTGAAATGCGAAGCGACGACAGCCTCGCTTTTCGCGCCATGGTGCCTCTCGGTATTGAGCAATGGGACTTTCGCCCAGCCGCCGATGGACAGATGGGCTGCATCATGAAGCTTTACCGCGAGTGGCAAATCTCGGGTGATACCGAGTTCTTAAGAAAGATGTGGCCGAACGCGAAGCGGGCACTCGAGTTTGCGTGGAAGTACTGGGACGCCGACAGAGACGGTGTGATGGAAGGCGAACAGCACAATACCTATGACATCGAATTCTTCGGTGCCAACCCGATGATGAGCTCGCTCTATTTGGGCGCACTGAAAGCAGCCGAGAAGATGGCGTCGGCGCTTGGCGATAGCGATGCCGCCACGCGCTATCACGGCGTCTGGGCTGCTGGCGTGAAGAACTTTGAATCCATGTGGAATGGCCGGTTCTATGTTCAGAGGGTGACACCTGTCAGCGATATTCGCCCCATGCCACCCTATGACAAGAACAACTGGAAAGAGCGCGTTGTCGAAGGCGGCCAGTTAAAATACCAATTTGGCGAGGGATGCCTTTCCGATCAAATGCTCGGCCAGTATTTTGCCGACGTCCTCGGTTTGGATATCGGCCTGCCGTCGGCACACGTGCATTCGGCACTCCAGTCCGTGTATCGCAATAACTTCAAGCACGGATTCTGGACCCACGCCAATACCCAGCGGATCTATGCCATCAATGACGAGATTGGATTGTTGTTATGCTCCTGGCCTGACGGCGGCCGTCCGTCGCTTCCTTTTGTCTATTCGGACGAAGTCTGGACGGGCGTCGAATATCAGGTTGCAGCCAACCTGATCTTTCGCGGACTTCTTGAAGAGGGACTCGCAGTTGCAAAAGGCGTGAGCGATCGCTACGACGGTTTGAAGCGTAATCCTTGGAATCAAATCGAGTGGGGAAACCATTACTCGCGGGCCATGGCCAGTTACGCTCTTCTGCTCGCTCTGTCAGGTTTTAAGTATTCTGCGATTGAGAAGACTCTCGCCTTCGCACCGCAGCTCAATCAACAAGACTTCCGTTGTTTCTTTGCTGCCGGCTCGGGGTGGGGAACTTTTAGCCAGAACGTTAACCGGACCAGCCAGGAGATTCGTATCGAAGTTCTTCACGGAGACCTTCCGCTCGAGGAAATTCATCTCAAGAATGAGACGGGCGTAGCCCTCCTGACGGCCTCGGTTCTGCCTGACCCCGGTGCGACCAGCGTTTCAATAGTTGCAAACCAGGCGAATGACAAGATACTCAAGATTAGATTGGAGCAGGAAGCACGCCTTTCCCCAGGGAAACCTTTGGTCCTGCGGCTGTCACATCTTCCCAAAAGATCTCCAAGCTGATTGAAGAGGGCGGTTCTCCCCACTGCACCGCCAAAGTGTCTTTGAGCCGAAGGCGCGAACAGCCTCACGGAGGGTGCGTCAACTCTCAGTTGCTCGATCACACAATTTCGTCGAGAAGAAGTCTGGCAACGCGGTAAAAGAGGAAGACTTCAGTGTCTGGCACCGTGCATTAGCCGACGATCCCGCTTCTGTTTTCAGGCCTCACGATGATAAAGAGTCACACCTCCACCATTTGAACCGCGGTCAATGTGCCGCAACCTCTCAATGTTCGATTGACATTAAAAAGAACATGATAATACTATCTTTTGCGTCAATACAAAAGTTCGATCGGGCGGCTGTCATGCCTTCAATGGCATTCGTAAGTGGGTGATCCCTTCGATCGAGCCACAACTGTTGGGGCTTTGCCGACACGTTAGCGTTCCTTCTCGGAATGGAGCTTGTTTCGTTGTGGTCACGTGGAAGGAAATCAGGGGAATATGCGGTTCGGATCGCTATCAGGTTGCGTGGTGCTGCTGGCGGCTGCGTGGTGCACGCTGGCCGCGCAAACGGTGAAAGAGGATCGCGGCAATTCTGGAATCCAGACCATCTTCATTATTCCGAGCAGCCATTGGGATTTGGGTTTCAAGCTACCTCCGCAGGAACAACTCGACGACATCAAGCCGCACCTGGATGAGGTGATCCGCACTGCAAAACAGGATCCGGAGTTTCGCTGGGTCATTGAGAGCGCCTGGCAGGTGCAGGCTTGGCTCGACCGCACCAAGGATCCGCAGGCAATTCTGGACCTGGCGAACCTGGTCAGAAGCGGGCAGATCGAATTGTCGGCGGCATGGGGAAGCGAGCACACGGAATTCATGGGAACCGAGCAGCTGAACCGGATTGTCGATCCAATGCGAGATATCGAGAAGCGCTTGGGAGTAACGACAGATCTGGCCATGATGGACGATGTGCCGGGATTCACGCTGCGGCTACCCCAGGTTCTGGCGCGCAGCGGTGTTCGCTACTTCGTGACTGGCTCGAATCTGTTTATCGGGGGAGGCACAAGTCTGCATCCGGGAAAGATGCCGTTTCACTGGCGATCTCCGGATGGAAGTTCGGTGCTGATGTGGGAGACCGGCGGCAAAAACGGCGGATACACAGAGGCCATGTCCGACTACTTCCTGGATCCTACCGCGCACTATTACAGCGCTCCGGCAGACGCGTATTTTTATCCGAAAGCTTGGGACAATCTTCCTTCGCTGGAAATCATGCAGCGAGGCGTCGACAAGCTCCTTACAGAATATCGAAAGGCCGGCTATCCGTACGAAACACTGTTGGTTCTCTATATGCACGATTTTGTGCCTGCGTCGTATGAAGAAGAGGGACTGCTGCCTGCGGTGCGGGCATGGAATGCGGCGGGCAAACGGCCCCGGTTAGTAGTGGCCACGCCCAAGGAATTTTTTGATGATCTGCAACACCGTTACGGCGATCCGTTTCCGACATACGACGGCGATTTCAGCGGACTCTGGTCAGAGGTGAAGACGAACTCGCCGGGCATCACAGCCGACGCGCGGTGGGTCCAGGACTATCTGCCACAGGCAGAGACTTTATGGTCTCTGCTCACGTTTCGCCCGGGAACCCTTTATCCGGCAGGAACGATCGAGGACGCCGCAACAAAAATACTGACGTACGACGAACACTCCGGCGCGGGTCAGCCGGGTTGGCCTAAAGTGATGACTCTGGCCCAGGTAAACAAGCAGAACGAGGAGTATGCGACCTTTGCTCATACGGCGCGCACCGAGACTCGCAACATGATGACCGTCGGCGTAGAACGGATGTTCGCCGAGAAGAGCGATCCCGACAAGGCTCCGAAGTGCGTCGTCTATAACCCGCTCAGCTGGGAGCGCAGCGGAGTAACGCGCGTGCGTCCTTACTCAATAGAACTGTCGCAGGTGCGCGATGCTGCGACTGGAAAGATTGTCTCCTCTCAAGTCAATTTGGATGGAAGCATCAGTTTTCTGGCTGAGAAGATTCCACCGACTGGGTTTCGGACTTATTTGCTGGAGCGTCCGACGTCTCCGACTCCCAGGGAGGAAGAAGTCAGCGGTGCTTTGCTGGAGAACCAGTTTTACAAAATCAGATTGCGTGCTATCGACGGAACGCTCGATAGCATCTGGGACAAATCGGCCGGTCGAGAACTCGTCAATCCGAAGTCACCGCAACGCGCAGGCCAGCTGGTTCGGTGGACGTTTGCGAAGTATCTGCCAGACGAGGAATGGAACCCGACGATGCGTCACTTCCGGGGCCCTCTCACAGACGAGTTGGTCGTTCTGCGTCTCGGCACCTGGTGGCCTGAGACGCGGGTTACGATCGATGCAGGGGAGCGAACGGTAAAACTGGACGAGGTCTTCGATCGTGCGCGCATGCCTCTGGTGCCGCTCGATAAGGAAAGCGAGTATTACAGCTTTGAATTTCCATTCCACTTCGATAATCCCGCCAAGATCATGGTCGACGACGGGATCGGCTTCCACGATATTCCTAAAGATTATCTGCCCGGAGCCAGAACCGATGGAGCCACGCCGATTCACACTCTAGCACTGATGGAGGACGGCAGCACGCATGCGAACGCAATCAACCTGATTCAACGCGAAGACTTCTACGACATGCCGCTGCGCACATACGACGTAACCGGAGCGCTGAAAGACTATTCAAACGTGGTGCGGGTGACAGCGCTGCGCAAAGCGGATCAGGGCGACACGAAGGATGCCGGCGTAGTCACGCTGCCCACCGTCGAACCTGGCTACGGTCCTCGTTATACTTCGTCGTTCGCGATTACCTCAGAGGCAAGTTTCGATCCGGTTGAGTCTTATCGCGCTGGTTGGGATTATGATGTGCCGCTGATTACCGCGCTTTTGCCTCTGGACCGAAAGCCGAATCACAACACCGAATCTTTCTTTAACGTATCTGCGTCCAACGTGGCAATTCTCGTTTTCAAGCCCTCAGACGATGGAAACCCTGATCATTTCACGCTTCGTCTGCAAGAAATTGCTGGAAACGCCACCAAGTTTGGCCTTCAATCGGCTCTCAGGATTAACGCAGTTGCGGAAACAGCTTTAACAGAGGACATAGTTCTACGTTCAGGAATGAACGAAAGCGGAATTGAGATTGGGGCACACGAAACCCTAACTCTGCAATTGACAATTCCGCATAAAGTGAACGACGTGCGGCCGGAGTCCGCGCAATGATGTGCTGGTGCGTGCGGGTGCAGAAGATGGCAGAGCGCGAGAAGGATCGGGGATAGCAAACCATGAAATGCTTGAGCATCGATCTTGGCGGGACTCATGCGACGTGCGGTTTGGTCGAAGACGACAGAATCATCGCGTCGGAGAAATTGAATATCGAGAATGCGGTAAATCTGGCGGAAATTCTGCCGCGTCTGGCTGAGTCACTCAAAGGACTGGCAGGCGGAAAAATCTCGATGCAGGACGTTGCGGGTATTGCTGTCGGAATACCGGTGATCGTGGATTTTTATCGAGGAAAGGCTCTGGGCAGCAACGGAAAATACGTGGATGCGGACCGGCTTGATCTGCAGTCCTGGAGCAGGGAAGCGCTCGGTCTGCCGCTTTACCTTGAAAACGACGCTCGCATGGCATTGATTGGCGAGGCCTATGCCGGGGCGGGACGAGGATTCGAAAACATCGTGATGATTACATTGGGCACCGGAATTGGCGGAGTCGCAATGATTGAAGGGAAACTACTCCGCGGGAAACATGCGCAGGCTGGATGTATCGGCGGGCATCTTCCTGTGAAAGTCGATGGTCGCAAATGCACGTGTGGGGCACTCGGATGCGCAGAGGCAGAAGCATCCGGTTGGTCTCTTCCGATACTGGCGAGTGAGTGGGAAGGCATTCAGGACAGCCGTCTCACCCAATACCAGAATATCGGCTTTCGGGAATTATTTGCAGAGGCCGTCAGCGGCGACAGGATCGCTTGCGAAATCCGCGATCATTGTTTGCGCGTGTGGGCGACAGTGACTGTGGGATTGGTTCACGCTTATGACCCTGAGATCGTGATCCTGGGGGGAGGCGTAATGAAGAGTGCCGACGTGATCCTTCCCTATATAGAGGCATATGTTCAGAAGTATGCCTGGACGCCGTGGGGCAAGGTCAAAGTACGGGCAGCTGAATTAGGAGACGAAGCGGCTTTACTCGGGGCGATCCCCATGATGGCGCAGGGTATACAGCAGCACTGAACGAGGATCCGGGGCCCGGCCAGGTTTTCCGAATTCGGGTCCGGCGCGGTTGCGAACGCGGCTCGGAACCGAGATAAATACACCCTATTTTCGTCAAATTTGCGCAAACCCAGCAAGCCAAACTGGCGGCCTTTAGTGCTATGCCTTCCCCATTATGCTGGGGTGGGCCTGTGTCCGTCCGAGGTTAAAACGAAAGCAAGCAATTTCGCTTGACATCAATTAGAAACCAGTATTAGCCTTTAACGCTGGAAACGGAACATGGAAAGTTTTGTTCCGTAACAGGAAGCAACGGGTCGGAAATCTTTGGGAGGCAGTCATGTCGAGAGGTTTCAAAGTGATTTCAATCGATACGGGGCGCGTATCGATTAGCCGCAATTGGGTGAGTTTGGCCTGCATGGCGATCTTGGGAATTCTCTTGATGTCATCCACATTGAAGGCTACGGCGCAGAGCGCAGGCAACTTTGATACCGGCACGATCACCGGTACGGTCAGCGATCAAACGGGCGCCGTGATTCCGCATGTGCCGGTGACGATTACGAACACCGGGACAGGGATCGTGACGACGGCAACGACCGGAGACACGGGACTCTTTACGGCTCCCGCGCTGCCCTTCGGCAACTATGTCGTGAGCGTCTCAGCGGATCGCTTCGGGAAGGCCACGTCGTCGCAGTTTGTGCTCAATGTCGGGGCAACGGCGCGCGTGGATCTGAAGTTGTCGCTGGCCGCGGTCTCAGAGAACGTCGAAGTCACAGGCACAATGGCTACTGTGAACCTGAGCAGCGCCACATCGGGAACCACTCTGAATGCAAATCAGATTGAGAATCTGCCCACCAACGGGCGCGATGTGATGGATTTTCTGAACATTGCCCCCGGTTCGGTGAATTCGACCGGCTTCTTCCAAGGCAGCATCAACGGCCAGGAGAACTTCATGTCCGGCATCGAAGTGACCCTAGACGGACAGAATGCATCGCGTCCTGATATCAGCGGCTTCGACGAGACCGAAGGCAACGAAGCCAACCGTATGACGCGGGCTAGCGTCGACAGCGTCCAGGAAATTGATTTTGCCAACAGCGGATACAGCGCTGATGTAGGACACTCGCTGGGACCGCAAATGAACATTATCACCAAAGGTGGCAGCAACAAGTTTCATGGAGAAATGTTCGAGTTCTTCCGCAACGACGCCCTTGATGCGAAAGACTACTTTTACAACCCGGTCAATACGCCAAGTGTTCCTTTACGGATGAATCAATTCGGCGGAAACCTCGGTGGTCCCCTTGTAAGAAATAAGCTCTTCTTCTTTGCCAACTACGAGGGGCTTCAACAGAAGACCACTCCGATCAACAATCTGAACACTACCCTCAGCGCCTATGTCCGTTCGCAGTTCGCGCCCACGATGCAGCCGGTGCTGGCTCAGTTGGCCCCGCTGCCGGCGAATTGCCAAGGTATTGTCGGCGAACCCGGTTACAGCGGGAGCTGCCCCTATCCGGCGGGTTATACAGACTACATTACGGACATCTTTGGCGATGTGATACCACAACCGCAGAATGGCACTGACCTTGTTTATCAACCCACAGCCCTCCCCACGACCGTGAGTGAGAACAGTGGCGCAATCCGTGTGGATTACAGCCTCACCAACAGTGATCGGCTCTTTGCCCGCTACACCATCGACGACGGCCTTACTGTTCAAAAGTACGGACTGAACCAGGGACAGACATCGCCTCTGGCCTTGGTGAATCAGTATGGGGTAGTCGACGAAACGCACACGTTCACTCCCACGCTGATCAACGAACTCAGCGTAGCGGTTCAGAGGTTTCACTCGGACACTAATTCCGATACGCCGCAGCCCCTTGTCGGTTTCGAAGGGTTCTTTACGAACTTGGGCTCGCTGCCGGGTCCTGCGACCTTCAATCAAATCAATGATCAGGCAACGTTCAACATTTTGGACAATGCCACGAAGACTGCTGGGAGCTGGTCATTCAAATTTGGTCCTCAGATTCAATTCAATCGTTTAGGCGAATGGTTGCGTCCTCAGCAGGAATTTCAGTATGGCAGCTTCGATGCTTTGGAGAGCAATTCGCCATTTGCTGTGTCCAAGATTGGTTTCCCCGGATTCTTCGAAGTTCGTAATTCGAACTGGGATGTGTACGCCCAGGGAGACTGGCGGGCGAATCGCAAACTCACGTTCAATTTGGGAGTCCGGCTCGACGTCAACTCGGTCTGGAGCGAGAGAAACCATCTCCAGCAAAATTTCGACTTCAATACGCAATCGTTTCTTTCGCCAAATAAGCCGCTCTACAGTCCTACTGTCGATGCAGCACCGCGCCTGGGGTTGAGTTACGATCCGTATGGTCATGGCAAGACGGTGATTCATGCGTACTTCGGTCTGTTCTACCTGCCGCTCCAATTCGGTGCAAATTTTGTCGCGAATAACCCTGTGTATGAGAGTTACTCAGTCAACATCTTCACTGCAACGCAGCCCCTTGCATACCCGATGCCCAACGTCAATCTGCCTCCAGGCACGCAAAACGTCAGCATCATGCCGAAGGATGTGCACGATGCGTATTCGGATAATTGGCTCTTTGGCATCCAACAAGAAGTCATGAAGAATACAGTATTGACCGTCAACTACGTCGGCAATGAAGACCAACGCATGCAAGCCGGCCAGAACTTTGCCGGAATCAACCTCAATCCGGGGAACCTGGTGACGCAAAATAATCGCCCGTATTCTGGTTTCGCCAACGAAAATCTCGAGGCGTGCGAATTGAGCGGAGCTTACAACTCATTGCAAGTCGGATTGCGCCACAATGTGGGCAGGCTCAACTACGAGGCGAATTACACATGGGCACACACGATCAACGACTTCGTAAATTTCCTCAACAACTATTCCGATCCTTATGATCCTCGCAAGGATATGGGAAATGCCGACCAGGACATTCGGCACAACTTCACCGGCAGCGTGACTTACAACCTCCCCGAGTTGAGGAACTCAAATCTGTTTGAGCGCACAGTTTTAGGGGGATGGCAAACTTCCAGTATTGTCCAGACTCGCTCCGGAGCTGCACTGAACCCTCAGCTCACGGGCGGGTTCTTTGGTCTACCCACACGACCCAATCTGACTGGAGCGCCTGTTCGCAAATCCGGAGGATCGTGGCCGACAGGCATTTACAACGTGGCAGCCTATGCGGTCGAGCCGAACTACAACGCCAATCCCGGTGATCCGTCGACCTTTGGAACGGCCCCGCGGAATAGTCTCCCTGGTCCCGCTTTTTTCCAATGGGATTTTTCAGGGATGAAGAATTTTACGCTGTGGGAAAACGCAAAGCTGCAATTCCGCGCAGACCTTTTCAACATTCTGAACCACCCGAATTTCGGTAATCCTGGGGATATGGGGATCTGTACGACCATCAAGAACACCGCAACATTTCCGATCTCGAGTTGTACGGACGGGCAAGGCGTCGTGAATCCCAACTTCGGAATCGTTGGCGAAACCATCGCCAGCCAGGATAGTTCGCTCGTCGGTTCAGGCACGAATCGCCAGATTCAACTTTCATTGAAGGTGATCTTCTAAATCTGCACCAACTGTTTCGAGAACCTGGCGGGCGAAAGGAATATCTTTCGCCCTGCCTCGTTCTGATAGTTTCGTCATGCTCAAACTGGATGGCATAACTTGCCTTGGGAGCCAAAGGTGCATGTCAGAGCATCGATGTTTTTGTCACTTGCTCTTTTTGCCGGCGGTTTACCCATCGCGTGCGGTGGTGGCGGCAAGGGCACCCAAACGCCGACTCAACCAACTTCCCCCATTTCGACTGGCTATTTTCCCTATCAGCAAGGTTGGCTTGGTGCAGATGGTGCATATTCGGTTCCGATTGGGATGGGGCAGAGCCTTTGGATCTTTGCGGATACCTTCGTAGGGCCGGCGAACGCGACCAGTCGAACACAGGCCAACGGATTCATTCATAACTCGATCGCAATCTCCACATGTTCGGGAAGCATCTGTACATTTCAGTACTATTGGCCGGGGATGGGGACAGCGAAGCCGGGGCCGGTCTTTAGCGCTCCGGGAACTGACTGGTTCTGGCCGATGGATGGTTTCGTGTACAACGGGACCTTGTATCTTGCCCTGATGCAGATGCATGCGGAGGGAAGCGGAGCATTTGGATTCGCCTACAGCGGAGCGCAGCTGGCGAGCATCACCAATTACACAGCTTCACCATCGCAGTGGTCGACTCAGTATCAGCAACTGAATACCGGAGGGAGCGCCGTACCGGGAATTTCAATTGTCGCGAATCAAGGTCCTGGAGGGAATCCAGATCCGGCGAATCTGCAAGGTGCTAACTACGCATACTTCTTTACAGGCGTCGGAAGGCCGCCGTATCTTGCGCTGTTACGCATCCCTTTGTCCCAGCTAAATAGTCTTGCCCGGCCGGGCAATCCAAACTGGCAATATCTGAATACAAGCGGCTCCTGGGAGACATGGCAGGACACGGCCACGGCATTGCCGGGCGACAATGCACCTGTGATAAGTCCCGGCGCTACAGAGATGACCGTTCGGTATCACGCCTCAACAAATCAATGGATTGCCGTGTACCCGGTCGGGCTCGACAACCAAGCCCATTACAGTGTTTCGGGATCGCTCACGAACGGATGGGGACCATCGGAGGTCCTCTACTCCTATCCAGAGATGCAATCGACGAACGAGAACTATACCCCACACGTCTTTTGTTACGCCGCGAAAGAGCACATCGAGCTTGAAACTGCAGGCCAGCTATTTTTTACCTACGCCTGCAATTCGACGGTGACGAGTGACATCACAAACAACATGAATCTATACCACCCAATTGTGGTCACACAACCTCTGCCAACCAAATGACGATCCCCCATAGCGTTATGAGATGCTGCTTGCGACGGCAGTAGTTAAAGGATGAGGGCTTTGGTACGATCGACGATCATATCGGCACTGTTCACAATCCTGGTGTCCGGTTCCTGCTCGTTTGCTCTTGCAGACGTGGCCCCTTGCACGCCGCAGTTTCCTCTGCAGCAGAGAATGGAGCAAGGCTGGCTCGGCGCCGATGCTGCCTATTCCATTCCCTTACCCGATGGACGGGATGTGTGGATCTTCGGAGACACTCTTTACGGGCAACATCGCAGCGTAAAGAACAAGATTCCGGTAATGGTTCGCAACAGCATAGGCATCTCGACTTGCCAACAAGGAAGCTGGAAGCTGAACTATGTCATCAAGAAGGATGCGCAGGCCCATGCGGCAGACTTTTTCAAGGCACAACATGCAAACACCTGGTATTGGGCGCTCGATGGCTTCGTCTCGGGCGATAAGCTCTGGGTGACACTGCTATGCGTTCGCGATGCCCCAGATCAGTCTCAGGCGATGGCATTTGAGACTTGCGGCACAGATCTGGCTCGTGTTGCATGGAAGGGAGCTGACCCACAAAGCTGGAGAATCGACTACTTTCCGCTGGTGCCGGATGGCGTTCATGCCTATCCATCCGCTACGGCAGTCGTGGACGGGAACTACGCGTACATTTTTGCTCAGAAGGAGAGTGGCACGCGGCCGCTGCTGGCAACGAGGATTCCGTTGGATGGGTTAAGCAATCCCGCGAAGAACTTGCAATATCTCGCACGCGATGACAAGTGGCGCGACGGGTTCGACCCCGAACAAGCCGAGCCTGTGATGGAGAAAGGCTCGTCGGAACTCTCCATTCGCTATCATCCTGAGAGGAAACAGTGGATCGCCGTTATGTTTGAGCCAGATGCGTTCTCAAGCAAGATTCTGCTCCGTACTGCGCCTTCGATTACGGGGCCATGGACGCAGGGCGAAGTGGTCTACCAGGTTCCCGAAATGCAGCCCCAGACTCCCGGATATGACAAGAACACGTTTTGCTATGCCGGGAAGGAACATCCAGAGTTCGAACAGGATGATCTGTTGTTCACGTATGTATGCAATTCGTTCGATGTGCCGACATTGGCCACCAATTCGACTATTTACTTCCCCAAAGTCATTCGTACTGCAATGCCTCCACAGTAAGGGGCGAGCCGTAGAGTACTCTCGTTCGTGAAGGAAGAAACGGCGGGACGAAGTCCGGGTTTGCCGCCGAGCGCGTCAGTGGGAGGAGTCCTGATCGAGACTGGCCAGATTCGGAACGTTGTTGTCGCGCCCATCACCGGGCAGCCTGGTGTTTCGTTCGTCACGCTGTATTCGCCTGCTTTGCGCCGCCGCGCCGACATCACGCTATTCATCCCTCCAGGACAAGAGAATCAGCCGTTGCCGCTGCTCATACTGATGCATGGCGTGTACGGCAGCCATTGGAACTGGTCCGTGTTGGGCAACGTTCCAGATACGGCGCGAGAAATGATCAGAGAAGGGAGCATCGAGCCATTTGCGATTGCGATGCCATCCGACGGGCTGTGGGGTGATGGCAGCGGCTACGTCGTTCATCGCGAGTTCAACGCGGAATTGTGGATCATGGACGATGTGCCCTCTTGCGTTCGATCCATAGCTCCAGAATTACAAGGGGGCCCTCTTTTTCTCGGAGGGCAATCGATGGGCGGGTTTGGCGCTCTGCGGCTCGGAGCAAAATACGCGTCGCGCGTTGCGGGAATCTCTGCACATTCGCCGGTCACCTGCCTGGCCGACCTGATGCAACATGTGCAGCAGCCGGAGCATGCCTTTGAGGCAGCGGGGAAGCGCGATACCGACATCCTCTATTGGATTCGGCGCCATCGAGCACAACTGCCCCCCATTCGCATGGACTGTGGCACGGCGGATGCGCTGCTCGAAGCTAATCGCGTGCTGCATGGAAGGCTTTTGAAAGAGCGGATTCCGCATACCTACCAAGAAAATCCCGGCGGCCACGACTGGGCATATTGGCAGCAGTATGTGCGTGCCACATTGCAATTCGTCTCGCGCATCGCCTATGCAGAGGTCACAGAATTGTGAGGAATTCTCGCCACTGGCTGGGACAGACAATTGAAGCCGTCTTTGCTCTGGCGGTTTTCACTAGGTGCGTTTTGCCGATGTATGGACAAGCGAGACCCGTGTCCGGAAACTTCGTCGACGTCACTAAAGCAGTGGGGATTCGCTTTTTCCAACAAGCGTCACCAACTTCAAAGAAATATCTGCCGGAGACGATGGGTTCCGGAGTTGCTCTGTTTGACTACGACAACGACGGCCGGCTCGATATCTTTTTCGCGAACGGCGCACCCATCGCCGATCCAACCCCGATGGGGACAATTCCCGAAAAGAAGGGACAGAAGTACTGGAACCGTTTGTACCATCAGAAACCCGACGGTACCTTCGAAGATGTGACGGAAAAAGCCGGACTCGCGGGAATTGGTTATTCCACCGGAGTCGCTGTTGGGGACTACGACAACGATGGGTTCGAAGACCTTTACGTTGCCGGGTATGGGCGCGGCACTCTCTACCACAACAATGGCGACGGAACCTTCACCGATGTTACGGATGCTGCGGGTGTTCGAGGTTCGGGATGGATGACAAGCGCTGCCTGGGTGGACTATGACAACGATGGACGCCTCGATCTGGTCGTAGCGCGATACATGCAGTGGGACTTCAAAGACATTGTCTGTGTCGATTCGAAAGGAACCCGTGGGTATTGCCATCCCGATCTGTTCAAACCCGAGTCGGTTTTGTTGTTCCATAATGATGGCGGCGGAAAATTTAGTGAGGCGTCGCACAAGGCAGGCATCGATAAACCCGGCAAAGGCCTGGGCGTTGCGACCGCCGATTACGATCGGGACGGACGGATGGATATCCTGATTGCAAACGACGCGATCCAGCAATATTTGTTCCACAACAAGGGGGATGGGACATTCGAGGAAGTTGGGCTCGCTTCAGGCATAGGTTTTGACGGTGGGGGCCATGCTTTTTCGGGAATGGGAGTTGACTTCAGCGACTATAACAACGACGGCTGGCCTGACATCGTCATTACGGATTTGGCACATCAGCGGTATGCTCTTTTCACGAATCTCAAAGATGGCACATTCGATTACTCAACTTCAATCCTCGGACTGGCGACAATCTCTTTGCTGCATTCCGGTTGGGGCATTCGCTTTATGGATTACGACAATGACGGATGGAAGGATCTGTTGATTGTCCAATCGCATGTCATGGACACGATTGAGAACAGCGAACCGAACCTGCATTACCGCGAGTCGCCTTCTTTGTTGCACAATGAGCGAGGCGTGAAGTTTGTGGACGTCTCTGCGGTTTCAGGCAGTGTCTTCCGTCAGCAGTGGGCGGCGCGGAGCATGGCGATTGGCGACCTCAATAACGACGGAAGATTGGATGCCGTGGTCACGTCGAACGACGGCCCCGTCTGGGTATTGCTGAATCAGACTGAGACTGCAAATCACTGGATTACCCTCAGGCTGGTCGGAGTGAAAAGCAACCGCGACGCGATTGGCGCCGAAGTGCGAGTTCTTACATCGGCGGGCGAACAGTTCGCGACGATCACCACGACGGGAAGTTATCAGTCATCCTCTGATAAGCGTGCGCATTTTGGCCTTGGCGGTGAGGATTCGATTCGCGAAATCGACATTCGCTGGCCAAGCGGTATTCGCCAGGTTCTGAAGAATCAGAAGGTAGATTCGATCCTGACCGTTACCGAGCCGGTGAATGAACTCCACAAAGCGAATCCTTGAATGCTTTTTTCATCCCATACGAGCCGCGCATTATCCCTCGTCCTTCTCTGTTTCTTTACGAGGGAAGCCTGCTTGTCCCAGGCGACAGAGCGGACATCCGAGCTTTCCCAGTTGCAGACTGCAGCCAATGAACTTTCGGCCGGAAAGCTGGATCAGGCTGAGCGCGATCTCGATTCGGTTCTCGCCTCCAGCCCTGAGGACTATCGCGCGCTGGATCTTCTCGGAGTTGTGCGGGTGCTTCAGCACCGGCAAGCAGACGCCGAAACTCTATTCGAACGGGTTGTGAAAACAAAGTCAGACTTTGCACCCGGGCACGCGCACCTCGGTCTTCTGTACTTGCAGTTGGGGCGAACACAGGATGCTGTTCCTGAGTTGATAGAGGCTTTGCAGCTCGATCGCACCCGCACAGACGTGGCAAGCGCCCTCGCGCACATCCTCCAGGATGAGGCAAAGGCGGCGTCCGCCTCTGGAGGGTGGGACAAGGCTCTGAATCTGCTCATCGAAGCCCGGAAATATGCGCCCGACAATCCAGACGTGGAGTATGAATTCGGCGTAGCGGCCCAAAAACTCTCGTTATACGACGACGCCATAGAGGCGTTTCAGCGAACTTTGAAGGTGCGCAAGGACGATGCTCTTGCCATGTACTACCTGGGATTCGCATTGATGGATCGAGCGAGATACGACGATGCGCTCCAACAGTTTGCGCGTTACATCGAATTGCGCCCAGAAGACCCCGCTGGCCACGGCGCAATGGGCATGGCGCTGGCGGGGTTGGGTCGATCAGAGGAAGCGCGCTCGCAATTTGAGCGTTCGATCGCGCTGGCTCCCGCGCTGGGCGAGTCGTACTATCGGCTTGGTCTTCTGGACCTGGATGCGGGAGACTACGACCGCGCGACGCAGGATCTGCACGCAGCCCTTGAGCATAAACCGAACGATGCAGGAGTTCTGGTCGCTTTGGGAAAGGTGGAGTTCGAACAGAAACATTATCCTGAAGCGATAACTCTTCTGCAGCAGGTCATCAGCCAGGACGATTCCGCTCAGGAGGCGCACTATTATCTAGGTCTCACTCTTGCGCGCATGGGACGCAAGGAAGAGTCGAGCGAACAACTGGAAATTTCCGCACGGCTGGAGCAACAACGGAAAGAGCGCGGCAGGCACTTGCTACGTCTGAATAAGTCTGACGATCTCGAGCAAAAAGAACCGGCCGCTCCGCAATAGATTCTTTAGCTGAGCCGGCGGATGCCGGCCGCGTCCGCGGCATATCGAGCACCTTGATAATGAATATTTTCTAAGCGAGCTCCTTGATCGAATGCACGCAGGCGCGGCGCGGCGTGCAGACCGTCGGTAAGTCCGAAGTGGACGCCAAAGATGGAATCGATCACGAGATCGGTGAACGTTCCCCCGGCAATGCAGCACCAATCTTCAATGTAGGGCGCGTCTTCCGATGCTTTGCATGCGCCTCCCTGCAGCGGCGGAACGACGTCTTCAGTGAAGTGCGCCTGTCCAATCGGTCCCTGGTTGCCTGCCTTGGCCACCTCGGTGAGCCACGCGGCGACGGTAGCTGGATTGTCGATTTTCAAGAGCCCTTTGGCACACATTGCCGGCCATGCTGCGTAGGCACCCAAGCAACTGTGATCTGGACGCACATTCCAGGTTGCATCGGGATCGCTGCTGTCGAGCGCGCGCATCCATTTTTTGGAGGCAAGCTGCGACCAGAAGTATTGGGCCATTTCCTGTTTCTGAACGCCGGACAGATCCTCGCTCATGTTGTCCAGTACCGCCAGGAAGTCATAGCAGTGGCGGACCTCGTTGAATGAGCCGTCGGGCTGGCCACATCGCCACCAGCCCTTTCCCTGAACGTAGAGAAGTTGATTGATACGAGCGGCGAGATCTCCTGCTTCACTGCGCAGTTTCGCCGCGTCCTGCCTGCGCCCGCCGCGGTCGAGCAGCTCAGCGACAAATCGCATGCTGGCGACGTTTCCGGCATTCATGCCGGCAACTTCGTGGAGATATGTGCTCACCACTTCGAGCAGATTGGAAATCTCGCCGTAGTCTGCGAGGCCGTTGCGTCCCTTGATCAACTTCTTCCAGTAAATTGCGTGGTCGTAAAGGTGATCGAGAACCGATTGATCGCCGACCTTCTTCTCCAGCCACACGAAGTCGCCGGTTACGCGCAGATAATTCTGCGCGCAGCGCACGATGGCCATATCGTTCACGCCATACCACGGCCCAACCGCTTCTCCCGTGATGTAGTCCGTCGCCAGGTGTTGATGCATGTCGTGCTGAAACCAAACTTCGACCAGTTGCCGAAGCGGTTGCGGATCAAGCAAAGCGAGACTGAGGCTAGTGAGCGCGGTGTCCCACGGGAAACTAAGCGTGGGCAGCACATGGCCGCTCAGGGTGAGCAGCGTTGGCCCGTAGGCCGAATCAGGAGAGCGCCGACGCGCAGAGATCAGATTCTTCAATCCATTGTTGTAGAGATTCCACAGCGTTTCACTTTCGGTCTTGAGTTGCGGCAGGTATCCGGAAAATGCCTGGTTGCCTGGCGTGAACGCCGCTTGCAGAAGATGATTGAATGCGATCTCATTCTGCTGATCTAGGCTCGCGAAGTCTGCCTGGAGGCGGTCGTGCATTGCTTCGGCATCTGCTGCGGTCGATGCGATCGTCGCCACAAAGTGCAGCTCCTGCCTCTCGCCGGGGCGGAGTTGGAGTTGATACTGCAGGACGTTGCCGCCGGAAAGTTGCTGGGCCGGAGGATGAATTCCCTGGGCGCAGGCCGCGGGAGAATGCTGAGCCGCAAACGTAAGTCGTCCCTGAGTTGCGTTCCAGGTAAGCCGATTATCACCTTCGCCGGGGAGTTCATTAAACCAACCGTTCGGTTTATGAATTACGGCGCCTCGCATGTCGAATTCGAGGGTGAAGTGACGCGCGGAAGACTCCTGGTTGCGCACTTCGATATTTTGCACAACAGCGCGCATCTCTGCGGGCAAAAATATCGTTGTACGGATGTGGAGACCCTCGAAGCTCTGCTCCCGCACGACACGATGCGGGAACCACTGATAGGTGACTGCGTTTGCTGGATCATTCGAAAGCGCAGCGAATTTGCCATTGATGAAGAGTTCGCATGTCCGCAAGTACCCAGGACTCCAGGGAACATCGGGAATGCCGCAGCAGGCATAGGGCGGAAAGGCGATCGCATTGAGGCCGGCGACTGATTTCACGGTCTGAGCGTATCCCCAGTCGTTCATTGCCATCGGCAGATTGAACAAATCCATGAACCCGTGCGGGGCGCGAACGCTTGCTAGGCCGGCTAGAGATGGAATCGCTGGTAAAGTTCTTGGTGCGATGGCACCCAGTCCAGGGGTGCCGGCCGCAACGGCAGCCGAGGCTGCGGAAGTCTTCAGAAAGGTGCGACGATCCATAGGAGCGATCCTCTTCGAAACTTCGTATATTCTATTCGGCGAGAATCATACATTAATATAGCCTTTATTACTGCAAAACAATCAAAATTCATATAGGCCGACAATTTCTCCCTCCAACGGCCTTGAGGCGAAAATTACGGAGATTTCCTGCGCTTCTAAGGTTTGTGGTTCCCATGCCGGGCAAGCCTGCAGGTTCAGCGGGGTATTTTCAAACGGGAAGGGAGCTAAACGCGCAGCACCTTTACACCCAGTTTTTGGTAGGGAGCGATCATCTCATCCGTCGCTCCAGAATCGGTGATCAGAGTGGTCAGAACACCGATCTCGCAGATGCGGTAATTGGCAACCACGTTGAGTTTTGTATGATCCACCACGGCGATATGACGGCGCGATTGCCGGACCATGGCGGCGTTGAGTTCGGCCTCGTCGGAACTTAAACAACTCACCCCCCACTTGGGGTCGACACCGTCCGCGCCAACAAACATGGTATGGATGAGCATGTTGTCGAGACTGCGGACCGCTGTGGGACCGACAAGGGAGAACCATTCACCGTGCAGATGACCGCCTGTGACGAAGACGTTCACATCTTTGCGCTTGGAAAGCTCCATCGCAATGTTGGCGGTATTCGTGACAACGGAAATGTTGCAGTTGAGAGGCAAGCCGCGAATGATCTCGGCGGTGGTCGTTCCGGGAGTGATCGCGATGGTTTCGCCCGGAGTAATCATCGCTGCGGCGGCGCGTCCGATGCGACGTTTTTCGTTGGCCTGACGCTCGACCTGGTCAAGAAAGGAACGGTCCTTCTTGAATGGCTCGTAAAATAAGGGCTCAATGGAGACGGCTCCGCCATGCGTGCGTCTCAGCAGTCCTTGCTGTTCGAGCTGATCGAGATCGCGGCGAATGGTTACGACTGAAACTTTAAGCTGCTCGGCAAGATCCTCGACCACGACCGCTCCAGTCTCCTGCAGCGACGTGAGGATGAACTGGATCCTTTGCTGCTGAGTTTCCCGGCTTTGCGCTATATCTGCGCTTTCTTCCGGTTCCGATGGAGGCTTTGCCTTGCCGCGTTTGGTCACTGCTCAGTTCTCCCACTGCTGCTGAATTTCCTCGAGAGTTTTACCGCGCGTTTCAGGAACCATGACCCAGATGAAAACAAAGCTGAAGGCAGAAAGGACGCCGAAAATCGCGAACGTGCCGGAGACGCCAAAAGCTCGAATCATTGACAGGAAAGTGAATGTCACCAGCAGCGTTCCAGTCCACAGAGCCGACGTTGCGACCGAAGCCGCTCTGCCCCGAATCTTGTTGGGGAAGATCTCTGAGATCACGACCCATGGAACCGGACCCATGCCGAATGCAAAAAACGCGGTGTAGCTAATGATACTGCCCAGGACCACCCAAGTCGACACTCCCGGAACATGGAAGGCGCCGATCAGAATGCCGAGAGAAATCGCCATACCGCCGGCAGCGGTAAGCAGCATCGGTCGACGACCCCAACGATCGAGAAAGCGCATTGCCAGAAGAGTACTGACGAGATTGGCGCAACCGATGATGACGCTGGTGAGCAACGCCGTATTGGTCGTCTGGCCCTGCAGATGCTCGCTGATGAGAATGGACCCATAGTAGAGAACGGCGTTGACGCCAGTGATCTGGCACAAAATCGCGAGTCCAAGCGCGATCACGAGTGGCCTGCGCATGGGACGTGCAAATACCTCCTGCCACGAGCCCTGTTCGCCGCCGGCAGCCTGTTGCATCTGGGCAAGCTGAACATCCGCCTCGGCAGCGCCCAGGAAGCGCGTGAGTACCTGTCGTCCCTTTTCGAAATGCCCATGGCTGATGAGCCATCGAGGACTCTCAGGAACTGCGAGCAGACCAAAAAAAAGAACGAGGGCTGGGATGATGGCGACGCCGAGCATCCAGCGCCAGCTGCTTGGGCCTAATCCGGCAAAACTCCAGTTGACTAGAAATGCAATCAGGATGCCAACCACGATGGCCATCTGGTTCATGGAAACGAGTGTTCCCCGATTGCGCGCCGGCGCGATCTCTGAAATATAGACGGGGGTCAACACGGAAGACAGACCAATAGCCAGGCCCCCCGCCAGTCGCCCAAGCGAGAATACCGTGACGGAATTTGAGAGCGCCGTGAGTCCGGTGGAACCTGCAAAAACAACGGCAGTCAACAGTAAGGATTTTCGCCTGCCGAAGCGGTCACCGATCAGGCTGGCGCCAGCAGCACCCAACAAACAACCCAATAACAGGGCGCTGGTAGCGACCTCCGTTGCCGCGTTCGAGAGGGAAAACTGCGCACGCAGGAAAACCAGAACTCCGCTGATCACCGCGGTATTGAAGCCGAGAAGGAACCCGGAAATCGCCACGATCGTCGCGAGGAAAACGATGTAACCGGTCGACCCGGTCGATGCATCGGCCTGACTTGCAGAAGATATCGCCATGGGCCCCCTGAAAATTCGAACGGTACGGTTATATACGAAAGCAAAAATTTTCGAAAGGGTGCAAAAACAACCCTTGCCGACTAAAAAGTGCAGACTTGTCATCCCATAGTGGTGAGATTGACCATGCCTGTGAGAGATTGGAATTCTGCGCGAATGCGCCGGTTTCGGAGCGCATGACGTACTATTATCGCACGAAGATGCAAAAAAATGATCGTTTTTATTGAAAACGAACTATCGCCATGCTAAGATGGCATGCTGTTATGGACACACAGACAGGCGCTGAATTGAAAGACAGCTTGCCCCCGCCGGTATTCCTCGATTGGGGTCATGGCAAGATGGTGGGCGAGCCCGTTCAAGAAAGCTTCAAGACTCTTCACGATCTGAAGCGAGTTTTCCGTGACGCTGCTGCACTCGACAGACTGAATGCGAGTAGCGAGGTCTATCGCGTCCGTTGGTGGTCGCCCGTAAATCCTGGGACCGAAGGAGGCCTTTTCTGGGGGCTCACGGTCCTGCAGCCTGGAAAAGTAGGCGACGAGTACTTTATGACGCATGGGCACTTTCATGCGAATCGTTCGCGCGCTGAGTTCTACGGCACTGTTTCCGGCAGCGGCATGCTTATCCAGATGAATGCAGATCGCGAAACGTGGGGCGAGAACATGACCGCGGGGAGTCTGCACTATGTTCGGGGAGAAAACGCGCACCGCATCGCCAATACCGGTGCCGTTCCGTTGGTGGTTTGGGCTTGCTGGCCTACCGATGCGGGATACGACTACCAAGCAATTGCGGACCGCGGTTTCGGTTCGCGTCTGGTGGAACGCGACGGAAAGCCGGTCTTCCTTGTTGCGGAGTGAAAAGCCAGTGAATAAACCCTTTGACCCCGGGCTGGACGTTCGTTTGCGCGCGGACTCCTTGTCTTTTGATTTTGGGGAAGGCGTATTTGGTCCGGTCTCGGAGCTGCGCAAGCTCGACGAGATTCGCCCGAGCCTGCGGGATCCTACGTGTCAGGGACCGGACCCTGTCTATGGAATCGCAATGGATGTCGGCAAGACGGGGGATGCGGAAGAACTGCGCAAGCGCTTCCTGCTGTTCGGAGCTGTCGCGTACGCCGAGGGAAAGCTTGGGGACGAGCCGGTGCGCAGCCAGGGGCACATACACGGTGTAGCTCCGCACTGTGGCTGGTCGACTCCCGAGTTGTTTGAGATATGGGAAGGGCACGCACTTATCTACGCGCAGGAATCGATTGGCGATGATCCGGGACGTTGCATCGCCGTTCAAGCGGGGCCGGGAGATCAGGTGGTGGTTCCTCCCAACTGGGCTCACTTTGTCGCGAATGCAAGTTCGACCGAACGCATGGTGTTTGTAGCCTTGTGCGAACGCCAGTATTCGTTCGTGTATGAAGGCGTGCGCGCGCACGGCGGCCTGGCGTGGTTTCCGATCATTCACGAGGATCGCATCGAGTGGAAGCCGAATCCGAGATTTCTCGCTTCTGACCTGAAAGTGCATGGTCCGCGTTCCTATCCAGAATTAGGGCTCGACGCAACGATCCCCATTTACCGGCAGTTTCAAGCAGACCCTGAGCGCGTGCAGTGGGTTTCTGAACCTGCACAGGTGGCTGCGGTCTGGCCCAGATTCGAACCCTAACAACGCGGGAGAATGGCACGATGACGCCGATGGATCGACGCAGCTTTCTTGCCGGCGGGGCAGCGGCCGCCTTTCTAACCGGTATGGATATGCCAGTGGCTCATGGCGGTGAAGAGCCAAAACACGAACCCGCTCGAACCAACGAATCTCAAACGGACTTCAACGCCACAGTCGATTTTCGCTTTGCACCCGAAGATTTTCAGTCCACGATCTGCTTTCCTGATGATCCCTCTAAAACTGTCGTGGGCAAACATGGCGATTTTCGCTACGACTTTCCTGCCGATCAGTTTGCCGCCATCAATCAGTTTGGCACCATCGTTGAGTTCACTCTCGCGGGCATGCAACGCGATACCTGGGTGGAACAGACCATGGAGGCGCCGGGAATTCCTATCCTGCACACGGTCATCGACAGGCAAACGGCGACGTTGGAACTCATCGCATTCGCAAGCGAGCGAAAGGGAGAAGGTCGCGTTGACAACGTTTTGATGGAGATTCGTGCGCGCAGCGAAGACGTGGTTGCCGCTCCCCTCCTGCGAATTCGTAGCGCCCGCAAGTACGACCTGAAACCCAAGAATGGCATTGTGACAGAAGTTGTGCGGGAATCGCAGGAACGGTCCTGGATGCTCTGCATTCCGCAAAGCAACCAGGCGCACGATATTTCCTGGCTTGCAGAGGAAGGCGGTTACCGTCTCACCCTGGAGCATGGATCCGCAACGCAGAGCCATCCCCTGCGCTACTTGTTCCGAATGCCGCAGCCCGGCAGCAGCGATGCCGTGGAAACTTCGGTCGATCCGGAGGAGCTGCTGGCGCAGGTGCGCGCATGGTGGAGAAACTGGCGCGCTCTTGCGGGCCCTGTTCAATGGTCGGTCCCCGCCGTTCAAGGTGATTTCCTCACCGCATGCGCACGGAATATCCAACAGGCGCGCGAGAGGAAAGAGGGAAAGCTCGTCTTCGAAGTGGGTCCCACGGTTTATCGCGGCCTCTGGGTTGTTGACGGCAATTTCATTCTTGAAGCCGCCCGTTATCTCGGTTATGACGAAGAAGCGGAGCAGGGGCTTCTTTCAACGTGGAAGCGGCAGGTGAGCACAGGCCAGATCATCGCGTCGGGCGGGAAAGAGCATTGGAAGGACACCGCAATTGCGATGTTCACACTGGTTCGTGCCTGCGAGCTAAAACAGGATTGGGATCTGTTGCGGCAACTCGCACCCAATGTGGGTCATGCGCTCGAATTCCTGGTCGGCCTGCGCGACGAAGCGCGAAAGGGTGACTCACCGAACGGACGCTATGGGCTAATCGCTCCTGGCTTTCCCGACGGCGGCATCGCCGGCGTGCGTTACGACTTCACGAACACGGTATGGGCATTGGCGGGGTTGCGGGCTGTCGTGAAGGCCAATGAAAGACTGCATCTCGCGGACCTGGATCGCGCTAACGGTTTCTACAAAGAACTCCTTTCATCCTTCGAGATCGCAGCAAGAGAAGAGATGGTACAGCATCCGCGCGGATTCTCTTATCTGCCCATGCTCATGCGCGAAGATCCGGAGATGCGCCAGGAGGGATGGGACCGACCTCGGCCGCAAAGCGCGCAGTGGGCTCTTTCACATGCCATCTTTCCGGGTGAGGTTTTCGCCAAGGATGATCCTGTCACGCGGGGCCACATCGCGCTGATGCAAGAGTGCACGCGCGAGGATATTCCTGCCGAGACGGGATGGCTTCGCCATGAGGCGGTCTGGAACTACAACGCTGCGTTTGTTGCCGAGGTGTACCTCTGGGCGGGAATGCGGGAGTGGGCACACCGTACTTTTACTGGGTATCTGAACCACGCGTCTCCACTTCACGCCTGGCGAGAAGAGCAGCCACTCAAGAACGCTCTGCTTGGTGATAACTGGGGCGACATGCCTCACAACTGGGCGAGTGCGGAGTGTGTTCGCTATCTGCGGCACATGCTTGTGCTCGAGGATGATCGAAAGATTCGGCTGCTGGCAGGGCTGATGCCATCGGACCTGAAAGAGCGCACAGCATTTTTTTTGACGGGATCGCCTACGCGCTTCGGCCGGGTTTCATTGAATGCCGAGCAATGGGGCGCGCGTGGATGGAAGGTTCATTTCTCGCGAGAAGCCAGTGCGGAGCCGCCAGAATCAGTGGAAATCCCAGTCAAACTAGATTCCGGCGCGGTTCTGATTCGCGTGGACGGAGCGGCAAAGCGCCCTGGTACGGAAGGCCTCGTCAACGTGGAACCGACTGCTGCAGCGTGGACAGCCTTTTGGGGTTCGTAGCTTAAATTACACGCGTACGCTTGCCTGGATGGTTCCAAATTCGCGTCCGCCGGTTGAACCTGTGGGGCGGATGGTGTAAGGGCCAACGCACGCCGGTACGATGAAGGTCTCGGCATAGTGCACAACGAACGGCGCAAATGCTCCAGCGGGACTCTCCACAACAATCTCGTCGCCTTCCACCAAGTTCAGCACATGGACCGACCCTTTGGTGTCATGCGGGACAATCCCGGTGAACCAGTGCCGGCGAGTCTCGATGAACTCCAGCTCGTGGAGGCCGGTTTTCTCTTCTCGCCAGCCATCGCCAACAGCCACGGGTTCCACGCGATTGATGAGAGACCGTCGCACCCAATCCGTGGTTCGATTCCACTGGATATTGGCTGCGCCGTGTTCAAGATGGATGGGCCGCGGTCGTCCGTCCAGTCCGAGTCTTCCCCAATCCCACAGCTTGAACGTGAAAATATAGGGAGTGGCGCTGATCTCGAGGACCATACTGTCTTTTCCCGAGCAATGAACCGTTCCGGCAGGGATTAGAAAATGGTCGTGCTTCCGCGCCGGAAACCGGTTGATGTAGTCCTCGGCTGGAAACTGGAAGTCATCGTTCTGTGCGCGGTGCAGATCGCGCAGCATTGCTGAGGAATCAATGCCCTCTTTCAAACCCAGGTACACACAAGCGTCCGCCTCCGCGTCGAGCATGTAATAGCTTTCGTCCTGGGTGTAATCCACTCCGAAATGTTCGCGAATGTAAGAAGTGAGTGGATGCACCTGGAGGGAGAGATTACCGCCGCCCACGGTGTCGAGGAAATCAAATCGAATGGGGAATTCGGCACCGAATCGCGCAACCACGGATTTGCCCATCAACTCTTCAGGATGGGCGAGCACCAGATCGATCGCCGGAATCTCCACACGCTCCTCGCCAAAACTCAGCAACAGACTGTTCTCTTCCGGGACGCAGTCAAAGCACCAGGCGTGGTTGGGTGCATCGTCTACCGGCACGCCGCAAACGCGCTCCATCCAGTGGCCTCCCCACGGACCTGGATCGAAGAAGGGAACTACCCGAATGGGACGTTGGATGGCATTCTTCAGGCTTCGGCGGAAAACCTCTCCAGTGATGGCCTTCGGCTTTCCCGGCAGGTTTGTATCCAAAAGGAGATCGATTTGATCGAATAGGCGAACCTTAAGCCGATCAGCGGAGCGCCAGTCGATGAAGAAAGCACGCTTGTATTTCTGTGATGGAGATTCAGACTGGTTATCCGCTCCCAGATTGCCCACTTCGTTTCGGCGTTGGCGCATCTGGATTTCCCATCGAGCGAGATCTGCATACACAAGAACAGATCGATCCGGACAAACCAGGGAGGCACCGGTGCCAAGGACGAACACCAACTCACCGCGTGCCGTAGCGCAATCCTGCTGCGCATCTGCTACCTTCTTCGGATCGAAGAAGTCGGCGATCTCGATCGAGTTCATCTGTCCGAAGACGGGGTCATCGCCGAGAACCGGTTCGACCATTTCATTAATCTCGACCGGAGGCCGTAACAGGACATCCGTGCGGATCAATCGGGCGGCCGGGAAAGACTGCCGGAGTGCATGTTGAATCTCATCGAGATTCACTGCGGGATAGCATTCGATCACGACGACTCCGGCGGTGCCCACGCCACGCCTTAAGTTCTCACCAACCGCACTCCACCCGCTCAGACATTCATCTGCGCTTCCCGATGCAATGTTGGGGAACCTGTCGTACACAATGCTCTCCTGTTTGGATTCCGAACCAAGTTGTGATCATATCATAAGTGTTTCTTTTATACTTAAAAGGAACAGAGATATGATCGAAATGGCCTATATCGACAGAATTGCGAGATATAATTCGGAGAATTAAGCAGCTGATAAGCGTTGGTGCGGGCTGGATTGGGCGGGGTGTATTCGCGCAAAAACAAGCCGTTAACGCCAATTCGGGTTAGATCTGGAGATGTCATGACAAATCCCTTTGAGCGGATCGATGGGCTGGAAAAGAAAGACGAGGAGCCCGATCTCAGCGCTGTCTTCGTACGAAATATCAAGACGTGCTTTAACCACCACCGTTCAGTTCCGGTGAAAGGCAAGGGAACTACGCGGAATTGCGTTGCATACCTGCTGGCAGCCATGGCAATCGTTTTTGCTCCACGAATCGGTCGAGCTCAAGAAGACCTTGCCACCTGGGCGGCCTCTGCGAGTGACCGCTATCTTGTATTCCCCGATCAATCCTACGGCTATTTCTCAGGCGTGTCGGTCAAGCTTGACGTCTGGCAGGCGCAGACGAAGGAGCCGGTGCCCACGGTGATCTACTATCACGGGGGTGGATGGTTTTTCGGCGATCGTACGGGCGCACTCTCGTATTTGATGCCTTGGCTTGCTCGCGGCTGGAACGTCATCAACGTGGAATATCGGATGTCGGGAACGGCACTTGCTCCGGCTGCGGTGGAAGATGCGCGTTGCGCTCTCCGTTGGGTGTATCGGAACGCCGACCATTATCATCTCGACACCGGACGCATCATCGTCACCGGGCATTCTGCTGGAGGCCACCTGGCATTGATGGCCGGAATGCTGCAAGATTCCGATGGCCTCGACAACAACTGCCCTGCCGACAGTTCCATTGGCGATCAACCACTCAAAGTGGCTGCGGTAGTGGACTGGTATGGTCCGACGGATGTCTCCGACCTGATCGCCGGGCCCAATCGTAAGACTTACGCGGTTGCGTGGCTGGGCAGCCTGCCAGATCGGAACGCCGAGGCAAAACGCGTGTCGCCGATGAGCTACGTTCATGCGGGGCTTCCACCGATCCTCATCATTCACGGCGACAGTGACCCTGTGGTTCCGTATTCACAGTCGCAGAGGCTCCATGCGGAACTCGAAAATGTCCACGTACCGAATGAGCTCTACACCGTACCGAAGGGCGGCCACGGCATGTTCGGAGCGGAAGCTGATGAAGCCGCCTATCGGCATGTTTGGAATTTTTTGGAAAGATCTGCGCCATCAATGCCGAAGCAAACGCAATGAGATCCGGATCGGAGAAAGCTGCTTCTAATTGGCCCACTGGCCGATTCTCCTCATCCTTGGCATCGATATCTTGATGTACCTGGGACGTGCGCTCATGAACTCGGTAGGCAACTGCATCGCATCGGCGATTCTCGCTCGAACTACAGGTGTTCTGCTCGATTTCGACCAAGTTGAGGCATAAGTAATTGATTTAAATAGTCATTATTGCCTTACGCCGCGCATCTTACACCCCGCATGCTGTTACTAATTCCCGAAGCGCTCGGCCTTCTCCGTGGGAGTCATGCTATTCTCGTTACATGAATTTTGGCTCCCAGAAGATGACGGCGTGTTGTCTGGCCTGTATGTGCGGCGGGCACGTGTCTTCTGGCGCGAGGAGATTGCAGAGCCAATAGGCTGACTTCAATCGAATCTTTCAACGACCCACCGCCAGAAGATGAACTGGCAGGTGGGTTTTGTGTTTTTGGAGCAAAAGGAGAACCACCAAAGTGAGTATCCCGGAAATCCAGGCTGAAGACTTGAAGAGCCGTCTTGACCAAGGCGAAAACCTGTTCCTCCTCGACGTGCGCGACGAATACGAATACGAGATCTCCAACATCGGGGGACATCTCATTCCCCTTCCGGAGTTATCCAGGCGTCTGAACGAACTTAGCCCCAGGCAGGAGATTGTGACTCTTTGCAAAATGGGTCCGCGCGGCGTAAAGGCCGCAGAACTTCTCCAGAAGAGGGGTTTCAAGCGCGTGAGCAATTTGCACGGTGGCATCCACGCTTGGTCGGATCGAGTTGATCACAGCGTCCGCAAATACTGAGCAAGTAATCGCTGGATTCTCGGCGCCGCGTTTGTAGTCCCACGCCAACGCACATCTCGATCTTGGCAAACTGTGCGAGCGAGTAACCGTCCCTCTTTTCCTCGGCTCACTCGTTTACAATCACAGCGTTCTGTAAAACCCTCTACGCAAGGAGCTTTCTGTGGCTGATCGTACTGCGCGCGTCTCGCTTGGCGAACAAGGGGCCTCTCAACTTGCGAATGTTACGAAAACCGCTCCAATTTACGGGGCCATCACACCGCGTTGGATCGTCCGTCTTCTGGATTGGAAGCCGCTTGAGGCAGGCATCTTCCGTCGAAACCGCGTTGTGGATGAGAAGCCAATCGAGGTTGTTTGCAGCCACACCGAGGAATCCGTCATTCCGGGTACCTACGCAGAATACGAAGAGACTCCTCGTGAGTATGTGCTCAGCAGCATTAATGCCGTGCTCAACGTCGACACGCGTGTTGGCGATTTGTTCAGCAACCCATACGATCAGGTGCGCGAACAGTTGCGCGTCACCATAGAAGGCGTCAAAGAGCGGCAGGAAAATGAGCTGCTCAATAACGCCGATTACGGGCTCTTGAACAATGTTCCCGATACCCAGCGAATCTCAACCCGCAAAGGTGCGCCGACACCAGACGATCTTGACGAACTTCTGACCAAGGTGTGGAAGGAACCATCGTTTTTCCTTGCCAATCCGCGAGCTATCGCCGCGTTTGGCCGTGAATGCACAAGGCGAGGTGTTCCGCCTCCAACGGTGACACTCTTTGGCAATCCCTTTCTCACTTGGCGGGGGATTCCGCTGATTCCGACGGACAAGATTCGCGTCGCGGGCAAAACTCCCAAGACGAAGTTTCTGTTGGTGCGGGTCGGCGAACGCAAGCAAGGCGTGATCGGGCTTTTCCAGCCGGGATTGACCGGAGAGCAGAGTCCTGGCCTTTCCGTCCGATTCATGGGAATTGGCGATCGAGGCCTCGCGTCGTATCTGATCTCGCTCTACTGCTCGAGTGCAGTACTTGCCGACGATGCAATTGCCGCGCTCGACGATGTTGAGGTCGGACAATACCATGAATACAAGTGACGTCGGCCGGCCGGAGATCCCGAGCAATCAGCGGACGGAACTCGCCGTCGTGCAGTCGCTTGAAAGTCTTCCTGCCCCGCCGCTCGATCCGGGCACATTGGCTCGCATGGCCAATGAGTTCTTTGCGTCTGTGCCTCACGCGGACCCATGGGTGAGTCAAGCAGGATCAACCGGGTCACCCAGCGACACCGCTTCCGCGAGTTCTCCCCCTGCCACAGTCCCTGCATTTCGGCCTGAGTTGTCTTTGCCAAGCGATCCGCATTTTTCTGGAGTGCAGGCAAGTGCTGGGCCCGCATCTTTCGCGCCGGTGACGATGCCTGTTCAGAGTAGCCCTGTCGTGCCCGGTGCGGCTGCATCAGCCACGGCGTCCGAAACGTCCGCGAGCGCAGCGCCGTTCTCGTTCCTTCGAGACGCGCGGCCGTTTTCCGGCGGTCCAGACGACTCATCGGCAGCGCCTTACCCCCAGGCCCGGCCGATCATGGACTTCATCAACCCCACAAAGCCCGATCCGCCTGGCGGCCTGCTCCCGCTTGATCTGAAGCCAAGGCAGACGGACGCAGAGATCCCGCAGCCTCCATCACCAACTCTGCCGAACGGTCTCGGCTTCGCAGATTCTTCTCCAATGCCTTCCTTCTCGTTCCTCGAGGAAGCGCGACCGATATTCTCCACGCCGCCTTCGATTCCCGGACCTGTGCCTGCACTACCTCAAGCACAAACTCCTTCCGCCAAAGGGACAGACGATCCAATTCGAACTGCGGACGACCTCACTGAGTTGACTGCGCACCAGCCGTTCGCATTCCTCCACGGGACACGCTCCGTGGCGCCGGCCGAGACAGCAGTGTCAAGCGGACCCGCTGGGATCGAGACGGATGTTCCCAGGGATCTGAATCTTTCTTCGTATTCTTTTGACGCCGAGGCGCTGAAGCGCGACTTCCCCATCCTTCGGGAACGAGTCAATGGGCGACCGCTTGTTTGGCTCGATAACGCAGCCACAACTCAAAAGCCGCAAAGCGTCATCGACCGCCTCAAATATTTCTACGAGCACGAAAACTCCAACGTCCATCGCGCAGCGCACGAACTTGCGGCGCGAGCGACAGATGCCTACGAGTCGGCTCGCGAAAAAGTGCGCCGCTTCCTCAACGCATCTTCCACGCGCGAGATCGTCTTCGTCCGTGGCGCCACCGAAGGCATCAATCTGATTGCGCAAAGTTGGGGCAGACAGACCATCAAAAAAGACGACGAGATCGTAATCACTTGGCTTGAGCACCACGCCAATATCGTTCCCTGGCAAATGCTGTGTTCTGAGAAAGGCGCGCGCCTGCGCGTGGCGCCAGTTGATTCCACCGGACAGGTTTTGCTGGATGAATATGAAAAGCTCCTGAATCCGAAGACGCGTCTCGTTGCTTTTGCTCAGGTCTCGAATGCCCTTGGGGTGGTGACTCCGGTCCACGAGATGATCGTAGCTGCACACCGGCATGGCGCCAAAGTCCTGCTCGATGGTGCGCAGTCGGTCTCTCATATGCGCGTCGACGTGCAAGCTCTCGATTGCGACTTCTTTGTGTTCTCCGGTCATAAGGTCTTCGCACCAACAGGGATTGGCGTGGTCTATGGCGATGCAGAGATCCTGGAGCACATGCAACCCTGGCAAGGTGGGGGCAACATGATCCAGGACGTCACTTTTGAGAAGACGATCTACCAGCAGCCCCCGCAGCGATTCGAAGCGGGCACGGGGAACATTGCCGATGCAGTCGGATTGGGCGCGGCAATCGACTATCTGGATCGTGTCGGCATGGCAAACGTCACTCGCCACGAGCATGGACTCTTGGTTTACGCTACTGGCGAGCTGCTGCGCATTCCAGGACTGCGCATTATCGGAACAGCAAGGGAGAAGGCCGGCGTCATCTCTTTTGTCATAGATGGCTTCCGCACTGAGGAAATTGGCGACTATCTCAATCGCAACGGAATCGCAGTTCGATCAGGGCATCACTGTGCACAGCCTATCCTTCGCCGCTTTGGCCTCGAAAGTAGTGTGCGCGCGTCGCTTGCCTTGTATAACACTTTCGAAGATATCGATGCATTGGTCAGAGCTCTCTGGAATCTCAGGCTTGGACGCACCTCCATCGCCTAGCTACTAGGCACGCGATCCGTTCCCCGCGCCGCCCGCAATCGACGGAATGATGGAAAGTGTGTCACCGGCTGAAACCGCCGTTTGTTCCTTCTCCGGCAGATAGCGAACGTCTTCGTCATTGAGATAAAGATTCACGAATGCGCGCAATTTACCCTCACCGGTAAAAAGATGTTTGCGCAGTTCCGGATGAGTCTGCGTGAGCGTGTCGAGCGCTTCTGTGATGCTCGAAGCGCCAACCTCCACGGCGTCTTTCCCTTCAGTGTAGGAACGCAATGGAGTCGGGATAAAGATCTTCATTCGATTCATACCTCGTTAGAATCTTCACTACAAATTGGGTCTTGGACCACGCAATCAATCCTCGATACGAATTGTCTGCTGCTCGAATCGCTTCTCTTCCTCGTTCGGACCGGTCAAAAGAAATCCATTGGTTAAGGTCGCTTTTCCTTTTTCCACTGAGGTGATGACATAAGTACAACTCAACCAATGCGCCTCGGAGAAGTCGGTTTTTGACCACTGCGCCGGATGGTCCGGATGCGAATGGTAGAAACCGGCGATTTCCAAATCCAGTTGTCTCGCTTTGCGCTCGATCTGAACAAGCTCGATCGGGGCAATGCTATAGCGATTGTGTGCTGAGTCGGACCGGGTATTTCCTGCCCGCACTGCGTCGACCACGCGCCAACCCTCGTCGGTCGCGCGACCCAAAAGCGCTCCACAACACTCGTTGGGGTAGGTCGCTTCCCCATGAGCACGGATGGAGTCGAAAACCGCCTGCGTCAGAAATAGTATGCTCATGGCTCGTCCCAGAAACGCTCACTCAAATACTTGTCTGCGGAATCGGGCAATACAGTCACAATTGTTGCGCGACGCCCGGCCGCGGCTTCCTCCTTGGCAATTTGCTCGCAAGCTACAATCGCGGCAGCAGCGGAAATGCCAACGAGCAATCCTTCTTCTCTTGCCAGGCGTTTGGCCATTGCATAGGCCTTCTCCGTCTCAATCTCCAGATTCCTGTTGGCTAAATGCGGATCGTAGATGGCAGGAACGATCGCGGTCGCCATGTGCTTGAGACCCTCCAGGCCATGAAAAGGCGAATCTGGCTGCATGCTGATGGCTACAATCGACGGGTTCAACTCCTTGAGACGCCGCACGGTCCCAACAAATGTTCCGCTTGTGCCTAAACCTGCCACGAAGTGCGTAACCTCGCCTGAGGTCTGTTCCCAGATTTCGGGCCCCGTCGTTTCGTAGTGTGCTTTCCAGTTTGCAGGATTCGAATACTGATCCATGTAGCAGAGGTTTACGGGGTCATTGGCGGCGAGTTCTCGTGCGCGACGAATCGCGCCGTCGGAGCCCTGATCGGGATCAGTCCACTCAACCTGAGCGCCATAGACCTTGAGAATTCGCTTGCGTTCTGGCGACACGTTCGAGGGCATCGCCAACAGCACCGGAAAGCCGAGAGCGGCGCCAAGCATCGCAAACGCGATACCGGTGTTGCCGCTCGTCGCATCGAGCAGCGTCTTGCCCTTCGTCAGAGATCCAGTCGCGATCGCATCGCGCACCATCGAAGCCGCAGCACGATCCTTTACGCTTCCGCCTGGATTCACCCACTCCGCCTTGGCAAGTATCGTGGCACCTGCCAAGCCGTTCGCGATGCGATCAAGCCGAATGAGCGGGGTATGGCCAACCCGTTCAAGCAACGAAGAGCCTCTTCGTTGCTCCGTCTCTCGTAGTGGCGTCACTAGGGAAATAGAAGTCACCTCTTCGATGTTTGTGGCTCCGAATACAGTGCCCGTTGGAATCTCGGCCTGCTACTGCGGCTGAGCGACTGTGCGAAGGTACGGTTTGACTGTCTTATATCCCGGAAAGATCTTGTCCGCTTCTTCATTCGATACGGCGCCCGTAATGATCACATCGTCGCCCTGACGCCAGTTTGCTGGAGTTGCGACGCGGTGCTTGGCTGTGAGTTGGATTGAGTCAAGGACGCGGATAATCTCGTCGAAATTTCGGCCAGTCGTCATCGGATAGGAAAGGGTGAGCTTAATCCGCTTGTCTGGACCGACGACGAATACCGTGCGCACCGGTGCGTTTTGAGCCGGAGTGTGACCGTCGCTGCTTTCGCCGGCGTCTGCAGGAAGCATGTCATAAAGCTTCGCAACTTTTAGCTCCGGATCGCCAATGAGCGGATAATTCACGGCATGCCCCCCGACTTCCTTGATGTCGGATGCCCATTTGCTGTGGTTCGAAACTGGATCGACGGAGAGTCCGATCACCTTGGCGCCGCGCTGCTCGAATTGCTTTTCCAGACCTGCCACCGCGCCAAGCTCGGTTGTGCAAACGGGCGTGAAGTCTTTGGGGTGCGAGAACAATACGGCCCAACCGTCGCCAACCCACTCGTGAAAGCGGATTGGGCCTTGGGTGGTTTCTGCCTCAAAATCCGGTGCGAGGTCATTGATTCGCAGTGACATCGTTACTCTTCCTCCTTGAAACGCTGGTTGAATTTATTTGATGAGTAAATCAAAAACCCACCCGGCCTATGGCAGCGGGTGGGTCATGAGAGAATACCGAATCTCGGTCAGTTCTCTAAGACACAAGCCCGCAGGCTGCAACAAAGGCAGCAACAGTGGATGCGGGCTGGAGAAGATTGTGTCATTCTGGGCATATAGCCAAAAGGTGCTCGTGTCGCTATCAGGGTAGAGCGCCCACCGATTGAGTGTCAACCCGCCGATCGTCTCCAGTTGAATCACTGGCCAGTACTGGCACCCGACAGAGAGCATTTACTCAGAATTGGACGGTTGGCAACTTCAAGGTAGATCTTGTAAGCAGACCCGTCGTTGTGACGAAAATCGGATGAACGGATCACAGCTGTCGTTCAAAATGGGTTGCAAGGTTCGCGGAACTCGCAAATCTTGACATTTTGGCGCGTTCCCGCAATTCAAGGCATCCAACCCGATGAGATGACCGAAATTGGGCTTCTCATTTCCATTGAAGATATCTCTTTCCCAATAAGATGGTGAGGTCCAACATGTTGATCCGACTTGGATACGACATCCAGTTTCACATTCCGAGCAGTGTCGCCATGGTTGCGCTCCTCAGTGTCCACCCTTCTCGCGCGCAGAATCTCCGGGAACCGGATGAGGTGATCACGGAGCCGGAGATCAAAGTTACCCACTACATTGACAGCTTTGGAAACCGCTGCTCGCGGTTCGTTGCGCCTGCGGGATTGTTACGTCTCTCATGTTCAACTCTGATTCAGCACACCGACGAGCCGGATGAAGTGGACTTGTCGGCTCGCGAAGTGCCGGTTGGCGAGTTGCCCGATGAAGTGCTCATGTACTTGTTGAACAGCCGTTACTGCGAAGTGGATCGCCTCTCAGACATCGCTTGTGATCTTTTTGGCAATGTGCAGCCTGGATGGGGCCGTGTGCAGGCAATCTGCGATTGGGTGCACGATCGAATCGCGTTCGACTACCAACAGGCGCGGCCGACGAAAACCGCCCTCGATGTTTACACAGAGCAGGTTGGCGTGTGTCGCGACTACCAGCACCTCGCCATCGCCATCTGTAGAGCGCTGAACATTCCGGCGCGCTATGCGACCGGCTATCTCGGAGACATCGGTGTACCCCTGCGCTTGCCCATGGATTTCAGCGCCTGGTTCGAAGTTTATCTTGAAGATCGCTGGTGGACATTTGATGCTCGAAACAATGTACCAAGGTTGGGCCGCATTTTAATGGCAACCGGCCGCGACGCATCGGATGTTGCCATGACAACCTCCTTCGGACGAGCGGACTTGCTCAGTTTTTTTGTCGTCTCTGAGGAGGAGGAAGCTGCAATTCCCGGCTGATAGCGGCGATCAGGACTCGACTGCTTCGAGGTCGACTCCGACTTTTAGGCTATGAGCACCGCCTCCAAGAATAAGCCCGTGTAGAGGGCTCACATCCCCGAAGTCGCGGCCCCAGGCAATCGTGACATGGCCCGTGGAGGGAACTACATCATTGGTCGGATCAACATCGATCCAACCGATTCCGGGACAAAAAGCTGACAACCACGCATGGGATGCGTCGGCACCCACCATGCGAGGTTGGCCAGGAGGTGGGTAGGTGCGCAGATACCCACTCACATAACGTGCGGGCAGGTTGATCGAGCGAAGGCAAGCAATCTGGATGTGTGCGAAATCCTGGCAAACGCCTCGCTTTTTCCGGAATACCTCTTCGATCGGAGTTCGGACTGTAGTGACTTTTGAATCGAAACGAAAGTCTTGGTGAATGCGCGTCGTCAAATCCAACAACGCCTCAACCATCGGCCGCTTCGGTGTGAAGGACTGTTGTGCATAGCGGGCAAACTCTGGTCGAAGCCGGATTCGTGGAGACTCAAAGCGGAACTGGTAGGCCTCAAGCGCCTCGGGAGTGAGGTTTTCTAGCATGCCCTTGACTATTTCCTCCCAGGGAGGTGATTCAAGATGCAGCTCTCGTGCATTCTCTGCCATCACGACCCGGCTTCGCGATTCAACCACCAGTTCCTCATGCGGCTCTTCAATGGTAAAGAAGGATTGGTGGTTGCCGAAATAATCTAACCGCTCGACCATGATGGCTGGTTTCGGCTCAATATGCAGTTCGCTTTGTTCCAGGCGGTGACGAGGCAGTGAGCGGGGCTTGAGGCACGCGACATGGCTGCCCACTGACACGGGGTATTTGTATTTATAAGTCGTCCGGTGAACGATCTTGTAAATCATAGGCCTATGCTGATCGGCAGCGTGCGCGCGTGACTGAAATAGTGACTCGACAAGTTATCGGACCACGAGGGAAGCAATCGTTCCAGGTTTCCCAGAAAGCTCTCGAGCCGCACCAGGCCTTCGGAACTTTTGGCCTTGGAGGGAAGCGTGGGCAGACTGTAGCTGAACGTGCGCAAATCGAAACTGCGCAGCATCGCAAGAGCGTCGCGCATGGCTTCAAGATCGTCTGCCATATGCCGGGGAAGTTTCTGATAGAGATCCACAAGATGCGAAAGTTGAAAATCTAATGCCCGTGGATTGCTTTCATCTGCCATCAAAACGTCCAACACAGCCATTGGCTGAAGGGTGGTGTAATAGCGAGTCCTGTAGGTCATCGTACTGTCTCCTACTTCGAGCAGGCATTCCAGCAGCGGCCAGTCCTGCTCACCAAGCGGAAGAGTGATTTGCCGCAGCAAACGGGTGAGATAGATGGCGCGCTCAAGGCGCCGGCCGATGCTCATGAATAGCCATCCCAAACCACGATTGATGTTTTCGCGCTCCATTCCGGAGAACGCCGAGAGCAGCTCGAGGCAAAGCGTGAGTGTTGCCGGATACTCGGGAAACTGTGTATCCCGCGCTGTCTCAAGAGAGTTGCGCAATTGGCCGATGAGAATCATCATATCGGCCGACAATCGTTCGCGGACGCTGGTGCCAACGCGGGATACCTCGGAAAGAATGAACGCAAGGCTATCCGTGCGCTTCACATCGGAGACCACGGAGATAAGCTCCTGCTCCAACTCCATCGGCGTCGCACGCCTCTTTCTTGCCTTGGGAAGTTTGCTATGTCTTGATCTCAAACAAGTGTGTAAGCGGACCAGGCACGCGAGTTCCGCCGGATCCGCTCGACGCACACGAGAAATGATCGACCGTGCGATTCGCGTGGTGTTTTCGGCCCGCTCGACGTATCTTCCCAGCCAGAAAACTCTATCGGCTACGCTGCTGGGCACATCAGGCGACCCGCGACGCAGGTCCACCGGTTGGTTTCGCGGGTGCAGCAGGCTGAACGTGTCCACTGGGTCATCCCAGAGAACCCACGCGTCCTTGCTGTGTCCCCCACGCTGCATCGAAACGACCGACCCTTCCGCTTCCGCGACCCGCACGAGGCCGCCTGGAATCGCCTTCCAGCCAAGGCCCGTGTTGACAACGTAGGCTCGAAGTACGGCGCTGCGCGAGTAAAGGTGGCCGTTACCCCAGACCGGAGCGGTGGATAAGACAATCTGTTCCTGCGCTACGTATTCATGAGGGAATGCCTTCATCTGCACGGTGAGTTTGCTCCTATCTGCTGGCTTCAGCTCCGCGGCAAACACCGGCTCCATTCCGCGGGACGGAAACGCCGGCTTTAGGACGACTGAATCAAGATGGTTCATCACCCAGTCAAAAGCATACGACTGGCCGCACCACCAGGTGGCAACAGAAGGGAGCTTGAGACTTTCCCCCGTTAGGTGCCTCGAGAGTCCAGGGAGAAATGGCATTACGGCAGCCGTCTCGATCACACCACTGCCAAGAGCATTGGCCACCTGCACGTTGCCAGCGACCACGGCATCGACAAGGCCAGGAACGCCGAGAAGTGAGTCGCTGCGCAACTCGAGCGGATCACAGAAGCTGTCGTCGACCCTTCGCAGAATTACGTCGACGCGCTCCAATCCGTCGACAGTTTTAAGGAAGACACATCGATCGCGCACGGTGAGGTCTGCTCCCTCAACCAGTGCGAAACCCAGGTAGCGCGCGATGTAGGAATGCTCAAAGTAAGTTTCATTGTGAGGGCCGGGAGTCAACAGGACGATGCGCGGATTGCTGCGCGCCGCCAGCGAAGCAAGCGCATCCCGCTGTGCGCGGAAAAACGGCGCGAGTCGCAAAACATTCGAGCCGCTGAAAACGTTGGGCAGAACATCGGACACAATTGTTCGATTTTCAAGCGCATATCCACTGCCTGAGGGAGCTTGCGTTCGATCTGAGAGCACCCACCATTGCCCATCGGGCGAGCGGGCAAGGTCAACAGCGAGCATGTGAAGATAGGCATGCGAAGGAACGCGCACACCTACCATCGGCCGCAGGAATGCGGGATTGGCATAGAGAAGCTCGGCTGGGAAATGACCGCTCTTGATCAGGGATTGAGATCCGTAAAGATCTTCAAGAATCAAACTCAGCAGCTTGGCGCGCTGAACGATCCCGTCTTCGATGTATCGCCACTCTTCGGCGGCAATCAAGAATGGGACTATGTCGATCTCCCAGGGACGGTTTGCACCCTGAGGATCGTTGTAGATGTTATAGGTAATGCCGTTCTCGCGAATTCGGCGCTCGGCCCTGAGGCAGCGTTGGCCCAACTCCTCGGGCCCAATGGCACGAAGGGATTCGATCAGATTTGCCCAATGAGGCCGGGGATTCACACCGTCTTCCGACAACTCGTCGTACGCCGCCCCGTAGCGCAGCGGAGTCTGGTAGAGATCGACCGTCATGGCAAATGCTCCTTTGCCTCGATGCGGACGCTCCGGTTCGATGCAGGAATGCGCAGATCCAGAGTGCCCGGGAACGTCGCGTTGATCTCCTCGTCAGGTATCGCCATTTGGACAACCGGCCGGATGATTGTAAAGCGCTCCTGTCGTCGTACCGACGCCTCACTGGCATCCAACGGGCGAGCGGTGTAATCGCGACCTTCGGGCGGCTCCACGCGGTAAGCACATTCGGCCAGAGACCGTCCGGTAGGAAGATCCATCAGTGCGAAGGTAAGCGGCGAATGCACAGGAATTGTCGGATGCATGGTAGCTGACAGTTTGCGTGCGCGGAATCGTACGCCGGCGACCGCGACCCCGGCTTCAGAAGCGGGCTGAAGAGGTATACGCCGTCCATTGCACGCCACTACGTATCGAGAATCCGGGGATAGCCCAGAGACCTTCACTTGGATACGCTCAACGGACGAGTCGACGTTTCGAACCGTCCGGCCAGATGCTGCTTCTTCTGCCAGTACATTCCACGGTTCGAGGGCCCGCCGTAGCTCCACTTCCACTCCGCCTGCGCTGATAGACCCAATCTTTGGAAAGCGAAATTCAAAATGCGGTGCGAACCAATCTTTTTCAAAGTCAAAACCGGATCGCCGCAGGCAATCGAGCACCTCGCAGAAATCCTGATGGACAAAATGAGGAAGCATGAAGCGGTCGTGTAACACTGATCCCCAGCGAACAAGACTCCCAACGAAGGGCTGTTTCCAGAAAGAACAGACAAGCGCGCGCACAAGCAGCATCTGCAACAGGCCCATGCGCATATTCGGCGGCATTTCGAAGGCACGCAGTTCGAGCAGACCCAAGCGAAGGCCAAGTCCTTCTGGCGGGAACAGTTTGTCCACGCAAAACTCGGCGCGATGCGTATTCCCCGTCACATCTGCAAGCAGGTTTCGAAATAGCCCATCGACAACGTGCGGCGGACAATCCGTCGTCGGCAAATGTCGGAATGCAAGCTCCAACTCGTACAAAGCATCCATGCGCGCTTCATCCACCCGCGGATATTGGCTCGTAGGACCCACGTACATTCCTGAAAATAGATAAGACAGCGACGGGTGATTCTGCCAGAACGCAATCATGCTGCGAAGCAGATCCGGTCTTCGCAGGATAGGGCTGTCTTCGACGGTGGCTCCGCCGATTACGATGTGGCTTCCACCCCCGGTAGCCTCACAATTGCCGCTGAAGCTGTACTTCTCAGAGACCAATCGATTTTGGCGTGCCTCGTGATCGAGCAACAGGTTGATCTGCTCCAACTCATCCCAATTTTGTGCGGGCGGCAGGTTGATTTCCAAAACTCCGGGATCGGGTGTCACGCTGAATGAGCGCAGCCGCGGATCGGGAGCCGGAGCGTAGCCTTCGATCCAGACTGGCATCTGCAAGTGGCTGCATGTATCCTCAACCGCGCTCACCAGGTCGAGATAATCCGCGAGAATGGGTACGTAGGGCAGCGAAACATGGAGGCGGCCGTCACGGATCTGCAGGCAAAGAGCCGGCCGAGTTAATTCGTGCGCGTCATCGTTGGCTCGAACGATAGGAGGAAGCGGGTCTGGCTCCGGATCGGAATCAAAGAGATCCATACGCCTTGATTTTTCTAATGGCAGCATGACCCGATCGGCAAACGGCGCATAATCCAAAGTGTAGTGAATCTCGTCGGAGGCAATCCAAGGGACAGTTTCGGTAGGAATGCGGAAGCCGATTGGAGACTCACCGGGTATCAGCTTAATGGACTCAACCGGCGGAAACCACCACTGGCTGGACCAGCGCAGAACTCCCTCCGGTTGCCTCCGCCGAATGGTCAGAATGTACCCGGCAGGTTCGGTTGCGGGCGCATCCTTCTCGAAAGCTGGAAGAATGTTGTCGGCCGTTACCTGGAGACGGCGCGAGAGAGCACGCATAAACCTTAGAGCGTCGCTGGGCTTAAATCCATAATCATGATTGTCGAGCGCAATGAGGCTCGAGTCTTCCCACACAGGAACGCCATCCCGGCGCCAGAAGCAACTGAGCGCCCACCGAGGCAATTCCTCGCCCGGATACCACTTTCCCTGTCCATAGTGAAGCAGCCCACCCGGCGCCATTTTTTCGCGAAGCGCCCTGATAAGAGCGAGGCCACGCTGACGCTTGGCATCTCCGAGGGCGTCGATATTCCATTGAGGGCTTCCGGGATCATCGATGCCGACGTAGGTAGGCTCGCCGCCCATGGTCAGCCGGACATCATGCGCCTCAAGCTCGGCATCGACGCGAGAAGCAAGCTGTCGCACCCGGTACCACTGGTCTTCTGCATTCGCTGGAGACAGCGGACGCAAGTCATCCAAGCGGCAAGCAGACATCTCGTAGCTGAACTCCGTGCCTGCCGGTTCTGCGGTGCCCGTAATCGGAGCAGCTTGTGCAGGGCTCGAGGCGCACGCCAGCGGGATGTGCCCTTCGCTGGTGAGAAGACCGGAGGTGGGATCCAGTCCGATCCACCCGGCCCCTGGCAAAAACGCCTCGGTCCACGCATGGAGTTCGGCGGAGTCGGATTGCGGAGCCCTATCCGCCGCATTCAATTCCCCATCGGCATCCGCAAGCTGAATCAGATAACCAGAGACAAACCGCGCAGCAATACCCAGGTTCCGCAGACATTCCACCAACAGCCACGCGGAATCACGACAAGACCCCGAACGCTTTTGGAGCGTATCTTCGGACGATTGGATCCCATGCTCAAGGCGCGTGACGTACGCAATCTCGTCCCGCACCCTGCGATTCACCCTCAATAAAAGATCTACCGAACTGATCTGCTGATTTCGGCAGCTTTCAAGAAAGGTGCGAAGCAGTGGGCTGGGAGGATCAATGAACAAACTGGGATAGAGGTCCCTTGCTACCTCAGGCGCATATTGAAATGGATACCGTTCGACTGCAGGATCCAGGAGGAAATTGAAGGGGTTGAGAGGAGACAGTTCTGCAACGAGATTCACTTCGACCACGAATTCGCTGGTCTTTTTCGGAATCTGAACATGGGCCTGCTGGTTTGAGGAAGCATCGAGTTGCCAGATCAGGAGATGGTCCGCCGGCCTGATATCGAGGGAGTAGCTGAGAATCGGGGTGCGGCAATGCAGAGAGGGACGCAAACGAATGGTCTGCGGACCCAGCAAAACCGCCTTCTCGTATCGATACCGAGTCCGATGCTTCAGAGCAACTTGGATTCCCATCCACCCTCACGCGGTACGCATTAGAAGGCGGCGGTCCACATTTGCTGACGCTAGAACCCTCAAGCCGCCGAACCCCTTAAGCAAGCCGGGTGTAAGAACACGTTAGCATATCGGTGATCCGTTGGAGATCGATTCCCAAACTTGAAAACCGACGTGGGGATTATGCCTGCGAAATCATGCACCCAGGACGGGACTTAAGCTGCCCCCATTGGCGGAATCACGACATCTCACAGGCGTCCCCGAGCAGACACGTGGGTCCTCAGGGTAGACCCGTAACGCTTCCTTGCCTCCGTAGGATGGCTGAGCCAGCAATTCAACAATGCGAAGCGCTTTAGTCAAATCTTTCTGTAGCGCTTCCATTCTTTTTCAAGAAGTTTTGCCATTCGCACAGCGGCGTCGAGCAGCCAGGCACGCTTCCGCATTTTCAGGTCCTTTAAGATCTTTTTGGTTTGCGCTTCCGTCCCCAAATGTACGTTGGCCGCTTCTGAACCCATCGCCTTCAGGAGAGTTTCCTCATCGCTGTGCGTCGACATGGTTTGAATATCGATCGGGTTTGAGTCCGGCGACAAACGACGGATAAGCCACGATCCATCGACCACCTGGAAGGGGTCGGAGGATCGGACAGCTGAACTTATTGCTCTTTCATACCATGGCTGTTTTTTTCCGACTTTATCATTCATCCACGCGCACGCCGAAGGGACCATCAGTTTGGCTTCTCTCGCGATGAAGCCGCCCTGCCATTTGGCGATCGCTACGAATCGTTCCTGCCCCAGGCTGCCCAGACCAGCCTGCCGACGGACGACTTTGTAGTCGATACCCGTTTCCGGCAAGGTCCTCTCGAGCGCGCGCTTGAGATCTTTCGCCAGGGGTTGGCGGACGGCGGGTAGTTGGTTCAGTTTTTCCCAGAAGTGGGAAGGTGGTTTGAAACTGTCAACTCCGAGCTCACCGAGTTTCTGCTCGCGTTCGGCAAGAACCACAGGTTGGCCGCCTTCCGCAAGGCACTCCGAATATCCATCGACGATCGCGTTACATCCGTCTTTCAGTTTGATAGAAAGTCCTTCCGCATCAATCACAATTTTTACGCTGGCTGCCAGGCGGACGAGATCGTTGGTGTATGCCAGCGGGTAGGCTTCGTCAAAATCATCGACGCCCCAACAAAGCCGGCCCTCCGCATCTCGCCAAGTGCCAAAACTGTTGACATGCAGGTCGCCGACTGAGAGAACTTTCGGCGCATCGCAGAGATCGCCGCCCACGGATGGCCACAATTGAGCCCACCTGTAGAACGTCCCTCTGAGGAATCCAAACGGACTTTCTCTCATCAGTTCGTGCTTCCGTCGAAGGTCTGATGGAATTACGGGCGCACAACTGCGCATCCATGCTTCGTAGCTGGCAGTCGCGTCTTTGATATTTTGGTCATGCTTCACGTTCTGCACCGCGAATCTTCGGGTCACGCTTCTTTGTGGTTGGATGCAAGTCGCTGCCTAGAACGGATCACGTTCTAAATGGCTTGGGCGAAAGAACGAAGTGCCGTTTACGAAATCTCCAAGCCCCCGGTTGCTCCATACACCTCGCCCGTCACGTAGCTGGACTCTTGTGACGCCAACAGAACATAGAGAGGAGCCATTTCGACAGGCTGTCCAGGGCGCTTCATGGGGGTTTCGGTACCAAATGCTGGGATCTTCTTATCTGGCTGGCCGCCACTCGTTTGGAGCGGTGTCCAAACTGGACCCGGCGCTACGCAATTTACCCGAATGCCATCCCCTGCAACCTGTCGTGCCAGGGCACGCGTAAAGGCCAGAATTGCCGCTTTGGTTGGAGCATAGTCGAGCAAGCTTGGGCTGGGGTGGGTCGCCTGAATCGATGCCGTGGTAATGATGGAAGCCCCCTTCGGCATATGGGGCAGCGCGGCTTTGCAGAGCCAGAAAAGTGCAAACACATTCACTTTGTAAGTCTCTTCGAGTTGTTTCGTCGTAATGTCAGCGATCTTTTCGACCGCATGTTGTTTCCCGGCCACCGCCGCCAGGATATCCAGCCCACCAAGTTTTTTTGAGGCCTGTTGAACGAGTTTTTTGCAAAAAGCCTCGTTCCCGAGATCCCCCGGAATCGCATAGGCTTTGCGTCCGGCCGCTTCGATCAGGCCGACCACTTCTTGAGCGTCACTTTCTTCGCTCGGAAGGTAATTGATCACCACATCTGCACCTTCACGAGCAAATGCAATCGCCGCGGCTCGTCCGATTCCAGAATCACCGCCTGTCACAAGCGCCTTGCGATTCGGTAGACGTCCACTTCCGCGATAGGATTCTTCGCCGTGATCGGCTTTGGGCCTCATCTTGCGATCCGAGCCAGGAGCTCGCTGCGGCTGATGTTTGAATTTGGGCAACGGGTATTGCTTCGTCGGATCCTGCAAGGTATATAGGTCGGACATCGTCTCAAACCTCAATGCAGTTGGATGCAAGGCACCGATTCAGGAGAATGGTCAACTGCGCCCCTTCAAGGTCAATGTCCGTTCTTGGCCGAAAAGGTCAACGAACTGTTTTCGTGAGGCGCGGGTAGCAGAACTCAACGCTTCACAGGATCAAATGGCAGAAACAGGCAAAACACCGTGCCGTGGTGTCGGGCGGATTGGCTGGAGCGCAGGCGAATTGAGCCCTGATGGCGGGTGATGATTTCTTTACTCACCCATAGCCCGAGTCCGGTGCCGATTGTTCCTTTCGTCGTAAAGAACGGCTCGAATACCCGATTTGCCGTCTCCTTTGCGATGCCTGTGCCGGAATCGGCAACTGTGAACACGATGCCGCGCTCCCCCGTAGACCAGCGGGTGGCTTCGCGGGTGCGGATGATAAGGCTTCCGGAAGAAGAGTTGATCGCATCGAGCGCGTTGGCGATCAGGTTGGCCAGGACCTGTCGGATTTCGCCATCGAAGCACCGCAATGCCCGCTTCGCCCGGAGCCGCGTCGAGAGCTTCGTACCGGCGTTGCGCATTCGGCTCAAAGAAATCTTGAGGATCTCATTGACCAGCGCGGCTGTATCGCTTTCCTGCGGGCTGCTGGACTGGCGGTGGAAGCGCAGCGTTTGTGCGGTAATGGCAGAGACACGGCGGAGCTCGCCATCCGCCGTATCAAGCAGACTCCGGATCTCTGCAAGGTCGCTGCTGTACCGGGCGAGATACAGAAGGTTTGTCACTGCCTCCAGCGGATTATTGATCTCGTGGGCAATCGAAGCGGCAAGCCTGCCGACCGCAGCGAGCTTCTCTGACTGGACCAGTGCTCGTTCCGCTTTCTTCTGCTGCGTGATTTCTTGCGAAGCAGCAGTGATTCCCTGAATGGCGCCGTCTGGTCCGTGAACCGGGGAATAACTCACCGCCCAGTAGCGATACTCGCCAGGGTCCGTTACGAGTGTGCCTTCAAGCGGGAAGTTGACGACCGGTTCTCCTTGTGCGACCTGGTCGAATAGCTCGCGCAATCCCGGGATTGGCGCCATTTCAGTGAGGGTCTTGCCGAGGACCTGTTCCGGTTTAAGGCCGAAAAACGCGGCCTGACGATCGTTCAAACGGCGGTAGTGGTAGTCGTCAAGATCAAAATAGGCCAGGCCGATGGGAGCCGTGTCATAGATGGTCTTGAGTTCGGCGTGTTGGCGGCTGATTTCATCAGATTTGCGGTGCAGTTCTTCGCGATCCGCTTCGAGGGCGCGGAGAACGCGGACGCGCTCCAGCGACTCCCAGCAGCGTGCCGCAACCGAGGCAACCAGTGTCGTTTCCTCATGATTCCAACGGCGCGGTTGCAGGGAGTGCACAGCGAGAATCGCGGTCAGCCGGCCTTCTTTCATCAGCGGACATGAGATGGTCGCTCTCACGCCGGCGGAACGGAAATTCTCAATCCCGCTGGCGCAACGCGTGTCGAATTCGGAATCTTCGACAATGAAGGGTTGACCGGTAACCAGCAACTCATAAGCCGAATTGGAAAACTGATGGAGAGTGTAGTCGCCAATCATTGATGGTAAGCCGTCAACAAAATTTCCAATGACCGTAAGACTGTCCTGGTCATAATGGACTTCGGCAAAGGCACAGCGGTTCACTTTGAGATGCCGGCCGAGAAGTTGTGCAGCATTCAAGGTGATCCGGGCCGGATCGCTGGCGGCGGAGTTTTCCGCATCGATTTGGATCAACAGATTTTCGCGTGCGCGGAGCGAATCGAGTTCACGGCGAATTTCAGCAACCTGCTCCAGAGAACCTGTCGTCATCACAATCGCTTGGATGACGAATTCGGGCGCGAAACAGGGTTCGGAATAAGAAAAAATTGCTCGAATTCCGATGCTTTTTCGTGGCCGCCCCCGACAAACGGGGTTCCAGGTGCAAACTCTCCCTTTAATGAGAGAGTTTCAGCAAATCCTGCCCCAGTACAAAGACATCCGAAGTCGTCAATTTGGAGCTACTCTCGTCCCAACAGATGGTCACGAGATCGGCACGAGCCCCCACTCGGAGCACACCGCGGTTTCCGACAAAGCGGCCCGGGTTGCCTGTCGCCATCCCCACGGCCTCCGAAAGGCTAAATCCGGCATTGACCACTACATGCGTGAGGGCATCTTTCATCGTCGCGGTTGCTCCTGCAAGGTAATCCGTTCCGGCAAGATTCAGCCGGCCATCCGGATGCAGACAAACCCTGCCTCCAACGGGAGATTCGTAGTCTCCCGGCGAGAGGCCCGCCAAAGCCACAAGGTCGGAAATGAGGACCGCTCGTGCCACCGTCTTGGCGCGCAGCATTGAAATGAGCGTATCCACCGGCAAATGGTGACCATCGGCGATAAACGAGGCCGTGAGTCGATCTTCTGCCAGCTGCGCCCAGATCAGATTCGGATGCCGCGGCAACATGCCCGCCACGCCGTTCCCGAGATGCGTGCTCAATCGCGCACCGGCATCCACTGCACGAAGGATTTGTCCCGCGTTGGCTCCAGTGTGACCAAGCGAAATGTGGACTCCGAGCGCAGCAACTTCACAAATGTATTCCGGCGCCTGCGCATAGTGGGGCGATAGCGTCACCATCCCAACCAGGTTGCCGCTCGCCGCCTGCCAGCGCTTGAATTCGTTCAAGTCAGGTGGGCGAATATGCTCGACCGAGTGTGCGCCACGCGGTCCATCCTCAGCTGCAATATGCGGACCTTCGATGTGAACGTAGGGGATCATGTGACGCAGCAGGGGATCATGCTGGCGCGCCGCGCCGATCACGCGAAGGTTGTGCAGGATCTTCTCCTCAGAGGCGGTAACAAGCGTCGGCAAAAACGTCGTCACGCCTTCTGCGAGCAAATTCCGGGCCAGCCGTTGAATCGCGTCAATGTCGAGTGTGTCTGAGTTGAAGTCATCGCCGCGATATCCGTTGACCTGGAGATCGATCAGGCCCGGAATGAGCCATCCGGTCTCCTGGCTATCGGCCTCTTCGATCGCAATGACTCGGCCCTCCCTGCAACGGACCTCGATGGTCTTGCCCGTGCCAGGATCCTTGCCGCGTAGAGTTGTTTCCATTGCTCCGATCCTCGTATTGCGGCGTCCTTCTTCGTTACAGGTCTACCGATTGAATATATCCAGATTGCCAAGCGTTATTCAGACAGATCTGCGGCGGATTCCAGGTCGAGATAAATTGAGCACCGCGGATGCAGGCGTAGCGCAGATGCGGGACATGCCGAGTCAATTGGCCCTTGAAGCGCGCATCGAACTGCATCTCTTTTCAGTGCACCGGGCACCGTGCAAAAGATGGCTTCCGCCGCCAGGAGCGCCGGTATAGTCATCGTCAGTGCGTGCATGGGAACTTCGCTCAGTGCCTCAAAACATTGGTCATCCACCTGCTGCTGCCGGCATTTCGCATCGAGCTCCACAAGCTTCACAGTCAGCGGATCTTCAAAATCTGCGGGCGGATCATTAAAAGCAAGATGGCCGTTGACGCCAACTCCGCAACAAACGATATCGATGGACGCCTCGTTCAGGCGAACGGCATAGGCGCCCGCAGCCTGCGCGGGATTCTCGCCCGGCTCCATCAGGAACACCGCCTCGAAAGGCAGTTGTTCGAAGATCGCCTTTTGCAGCCAGACCCCAAAGCGTTGCGGCGAGCCGGCCGGCAGGCCAATGTATTCATCCATCTGGAAAGCAGTCACGCGATCCCAGGAGATATTTTCCTCTTCAACAAGAGCTGCCAGCATCTCGCTCTGGCTTGGCGCGGCAGCAAATACCATGCGCACTCCAGGCTGTTGATCGAGTCGGGTACGAATTTCGCGAGCAATGCCCGCGGCTGCCGCTTGACCCATCGCCCGGCGGCTCTCCGCGATGTGAACGACGGGCGCCTTGTTCGATGAAATTTCCGGGATCAGCATGCAGTTTCTCGGGAGTTCTTGGTCCTACGCAGAGGACTTTACGAGCTGATAAAAGCGGCGAGGGTTGGTGGCCAACGACGCGGAATAACTTGCGGCCTGCCCCCAACGGAAAAGCAGCTGATCTTTGGGCTGAAAGCCAAACAGTGGGCTCGATTTTGCGGGCGAATCGGCAAACCTCCCTCGATCCCAGTCCCTTGTAAGCGCCTCTGCCATCGCATGGTCACGATCTGCGATGGACCGTGCCACTTTGCCCGCGTCATCCTCGGTGAGCGGATTGCGATTGGAGCATTCGATCGCACTTTCGTCGCGCCAAAACACCTGTTCCAGATACTGTGCTGAAAGCGCAAAGGCCTCAAAGTCAGCCTGGTTTCTTCTAACCGTCGGCTTAAGTCGCTCCAGGAGGTTGCGAATTTGTGCAAATGGAACTTTTCGCGGAGTTCGATCCTTCAGCACGGCCGCAAACTCTTCATCGCTGCTCCAAGGAGCCCGCAGGGGAGGACTTCCAGATGCAGTTTCCCACCCCTTCACCTGGGGCGCTGCGTCGTAGGTCAGATGAAATGCTTCCTTCCAGAGATCGTTCCACTCAGCGCCATAGTGCTTTTCCACAAATCTCCGAAATGCCATGTCCGCGGCAATCGCAGACCCTTGTGTGAAGGCCACAGCTGCATAAGCGAAGCCATCCCAGATGGAATTCTGCAGGTAACGACTAGGCACCCAGTTTGTCAGGATTGCCCCGAGCGAGCCGGGGTTTTCCGCCGCGAGATACACGTCGGCGAAGGCGCCGATATTTCCCAGCTGTTCGGTTCCGGGCCTTGGTCCCCACCTGTAACTGATCAGACCGGGAGCGCCGATACCGCGCGACCCGTTCGTTTGAATGAGCGCCAGCGTTTGCTGGATCTTCGCAGTGTCCGTGTCCCGGTAATTCCAATCCATGATGAGGATGTTCTTGTTCAGTTGGGGGAGAATCTTCGGCTCCTTGTGCAAAACAAAATCGCCCCACACGATGAACTGCTTTCCAAGCCCCACCGCAACCTGATTCAGTGAGTTGAGATATTCCGCCCAAATCTGTGCGCGGTCTTTTTTTGTGAGAGCTTTGCGCGACAACTCGGAGCCGCCCCAGTTCACTTCATCGCAGCCCCCATGCAGATAAACCGAAGGGAAAACGGATGCTACCTCGCCGAATAGCTTCTTGAACAGCTCCAGGGTCTCCGAAGCGACCGGGATCACGCCCGTGAACTCTGAAGAGCCGCTCGGTTCGTCGTCCAGAAGGTGCGCAAATTGCGGCGAACGCGTGATGTACCCGGTATGACCAAAAGCTTCCAGTTCCGGAATCAGATCCACGCCGTGCTTCTGTGCAAAGGTCACCAGATCTTTCAACTCTTCCGGCGCGAACGCGTGGGGATGCAGCAAGAGGCCGGGAACCGAAGCGAAGCGCATCGCGCTCCCTTGGTCGTCTGCCAGCCGGAAGTGCAGGGCATTGAATTCCCAGTCCGCGCAAAATTCTATGACTCGCTTGTAGTATTCAAGTTCTTCCGGAACCCGCGCCGCATCGATCATCAGGCCGCGTAGCCGCTTCGGTCCGGCAATCGGATCGGCTCCTCGGAGCCCGGCATCTACAGATGAGTCCGAAAACGCGGCAGAAGCCAAAAGCGGAGACGAGGCGATCACGCTTGTCAGAGTGGCGCCCCCACTGAGAAGGAATTCACGTCTTGTCGCGTTCTTTTTCCGCACGTTCGGGACCCCCTTTTCCGGTCAACTAAGAATCCAGTGTACTTTCTCGTGCGTCTCTGCCCGCAAGCGGGGCAAACTCCAAATCCCCGCCCGGGTGTTTCCTGACTTCGATTGGCGCCGCTCTCGAGGACAAGCCGCGCTCAACCAGAATCGACGCCAATTCTGTTCAACCCGGGGTCTCGCTTTACATTCAACGGACGTTAACGTGGGTGGTTAAGACTGTTGGATGAAAAGCGGAAATTCTCCAAACAGGCGCACCGAATTGCTCAAAAGCTCAACGTAAAACTCGGGTATGGACGTGCCGGTCAATAGTCCTGCACTCGGCGATCTCTTCTCGCTGTTCCGTTTTTACGACAACGAATAGCCGCATCATCACTAACTCCGGGGTTGGCTCGCCAGCTCCGGAGTTCTTCATTGCATCGGGCTTTTAGAAAAGATTGCCGGCTACCTGTTCTGCCGCCGTGTAGATCCTTGTTTTCAGAGCGTCCTCGTTCAACACAGGGTCACCTTTCAGCGAAGAGCTCAGAGTGATCGTAAAGACCTGATCGCGGACCCGTCCGAATGCGCGCTCTCCCAACGTCTTTCGACGGGGATCTAACGCGCATGCCACGGACTCATTGCCAATCGCGGTCAGCGGTTCCGTCCGCGTTCCACAACTCTGAATGAGCGCTGCCAAGCGCGAATGGGGATCTGTCGCGACCTCAATGGTGATCTGAAGCGTTCGAGTCCCGCCTGCCTCGTGTTGCGTGAAGGTACAGACGGCCGGCTGACCTGCCACGCCGGCAAACTCACCCACCGCGCTGCCTCCCAGCAGACCGGATGCGGTTGCTTCATTCAACCAGGGACATTCATTTGCCGCATGCACCATGCTCGGCATTGCCAGCACGCAGAGCCCGAGCAAGTTTGCCGCAATTCGATTGAGTCTAATCGGCGGCAGGACATTCTTACTTGCCATGCTCTGTCCCTTCCGAATCAGAGGCAATGTCTGAGTGGATGTGCCACGGAATGCTCTCCGTTGAGATTTCCGGGTGAAGACGCAAGTAGTCCAGAGAATATGTAGGCGCACCCGGATCAACCTTCTTGTCAACGAACATCGCCTGTTGGTCGGCTGCTTCCTTGGTCCTTCCCATGCGGCGGTACAGAATGGACAAATTGTAGTGTGCAGTCAGGTCGTCCGGATCAATACGCTGCAGCGCCTCAAACTGCTCCAACGCGTTGTGCTCGTCCTTTTGCTGGTAGTAGGTGATACCTAATTCGCGACGGGCATCGCGCGATTCGGGGAACAACTCAACCACTTTGCGGAAATCGGCAATCTCCTGCGCTGTGTTGCCTGCGCGCCGTTGCAAAAGACCGTCGTAGTAAAGCGCCCGCGCATTGTTCGGATCGAGCGTCAAAGCTTTGCGAATTGCCGTCCGCGCCGAGCCGAACTTCTCCCACGAGATTTCTGTAAGCCCAACGTTGGTGTAGGCATCTGGGTAATCATGCCGCAATTTGACCACCTCATTGAACGCGGCCACGGATTCTGCGTATTGGAACTGGTCGAGGAGCGCAATCCCAAGATTGTTCCAGCGCATCCAGTCGGGGTTGTCCGCCGGATCTGGAGACTCAGGTTGATTTTGGCCGATGTTGAAGACCCGGGAACGCGAAGCCAATTCCACAACGGGATAGGCTGGATGATCTTTGCCGAAGATGTTGTTGAGATAACTCTGGCGTAGATGCCGGTAATTCACCTTCGCTGTTACGGTGAAGGCTCCGTGAATATTTTCAGGAAGGCGGAATTGATACCGAACCAGGACGGATCTGCCGGCCTGAACCGTGTTGTCATACGCTACGGAATGAATCGTCCATACCTTGTGGTTGTCCACAAAGTCGCCTTCATCTGTGACGGGCCGATTCGTAAAACTGTGCGCGCGGGGGTCCAGCATCCCATCCGGCTTCAAAAAGCCGCTATGGTAAATGTCGTTACCGGCCGAGTCTTTCACGGTGAACTCTACCCATGCCTCGTAAAGATCGCGAACCTCAGGGATGAGCGAGTGGCCGATATTCTTGTTCTGGATGACGACGTAAGCTTCAACAACATCCTTCGGTGCCAGACTGAAAGGCACGCGCCCAAGCGGGGCATAGAGCTTCTCGTCGTCTTGCTTGCGCAGGCCGAAAATATCCACGTTGAGGTAGTTGCCGGACCGGAGAAAGTCAATCGTCTTACTCAGTTGATCGTCGAAGCCGTAGTAAAAGGGCACAGCCGTATTCCCGGCCAGCCACCGGTGCGAAGCAAAGGTTCCGTTCTTGGCGCCATAGTCCGGCAAAGATGCAGGATTGCGCTTCATATGGCAGCCCTGGCAAGTGGTGAAGTCCGCCGTGTAAAAGGTGAGGGGATTGCGCTGCGAAAATTTAGATTGTTGCCATTCGTCGTAGGCCGTGAACGCGCGAATGAACTTGTAATCGTTGAGCGTCGCAGGAAGATTGGCCTTATGACAGGCTGCGCAGAATTCCGGCTTACGCAGGAAGTCGTGCATCACTGCTTTCGAATGGCGCTCCGGATGGCGAAGAATCTGGTCGAAAGAAACCATGCCGGGGATGCGGTTTCCGTTCTCATCCACAAGCGCCGAAGGCACACCCATCACCACGCTGGAATTGCCGTTGGTGGAATCGAGAGCCACGACGGAGTGGCAGGTCGTGCAAGTCAATCCATCGGAGTCGAACTTGGCTCGATCAACTTTCGAGTCTTCTGTCAGCGCGGCGCCGAGCACGCCAATGGGGTTGTGGCAGCTGTCGCAATGGCGGGCAAATGCGATTCCGCGTGTCTTGTCGCGAATAAGGATATTCACGCTCGCGCGATAGAAGGGTGTGCGAAAGGCGTTTGAGTGCAACGCTTGCCGCCATTCGCTGTAGGCCTCCTGATGGCAGGTGCCGCAATATTCCGCCGAAGGATAAGCATCCGGCTGTAGAAAGCCCTGACCCTGCACCTGCACATTCCCCGGGAGGAACGGGTTCTTTGGACCGTAGTGGAAGTTATAGCTTGGTGAGACAGCCGCATTGTATGCAGCTCGCTCCGACTCGGTATGCGCCTCGGCCTTCATTTTGAGTCTGGCTAGTGCATCGCGCTGTGCAGGCGTGTCTTCGGCGGGCGGGGTCCCTTTCGGCGGCGCGGTGTATGCCGGAGGGGGAGTCAGGGACGCTGCATCCTGCTGCGGACCCGGTCCGCTGGGCTTATTCTGGCCCTGCGCCGCGCAGCAACCCAGCACCACGATCCCGGCGACCATCACCGCGGACATCGCTGTACTCTTCGTCCGGGGCCAAAAAGTCGATTCCATGAACGTCTGCTCACTTTCTTGAGCTGATTGCATGTCGCTATTTTCCCGTGTGTGCGCTGCTGGTTTTGCTCGCGCCACGTCCAGCCGCAATTGCGTCGTATACGCTGGGCACCAGTCCCTTCCCCTCTTGAATAGCGTAGTACCGATCCACGCCAGGCAGCGTGTAACTTTCCTTGGTTCCGTCGGACCAGCGAATCTCCACCTTATCCACCGTCGTTGCAGCGCCGAGTCCGAAGTGCAGCCGGAAATCGTTCGAAGACATAAAGCTTCCACCGCTCATCACGTCGCCCCGCTGCTTAATGCCGCCCGAGGTCAGTCTGACCGTGGAACCAATGGCATCCCGCGGTCCCTTCGGTCCGCCAATCAGCAGCAACCCCACCCAGTGGTTGTGATCGTCGCTCACATTGCGCAGGAGCACCGGCGTATGGTCGAGGCAGTTAATCACCACGTCAATCTTCCCGTCGTTGAACAGATCGCCAAATGCGGCGCCGCGCGCAGGCAGAACATCGGCGAGGCCCGTGCCTTCCACTGGCGGCATCACTTCGAATTTCTGGCCGTGACCTACGTTATGGAACAGCAAAGGCCGCTCGGCCCACGACGTACCCCAGTTGTGCTGGTCAACCTGCGGATAGACATGGCCGGAAACAAACATCAGATCCTTCCAACCATCATTGTCATAGTCAAAAAACTCGGTGCCCCAACTTAGAAATGGGTAGGTCGGCTCAGCGATACCCATCTGCGGCGTGATATCGACGAAATTTCCGTCACCATCGTTGCGATACAGAGTCTTGTAATCGTCAGAAAATGTCGTGGTATAGAGATCGAGCTTCCCGTTGTTCCGGTAGTCCCCCACCGCTAAACCCATCGACGCGGTCTCGCGCGCATCCTGGTTTAGCGCAAACCCCGAATAGAAACTGGCATCCTGAAATGTTCCGTCGCCCTTGTTGATGTAGAGATAGTTGGGCGAAGAGTCGTCAGTCACCAACAGGTCAACTTTGCCATCGTCGTCAATGTCGACAAAAGTCGAGGAAAAGCCGTAGTACCGCCGTTTGTCGTTGACCCCAGCCTTCTCACTCACGTCAGTAAAGGTCCCGTCTCCGTTGTTATGCAAGAGATGGTCAGGTTCCCCCGGCAGGCCGCGCGGGCCGCACATGGTTTGTGCGCCGCGAAAAGAGCAATTCGCGAAGCCGACCGCTTTGTTCCCGGAAAGAGGCAGGTTGTTCATATCCCAGTGCACATAACCAGGCACAAAGATATCTAGCCGCCCGTCGCCGTCGTAGTCACCAAAGCTCGGCCCGGTGGACCAGTTGCCGAGAGTCACGCCGGCCTTCTCGCCCACGTCAGTGAATGTCCCGTCGTGATTGTTGTGATAGAGGCGGTTCTTGCCGTAGTTAGCAACGTAGAGATCGGGCCATCCGTCATTGTCGAAGTCGCCGACAGCAACTCCAAACCCCCATCGATCGTTCGTCACCCCGGCCTTGTCCGCGACATCGGTAAACGTCCCATCGTGGTTGTTGTGGAAGAGCGCGGCATGAGGCGGGCTGATCTTGCCACTTTCTGCATCGAAGGTCGACCCGTTGACCATGTAAATGTCGAGCCACCCGTCATGGTCGTAGTCGAGGAGCGCCACACCTGAGCCAATGGTTTCAAGAATATATGCCTTCTGCGGCGTGCCCATCGTGTGCTTCCAGGTCGTGAGACCGGCCTATTCTGAGATGTCTTGAAAAATCGTGGGACCAGTCTTGACGAAGCCCCCTGCTGTAATCGGCCGATTCTCGGTGTCCAGCACCGGCGCAAATACGCCGCCCGTTGCCGATCCGCTCTGCTGGTCCGG
>Ga0210385_10000127_pt1 | contig 83345 bp, 62 predicted proteins | sample IncBWH26OmetaG_FD_160107 | JGI IMG/M metagenome (GOLD analysis project Ga0210385, IMG submission 160107) | Forest soil microbial communities from Barre Woods Harvard Forest LTER site, Petersham, Massachusetts, United States - Inc-BW-H-26-O ... | reverse complement strand
CCAGTTGTTTTGCGCCCAGCCCGAGGGTCCCCATTGAGAAAAATCGTCGTCGATGCCGCCTATGTAGTAGATGGTGGGCAACGAGGCAAACGGAGCTGGCTGAGATCCGGTGACTCGACCAAAGCTCACGCTCGCTTCGTTCACAAGTGAATTGGAAAAAGTGTGGAGATAGTCGAGCTTGTTATACATGCCGCTGTTGGGAGCAATGTAGGTGTAAGCTGGGCGCGGGTCGACGTGCTGCGATTGAGTGTGGTTGTCGAACAGGCTGTAGAAGAGCTTATCTTTGTCGTTGTTGAAGTTGTGGTCGACACGGACGTGACCCTGGAAGCCATTATTCGAAGGGGAAGCATTGATGAAGGTCTCGCCGCTCGCCACCAGGTCGCCCGGAATATTGGGGGGCGCGTAGGGGGTATAGTAATTCGCTTCGTTATCGGCGATGGTTTGGAAATTCTTGGTGGGATACGCGCTGGGAGGGGCCGCTTTGAAAAACATGGCGGCGACGGAATTGGGGAAGTTGGTTTCGACGTAGTCTTCGTAATCCTTGGTTTCAAGGTTTTCATTGAAGGTTTCGCCGAGAAGACTCTTCATCCAGAAGAGGGATCCAAAGAAGAACGTATGGTTTTTATAGATGGGTCCGCCGACGCTTCCACCGAAGTCGTTGCGCAGGGAGTGAGGGACCTGGGTCTGAAATTCTGTTCTGGCGGTCACGGCCGCATCGGTGTGCATTTCAGAGAGGGTTCCGTGAAACCGATTGGTACCGGACTTGGTAAAGAGTTCAATCAAGGCGCCGCTTTGCAGTCCTTTTTCCGCCGAGAAGGTGGCGGCAGTGACTTTCATTTCGGCCACGGTGTCGGGCTCTGGAGTGATGTTCACAACGCCATCGCGCGAGTCTCCGTTGACGGTTGTTCCATCGACCTGAAATTCGTTGGCATCCTGACGCTGGCCACCGGCATTGATCTGAAAGCCTGCTTCAGTGCTGAAGCTGTTGGTTCCCTGCGAACCGGCTGATGCGATGGAGCCGGATGCATCGCCGAGCCCGGTGACTCCCGGCGCCAGAGATCCGACGCTAGCGTAGAGGTTCTGTCCCACCAGCGGCGATTCGGCGACGGTTTGATCTTCGAGAGTGCGGCTCATCGTGCCTTGCGTCGTTTCAAGGGACTCAGTTTCGGCGCGCACTTCGACGGTGGCTACGTTCTGACCCACTTTGAGTTTTGGATAGATGGCACGAAGATCGCTGCCCTCGACCAGCACGCCGGTTTGGACCCATTTCTCAAATCCGTTCGCGCTGATTTCGATTCGATACTTTCCCGGAGGGAGGTGGAGGATGCGAACGTCACCCTGAGCGTCGGAGATGGCGGTTTCCTGGACTTGCGTGTCCTGATTGGTGACGGTGCAACTCGCACCGCCGACAGCGGCACCGCCCTGGTCTAGAACGGTTGCCTCAATTCCGCTTGCATACTGAGCCACGCCTGGGGTGGCCAGCAGGAGTGCGAAGGCCAGAGCCATCAGAGCGCGCAAACCAAAGGGCCTCGAAGTCAACATGTACAGATCTCCTTCTTCCGCGAGGACATCCTGAGCGTGGACGCCTTTTGAAAGCTTTCAAATTGCAACGACGGAACATTATTCCCGCGGCTTCGCCTTTGTCAATAATTTTCTTCGATCCAGATCTCTTGCAATGGGCCACCAGGGCATGCGGCTGGACATGTCAGGTTCAGGCGGGCCAACACGGCTGGCTTATAACTATATGATTATATGAAGCTTATGATAGTTATCCGTGGGCAACTCGCAATGACTGTGTTCGCTCCGTCCAATTCGGGATCAGAACCGGGCCCTTGACTTGATGCGTGCATGATGTTCAAACGGGTGACTGTACATCTTGCTTAAAAGCTTTTATATTCGCCCCATCTTCTATTCGCAGGCTTTTGGAGCCGGGAGCACGAGATATGAAGTTCCTGTTTGGTTGCCGTCGCATTGCAAGCCTATGCCTCGTGGCATGGGCCACGATTGCTTGCGCCCAGGACACACAGATTCAGCCTCGTTGGGAGCAAATTCCGGGTCCGTCTTGCGCTTCGATTCCGGAATGGAATTCCCATGGTCAGCCGGCGGCATGCAGCAACTACCAGGTGAGCGAGTGGCTTGAGGACATCAATCATTGGCGTGCGGAGAGACGCATCCGCGCTGGATATAACGATGAGCTTTATCGTGATCCGGCATTGCTGTGGACGCAATCAAGTTTCGTCCAGCCTCAAATGATGATCCACGATCGCAAGTTTTATGATCCTGCGGCACGTAAGTACACGGTGGATCGCTACCTGGATGACGTAAATCAGCGTTACGGCGGCATTGATAGTGTGCTCATCTGGCACACGTACTCGAATATCGGAATCGACAACCGGAGCCAGTACGATCTTTTTCAAGACCTGCCGGGCGGGAAAGAGGCGGTGAAGCAAATGGTGGACGATTTTCATCGGCATCAGGTGCGCGTGCTCTTCCCCATCATGTTGTGGGATCAAGGCACGCACGACACCGGCCTCTCGGATGCGGATGCAATTTCAAAGGAGCTTGCGGCCGTAGGCGCGGATGGGATCAACGGCGACACACTGGAGGGCATGCCGCGTAATTTTCATGAAGCTTCGGTGGCTGCCGGACATCCGCTGGCGCTTGAGCCGGAGACAGGGCTCGCTTCGGATGAAATGCTGGACTATAACAACCTGACCTGGGGTTACTGGGAATACACGTTTGTTCCTTCGGTGAGCCGGTATAAGTGGCTGGAGACCCGGCACATGGTGAATCTTTCAAACCGCTGGGCACACAATCACACAGACGATCTGCAAGAAGCTTTTTTTAACGGTATTGGATTTGAGAGCTGGGAAAATATCTGGGGTATTTGGAATCAGCTCACGCCGCGCGATGCGGAGGCACTGCGAAGGATTGCCACGATCGAACGAGCGTATGCGCCATTGCTGATCAGCTCCGGATGGCGACCCCACGTCCTGACGCAGCAGTTCGGCGTGTTTGCGAGCCTATGGCCGGGCGATTCTCAACAGCTCTGGACGATCGTGAACCGGAACGGATATTCCACTTCGGGGCGCCAGTTGCGGGTGCCTTACAAAGCCAATGCCCGCTATTTTGATTTGTGGCATGGCGTTGAAATTCATCCGGAACACGAAGACGGGGATTCGGTTCTGGAGTTTGCAATGGAACCGCTGGGATTTGGCGCGATCCTGGAAGCCTCTGCGACGGATGCGCATCTGGAAGGGTTGATGCAGACGATGCGCACCTTGAGCCAGCGTCCACTCGCGCAATTTTCGAGTGAATGGCACTCGCTGCCTCAGCAGATGGTTCCGATTGTCGAGACCAAGCATGCTGTAACGGCTCCAAGCGGAATGGTGAACGTGCCTGCTGCGGACTATGTTTTCCGTGTCAACGGAATCGAAATTGAGGGGATGAACGATGACGGGGTGGACGTTCAATATCCCTGGGAAGATTCAGCCCGGCGGTATCACGAACAAAAAATGCATATCAAGTCATTCTGGATCGATAAATTTCCGGTGACGAACGCGGACTTTAAGCGCTTTCTTGATGCGACCCATTACCGGCCTGCAGATGATCACAATTTTCTGAAGGACTGGAAAAACGGAACTTTTCCTGAGGGATGGAGAAACAAACCGGTGACCTGGGTCGCACTGGAAGACGCGCGCGCCTATGCGCAATGGGCTGGAAAGCGCCTGCCTCACGAGTGGGAGTGGCAATATGCGGCGCAAGGAACCGACAATCGGACCTATCCATGGGGAAATCAATGGCCGATACCGCCCGCAAATGCAACGGAAGGCCTGCTGGCTTCGCTGCCCTCCAAAGACTATGCACCGTATCCCGACAAGGGGCGTGACATGAAGGCCGCCAGCGATGTGGATGCTCATCCGACCGGAGCCAGCCCGTTTGGGGTGATGGATATGGTGGGCAACGTGTGGCAGTGGACTGACGAATATGTGGACGAACATACGCGAGCAGGTATTTTGCGCGGCGGCAGCCACTATGAGCCGCAAGGTTCGCGCTGGTATTTTCCGCAAGCCTACAAGCTTTCCCAACACGGAAAATACCTTCTGATGGCGCCCAGCATTGACCGTTCGGGGACGGTTGGTTTTCGCTGCGTAGTCGATGGCGAATGAGAAGATAGCGGAGACACCGACAGAGCTGCACGATGATGCGTAAGGCAAAGCAACGATGAAAACAAATTCGAGAGTGACGATGCACCAGATTGCAAAGGAGGCATCTGTCTCCCTGGGCACCGTCTCTCACGTCATCAACGGCACTGCAACGGTCCGCGAGCCGCTGCGCAAGCGAGTTCTGAAGGCCATCAAGAGGCTAGGTTATGAGCCGAACGAGCTGTCTCGCGGACTGCGCCTGAATCGAACCAACATGATCGGCATGATCATTCCAGACATCACTAACCCGTTCTTTCCGGGAGTGGTGCGCGGTGTGGAAGACGTGGCCTATCAGGATTCTTATCGGCTTGTTCTTTGCAACACGGACAACGACCCGGCAAAAGAGAATGTCTATCTTGCGCAATTGAAGACGTTTCTTCCCGCCGGGATTCTTATTATTCCGTCGCTCGACAGCACAATTTCTGAAAACCTGAATGGCCCTCCCGTCGTCTGCGTGGACCGTCGCCCCGAAGGTTGGAAGGGCGATCTGGTGACGGTCGGGAATCACGCCGGAGCCTACAAGGCGGCACGGCATCTGATCGAAGCCGGGCATATACAGATCGGCGTGATCTCAGGGCCTTCGCACCTTACCAATGCGCGGGAACGCCTGCAAGGCTTCTGCGAAGCGTTGAGCGATGCAAACATTTCGATTGCCCCCGAGTATATTCAAGAAGCGCTTTTCGATCGCGCCAGCGGGTTCACGTCGGCGATGCGGCTCCTTCAACTGCTTCCGAGACCTACTGCGATTTTTGCGACCAACGATCTGATGGCCATGGGAGCGCTGCTGGCGATTCGGGAATCGAAGCTCAGTTGCCCAGGGGACGTTTCGATTATCAGCTTTGATGGGTTGGACGTGACCGAGTTGACGGATCCCGCATTGACGACGGTTTACCAATCCGGCTATCAACTGGGCTACTCCGCAGCACGGCTCCTCCTGGAACGCATTCAAGGCTCGGAAGAGCCGCCGAAGGAAATTGTGCTGGATACGGAGCTTCGCATTCGAAACTCGGTTGGACACATGCAATCGCGCGCCAAGACCGCTTAATTCCCATTCACCCGAAAATCACAATCAGTCAAGGTTGAAGTAATTTCTTCGGGGCTATTTTCCTCGCATCGAGAATGCGGCGACCAGGACGTCTACTCCGGAGCTTTGGGTGCTTGCATTCGCTGCACCGTAGGGCGCGGACCATCGAATGCCGATGGTGTCATCGGGGGAATGCATGCCCTTGAGTAAGCTGTCTGCGTTGGCGACAACGAACTTCTGAAATTTTTCGCCTGGTGCGGCTTTGTTGAGCAGTCCAAGGTTACGGACAAATATCCCTTTGAATTGCGAACCGTCGGCACCGCAATCAGGTTCGCATGTTTCATGCAGGATGCCGTTCGTATCGGTGAGCACGCGGCTGGAAATGGCAGCGTTCGCGATTTGGCCGGCTTCGGCCTTCAAGTCGGCGTTGTGAACTGTTGCCGACAACGCAGTGAGGCCACCGAGAATGACACCCTGGTTATAGGTCCATGTGTTCTGGTGATTGTTGGCGCATTGTTGGTCGAGCCCGTCGTTCACCAGGCCCTCCTGGTTGATCATTCCGGAGTTTTGGAACCAGCGCCACTCTTTTCTTGCCCATGCTGAATAGGCTGCACGCTGTTTGCGTTCTTTGGCGCGAAGGGCAAGGTTCGCGGCGACGGACAGAAATAATTCATTGGCGATGGCGTTCTTGTACTTGCGATCTTTGCTCCACCAGATACCGCCCGAGCAAGTATTGTCCCAGCCTTTTGCCATGTCGTCGAAGATGGATTCCGACATGTGCAGATAGCGCAGATCTCCGGTGAGATCGTACGCGTCGATCCAGGCCAGGGCCCACCATCCTTCATCGTCGTAGTAGTTGTTGAGAAAACCGACACTGGTGTGCTGCGCCGCGGTGAAGGTATTGGAAAATACGCTGTCGAATTGATGCGAATTCGTCGCGCGGGAATAGTCCGCAAGCGTGGTGAGGGCGTTTGCGGAATTCCACCAGCCCGTGGTGCGATAGAGCCCCGTCGCCTGGTCATACCAGGACTGGAGCTTTTGAATGGCGAGAGCGGTCTTTTGTTGGCTGGAGAGAACCGGCTGTTGTGGCGCTGCTGAGTCCTGGGCTTCGAGGTGATCCCCGGCAACCACGACAAGCAGCACAAGCAGCGAGCTCTGCAAGAGGCATCGCCTAAATTTTCTCAACTAGAACAACCTCACATTCAGTACTTGTGAAACACCTTAGGATGCGGGAACGAGTGTAGCCGCCAGAATCACTACATCGCGATTGGCGGGAAGGGTGATGCTCTTCGCAGTTTTCCCTGCTTCGATCGGAAACGCATAGGCGCGCGAGAAGAACGGGCCGGAGTCTTTGTCGCCGTCGTTCTCCAGGCGGTAGGCCAATTCCGAAGCCGGGGACTCGCCAGATGTGCCTTCCGGATCGGCCCAGTCACTCACAGTCTGCACGAAGGACGAGGAGGTTCCGTCGGTGTAATTCACTGTGAAGTTCTGATGGCGCTGTGTTCCGTTGGTACCAATCGCAAGCAGGCGCACACTGGCAAAGATTCCGACGGGAAGCGGAATCGTTTTGCCGCTGACCGCGTTCGGGGCATTTGCCGGTCCCAGCTTGAAATTGACGCCGCCTCCCACTTCGTCCGTCCCTGTTTGTTCCGCAGACAGTGCGTTGCCATCATTGTCGATACTGTCTTCTGGCTTGAAGGTTGAGCCGTCTTTGTACATGGCAGTGATGTTGTAGGAGGAAGCGAGATCGATAGGAATGGTACCGGAGAGAACCGCGGTGACTTCGAGAGTCGAAGTCAAGGTGTGGGAGATGGTTCCCGCCGTTGCCGTCACTGTGAATTGCGTCGTTGCGGGCGCCGCCCGCGGATCAGCATGAATGGACAGCGTGGCGGATCCATCGGTGGTTGGATGGTCGAATGTCGTAGTCACGCCGTGCGGAATTCCAGTGACCGCGAATTGAACGGGAGAGTCAAAGTCGCCCCACGGAAGGGACATGACTCGGGCTGTGGTGCTGTGTCCCTGGGCGACGGAAATGTTGGCCTTCAATCCTGAGACAGAGAAATCTGCGGGACCGGACTTGGAGGAAGGGAGTTCATCGTACAGGGGGCGCGCCGGCGCAATCGCGGGTTCCTCTTCAGCAACCGAGATGGCGAGGATGCGAAGCTTGCTGTTGTCAGGGAGTTTGAGAGATCGAGCGCCAGGCGGCAAATCGAGCCCATAGGCGAAGAGGTAGGAATAGGCGTAAGGCACATTCTTTCCCGCGGCGTCGTGATGGTGACTGCAGAACCAGGCGAGGTCGGCGCGCTTGATAAAGCCCGGTTTGAGACCCACCATATCGCCGTAGTGATCATGGGCGACATCGTTCGAACTCCACAGACGATCATCCCACTGGCCAACGAATCCGCCCCAATCTTCGATATTCAGCTGGACTTTTCTTCCAGCCACGTCGAAATCGGCCTTTTGATCACCGCTTGCCGAAGCGGCGAGCAGATAGATGCGATTGAACTTTCCGCCCGGCAATTGGATTGCCTGGCCTCTGGCGATGATGGCGTTGGGAGCGCCCGTCTTGGCTTGCCCGAGCTGAAAGTCGATGCCATTGAAGTGAATCACTGACGGTAGCATTTCGGCAGGCAAGGAGCTTCCAGCGCCGTCGAAGCCGGTGGCGCTGCGTTCACCGTCGTTGCTCGCTGTTGCTACGGAAAAATGCAGAGAAACGGGGGTGGACTTTTCGCCTTCAATATGGGCGGCCGCTTTGTCGAATCGGACCGCGAACGTGCGCGGCTGATAGGCGCCAAATGAGGCTGTCAGCACGCCATTCTTGACTGTTGCGGGGCCAATTGGCTGCTCCTGGCCGTTCACTTCGCGAGCCGATGTAAGCGGGGCGGCAAATGCGAGGTGCACGTCGCTCTCGGGTTTGCCATCCAACTCGACAAGGCGCACAACGATTTCGTCGGTATCCTCGGCTTTTTTGACGGCTAGGACGCGCACGCGAGGATTGTCGACTTTGAGGAGCGAGAAGGATTTGCCGAGCGCTCCGGAGTGCGCTGTGGTTTCAAAGGGGGTCAACGGAGTGTTGAGTTGCTGCGCCTGCCAGTCAGTCTGAGCATCGCGCCAGCCGCCAGCGTGTCCTGCAATGCCGTAGACGAACTCGTGATGACCGATGTCTTGTGTCGATTGATCTGGATAACCACCGGCAACTCCCGGAGTGCGCACGAGGGTGAGACGAATCGTGTTGTCATTTGGCTTGTCGGAACCGTTCTTGGAATCGGTGAGGATGGTTGCACCGAACTTCCCGCTCATGTCCGTCAGGTCAATCCACTGATGCGAAGGAACTTCAAACTTTTTCGGCTCCGCAGACGGACGCTGGATGGTGCCGATGTCCCAGTTGTAAGTGGCAAGGGCGTTGTGCGCGGCGAGGGGGAACGTCGCCTTCAGATTGGTTTCGCGCGAACTCCAATCGATGATGTTCGCAAATTCAACACGCTTGCCGGGATCGCCTGAAGCGAGGCGGATGGTTTGAATGAAGCGTGAGCCGGCAGTTTCGCGCGTAACTTCGATTGCAACGCGGACCGGACCACTCTCGACAACGCGAATTTTTGCGGGACCGCTGACGTACGCTTTTGGCGCAGCCTGCTCCTGACTCCAGTCCATATTCCAGGCCGGCCACTGCGACGGGTTGTCATAAGACAATGCGAGGCGAGCCGGGGCAGAGAGCAACTCGCGGTCGATCCTTTTGTCGTAGATGCTGGAAACGTCGCCATCCTGGTTGAGCGTTACGCGATAGTACTCGTTCTCAAGCTCGGTATTGGAAACGCGAAGCGTTGATTCGGCCGATGTGGATGTACCGCCTGGACGTACGTCGTATACTGCGTATCCGACCGACGGCACGTTCGCAATGAAGAGTACCTTGTCATGGTCGATCTGGGCGGGAAGTTCCTGGCCTCCTGGAGCAACGACATGAACCTGCGACGGCGTGCCGCCGGGAAAGTGGACTGTGGCTTCGACTACATCTTCGCGAGCGATATTGAGCGGATTGAAAACCACGAGAGGCACGCCTTGTGCCTGCGTATCGAGCGCGGCGGCCACTGCTTGCACGGAACTCTTAAGAACATCAGCGAACTGGTTAAGGGCGATGACATCGTCATTCCATGCGAACTCGTATGCGCGCGGCGTTGCTGTGCCGGCGGCAAGATCGTGGAAGTGAGCGCCCATGGCAAGAGTCCACGCGCCGTTGAGGCGATCGAGGGGATAGGGACGTCCGCCGAGCCACTGCGCGACAACTGCAGATTCTTCTGCTGCATTGGCGAGGAGCTCTTCGTGACGGATCCAGCGCTTTTGATAGGCCTGTGACGTGAGCGAACCGGCAGAGTGGTTGGTCAGCTCCATTTCTCCGGTGTAACGCGGGAGCATCTCTGCTTCGGTCGGAGTGATGTCAAGGAACATCTGGTCAGCTTTTGCGGACACGACATGAACGGGCCCGTTGCCCACTTGCACCTTGGGCCATTCAGGGTGTTTCTCTCCGAAGCGGAGGAAGGTGTTGGGGGGAGGAAACTCCGCGCTTCCGCCGGTAACGGTGGCTTCGAGGCGCTGCACCGACTCCTCGTCGGGAGTTCCACCGATGTCGCCGGTACCGTAGTAATGGTAGTCAGTAAAGATGCCGGTAACTTTGCCATTCTGCTGGACGCGGGCGGCCCAATCGCGTTGATGGCGGCTTTGAGTTTCATCTTCCTGTTCTCGTGCGAGTCCTTCCTGCTCCGACCGCAGAGCAAAGAAATCCTGAATCGCTTTTTGATCGAAGGGTTTTCCTTCGTGCTGTTCCTGCTCAAGCGTTTGCTGGATCGCGCCCATGCGTTGCTGCAACTCAGCGAAGGCGGGATTGGGCGATTCCTCGGGTAACGGTTTGCTGAGATCGCTGCTGATTCCGCCGCTGTATGCGCCCGGATTGAGGCCCGCGAGAACAGACTCGCCGTCGGGGCCCACCCATACGCCGACATTGAAGGGAACACCCTCGGGTGTTTCCTCGAGGGACTCTCTGCCGCCTGCGCGCGCAGACGAGCCCCAGCTCAGCTTCTGGGTAGAGAAGCCTTTGACACCGGAATGGGCGAGGATTGTGGGCAGTGAGGATGGAAAACCAAAGCAGTCGGGAAGCATGTACTCCATGCTTGCCGTGCCCAGCTCTCTGCGGAACCAATTGTTGCCATAGAGAACCTGCCGGATAATGCCTTCTGCACCGGGCGCATTCACATCGCCTTCTTCCATGGAGGAGCCGGCAGGAAACCACCGACCCGCTTTCACATATTTTTGCAACTCTGCGAAGTCGGCGGGATAGTACTCCTTCATCAAGCGGTATCGGTTCGCGCCACTGAAGTTGAAAATGTAGTGCGGATATTTCTCGAAGAGTTTGAAGTTACCTTCCATTGTCTTGCGAAGGTATTCGTCGATGACCTGCGGGTATTCCCAACGCCACTCTGTGTCGAGATGCGCGTAACCGACGACGTACAGGGTTGGCTGTTTGGTCAAATCGGGAGATTCATTGCTCTGCGCAATAGCCAAGCAAGGTACGGCGGTTGTGGCCAACAAACCCGCAAGCAGAATGAACCGAGAGAATCTCATGGCAACTCCAGCTTTTTTGATAAAAGGAAAGATCATTTCAGGAATATTCCAGCCACAATAGCGGCACTCCGATTAAAGGATGCTGATGGGGCTCCCTGCAACCAGTATGAGGCCGAGTGGTCGGTGGACCTTGCTGAACGCGAGGTCAGCCGGATGACAAAGCAAACGTCGGCTCTCCGGTGAAGGAAGAGCCGACGCCGCAGTTGAAATTAGAAAGTGATCTTGCCAGAAATCTGGAGGACACGAGGAAAGTTTTGTTGCGTTGGCCCAACCGTGCCGAAGCCGCTCCACCCGGCTCCGGTGGTGTAGGTTGCGGGCCCGTCGCCGGGGTTGGTGTCTGGTCCGCCGAAGAGCACGGAGTTGGTCGCGTTAAATGCGTCGAGCCGGAGGATGAAGTTCAAATTCTCCCGTATCGGAACACTTTTTAAGAGGGAGAAATCGAAGTTTGCAACGCGGGGAACACGCAGTTCATTCGTGGAGCCGGGCAAATCGGAGAGACCCCAAGTGGGAATACCCTGCCAGCACGACTTATTGGCATAAAACCAATGGCCCTGTCGCACGGAGGTTCCGTTGTCGGGGACAAAGCTATGCGAGCAAGTGTAGTAGTAGCTTGTGTCGAGACCTACCGGTGTTCCGCTTTGCGCCGCGACGACTGAACTAAGCGACCAGTGGTTGATGATGGTGCCCAAAATTGCGTTGGGGTTCGGCGCGAACTGGGCGCCTTTGCCGAAGGGCAGATCCCAGACAGCTGTCACACCGAGGACGTGAGTCCGGTCGTTGCCTGAGATCCAATGTTGCTGATGCGGATCCTGATAGGGCCATCCATTCTGGTAGCCATCTCCATTGATGGTCTTCGACCAGGTGTATGCGACCTGAAAGCTGAGTCCGTGTTCCGCATTTCCGTGAACGCGCTTTGTCAGCTTAACCTCCATTCCGTTGTACCAATTGTGGCCAAGAGGCGCGTTGTATTCGCCGACCAGGGAAGATCCACCGGCATTGCAGTACTGCGAGAGCGGCAAAATAAGGTCGATGGCCTCGACGGTTGTCGAGGTGCCGCATCCGCCCTGCACCATGGATGGAACGTTGTAGTACGGGTTGGGAACCTGCTGGCTCCAAATTGAAGGATCGGCAATTGCAGCCTTGGTGGCGGCCAATGTTGCGTCGCCGTTAACCCAGAGGAATGTGCGGAGCTTGCTGGTGTAGTTTGCCGCGTAGCGCAGATCAAGCACGGTCGCTCCAGGAAATTCGTGCTGCATTCCGAAGGAGAACAGTTTTTCTCTGGGTATCTTTCGTCCCGGGAAGTCGACTTGAAGGCAGCATTGCCCCACGTCGGTGAGAAGACCCAGCGAGTTCCCTTCCGGCTTGATCAAACCGTTGGGGAAAGGCGATCCCGATTGAAAAGAGGCGGTGGGCGTGTTGTTATCGAGCGTGGAAATGTACGAGGTGGATTGATACTGTCCAATGCTTGACCCGCCTTCGAGTCCGAAGGAATACATGAGGCCAAAGCCCCCGCGGAACACGGTTTTGGGATCCGCAGCAAATGCGAACCCGATACGGGGACCGACATTGGAAAAATCCGTGTCGTAGGCATCGCGCGACTGGCCATTGTCGCCGGCGAAAAGAACTCCTCCGTAGACGGTGCTGGGAACCGGGACATTGGCAGCGGCCCAGGAAGACAAATTGGACGAATTGGCAATGTTTGCCTGATAGGTGGAATCGTTGGTGATCGGGTTGATGCACGTGAAGCACAGCCCGCGATTCAGGTGATCGTGCCGCTCACGGAGGCCACGCTGCACGTCATAGCGCAAGCCAATATTGAGCGTCAACCGATGATTCACGCGCCAGTCGTCCTGCCCATAGATGGCGTAAACGGGCTGGCCTTCAAAGATGGTGCCGTTCCAGTCAACGCCACCGCCGGTGGGATAACCGAGTAGGAGGGACGCGAGTCCCGAACCGTTCGGTGCATTGGATGCGCAGCTATTTGTCGGACTTGGAGTGGTTTGATAGCAACTGGTGTTATGCGGATCGTACTGAGTGAATTCAGAGCCGAAAGAGAAGTTGCCATTGGCCGATCCAATGTCGCCCGGGTTTCCAAACTGGAATTCGTAGATGGAGCCACCAATGTGAACATTGTGCGACCCCCAAGTTTTGGTGATATCCGCGTCGAGGCCGATGTTGTTGGTCACCTCGGCTCCAGGCTCGTTACCGAATACGGTGTTATTGCCGATGACACCTGAATTCCAGTTGTCACCCACCTTGATTTCGGGCAGATCTTTCTGGTTGGTCGTAGCAGGCAGCGGCATGGTGAGCCCGACCGTGGACGGATCGACGGCGGCGGCCAGGTCGCCATCCGGTGTTTTCGTGAAGTAACGGGCAAACGAAAGTTTGAAGTCTCCCAGTAACGTTGGAGAGAAGACGTGGGTGAAATCCTGAGTCGCAACCCAGTTTTCTCTTACCCAGTTGATGTTGCCATTGGCGGCAACTCCGCTGAAGCCATTATTGCTTCTGTATTCCGTTCCTTTTTGCCACTCGAAAAAGCTGTACATCTTTGTCGAGTTGTTCAGGTTGAAATCCACTCGAGCCATGGGCTGGTTGTAGTCGTACAAATCCGGTGTATGCCCGATGAAGTTGTTGCCGCTGGCGAGATTATCTGCTCCGGGAATATTCGGCAAAGGGACGTAATTCAACAAGGCGGCGCCGATGGGATTGATTTGTGAACCGGGAATTGTGTCGTTTGGAAATTCAGTTTGCGCGACATTGCTGTCATTGCACGAAGTAACGGGACCGCCGGTGACGCAGTATGCGGTTCCTGGTTCATAGACTGGCAAACCCGTCGGGAACTCCGATGGATCCATCGTGCCGACGAGACCGAAGTCCACGCCGGCATTGCCGTTGTATCCCGGACGAAGATAGGCCGGGGGCACATGCTCGAGAACTGTCGCGGCCAACGACTCGCGATAGCCCTCAAAGCCGAAAAAGAAGAAGAGCTTGTTTCGTTTGACCGGACCGCCAGCCGTGATGTGGAACTGATTCTGCACCTGGCCATTCCTGGGATAGCCGGTCAAATTGTTCTGGTACGTGTTGGCATTCATCAGGGTGCCTTCGTAGGCTTCGTCGGCCGAGCCATGAAATGCATTGGTGCCGTTCTTTGTGACGACATTGACGGTGCCGCCGCTGGTTCGTCCGTAGCGGGCATCGTAGGTCGTCGTCATCACGTTGGCTTCCTGGATAGCGTCGATGTTGGGCGAAACATCCCACGCGCCGGAGCTCATTTGTCCATAGCCAGTTTGCTGGGTCATGTTGGTCCCGTTCAGCGTGAACTGGTTCTGGCCGACGACCCCGCCACCGAGCGTGTAGGCACTGCTCACATCCCACCCGCGCGTTCCGGAGTAGCCGACGCCCGGACCAAAGGATGTTTGCGTGAACTGGCTGCCAGGTGTCGTCCCAATGAGCATGTAGACCTGCGCACCGTTGAGGGGGACATTTTCCAACTGGCGCGCGTCGATCACCGTGCCTCCGGATCCACTCGCAGTTTCCAATTCCGGCGGAGCTGTAGTGACAACAACCTTTTCGCTCACGGAACCGACTTCAAGCTTAAAGTTCTGAGCAAATGTCTGTGAGGCCTTGAGCAGGACATTGTCCTGGACGAAAGTCTTGAATCCGTTGGCTTCTACAGCCACCGTGTAGTTGCCCGGCAGAACATACGGGATGTAGTAAACGCCCCTTGGGCTGGTTTGATCGGAGTAGGTGGTACCGGTCGATGTTTCTATCGCACTGACTTTTGCGTTGCGAATGACGGCACCCGACGAGTCCGTCACCTGTCCCGTCAGCACAGCGCGAAATTCCTGGGAGAAGGCGGGGCACGCCAGACTGGCGATCAGCACGATCGCGAAGAAAGTTAGTTTTGGGGACAATCCTGCTCGGTAGCCGGATCCAATGAACCGGCATTTACGGGGGGAGATGAGATGCATGAATGGCCTCCGTGCTCGGAAGTGGTACGAATCATGGGGAGATTTCCGGGAAGCTTGCCTCGATGCTCTTGTTCCGGCATTTTTATGCTTTGTCATGGTATCGTTTCCACTATTGAATGGTAACGATTCCACAGCAGTGGAAATTCTGCCCCTTCATCCTTTGCTTGTCAACTATTTTTGTCGCCTGATTTTTCTTGCCAGAGTCAAGTTGGGCGGCAAGAACTCTTCCTTTCGGTCCGGGAGAAGACAAACTTCAAGTGCTGCAATCAATTGCCGGAAGAGATGCTGAATTGCGCAAAGCGTTTTTTCGCACGCGATTCACTTGGGTAGCGGAACACACATCGCCTCATATTCCGCCGATCGATTAGAAGCACGCAGATGTTTAGCGGTTGCCTCGAGCCAGAAATACTGAATGCGCGAGAACCAGACACGCAAATCCACGGGGTCATCCCGGGGCTCACGTGGGTTTCTTGACGTCGAGGCTCGCGGTTGGATGGAATGCTAGCTGGTTAGGTTCCACTCGGTCGCAATGAGGCTGCACAGCCACACGAACTTCGCCGAATCAACTGATTCTTTAGAATCACCCGCTGAGCGATCCCATCGGTGCTACCGCGCCCACTGAATAGCTGTTTGAACAACAGTTCAGCTGCCGAATGCCCGATTGCCTCGACCGGCTGCTGCACGACCGTGATGGAGGGTCGAACCGTAGATGCCAGCTCAAAATCGTCGAATCCTACAAGTGCGATCGAAGACGGCACACGAATGTGAAGTTGTTGCAGAACTTCGAAGGAGTGGGCGGTGGTGCTGTTCTTCAAAGTGAAGAAGGCATCGGGAGGATGCTCCGATGACATCAACTTCTCAATGGCATTGCGGGCTGCCGAGAAATCGTGAATGGACGTGTCAATGACGGGCGTCAATCCTGCGGACTCGATTGCTGCCCGATAACCGCGAATTCGCTCTTGAATGGTATAGAGCGAACCCTCGCCAGTGAGGCAAGCAATTCTTTTGCGGCCGTGCTCGATCAGATGCTGCACAGCGGCACGCGCCCCTTGAAAGTTATCGGTAAGAACCGACGATATTCCGGAATCAGAAATGGGTCGATCGATGGCGACCACCGGCGCGCGAAGGCCAAGGAGCAGGTCGCGCAGCGAACGACTGCGCGAATTGCCGGCGGCGATAATCAATCCGTCGACGCGGTGGCTTAGCAAAACGTTAACGTTTTCAATTTCGTTATGTAACTCGTTCTGCGTTGAAGTCACGATCAACAAAGAACCATTTGCTCGCGCAACGGCCTGGGCAGCTTCGGCACAGCTAGAAAAGAATGGATCGGCTATGCTGGGGACGATCAACCCGATCGTGCGCGTGCGATCACCCTTCAATACTCTTGCGGCCTGATTGGGCCGGTAGCCCAGTGCTTCGATGACCTGACGAACTTTGGTCAGAGTCTCCGGACTTACCCGGTCTCCACCATTAATCACCCGGGAAACGGTGGTTGTCCCGACCCCTGCCGCACGCGCGACCTGGCCGAGCGTTGGATGCGAATTTTTCTTGTTCGCCGGATGCTTGCCCATTGCGTGAGTATGAGTCTACAACCTCCATCATGCATCAGCGATCAGCGGTGTTTCACCTGACCTTGAGATTGCCGCGGTTTTACTCGCTCAGTCTTAAGAATTGTTAAGTAGTGCTAGGAAAGGAGCAATTATGAAAAACTCATAGATCGTGGGAGACGCGGGCGTGGTGGTTGAGCGGGAAACGGGCGAACGGCGAAAGGCACTCTCTTTGCTGCTGGTGGATGACGATGCAGAGCTGTGTGGCATGATGCGGGAGTTCTTTGCCGAAACCGGGCATTCTTTGGAGACGGCATACAACGGACGCGAGGGGCTGGCGAGTGCGTTGCGGGGAGCTTATGATCTGGTGATTCTGGACGTCATGCTGCCAGGTATCGATGGATTTGCCGTACTGGAGCAACTGCGAAAGAAGAGAGATTTGCCGGTAATCATGCTGACGGCGCGCGTGCAGCAACAGGATCGCATTCATGGGCTCGACGCGGGCGCCGACGATTATCTGCCCAAGCCCTTTGATCCGGACGAACTGTTGGCCCGCATTCGAGCGGTGTTGCGGCGGTCAGAAAACAAGGGCCGATCAAGCGATCGGGTATTGGAGATCGGGCGGGTTCGCCTGCAGGTCCAGACGCGGGACGCATGGTGTGAGGGATCCCTCGTGGAGCTGACTGCAATGGAATTCGATCTGCTGGCGCTGCTGATGCACTCGGCGGGCCAGGTGGTCTCGCGAGAAGAGATCACGGAAGTCTTGTTTGGCCGAGAGGCAACGCCCTATGATCGCTTTCTCGACGTGCACATCAGCCATTTGCGCAAGAAACTTGAGGGAGGCCGCACGTTGATCCGCACGATACGAGGAGTGGGATATGTCTTTACTGGAACGCATTAAGACGCTGCCTGCAAAGTCGTTGTATGTGGCTGTGCTTGTCGCGATGGTGACGACGCTATCCCTGTCGTACCTGGCATTCCAGATGATTGCAAATCACGTGCAGAAGATGGAAATCGATCCGACGTTTTTCAAGTTTGACGAGCTTCAACTGGAGAGCGCACGGACGCAGTATGAGCGGCACGGAGTGGAGGGACTCAAAGAATACTTAGCGAAGCTGGACCGGATCTTTGGCGGATCGCACTACCTATTGAGTGCCGATGGTATTGACCTGGTGACCGGAACCGACCGAAGCGCGCTTCTTCCCCGTCCACCCGCGGATAGTCTACGGGTGCAAGCACATGGACGGTGGACAATCTCGCATCGGGCTCCGGATGGAAGCGCGTGGTTCGCGGCGGAGGGACAGCTGGGACGGCCTCATTTGTTGACGTTTCTTCCCTATTATTTCCTCGTAATTGGCGCGACTTGCGTGTTGTGCTGGTTGGCAGCGGTGGGGGTGATTTCGCCCATTCGAAGAATCGCAGCGACGATTGCGCTGTTTGGACAAGGAGATCTGGCAGCGCGAGTAAAGACTGCGCGCCCGGACGAGATCGGACAACTCGGACGCTCCTTTAACCAAATGGCGGAGAGGCTGGAGCGGTTGATTGTGAGCGAGCGCAGGCTGCTTGGCGACATTTCGCACGAATTGCGCTCACCCCTTGCGCGCCTGAAGTTCGCTGTAAAGCTGGCACGCACTTCGCCGGATCCAAAAGCGGCTCTGGATAGAATTGAGCGCGATGTCGACCGCATCACTTCGCTGGTCGCTGACATTGTGGAGATCACGTTTATCGAGGGTGATCCAGCCGTGCAGGATACAGGGATTGTGCAAGTGGGCGAAGTGCTGGAGGAAGTGGTGCGGGATTGCGCGCTCGAGGCCCATTTTCGTGAATGCAGCATCGATCTGAGCGGCAACCTTGAAGGCATGGTACTTGGGAATCGCGAGCTACTGCGCAGAGCGATTGAGAATGTGCTGCGCAACGGAATTCGCTACTCGCCGAAGCAATCGGCGATCCGCGTGACCGCTACCGAGACGGAACAAGACGCGACGATAACTGTGCGAGACTTTGGGCCCGGAGTTCCGGACGATGCGCTTGGAAGAATCTTCGATCCATTTTTTCGAGTAGAAGAAGCGCGCGACACAAATGGAGGAGGTTCGGGCATGGGCCTCTCGATTGCGAAGCGCGCGGTGCAACTCCATCACGGCACGATTGTTGCGGAGAATGCGAAACCTGGATTGCGCGTGCTGATTACGATTCCGTTCGCCCAGAGCGATGGGGCAACATCGGGCCAGCTTGCAGTTTCACGCGAGGGCAACTCGAAGGCACTTAACATTTCTTAAGCTGCATTTGCTTGAGGGCGCTATTTAATGACCTCAATGCCTCAGTTCTTCCTTCCTAACTCATGAGGCAGGTGAGGAGATTTCATGAAGCGTTTTATGGGGATCGCACTTATTGTTGGCTCCTTGACCATTCCTGCACTTGCCGCAAAGAATTCACAAACCTTGACATTCACGCAGCCGGAAAAAGTTGGCTCGTCGCTCCTGACCGCGGGGGATGTGAAGGTGTCGTGGACCGGGACGGGCTCGAATGTGCAGGTGATGCTGGAGCAAAAAGGTAAGGCGCCAGTCACCGTGACTGCAAAGATGGTTGACACGAAGAACGGACATGTCGGGCTGGTAACCGACTCAGTGAACGGCGTAGACGTCTTGCAGAGCATCCAATTGAACAGCTTCACTCTGGTTCTGACCGGCAGTTCAAGCCAGGGCGAGTAGCCGGTCTTTACGGTCGGTCGAAAGTTTTTGAGACTTTGCGGAGCTGAAGCAGGTTGCTCCGAACGAAACCGGGATCTGACAAGTCCCGTGTGTGCAAGCCTTCCTTTTCAACCCCATCCCTCACTGGGATGGGGTTTATTTTTCGAATAAACTGCTTTGCGACGCGGCGCAGGGTGGTTGTTCTGATCAGTGGAGAGGCGTGGCGTTGCGGAGATCGAGAGTGATTGAGTTTTGGCCCGCGTGCAGTTGTACGGCCTGCCCCCAAACATAAGGCTGATTCTTGTCGACTGCCGAGATCATGAGATAGTAAGTGCCCGGAGGCAGGCCCGGTAATGAGGCATTGCCACTGCCATCCGCGCGGGCGGCAGATGCGGCGCTTAAGTGAATCGCCAGCGATATTTTTTGACAGTCGGGTGAGTGCGCGGCGCACGCGGCGCCGGCATATTTGAAAGGCGAGGTGCCTGCGGGAACCGCGACCCCACCTTGCGCCAGCGAGTCGGCATAACTGGATCGCAGCAGAATGTAAGGTCTGCCGGCGAGAGGATTCGCGATGCCGGGCTGCGCTGGAAAGCCAGACGCAATGGTCAGCACGGCATTGCCGAGCGGCGCTTGAGGCGTGGAAAGCGTGCCGCCGGAAGCGGATCCGGCGGTGCTGCTGGCAGAACCCGCAGCAGCAGAGGTTGCGCCGGATGCAGGGATTGTCTTGCTTGGCGCGAGGACCGCGAGGTTGCAGCTCGCCTCAAGTGGAGCAAACGTGAAGTCGTCATTGTCGTCCTGGCCTGTGACCATCCGGCCGTGGACCTGGTAGGAACCGTTGTTACCCGGATCGAGGGAACCGTCGGGGCGAACGGAAAAGTTGAGGGGATGGTCGGGTGCATCGATCTTGATGACCGCACCGGCGCCGCCGGCAACCACAGTGTAAGGGTAAGCGCGTGCCGAGTCTGGACCGCAGCCCAGGATAACCGACTCAGGAAAAAACTGGAGACTGAAGCCGGTAGAAGCAGCAAAGATCCCGTGCATCCGGATGCCCGGCGGAGTTGGTGCGCCCTTGTCTCCGCCAAACATGGTTTTGAGTAGATCCGTCTGCATGGTTTGGATGCCTGTCCCAGCCCCCTTCGACGTGAGATTGAGCGCGGGGCATGTTACGCGTCGCGGGGCAAAGTTGGTGTGGCCATTGTTGACGTTGCCCTGCACCCGGTTGCCACCGGCGTCGTAGAGATTGCCATATTGATCTTGTTGCGTTGCGCCGGTTCCTGCAGCACCGCTAACGTAGCCTGCTGCGAAGACTCCATCAATAGTGACCGGGCCGGGGCCGGTGATAGAGCCATCAGGATGAAAGGTAAGGACGAGCGGCCTCGGCTTAATGTCGATGACAAGTGAAGTGCGATTGGGCTCAAATTTGAGGGAATAGCTTTCCTGATTTGGCGAAAGCGTGGAGCAGTTGACAAGCACGCCACCATCGATGAAATCGAGACGCCAATTGTCTGCGCCTTGGAAAACACCTGCCATATTGGGCCCGGCTTCCGCCTGGGTTTGCTTGTCGAGTCCTGGAGCTACGGAACCCAACGCCTGACTAAACCATCCCAGCAGCGAATTTCCGGTGCAGCTTGCGGGAAGGCGGCCGGAGCTCACGCAGCGTCGTATTTGATGTTCTTCCGCATTTTTCGGTGGCTGAATCTGGCTGGTATTGAGGCTTTGCGCTCGCGTCGCATCGGCCTGCGCATTTGCTCGCAGATTCTGATCGAGCTGGTCGCTGGCCTTTTGCGCGTTGGCGTTATACGTATCCTGCTGTTTTTTCTGGAAGGCATTGGCAGCGCCGAGTTGTTTTGCAGAGGGCTGCTGGCATGTGGGCAGAAGTTTCTTGAGAGCCCCGCGCGTGGCGTAGGTGTAGGTGTTCATGCCGGACGGCGTGAGGTGATCTGGATGGGCAACCATGCAGGTGGAGGTATCGGAGGTATCGCGGATGTTGCAATTCTCGATGTAGATGTGTTCGCCGCTGCAGACATAGGTGGCGCCGATGGGAATGTCCTGGGCAACAACGCGAACTGAACCGAAGAGTGCAACGGCAAGAAACACGCGGAATGCAGAGTTCGAGATGCGAATGCGGCTCATCCGTGACTCCCAGTGACAGACAGGGTGGATACCTGCGAAGGCCCTTTGACTTGCTTGTCCAAGCCCGGAGGGGGAAATCGGGCCGTGTGGCGGGAAAGAGTTTCGATGGTAGAACGCGCTGCCGTGGACGGGCAAGTAAAGATTGTGAGGCGTGCAAGATGAGGTGAGAACGGAGCCAGAATCAGGCGGCGGACTGCTTGGCCCTTGCTCCACGCCAATAGAGCAGCAGCCCGATGAGGACTGAGCCCAACGTGCCACCGATCACGTCGACTTCAAAGACTGTCTTATTGGAGCCGCCAGGGGGTACGAAGGACAGTGCGATTCCGACAAGCACAACGGCAAAACCGAGTACCCCGCAAATCCAGACGCCAGTTTTTCCGCCAGGGACCAGTACCGCGTGCGGGTTGCTTTCGCGATCAGGACGACTGGAAAGCTTGATGACGGCGGCAAACATGTAGAGGAACGGTATGAAGTAGAGAATGATGGCCGCACACACAACCACCTGGTAGGCAGCGACCACAGTCTGGCTCTTGATCTGGCTGAGGAAGAGAATCGCTCCGGAGAGCGCCGCCTGAACCAAGATGGAAATATAGGGTGTCTTCCATTTTGGATGAATGCGTCCGAAGGCGGCCGGCAGATAGCGATCGATGCCAACGACAAATGGAACCCGGGCGATGCCCGCGACTGTGGAGCCGACCCCGCCCGCGTTGCCGACGGTGACGAGGGCTGCGGCGAGAATGCCAAGTGCGCCGATGCGCAAGGCCATGGAGCCGACGGTAATGGCGTTGAAGACGCCGCTTTGAGGGTCAATGCTGTCTGCCGGAACGAGCGCAAGGATGGCAAACGTGCCGGCGATGTACATGAGAGCAATGAGCGCGCCTGCTCCGAAGACGGCACGAGGAAGAGTTCGGCGCGGGTCGCGAACTTCTTCGCTCATAGCTGAGACGAGTTCGAGGCCTGTAAACGCGAAGGCGATGGAAGACCAGAAGTTGATCGTGTCCCAGTTCCAGACTGGCATCATATTGCGCAGTGTGAAGTGCGTGGCGGAACCGTGAAGAACTGTGATGACGCCGGCGACGATGACCAGGATGATGAGAGGAAGATACGTGCCGACTCCGCCAGCGTTCTGGAGCCATTTTCCAATATTGAGACCGATGATATTGAGGAACACCGCGATGAAAAGAAGAGCAAGAGATACTACGAGAAGGAAGGTACGATTTTCAGCGATGAGTACACCGCGACCGCCAAGGATGTAGGCGCTCATGGAAGCACTGGCGAGCAAGAGCCCTGGAAAGTAAAAGACGGTGTAAATCCAATAGGTCCAGCCGGCAACGAACCCGTGAAACGGACCGAAGGCTTCGCGGGACCAGGCGTAAAGGCCTCCCTCTTCAGGAAAGCGCGAAGAGAGCTCGTTGATGACGAGAGCGCCGGGGACGAAGAAGAAGACGGACGCAAGAATCCAGAGGCTGATGGACGAGGTTCCGTTGTGCCCTGCGGCGGCGATCCAGCGCGGACCAAGGACAGTGGCAATGTTGAAAAGGAGGACATCCCAGAAGCCCATGGTCTTGCGCAGTTGCGCTTTTGTGTCGGAAGGAGGCGGCGCGAAGATCGTCATGGCGGCGAGAAACTCCAGCCAATCTCTGGAGAGTGTGGAAAGTTACAGCAAGCATATAGGACGGGATGGGCCGTGGTCATGCCAAGAGCGCAAAAGGCGAGAGGGCGAACCGAAGTTCGCCCTCTTTGCCATGCAACACGAAGGAGAATCAGGCGCGAGGTGATGCAATGGGCTGAAGCGCGTCTTCAGGAAAGTACGCGCGGATGGCCCGAACCAGTGAAGGACGGTCGATATAGGGATCCTTGTTATCGTAGCGAGCGGCCCAAATGACCTGTTCGACGATATCCCGCGGGTAGCAGGAGCGCAGTTCCTGGCGCAGACCGCCCTGGATGAAGTTGATCAGGTCCTGAGGAATGTTTGCGTCGAAGGGAACGTTGTTCTGTTTGGCCGCGCGATGGAAGATCTCGGTAAATTGCGTTTCAGTGACGGCACCGATGCGAATCTTGGTCTTGATGCGGCGGATGAAGGCGGGGTCGACGAGTTCCGCAGGATTGAGGTTCGAGGCAAAGACCACCAGCATTTCGAAGGGGACCTCGATTTTCTTACCACCCTCCATGGTCATGAAATCAATGCGACGATCGAGCGGCACAATCCAGCGATTGAGGAGCTCTTCCGGGCGCAGACGCTGGCGGCCGAAGTCATCGATGATGAGGACGCCATTGTTGGCCTTCATCTGCACGGGGCCGACGTAAAACTTGGAGACTGCGTTGAACTGGAGGTCGAGCATTTCGGCGGTGAGTTCGCCGCCCACAAGGACGGACGGTCGCTCACAGAGTTCCCAGCGGGGGTCGTGGTTGTCGGCTACATCGAGCGGGAGGGATTTGTGGATCGACGGATCATACACAGTAATGATCTGACCGTCGATTTCGACCGCGTGGGGAATCCAGACTGCATCTTCCGCAAGCACGCGCGAGAGAACTTCGGCATAAGTTGTTTTGCCCGTTCCTGCGGGGCCGTAAAGAAAGAGGGAGCTGCCGGAGTTCAAGGCAGTACCCAGTTGACGCAATGTTTCCTGATCGACAACAAGGTGCTGAAAGGCACGAGCAATGTCTTCGGCGTGAAAATTAACTTTCTTCACGCTCTGATGGCGAACCTGCTTAACGTAACTCTCGAAGGATACGGGAGCGGCACCGACGTAGCGGTTCTGCGAAAGCAGATCGGCAGCGCGGGTGCGGCCGGCTGAAGTAATCGCAATCTGGGGGATATTGTTGGTCATGCCGGTAACCTGGCAGCATAGGTCGGCACGGAGGCGGGCGAACAAGTCGCCGGTAGTGGTATAGCTGAGACGAATTTTGTTGGCCAGGTCGAGTACGGATAAGGAGCCGCAAACGTAGAGAGTCTTTAGCGCGATGTCTTCAAGAACGCTGGAGCTCACGTCGAGATCGTTCAGGGACTGAGGCCGGCTCGAAGGCTCTGCAGCAGGGTCTTTTTTGATGAAGTCGAGGTCGGCTTCATTCATTGTAAGTAAGGTTGCCATAATCTAATCCGGCCCAACCTTTCGTATTGCTGAGAACAAGACTTTGTCAGCCAAAGATCAACTGCAGCGGACCTGAAGGCGAGTCGTCGATGAGCGGGAACATGAGAAGTCGACGGCTTGCCGCAGGGCGAAATGCCCAAAGACTATGCCAGGGCTGCCAAGCCAAGCGCGTGGTTGATTTGATCTTCCAAAGATGAACCGACAGGAGCAGGGTGCGGATCGCGCCGGTAAGTGGGCACAACTGGTTCGGAGGCTATGGGGTGACTCTTGCTGCTGATCTCAAAAACCGAAGCTTGCACGGCAGGAATGGGGGCCTGTTGCGTCGCAGGCACCTGGCTGATTGAGTCAAACATCGGACGCAGCGCGTCGATTGCGGTCTCCAAGACCTGTTTGTTTGCTCTCAGCTCGGTGAGCCGCTGGGAAATCTGATCCAATTCAGCAAACGCGGAATCAAGGGCGGCGCGATAGGCGGGTTCATGGAAATTGTCGCTCATGGTTACCTCCACGCATGCAGAGTAGCGAACAGTAACCAACTTGGACATGCCCCAAATGGGGTAAGAGGCGGGACTTTGGGGGCATTACCCATGATGTCAATAAGATAAAGAGACATTACCTCGCGAAGCTGGAGAGGCGCGGCTGAGCCGGAAACTTGAGAACGGCCCTTGGCTTGGCCCAGATGCCGATACCTTGTATACTGGAGATTCGGCAAGCCGAAGGGGCAGTGTGTCTTAGCGTGCCTTGCGGGCCGTCCCGCTCCGTTGTGAAATATGGGGCCGCGCCCAAGGGGTGCAGGGGAACGGCATCGGCAGCGCGAACACCTTTGAATTCTGGAGTTAAGACATGGCACAAGTTTGTGATATTTGCGGCAAGGGGCCGCAGTTTGGCAACAATATTTCGCATGCACACAACATCACGAAGCGGCGTTGGAATGTGAATCTTCAGGCCGTGAAGGCACTGGTCAACGGCGCTCCGAAGCGCATTCGGGTGTGCACCAGCTGTATCAAGAGCGGAAAGATCGCCAAGGCCTAAAGTTCGGTCATGGCTCTCGAGTTTTGAGTAGGGTTTTGGTGGACTAACGGACCCCGCCTCACTTTGGCGGGGTTTTGTTGTGCCCGAAAAGGCCTTGAAGGAGCGACTCGAAGTGAGTCAGCGCTTGTCTGCCGGCGGCTGGGCCAGCGGATTGTCCCAGTAAAGAGCATCCGCATCCAGACCTGATGGGCTCCAGGCGTGAATGACCGCCTCTGCCAGCTTGCCGAGGGTTTGCGCGCCTTCATTGTCCCCGTTCCAGCGTTGATCGGCGTTGTCGAAGGTGAATCCGGCCATCACGACGGTTCCGCTCCTGGTGGCAACGACAGCGACATCATTGCGCACTTCATCGAGCGCGCCGGTCTTGTTGCCGATGGCTGAACCGTGTTCGCTGGTATCGAGGTTTTCGATGTAGCGCGGCAGGCCATCACGATCCTGCTGATGGCGCAGCATGTTAAGGATGGCACCGCAGAGAGGACCATCGCCAGGCATGGCCGGCTTCTCGTCAAGGGAAAGCCGGCACTCAGCAAAACGCTCCATAATGGATGCCATCTCACGCGGCGTGGTTTTGCCCAGGCCAAACTTGGGCTGATCCGGAGGCATGGGGCCTGTTGCCGGAACATAGACCTTCTTATAGAGCCAGGTGTCTTTGAGGCCAGCAGCACGGAGCGTCGCATTGATGTGATCGAGCCCGAGGCGGTCAATCGCCAGGTTGGTCGCGGTGTTATCGCTGAGGACGACCATGAGAGTAAGGACATCGCCAAAGGTGAGGGCAAGGGGCGGGGTGAGTTCCCCAAGCACTCCGGAACCCTGAACCTGATTAGGTTTGGTGAGAACGAGGCGTTCCGCGAGGGTGGCTTTGCCCGCACGAATTTGCTCGGCGGCATCGAGGAGAATGCCCATCTTGATCGTCGAAGCGGTCTTGACCGGCAAATCTTGAGAGAGCGAAGCGGTCTTCCCGTTCTTGAGGTTGTGAGCGTAGAAAGCTACGTGCCCATGGTGCGCGGTGGCAATAGCCTGAAGCTGCAGGTCGAGCGCGGAATCTTCCTGAAGCTGAGCGTGCGCCTCCATTGAAGCTAAAGCGCAAGCAAAGCAGCCCAGTAACAACAGCGTCCTTATCTCAAGGGCACAAATCATGAGGAAAGAGTACCGCGTCGCGGCCAGCGGATGCACAGCAGAGCTCCCCTACTCAGCTTTGGTGAAGGTGAGCGAAGCGGAATTGATGCAGTAGCGGAGGCCAGTAGGACGCGGTCCGTCGGGAAAGACGTGCCCGAGATGGCCGCCGCAGCGCGCACAGGTGACTTCAATACGGCGCATGCCGAAGGCGTTGTCCTCGTGTTCGGCGACAGACGTGGAATCGGCGGGAATCATGAATGCCGGCCAGCCGCAGCCGGAGTCGAACTTGGCGCCGGAGTTGAAGAGCAGTGCACCGCAGCCGGCGCAATGATAATTGCCCGTTTCAAAGTTGAAATCGAGCGCGCCTGTGAAGGGTCGCTCGGTTCCCTTCTCGCGAAGCACGTGATACTGCTCGGGAGTGAGCTGTTTGCGCCATTCGGCGTCGGAGCGGACGACTTTTTCGGATGAATCGGTCATGGGTGTCTGCGGTTCGGAGTTGCTCACAGCAATTAGATGCCTGAGGCGCAGCGAGGATACAGGCCGTCAGAGTTCGACAATAAGCTCAATCTCGACGAGGGCATCCTTGGGCAGGCGGGCGGCTTCAATCGTGGTGCGGGCAGGTGGTGTCACGCCTTCCGGTGCAAGATACGCGGCATAGATGGCGTTCATTGCGGTGAAATCTGCCATGTTCTTCAAATAAACGGTGGCTTTCACGGTTTTGGCCAGCGTGGAGCCGGCAGCCTCGACGACGGCTTTCAGGTTCTCGAGGGTACGGGTAGTCTGTTCGGAGATGCCACCGGAAACAAGTTGACCGGTGGCGGGGTCGAGCGCGGCTTGGCCGGCGGTAAAGAGCAGATTGCCGCAGCGGATGCACTGCGAATAGGGGCCGATGGCTGCGGGCGCGGAAGTGGTGGAAACAGCGGATTTGCTCATGAGGAAATTGTAGAGGCTGAACCCACAGTCACCGCCAAACTGCGAGCAGTCCGCCTACGGCGAGAAGCCCGATGAGCCAGTAGCCATTGTTGATGAAGAAGTAGGTGATCGGGCGGCCCTCGTAAATACTTTGAGGATAGTTGGGTGCGACGAAGAAGCCGAGCCACGCGATCAAGCCCACGACGGCTCCCCAGCCGAAAGTCGAGGCCCCCGACCAGATGACGAAGTGATTGAGCGCGAAGGCGAGGAGAATGTCGCCGATGAAGGAACCAACCATTCCCTTCACGACACCCTTCGGCTTTTCACCTTCCTTGCGGCCGACGATGGCGATCCAAGGCTTGGCGAAGAGCACCGGGGAATACCACAGGGCGCCGAGAAACCACAAAAAGAGTGCTGAGACAAGGATGGCCCAGTGGTTGAGGGCGTGGTGAATGTGCTGCACGGGAGTGCCTCCACGAGGAATGAATTTTGCTGCGTCGAAAGAGCGGAGGAGGTGCGACCTTGACTCTCGCGCGAGACGTGCCTGAGTGTCAAGGATGTTTTCGAGAGCGGTTAACCAGGCGTCTCGATTTTGTTGTGGAGCATCGCGACTGCCTTGGAGGAGCGCGCGATGCGCTCGACACTCGCCAAAGACTCTTCTTCTCAATCTCAGGAAAAGCAGAAGGGCCGGCACGCATCGCGTACCGGCCCTTGCAGAATATCTGCCGGAGATGACCTAGACGAGTTTCGCGTCGAGGGTGATTTCGGTGTTGTTGGCGAAGAGCTTGGAGATGGGGCAGCCGGCCTTGGCATTCGCAGCAGCTGTGTCGAAGGCTTCCTTACTCGCGCCTGGAACCTTTGCCGTGGTGGTAAGCGCGATCTTGGTGATGGAGAAGCCATCGCCGACCTTTGCCAGGGTGACGGCTGCCTGGGTTTCAATCGACTCCGGGGTCAGGCCCGCACCGCCAAGCTGCGCGCCGAGCGCCATCGAAAAGCAGCTTGCATGGGCTGCGGCGATGAGCTCTTCAGGAGTGGTGCCGGAGTCGGCGCCTTCAAAACGCGTGGCGAACGAGTAGTTGGCATTCTTCAGGACGCCCGTCGCCGTGGAGATGGTGCCTTTGCCTTCCTTGAGTGAACCTGTCCAAACCGCACTTGCCTTGCTTGCCATAGACCCTCCTTGGGGGTACTGGAATCCGGTGGTATTTAAGGTGATTTTTTGCGTTGCCCAAGGGGATGCGCGGGCGACGCTGCAGAGTTGATGCTTCGGGCACCTGCCGGGTTCTCAAGGGCAGGCGCCCCACTCCTTCATGTTAATCTCTCGGGCATGCTTCCCCATAGGCCAACAGCATTTGATGGCGGGATTGTGTCTGATTTTTCACATAGCGGTGCGGCTTGTCCCGCTGAGGCCCCCGTGGAACACCATTGCCAGATCTGCCCCACTTGCAGCCATCGGCTGACGGGGCACCACTGCAAGCTAGTCTGCACGCAGTGCGGCTACTACCTGAGCTGCGCGGACTACTACTAGGTCCTGTAAATCGTTATCAGCGCTTGCAGACTCTCCCGGCAATATTGATTTCTTGCCCCTCGAGGTATGAACGCACAGCTGGGTCATTGTCGAGAATGAAATCGCTGACCGCAAAGAAGTCGTCTCTTTTCGAACTATTTCGGGCTTCTTCCGGTTCCAGTTTGCGACCAAGAAACGCGCTCTTGGCATGACGGGAGGATTCGGGGTCTTCGATTCTCATTTCGTAGCCGGAATCGTCTTCCGAGGGCCAGACGTCGAGATAGACCCATTCGCGCTGCAGAATAGACTCATTGGAGTCGTCCCACCATTTTCCTATGCTGATTGTCAGCCCCATGGAAGTCTTGTCGTGCCCTGTTTGCAATGTTGCGAAGTAAATCGAGTATGCCCAACCGTCTTTCTGGATGAAGCCGCAAACGCTCTTAAAAGGCGTCCCGCAGCAATTGCATATCAAGTTTGCAACTTCTTCGCCCAGTTCAATAGAGAACATTCGCTCTTCTCCTCCGAGGACCTATTTCGTCATCGTCCTTGAGGTGCATACCTTTTTGCCATTGCTATTTGGAGGGAGCGGCTTCGCTGGCTTTGCGGGCGGCTTCGAATTCGTCGCCGGGGAGCCACTCGACGGGTTTGGCTTTTTCAGAGGCGAGCCAGCCGAGAACAAAGCCGAAGCGCGCGAGCTTCGCGTTGCCGCGAAAATCCCAGTCGGCATGGTACTCATCCGAAGGCTGGTGATAATGATGGGCCACGTAGTCGTCGCTTTGCGCTTTGCCCCAGGCGAGTTCGTGTCCTTCGAAAAGATCACCCTGGTCGACTGAAAAGGCGGGAATTCCGGCGCGGGCGAGGGAGAAATGGTCGCTGCGATAGTAGTGGCCGGCCATGGGCTCAGGATCGGGAAGCAATTGAAGGTCGAAGGCCTTTGCAACGGTCTGCTCCGTGGGCCAGAAGTCAATGCGCTCGGCGCCTGTGATGTTGACCGAACGCGGGATGCCAATGGGCAGAAGCATGTCGTAGTTGAGGTCGAGCGCGATGTGTCCGGCTGGAATGGGCGGATGCATGCCGAGGTACTGCGAGCCGAGCAGGCCCTGTTCTTCCGCGGTGACGGCAGCGAAATAGACGTCGTGCGGCGGCGCCTGGCTGGATTGCGCGAAAGCGCGCGCCATTTCAAGCAGGATGCCGCAGCCTGTGCCATTGTCGGCGGCGCCGTTGTAGATGTTGTCGCCCTTGGCGTTGGGATCGATGCCGAGGTGGTCGTAATGCGCCGTATAGAGAATTGCGTTTTGGACTGCCGAATCGGCGCCGGGCACGCGAGCAACGACGTTCGCGCTTTCGTAGCGACGGACCCGGCTCTCGACATGGCCCCGCAACTGGATGGTCAGTTCCTGAGCATGGAAACCATGTTTGCCGGCGCGGCCGATGGCCTGATCAAGGTCTCCTAAGCCAGCAAGCGAGAAGAGGTGCTGTGCGACGTCGTGCTGAATCCACGATGCAGCGCGGAGGGTTGCGTTGGGATCGCCTGCCAAGTAGCTTTTCTCAACTGCTTGTGAGTTGCGAACCACCTCCCAGCCATAACTGGCGAGATCGCGGCGGTGAATGATCAGCACGCCAACGGCGCCACGTCGCGACGCTTCTTCATATTTGTAGGTCCAGCGACCGTAGTAGGTGAGTGCCTTGCCCTTGAAGAATTTCTCGTCTTCGCTGGGCGGCTCGTTCACGATGACCAGCGCGACCTTGCCTTTGAGATCGACGCCGGCATAGTCGTCCCAGTTGTACTCGGGCGCATGAATGCCATAGCCAACGAACACAATCGGGGCGTCGACGTCGGCGGAAGACTGGCCGGTTTCATCTTTTGTAACGATTTCAGTGCCGTAGGCGAGATCGACGGGAGCGCCGCTCGCGGGTACGAAGGCGAAGCGTGTTTTGTCCTCCTCGGTGTGAACGGCATAGAGGGGGACGGGTTGGAAGTAGCTGCCGTTGGCGCCGGCGGGCTTGAGACCGGCAAGCGCGAACTGCGTGGCAATGTATTCAGACGCGAGTTCGGCGCCCCGCGTACCGGGACCTCGGCCTTCCAGCAAATCAAGCGAAAGATAGCGGACATGGGCACGGATTTTTTCAGGATCGACGGAAGCAGCGGCCGCTCGCGCGGCATTTGGCAGTCCGGGAACTTCGGGAACTGTGCCCTGTTGGGCGTGAGCGAGACAGGTAATCAGGATGGGCGTTGCTGCCAGTGCGAACGCTTTGGATCTGTGCATGAATTCTCCGTGGAGACGTAAAAGTGCGGGATGATCTGCAAGCAGTTTTTCGCCGAAGGATCAGGGTACGTCTCCGGCCGTTTGTGGCGCAATCGCGGCGATGGGCAAGGTTGGCAGCAAATGCGCACGACTGAGGATCTTGCGGGTAAGACCGGTGAGCGCCATGCCTCCGGCTTCGAGCAGCGGAACCCACATGCGCCGGCCATCGAGCGAAGTGAGCACGTCGACTTCGTTCTCGGTCAAATTGCGGACGCGGACGTAGTAATTGACCTGCATAATGGCGTGGCGCACGGTCATTCGTAGATGTTTGTCAGGAACAACAGGATCGTGCAGAACGGGCAGTTGCCAGAGACCCGGCATTACCGTGTTTGCATCCGGTCGCTGCTCGAGAAGGACTTCGCAATTCACCATCTGGTCACTTTTGCCCCGCAACACGAGGGCGCAACCGATTTCTTTGCTGAGCATGCGCGGACGGGAGCGCGTTTTGTGTTCTCCTCGTGTGGCGCAATCGGGTGAGAGCGGGCAGACAAGACACCGTGGATTGCGGGGCGCGCAAACGGTGGCGCCCAGTTCCATCAGGGCCTGATTGAAGTCGCCCGGGCGCGCGGGATCGAGCAGGGATTGGGCGACGCCATCGATTTTGCGACGCAGCGTGGCGGCTCCTGCACGACCTACAGCCTCCCAGCCCTGAAGGCGGCAAAGCACGCGTTCCACATTGCCGTCGACAACCGGGACATGCTCGTCATGGGCAATGCTGGCAATGGCGGCGGCAGTGTAACTGCCGATGCCAGGAAGCATGCGAAGTTCGGGCGCGGTCAGGGGAAGGGTTCCGTCGTGATGTTCGGCGACGAATTGCGCGGCTTTGTGGAGCATGCGCGCGCGGCGGTAGTAGCCGAGGCCGCTCCAGAGAGCGAGCACTTCCTGTTCTGGGGCAAGGGCCAACGAGATGAGCGAAGGAAACCGAGTGAGGAATGCCTGGAAGCGCTCGATAACGACAGCTACGCGGGTCTGCTGCAGCATGACTTCCGAGACCCAGATGGCATACGGATCGCGGCTTCGGCGCCAGGGCAGATCGCGTCGGTTCCGGTCGTACCAGTCGAGGAGCTGGCGACGCATGCGTGCGATGGATTCGGGATCGCGCTCGCGGAAGCCCATAGGGACAGATTAGGGCATGAAGCGGCAAATTGTTGATTCCGGAATGTCATGGGACGAAAGTGCCTTCGGACCCGAATTGGGACTTTCTCCCGCTTTAGTAATCTCCCAAAAACAATCAATAGTAATTCCGCAGCAATCATTATGGTAACTTCGTCTCACAACTTCGGTCATGCGTTGTCCAGGTTTTGGGCTCAGGGCTCATGGAAGCGGTGATAGCGGCAGAGAATTCCAGCAAGAAGGGACCGGGTTGAAAACTTCCATTCGTGGCCGGGAGGCTTCTATGCTCAAGAAAAAGCTCGCCCTATCTATTCTTTTCCTCGCAACTTCAACGACAACCTTCGCCCAGTCCACTTCAAACTCGTCAAAACTAGCGAACGACAGCGACGCGGTCGGAGGCGGTTATCGTCCGGCACCGTCTGTTCAAGGCGGGGATTACAGCGGTGGCGCATTTTCGCGGATGGCGATCGGTGTGGGTGTTTCGCCACTGGGCGCCGGCTTACAGATTACGACCAATATCACCAGTCACCTGAATATACGGGCGATTGGAAACGGGATGGCCTACTCAACCAATTTCTCGACGAGCGGCTTTGATGCAAATGCCAAGCTGAACCTGGTTTCAGCGGGCGCATCGGTTGATATCTATCCCTTCCATAAAGGGTTTCGGATCAGCCCGGGCGTTCTGGTTCTGAACAACAACCGGTTGACTGCGACATCGGTGGTTGCGGGCGGAACAAGTTTCCAGCTAGACGGGGATACCTATTACTCAGCCAATGCAAACCCAGTGACGGGTGCAACGCCTCTGAACGCGAGCGCGGAGCTGGGATTGAAGACCAACAAGCCAGCATTCACGATTACGACGGGCTGGGGAAACACGATTCCCCGCGACGGTCGACACTGGTCGTTCCCGTTTGAGGTAGGAGCTGCATTCATCGGCCAGCCGTCGCTGAATGCGACTCTGAACGGCTGGGCTTGCTATGACCAAGCTCAAGCGCAGTGCACCGACGTGGCCAGCACAACCAATCCGATCGCGCTGCAGATTCAGAACGATCTGACGGCACAGGTTGCGAAGTGGAAGAACGATCTGGAACCCCTGAAGACCTATCCGATTGTTTCGTTTGGTGTGGCCTACAGCTTTGGCCTCCGCGGCGGAGTGCGGTAGAAAAATAGACGAACTCATACCTAGACAAAGGCAAAGGGTCGCGGGCAAAACCTGCGACCCTTTGTTTTGGCGTGAAGAAGCGGCGGAACGGTTTGTCGCGAGATTGACTCGGCGGCGCACTCAGGCGAGAAGCGAAGCGACAATTTCCGGTACGGATTTGAGGGCTGCGTCGATCTGGGTTTGGTCTTTGCCGCCGGCCTCGGCAATTTCAGGCTTGCCGCCGCCCGAACCGCCAACAAGTTTGGCGACGGCTCCCACGAGCTTGCCTGCCTGGATCCGCTTAGTAAGGGCAGGCGTAACCCCGGCGATGATGGCAACTTTACTTTCGGGCTGAGCCGCAGCAAGCACGACTACGCTTTCGCCGGCTTTCTGTTTGAGGTTGTCGACGAGGGTGCGAAGCTGCCCGCGATCGAGGTTGTCGGCGCGGTGCGTCAGGACTTTGACTCCGTGAACGTCAACTGCTTTGCCGAGAACATCTTCGAGAGCACCGGCAGCGGATTTCATGCGGGATTCGTCGAGTTCGCGGCGCAAGCGCTTGAGTTCTTCTTCATGAGCAGCGAGGCGGGCGCGGAGACCTTCAGAGAGATTGCCGTCGGGGGATCCTGCAACTTGGGCTGCGATCTGGGCAACGGCGAAATCGCGGCGGAAGGTGTCGAGCGAACCCATGCCGCTGATGGCCTCGATGCGGCGCACACCGGAGGACACCGATGTTTCGGTGGTGAGCTTGAGCAAGCCGATCTCGCCGGTGGCGGAAGTGTGCGTGCCGCCGCAAAGCTCGGTGGAGAAGCCGTCCGAGAGTTTCACGACGCGAACCTTGTCGCCGTACTTCTCACCGAAGAGCGCCATGGCATGGTACTCGTTGACGGCGACATCGATTGGCACATCAACCAGCGTTTCGACGCGGGCGTTCGAGAGAACTTCGCGATTGACGATGTCTTCGATCTCCTGCAGTTCTTCGTCGGCGACCTGGGCGAAGTGGGAGAAATCGAAACGCAGGCGGGTGGAATCGACTGACGAGCCGGCCTGCTTGACGTGGGTACCCAAAACCTGCCGCAGGGCTGCGTGGAGCAGATGCGTGCCAGTGTGGTTGCGCCGGATGGCGTCGCGGCGGAGGCCATCGACGACGGTGTTGACGTGGTCGCCCACAGCGATCGGCTGCTTCAACAGAGCCTTGTGGGCGCGGACACCCTGCACAGGAGCTACGCAGCCGATGATTTCCGCAACGATCGAGTTCCCATCCGATGCGAGGAAAACGCCAGTGTCGCCGACCTGGCCGCCGGAGTCGGCGTAGAAGCTGGTGTGGTCGAGAACGATCTCGACGGAGTCGCCCGCAGCGGCAGCGGGCGCGCCAACGCCATCTTTCACGATGGCGAGAACTTCGCAATTGGTGGACGTGAGCTGGGTGTAGCCCTCGAACTGGGTTTTGGGCAGATCGCGGAAAGCAGGGCTGGCGGTTTTCTGGCTGCCGCCTTTCCAGCTAGCGCGGGCGCGCGCCTGCTCTTCGGCACGGGCGGTTTCGAAGCCGGCTTCGTCGAAAACTACACCTGCGTCACGGGCGGCATCGACCATGAAGTCGAGCGGCAGGCCGAAGGTTTCGTAGAGATGGAAGGCATTGGCGCCGTCGAAGTCGCCTTGCAATTCTTCGTTGAGGCGCGTGAGACCGATTTTGAGCACGCGATCGAACTGCTTCTCTTCGGCTTCGACGACCTTGGACACGCGGTCGGAGGAATCATTGAGCTCGGGATAGGCGCCCTGCATCAGGTCGCGGACGGCATAGACCATCTGATACATAAAGGGCTTTTCCTGCCCAAGCAGACGGCCATGACGGATGCCGCGTCGGAGGATCTTGCGCAGCACGTAGCCGCGGCCTTCATTTGACGGCACAACGCCATCGTTAATGAGGAAGGTGGCGGCGCGGGCGTGATCGGAGATGATGCGCAGGCTGGCAACAGCAACCGCTTCCTTCATTGCGTGCTGTTCAAGCAGCGACTCCGCAGACAATGGGCTTCCGGCACTTGGCTTGCTTACGTAATTGATCCAGCCTGTCAGCTCTGCCGCTCGCATGATCAGCGGCGTAAACAAATCCGTCTCAAAGTTGCTGACCTTGCCCTGCAGCACCGCAGCCACGCGCTCGAGGCCCATCCCCGTATCGATAGAAGGCTTGGGCAGCGGCGTCAGCTTGTAGGTGGTTGTTTTCGTTGAAGGGTCTACGACGGCGGAGCGATCGAACTGCATGAAGACCAGGTTCCAGATTTCGACGTAGCGGGCGTCGTCCTGGCCGAATGGTTTGTCGACGCCGGGTGTCTCGGCGGCTTCGATGCCCATGTCGTAAAAGATCTCCGAGCAGGGGCCGCAGGGGCCGGTTTCACCCATTTGCCAAAAGTTGTCTTTGAGCCCGTATTGGAAAATGCGCTCTTTGGGCACGCCAGTTTCGATCCAGAAATGTTCGGCTTCGTCGTCGCGCGGAACCCCGTCGGCGCCTTCGAAGATGGTGACGTAAAGGCGGTCTTTGGGAATGCCGAACCACTCAGGGCTGGTGACGAGTTCCCATGCAAAAGCGATGGCTTCGCGCTTGAAGTAGTCGCCGAAGCTGAAGTTGCCCAGCATCTCGAAGAACGTGTGATGGCGGCGGGTGAATCCGACATTCTCGAGGTCGTTGTGCTTGCCGCCGGCACGGACGCATTTCTGCGAGGTCGTCGCTCTGCTGTAGGTCCTCTTTTCAAGGCCCAGGAAAGAATCTTTGAACTGATTCATGCCCGCGTTGGTGAAAAGGAGGGTTGGGTCGTTGGCAGGCACCAGCGAAGAGGAGTGCACCCGCCGGTGGCTCTTCGACTCAAAAAAGCGCAGAAACAGCTCGCGAATTTCGTTTCCCGTACGTTGTTGCATGACTTTCTTAGTGTAACGGGCGAAAGGGTGAAGGCGCACCCCGGGCAGGCAATGGCGTGAGGATGAAGGGATGAATCGACGGTGAAGGGTGAGGAGACTGCCAAACCCGGACGGTCGAGTGCGCATCCTACGAATGCGGTTGGAAAACCTGGAGGTGACGGTGGATACGCTCGCATTGCTGGCATTGCTGAAGGCCAAGCCGGGTAAAGAAGCGGAATTGGAGTTGTTTCTGACGTCGGCGTTGCCTCTGGCCCGGGAAGAAGCCGGCACAACGACGTGGTATGCGGTGCGGCTGGGACCGAGGGAGTTCGGCATCTTTGACACCTTCAAGGATCGAGCTGGACGGGATGCGCACCTGAACGGCGAGATTGCAAAGGCGCTGTTTGCGCGGGCCGATGAGTTGCTGGCCGAACCGCCGCGGGTGGAGATGCTGGAGATCTTGGCAGTGAAGGCGCCAACGGATTGAAGTGACCCCAAGGACAATTGTTCCGTCCAACCAAGCATGAATGCACGCCGGTTCGGCTGGTTTTTGCGCCGCGTCTTGCTAGCCGCAAGCGTGGGTGCCGTGTTGTGGTGCGTCGCTAGCGCACAGGACGCGCCGGGAGGCGGACGAGGACGCTGGGATGTGCCGATTGCCTCATCGCAGGACCTGAAGGTTGGCGGCGCGGTGCTGCGGGTGGACATTGCCGCGGGCGCGCTGGACCTGCCCAAAGAGACGCTGGTTGCGCACATCCGGACGGCGGCTGAAGCGGTGACGACGTACTACGGGCATTTCCCTGTGCAGCACGCGCGGGTGCTGGTGATCCCGATCGAGGGTAGAGGCGGCGGCGACGTGGGTGGGACGACATGGGGCGACATGCGAGGGTGGCAGGGACTGACCCGGCTGCGGATCGGTGAACACATGACCGCCGATGCATTGAAAGACGACTGGACGACGACGCATGAGCTGGTACATATGGCGTTTCCCTCGATGCCCGACGATCAGCACTGGATGGAAGAAGGCATTGCAACCTACGTGGAGCCGCTGTCGCGCGTGATGACGGGCGAACTGACGTCGCGCAAAGTGTGGGGCGACATGTTTCGCGACATGCACCAGGGCGAGCCGGCGAGCGGCGATGAAGGCATGGATCGGACGCATACCTGGGGACGAACGTATTGGGGCGGAGCGCTGTTTTGCCTCTCGGCCGATGTGGAAATACGCAAAGAGACGGGCAATCGCAAAGGACTGCGCGATGCGCTGCAGGCGATTGTGGCGGCGGGCGGAACCATCGACCACGACTGGGATTTACCGAAGGCGCTGGCCGTTGGCGATAGCGCAACCGGGACGCATGTATTGACCAACCTGTATGCGGCGTGGAAAGACAAGCCGGTGGAAGTGGATTTGCCGAAGCTGTGGGCAGACCTTGGCGTGCGCGCGGGCGCGGACGGCGTGGAGTTTGACGATTCAGCGCCGCTCGCAAAGATTCGCGAAGGGATTGCAGCGAGGCGCGTGAAACAGGAGCTGCGCGGCGGTATTTAAGCGGACTGCTTCACTCGCTGCGGGTGTCGTCTTCGAGGTTCTCGAGAGCGGCGAGAGATTCGTCGGGGATATCCCACTGGCGAAGGATTTTGTAAATGACGCCGGTGGAGAATCCGGCGGCGACGAGGCGGCGCATCACGCGCGCAGTTTCTTTCTCGTTGGCCGGTTTTTTGATGCGTTTGCGCTCGAGGTGCTGGCGGGCGAGCGTTTCTTCATTGGTGTCGGCGTAGCGGTCGGTGAGAGTTTTTTCGACGAGCGCAGCCGAGAGACCTTTCTGTCGCATGTCGTTGCGGACACGGCGCTGGCCAAATTTCTCATTTTCCTGGCGAAGGCGGGCGTAGGTTTCAGCGTAGGTCTGGTCGTTGAGGTAGTGCTGCTCCTTGAGCCGCGTGAGGACGGCGGCGATGACTGCTTCGCCATGATCGCCGGGCTCGACGCGCTGCAGCAGGAGGCGGCGCAATTCGGCCTGGGTGCGCATGTGGCGGCCAAGTGCCTTGACGGCGTAGTCGTAGAGCGCGGGCTCGTCGAGGAAAGCGCGGGGCTTGGCTGACTTGCGTACGAATGTCATTTCCATTGCACAGCTTCACAACTGGTTGCAAGACGTTTGAGATGGACGAGAGAGTGCGTTTTTCGCCGCAAAGAAAAACAGCGTGCGGAGTCGGCCGATGGGTCTTTCCCATGGCCTAGTTTTATTATCCGCTTTTCAAAGAACTCGACTGCAACTGCGGGCAAAAATTCGCGCGTTTGGAATGAAGGGGGTAGACAGTATTTTGGGGGACACCCTCTTGACAGGTTGCAGCCGGTCAGCACCCGTCCATTGGCGTTGTCATTTAGAGAGCGGAAATTTGTGACGCCGGTGCTGACCGATGATGCGGGGCCAGACCGGCGTCGAGATCGAAATGGAGGCAGGATTGACTGTCCCCGATCCGCGTTGTTCTATTTTGCGGATCCACGAGCAGCGGGACGGAGAGCCGCTTTCTTTTCGTCTTCGCGGCTCTTCTGGGCCGAATATTTTTCTTTTGCTGTTTTTGGCTTCTTCTGCTCTTCCTCAGGTTGGTTCGCGGACTCCTGCAGGATAGGCTTCGCCGCAGCGACGATCTTCTTTGCTGCCTGCATCTCTTCGTTCAGATTCTTGGTAAGCAAGGCCGAAATGTCCTTCAACCCCAGCGTGTCAGCCATTGCGATGGTTGCCGTATAACCAGCGATCTCATAGTGCTCGGTTCGGAGCGCTGCTCCGACGATGCCGGAATCGAACGATGCGCCCTCTTCATCCTTCTCCAGGGCGTCTGCGCCTTCCTCGATCACCCCTTCCATGCCATTGCAGTGCTCGCCGGTGGGTTTCTCTTCGAGAATTTCGAAAACCTGCCGGAGGCGAACAACCTGCTCCTTTGTTTCCTCAAGGTGGGCGGTGAAGAGGGCTTTCAACTCAGCGTTTTTGGTGCCTTTAGCGAGTTTGGGAAGTGCCTTGATAAGTTGGTTTTCCGCGCTATACATATCGCGGAGTTCATCGACTAATACGTTGGCAAGTGCCATGGTGAAACCTATGTATAACCATTCTGTTTGATGTAGACCGCCTGATGAAGCCGAAGGCCGTTGCGCGCATTGCTCCAGGCATACCATTCAGTCCCTCAGACTGAGATGCAGGTTATGGCTCGACCTTCGTCGAGCACGACAAGAAATGGGCTGATGGAAGCGCTGTTGCCATGACGAAGTTGTGTTCGACGCATTTGGTCCTTTCGAAAACTTCGGTGTTGGCATCTAACTTTTGGAGCCGGGTGCAAGACACCGGCTTAAGAAGAGCCAAGAAGAGAGAGACGCGTATGAATCGAAAGTTTCAGATACTCGCCGTACTGTCGTTGATGCTGCTTCCTGCGGCATCGCTGTGGGGCCAGTCGACTGCCGCACGGGCCCACATTCAACGAGAAGTGATGCACGAGTTGCTCATGCTTCCCTACTTCGGAGTCTTTGACGACATCGAATTCCAGGTGAATGGCGACGCAGTGGTTCTGATGGGGTCTGTCACCCGTCCCACCCTGAAATCCGATGCGGAAAACGCGGTGAGGCACATTGAAGGCGTGAGCAGCGTGGACAACAAGATCGACGTGTTGCCGCCCTCCCCCATGGACGACCAGCTGCGCGTGGCGCTATTCCACGCCATCTACGGTTATCCGTCGCTGGAGAAGTATTCGCTGGGCGTACAAAAGCCAATCCGCATTATCGTGAAGAGCGGACACGTGGACCTGGATGGAGTGGTGGATAGCCAGGCGGACAAAGACGCTGCAGGGATTCGCGCGAATTCAGTGTCGGGGATTTTCTCAGTGACGAACAATCTTCGCGTTAATCCGAGCTAAAGGAAACCTCTGGGGGCGCGGCCAGCGAGATTGGTGCGCTCCTTCTCGGTAGTGATGCGGTGCAGAAAGTGAAAGTGACGACGCGCACGGGGCTCTTGGGAAGCAAGGGCCTCGCTCGCACTTTGCCAGCACGAGAACACCTAGTGCGCTCGTCACAGGAAAATTCCCCAAGTCTTTGGAAGAACTTCTCAGAGGTATAGGAGGCCAGGCAATCGCGCTGCGGTTCTGGCCGCATGGGGGATTTGGCTTTCGGGCAGCCGCGCTTCGCGAAAGAGCCCACAGTTTCACAACCTCACAATTTCACAGATTCACAGGTGCTGGCCGGTACTGGCCGCACGGGCGCGAGCGCTTCGCGCCACAGCTGCACAGGTTCACAGTCCGAAAAGCGGAATTAGCGCGGTAAGCGGAGTTTGCGGAGTTAGTGAAATCGCATGCTCGCCGTTGATCCGGTTAAAATTTTTCGGCCATCAATTGCGATTTGGTCAATCCGTATACCCCCGGGGGGTAGGGGGGAGGGGGGGGGTACCACTTTTGGCCCTTATCTCACACATTCCCGGAATGTTAGCGCTGAAAAAGTGCGTTCTATACCGCACTTATATGCATATGCACATTTGCTGCATTGGCTCCAACGCGCATTTGTCGCACGAGGAAACGGCGACCCAGATGGGGGATCGCCGCGTTTCTTTTTCTATGTCTGCTACCAGCCTACGCGCTTGAAGGGTATTGGACTGCAAGGGTGCAGAGTGATTCTCAGCCGTTGGTCACGTGCGCGTTCCGATTTGGGAATGGGCGCGGGTCAGCGGAATGGCGGCAGCTCGAGGCAGGGTGGGTTTGAGGGCGAAGGAGCGCGGGCACCCGTCGTGGAGCGGGGCAGGATCGGACGAGGTTCGACGGGAAAAAACGAGAGTGGGCAGATCCCGGCGCTTCCATCTGGGGAAGTGCGCAGCAGGGGCTGAAGCCCTGGGAAGGTTTGAACGGAAGACGGCACGGCTGAAGCTGTGCCCTGACGCTTCGTGCATTCCTGTTGGAGCTTGCTGCAGGATGCGGGTGCCCCGGTTATGCCCTGACACAAGGCGGGCGCACATCGTTTGGCGGGGACGGGTTCGCTGCTTTCCCACATCTGCAAAACCGGGGGATATGGGCATCCTGGCGTCGCGGGTGGGCCAACATCCTAAGACCCGGGCGAACCGCGCAGCAGCTCCGTGTTCATTGCTTCTTCAACACGGGCAGGGCGCGGCCGGTTCCAAGTCTCACTCGCCGGCAGGAAAGGAATTGCTGGGCGATTTGACCTGCACGCCGATCATGCGCGTGATCACTTTTTCCATGTAGCCGTCTCCATTGAAAGCGTCGCTGGGCAGCACGCCGATAAAGCGGATCACGCCACCGTGATCGACAACAATTCCCAGCGGATAATCGCCGGTACCGAAGCTGTGCGCCGTCTCTGGAGAAACCTCGAGCACATCGGTCCCGATCAGTTCCTTTTGCGCATCGGGAGCGGACTCTTCGCCGGGCTCCTTGAAGAGGAGGCCATACGCGTGAACGAATGTGTCGACATTGGCCACGCCGAACTGCGTGAGGACAGGCATCATCTTGCGGCATTGCACGCACCAGTCGGGAAAGATCACCAGCGCGGTAGCCGCACCAAAGTTCGAATCGATCTGAAGCTTGGCAGTCGCCGATTTGAATGAACGCAGAACCGGAATTCGCGCAAGCGCCGTGCCCAGCAGGTGATATTGCATGTTGGCGCCATCGATCTGCTGCCGGTCTTCGCCCGTGAGTGCCGCGTCTTGAGGCAGTGCCCGCTCGACATCCGCCTCATACGCTGCGGCCTGCGCATCGTCTCCCGCATAGCGCTCAAAGAATGCTGCCTCCATCGCCATCTCGTAGAGCAGGCCGGTGCTTACCACGGCGTCGCCATAGGTGGCCTTGAGCGGCGTGCCTTTGCTGAGCGCTGCGACGATCCTGGCATGTTCCTCCACCGCCAGCGGCAGGGCATCGGGACTGCCCGCGGTTTCGAGATAGTCCTTCATGTAGCGCACGGTGTAGGCCACTTCCGCGTCGTAAGGCTCTTTGCTCATCATTTCGCGGGTCGTCGCAAGTGCCAGATCAACGGCATTGAGGTGCACAAATGCGCCGATACTGATGGCAAATGCCTGGGCACGATGTTCGGGCGCCTTGCTGGTCAGATACTGTTGCGCCGCGGAATTCGCCGGATTCCAGTCCTGTCCGAAGGCGCACAGATGCGCCAGGTCGTAGAGATCGTCCTTCTCATAGTTCTCCGGCTTCATCTTGTCGCAGGCTTCGCGCGCCATGCGCATGCCAATACTCAAAGCAGCCAGTTCTGACGGCGACCAGTTCTCCAGCGATTGGCGCACGATCTCCAACGGGTGCATCGACTGCTTGTAGATGGCGCCGGGCAACTCGGCATCTGTCTTCGCAGCCGACGGCGCGGGCGTTGCGCTCTGCGATTTGCCCGGCAAATCACCGGACACTGCACCTCCGGAAGAAGCATCTGCCGACAGGGCCGCTTGCAGCACCTCACCTGGTTTGCCGGGCCGAGTCTGCGCTTTCAATGGACGCGCCATGCCGTGGAGAGCCAGTGCTGCCGCACTGATGAAAAATGTAATCCGCAGAATCCGAAAACCCATGGGCGCTGTCTCTCCTGAAAGTCTCAAGCCGGGCGGTACGCAACGTACGTGCGCTCTTCTATTGAAACGAAAGCGGAAGGCATCTGCCAACGGGTACGTGGGGGGACGGCCGACGCCTGTGCCATTAGACACCCGGACCATGGGAATTGTTCCTCAACGACAAGGCCAAATTAATCGAGCCGCCCCAACAGACCCCGCAAGCCCGGAGGCTAGAGAGCGGGCAGCGACTGGCTAGTGGCTTGCCTTCGGCCCGATCCACTGGTCGACCCAGGCGTTGACGGTTTTGTACCAGAGCGCGGAGTTCTGCGGCTTGAGGACCCAGTGGCCTTCGTCGGGAAAGTAGAGCATTTTGGAGGGCACGCCGAGGAGTTGCAGAGTGTCGAAGAGCTGGAAGCCTTCGCTCACGTCGAGGCGGTAGTCGAGCTGGCTGTGAATGACGAGGGTGGGCGTCTTGAAGTTTTTGGCGTAGAGCGACGGGGACCAGCGGCGGAAGGGATTTTCGCTGTCGGGTTTGCCGTAATAGTCCCAGGGATGGCCCTTGAACTCCCAGACGTTGAACCAGTCTTCTTCGGTGCTGCCGAAGGCGGACTCGGCGTTGAACATGCCGTCGTGGGAGACGATGCATTTGAAGCGATTGGTGTGACCGAGGATCCAGTTGGCCATGTAGCCGCCGTAGCTGGCGCCGAGGGCGCACTCGCGAGTCTTGTCGATGAAGGGGAACTTGCGTTCGGCAGTGTCCAGGCCTTCCATTAGATCGGTATAGGGCTTGCCGCCCCAGTCGCCGTTGACGCCGTCGACGAAGGCCTGGCTGTAGCCAGTGGAACCGCGCGGATTGATCATGACAACAACGTAGCCGTTGGCGGCGAAGAGTTCGGGGTTCCAGCGATAGGACCACATGTCTCCCCACGCGCCCTGCGGGCCGCCATGGATGAGGAATTTGACGGGGTATTTCTTTGCCGGATCGTAGCCGGGGGGTGGGATGACGAAGCCCTGGACTTTGACGCCATCGGCGGCGGTAAACCAGAAGGACTGCATTTTGGGGAGGTCGAGCTGGGCGAGGAGAGCGTCGTTGAGGTGGGTGATGGGAGAAATGGAAGAATCTTGGTATGCGTGAACACCAACTTGATCCTTCACCTCTTCCAGCGTGTCGCCTAGGTTCACGATGACCACGTCAGAGGGTCGGTCAACCTTCATCTCCGTAGCCACGACGGCCGCGATGCCACCTCTTTCAACCATTCCAGGTCGGTCAGGAATGGCCAGAAGGTGAAGAGCGCTGAATTCGCCACCTTGAGCGATTCGTGTCGCGGCGTCGTTCTGGATCCCAACGATATAGAGATTTTCCTGACCATGGATCCCACTTCCAAAGGCGATCTGCTGCGAGCTTTTCCCCCATGTAAACTCGTCGACCCAGTTGTCGAAATGCGGCAGCAGGTCTTTGGCCTGTTTGGTGGCACGGTCATAGAGGAAGAGGCGGAACTTGTCGGCTTCGTAGCCGGCGCGGGCCTCGGAGCGCCAGGCGAGATACTTTCCGTCGGGCGAATAGGCAGGGTTGAAGTTGCCGCCCGCCGATGTACTGATCTGAACCGGTTTGGCTGCGGGGTTGGTGAGATCGAGGGTGAAGATTTTGGCGCTGACGGAGATGGCGGGGACGGGATCGGTGTTTTCAGTAAAGGCCAGTTCCCTGCCGTCAGGCGCGATGGCGCAGCCGCAGCTCGAATCGGACAACGAGAACGGCGGAACGTCACGGGGATCGTTGGGCGTGAGGTCGCGGACGCTTTGGGTGTCGACTGTGAGCAGGAAGAGATGGGAGCGCTTGTCGCCGGTGAAGTGATTCCAATGCGGTAAAGAAGGTGGGTAAAGATCTGCGCTTTGACGGGGCTGCCGGCGAGTGCGGCGTCTTTGTCCGCATTGCATTTATCGCCGGTGGCAGAGTCGGCAACGGTGATCGCGGGGCAGTCGGGATAGACAGAGGAAACGAAGACGATGGAGCGGCCGTCGGGTGACCACTGGGCCGCGTCGGCTCCGGTGGCGAGGCTGGTGAGTTTGCGCGGGTGGCTGAGGTCGCCGGTGGTGGAGTCGAAATCGGCGAGCCAGATCTGCTGGCCGTACTCGCGGCTGGACAGGAAGAGCACGGAGCGGCCGTCGGGTGCGAACTGGAGGCCGGAGTCGCCGGGCCTGGCGACCGTGGTGGGCGGCTTTGTTCCTGATGCGTCGATGGCCTGGAGAAAGAGCTGCGTCGTCTTCGCATTCTGCTTGAGGTTGACGGAGGTGACTTCGTAGGCGAGCCATTTGCCGTCGGGCGAGACGGCGGTGGAACCGAGGCGCTTCATGGCCATCATGTCTTCGAAGGTGATGGGGCGCTTGTCGCCCACGCGATCAGGATTTGTGACCCGGGACCCTGCGATGGCGGAATTGGTCTGGGCGGTCGTGAGAGAGGCGGCAACGAAGAGGAGTGTAGAAGTAAGGAGGAGTCTGAAGGTAGGCATGGTTGGTCCCGCACGCGCACGGTGAAGAAAAAGCCGTGGGCGAAGGAGAAGTTTACACCGTAGAAGCAGGGACTAAGGGCCCAGGGACTGAGGGACTGGGATGACTTGAGTTTCGCTCCGATTTCCACGTAAGGGGCGAAATCCCTTGCGTTGGAAGGACAGTGGTAGATCGGCTGAAGCTGCAAGAGGTCCGGAGGCTGATTAGGCGGCCTGGAGTTCGAGGATGATGCCGGCGCCGCGGGGTTCGTAGTTTTGCGCGGAGATGCGGCCGTTGTTTTCGCGGAGGATGGTGGCGCAGAGCGAGAGGCCGAGGCCGGCGGTTTCTCCTGCGGCCTGCGCGGGCACGAAGGGATCGAAAGCGCGGGCGGGATGGAGGAATCCGGGGCCGGAGTGGGCGATGACGAGTTTGACGCAATCGCTTTCGGCAGTGGCTTCGATGCGGACGGAGCGGTCGCCGGGCGACTCAAGATTTTCGACAGCCTCGATGGCGAACTGGAGGCAATAGAGGACGGCCTGACGCACTTGCTGCGCGTTGCCGAGGACGCGGGGCAAGCCGGAGGCCGCGTGGATACGGAAGTCGATGGAGCGGTGAACGAACTCGGAGCGGTGGAGCTGCTCCATATCTTCAAGAAGCTCCGTGATGGAGATGGCGGTGAACTGCTCGCTCTGGGTGCGGGACATGCGCGAGAGGCTTTCGAGCGTGGCGCGCATGGAGCGAGCTTCGTTGAGGATGGATTCGATGGCCTTGCGCTCCTGCGGATTCATGGTGGGGGTGACTTCGAGGAGCGAGGCGTAACCGAGGATGACGGTAAGCGGGTTGTTGAGCTGGCGGGTGACGTTGTTGGCGAGCTGGCCGAGGCCGGCAAATTTTTCAGCGTCGATGAGCTTTTCGAGCATCATGGTCTGGCTGCGCGCGGCCTGAATGCGCGAGGCAAGGACTTCGACGGGGAGCAGATCGTCGGCACGGAGCGGCTGCTCGGGATTCAGGAGACCGGTGAGGAGCAGAACACCGTCGGTACTGGCGCGGCCATAGAGCGGGGACGCGACCAGTTCAGTCATGTGCAGGCGGCCGAGGTCGTCACCCGGCAGAAGCCACGGCTCGAGATTGAGGCGGAAGGACTGGCTATGCTCGGCGGCGGGCGGCATGGAGCCGGGGGCGAGAAAGCCGGGAGCGGGAATGCGGTTGGCCAGCGACTCGAGCGCACTGAGTGCGGCGTCGTCGATGCCGGCGGCGCCAGCGAGGCGGTATTGGCCCGTGCCCTGGAGAAGCAGGAGAACAGCCTGGGAAAAGCGGCTGTTGGCGGAGATGGTCTGGCAGATGAGATTGGCCTGGCGATCGAAGTCCTCGACGCGGCGGCGGGAGAGGACGACTTTGGCGTAGGCTTCGAGCTCGGTGCGGGCGCGGTGTTCGCGTTCCTGATCGCTGCGCTGCAGGGCGAGCTGATCTTCAAGCGCGAGAACGATGAGGCCCACGGCGGCAACCACCTTGCCCATGGAGGAAACGGCCATGAGGGTCCAGGTTGCGCCAGGATTCTCGAGGAAATAGGACGTGCGCTGGAGGATGGTGAGAGACCAGGCGATGAAGCCAAGGCCGCTGAGGGCGGTTCCCGGAGTGAGGCGGCGGAAGACATAAAACACCAGGAGCGCGGTGGTGAAGTGCAGGGAGCTTTCGACAAAGACCAGAGGCCAACTGCCGCGAGCTGCGACGCACATCCAGAGGCTGACGGCGCCCATGGCAATGCAGAGCAGGAGGGCGAGCCACTTGGGCAGTCCGCTGCGGTTGAATGCCCAGATACTGCCGATGAGCAGGGAGATTGCGCCGAGCGCGGGAAAGACCAGAAAGACCAGGTTGGCCGGGGTTTTGCCGCTGTAGACGCCGTCGAGCAAAAAGGCATAGACGGCGAGAGGAATCGTGAAAGGGATCGCGAAGAGGATCTTGGCTTTGCCTATGTGAAAAGAAAGAGGCGCCAGGGATGCGAGAAACAAGGCTGAGCCGAAGAGGGCGGCAGTCTGCCCACAGGCGGCCATCCATGGATGAAGAGCGGCGTCGGAAAAGTCGAAGATGCCGAGGTGATAGACCTGCAGCATGCGAAGACAGGCGCAGAAGAAGCCGAGCAGCCAGAGCAGCGTGCGCTGGTCGCGCGAACGCAGGTACAAATGCGCAAAGACAGGCAGCAGCAGCGCTGTGAGTGCCAATGCGGGAAGCTGGTAGCTGTCGGACATATCAGCCGCGCCTCTCCTTGACTGCGTTCCGAAGGGATTTTTACCCTGTTGGCTGTTGGAAACCTGGCCGGCTGGGGAGCTGGCACGCGTTGACCCAAATAAACCCTGCCGGACGAGTTAAGTCAAGTCGTGTGTTCTAGTTTGGATAACGCAAACGTATTTTACGAGGAACCTAAGTAATTTGACGCACTTATACCGCGGAGCCCTGTAACAGACTATTGTGGGGCCGCACGGCGCGCTCGTCTATGCGTCTAATGTGTTAGAAGCGGGTAGAAGCCGGGAGCCGCGTGCGGGAGCAAGGAGCACGGGACTTTGGCGGGTCTGGGAGGTTGGCGAAGCGTGAGGATCTGGCAGGGGTGGGTGGTTCTGGCGGTAGGGTTACTGACGGCGGGCGCTTCGGCACAGGACAAGGACAGCTTTACCCCGATGGCGCTGGACGCGGGGTTCGGGCGCATGGACATTTCAGCGCCTGCGACGCCTCCGGATGAAATCATCAAGAAGTTTGCGGCCAAAGAAACAGAGTTTCAGGAAGCTCTGAACCACTACACCTACCGGCGTGTGGCGCGGGTGCAGACGATCGATGACGACAACAAGGTGGATGGGGAGTGGTATGAAGTGGACGATGTGATTTTCGATCCGACGGGGCGAAGGGTGGAGCATGTGGTGAACGCTCCGGCCAGCTCGCTGACGCGGGTGATGATGTCGCCATCGGACCTGCAGGACATTCAGCATGGTTATCCGTTTGTGCTGACCACGGAGGAGATTGGCGCTTACAACGTGAAGTATGCGGGCCGGCAGAAGGTGGATGAAGTGGATTGCTACGTGTTTGACGTAGCGCCGAAGGTGATTGAAAAAAACAAGCGCTATCTTGATGGGCGCATCTGGGTGGACGCGACGGATCTGCAGATTGTGGTGACGAACGGCCGGATGGTGCCGGATGATACGCGCAAAGGAAAAGAAGATCTGCATCCGCCGTTTATGACGTGGCGGCAGCAGGTGGATGGGCACTACTGGTTCCCCGTGTATACGAAAGGCGAGGGCGTTCTGCACTTCTCAGGCGGCTACGGTTACGCGGCACAGGACGTACACATGCGCGACGTGGTGAAGTACACGGACTACAAGCGATTCGGGTCGACGTCGAAGATCATTTTCGACGGGAAAGACATCTCAAACTCGGGCAGCCCGAACGGACAACAGCCGAATGGGCAGCAGCCGAGCGCGCCGGCGAAGCCGCAACAGTGAGAAAGCCAGCCATCAGCTTTCAGTTGTCAGCCTTCAGCTGCGGGAGTGGATATTGAAAAGGCTGGATTTGATTTGATGAACCGGGGTGGGTTCATCAGAAGCGCAGGGAGAGGCAGCTCAGGCCGCCGTCCATTTTGCGGAATTCCGACATCTCAAGCTCCAGCGGGTGAAAGCCGCGGGCGGTGAGTTCCGCGGTAAGGCGCGGATAGCCGGCGGCGGTGAGAACGCGGTCATTCACGCGGACGCAGTTGGCAGCGTAAGTCTCTTCCCGGGCGACGCGGATTAATTCGAATCTGGCGAACTGGGGATTGCCGGCCATCTCTTTCATGACTACCAGTGTGTTGTCTTCGATGAAGGCGATGCCGCTCTTGAGATGCAGGATTGAAGTCATGGCGCGGATGTCAATGGTGGAAGAGGTGTAGCCCAATGCCGCGAGATGCAGGCCAAGCTGACGGGCTCCCTCTTCGTTGGTGCGATGCGAGAGGCCGATGAAGAAGTGGGAACCGGCTTCGCAGATGTCGCCCCCATCGACAGTGCCTGGAGACTCAATGACGAGCAATGAAGGATAGAACCGTTCCAGAACGGGGCGGATCACCTCGACTTCGCCGGCGCGGCTGGCGGCGCCGGGACGCATGAGGATTGCGCCCTGCGGCGTGAGGATCGCGGCGTCCTCAACGAACGTGGAATCGGGATGGCGCAGGTCGGCTGCGAGCGTTGTCACGCTCAGACCACATTCGACAAGCGCTTCGTAATAGCGACCATGCTGGGCCAGGGCGGACGAGACATCGGGCAGACCGAAATCGACTGTAGTGAGCCCGTCGGCAAAGTTGGCACCGGGCAGGCGAACGATGGCGTTGCGAAACAAGCGTGCTGCCTCCGGTTGCAGAGGTGAATGGAGACCCAGTATACGGTGGCGGCCTGAAGGGCCGGATGCGCGGCGCATGCGCTGGAAGAGGGCGACCAAAGGACTACGAAGGCCCGCGATTCCTCAGACCAGAGCTGGAGTGAGAACCTCAGTCCGCGTGACGGAGATGACGCTGATGTCGTCTTCCTGTCCGAACTCCTGCGCGGAGCGCGCCACATCTGCGGCGGTGGACGCAGTCTGAAGCAACTGGTGAACGCGTTCAAATCCGAAGAGATGACCGTCCGCATCCATGGCTTCGACGACGCCATCGGAGAGCAGAACGAGTTTGTCGTTCTGCTTGAGCTTGAAGCGCATGACAGAAATTTCGAGCCCCGAAATCATGCCCAGGGGCAGTGCACCTTCGAGGGGCATCATTTCGCCATTGAGATAGGGCGCCATGTGTCCGGCATTGGCCAACGTGGCAGAGCCGTCTGCATTGACACAGAGCGCGAGGCATGTGGCCTGGGCGTTGCTGCGGCCGAGCAATCTCTCGTTGAGTTGATTAAGGACATAGCGAGGATCGGTGTTGAAGCTGGCCGCCGTGCGAATGGCTCCGACGAGCAATGCGACGAGCATGCCTGCCGACAGGCCCTTGCCTGCGACGTCGCCGGCAACAATGAGGAGGCTGCCGTCGATCTCGTTGGGAATGACCTGAAAGAAATCGCCGCCCACTTCGCGTGCGGGATGGTACTCGCTCTCAATCACGAGGCCAGGAAGCGTGGTGCGTGCTTCGGGCAGAATCATCTGCTGCACTTCCTGCGCCTGTTTTACGTCGAGAGCCATCTGGCGCTGGGTATGAATGGAATGGAGCAAGCGACGCAGCAGGAGCATGCCGACCACGATCACGAGAAACAGGTTGGAGACCTGGCCAAGCCGGATACTCAATCCAAAGAAGGACCAGCGGACGGTGACGTGCAAGAGGGTGAGCTCGACGTTGAAGGCGTTGACGCCCCAGAGCAGGACGGCAGGCAGGACCATTGAGCCTTCGAGACCTTGCCGACGAATGCCGCGAAAGATAATCCAGAGCTGTAGTGCGAGGAAGAGCAGCCGGGCCAGTCTTGAAATGGAAAGAAAGACTTCAGCAACGGAATGGGGGACCAGCCCCACGATCATTTCCTGGCCGATGACGATGGTGATGAAGAAGAGCAGACCAAGGCCAGCGGCGGCGGCCGGGGTCCAAGAGGGCTTTTGACGCCCGAACCAAACCCACCACACCATGACCCACCCGACGAAGATGAGCGCGGTCAAGAATCCGTCGTTGACCAGCTGTCCCGCAGTGATGCTGATCAACTGGCTCCATGAGCAGGCAATGGACACGCCGCTGGAAAAGGCCTGGACCAGGAACAGGGAGCCTATCCAGTGATAGACATCGTCATTGCGGTCGAACAGGATAAGGGTGAAAGCGAGAATCGCCATCACTCCAAAGAGCGGCACCTGGGTTGCCGAAAGCGCATAGCCGCGAATGAGTTCGAGCCAGCTTAGTTGATAGCCGGCCGCGACGGTGGCGGCTTCTCCGAGGACGGGCGCACTGTGAAAACCGCCTACGTCTGCGACTTCAGTGAGCGTGGAAGGCATCATGAAAACGCGGAAGGCGAGAACCTGGGTGGAGGAGTCCCGATTGGGGCCGGAGTCAAGCGCGGTGGGCAGCGCGAACATCATGGGCTGGGTGTAGAAAGCGGTTGGCGTGCTGCCATTGAAGCGACCAAATTGTCCGACGAACTGGCCGCCTGCGAATGCCTGGTACACGTCGTCAACGTTTGCGGGCCCGGCGAGAGCGAGCGCCTGGCCCGAAGAAGATTGAACACGGACGCGCATGCGGTACCACGCATAGCCCCAATAGCCGGCATGACCGCGGACAGTCCAACCGGGGACGTACCCGGTGATTCCGGAGAGAGGGTCGTCCACTCCAGCTTTGGGATTCAGACTCACAGATTCCCAATGCGAGTCGTCGAAATCCGGTTCGGACCAGAGGGGCTGACCGGTCTTTGCATCGAGGGGCGAGTCGCCGACGGTGAACTTCCACGGGCCGTAGAGCGGCACGGCAGCGTGGCCGAGAGTGATATCGAGAGCGTTGTCGGACGAAGTTTGCGCAGGCTGGGCTGCAGCGAACGCGCAGGAGATCAGAAATGCAGCAACGAATAGCGCCGAAGAGAGTCGTCGGGCCATGGAAAGACCTCACTGGCGGGGAAGGGACCTGTTGGCACTATACCTGCGGAACGCAACTGGATCGAAAATTATTCGTTGATGGGAAAAGGAGTTTGGCGAACCCGGGCCGATTGGGGGGCTTAGGATGTGACTGGATTGGCCGGCAGAACCGCGAAAGAAAGCTGGTGATGCGAAACAAGCAGGGGTGAGCCCGCGACTCACTTCAGACGGGCATACTCTGCTTTTGCCTGCTTCAGAATCGGTGTGTCGCGGTCTGCCTGGTTCCAGGACGCAAGGAAATCCCCATAGGCTTTTTTGGCATTCCGATTCTCTCCCGCCATTGCGAGGCCGCGCGCCATTCCCAGATAGGACAGGGAATAGTACAAAGCCCAATTCGGGTGCACCCATGTTGCGGCCCAGCTTGCGCCTTTGTGATCCTCAATTTTTTGAAATTCAGCGGCTGCCTCTGCACCTTTGTGCATTTTGAGATAGGCGAGGCCTCGCACATAGATCGCGTCGGGATAAGCTCTTTCGTAGGGTGACGCGGCCGTCATGAGTTCAATCGCTGTGGCTGGATCGTTGCGGTTGAGCGCAAGCAGCGACTGAATCTCAGGGAGTTGCACGGCATTCCAGATGGTCCCATTGGGGAGGGCTTTCGATGATTGCGCGGCAAGAGTTGCAGCTTGGGATGTTTGGCCGCACAGTGCCAGCGCAAATGCAGGATGGCCGAGCTTTTGTGCGGACACGCAGTTGCCGGAGAGAGCATCCGCTCGGGCATCGGCATCCTGAAACTCCTCGGCTACGTAGCGAAATCCTTCTCGTTGGGCCAAATCTGCGGCACGTTGATACATCGCATGCGAGGCCTGCCGCTTTCCGTGGAGATTCAGGTTGGCTGCCTGCAGCCCGAAGCTGATATATTCCTCGGGCTTTCCGGCAAACCATTGAATCTCGCGAGCAATGGCGGCTTTGTCGTCTTCGATGAAACCCAACTCAAGGAAGCGCTGGTGAATGCGTGAACCGTCAATGCCACGCGCCCGGACCTTTGCGGCTGTTTGATCGGCTTCAGCGAGATGATCTGTGCAGAGGTACGCGTCCAATATCCGCCGATAAGGAGCTTCGATGTCGGGGTTCAGTTGATTTGCTTCCCGGGCCTCTTCCAATCCCTTTTCAAACTGACCCAAGTCGATGTAGGTGACACTGAGCTGGTTATGGAAACTCCACTGGCGCGGATAGTTGTTCCGGATCGCCAGTTGATAGGCGTCGATCTCTTTGTTGAGTTCGCCGGTTGCCCTGTAGTAGTAGGCAGTAATCTCGGCGCGCTCTGATTCCGACGTGTGATCGAGCAAGTCGAAGGCTTTTTTCGCGTACTTTGCGCTGGAATCCATGTCTCCGGCCTGTTCATAGACGACCGCCAAGACGAAATAAGCCATGGCAAACTTCGGATCGATGGCAATAGCCCGTTCGAAAAGAGGTGCGGACGCCAGGAAATGCCCCTGTCCCATGATGGCGAGGCCGGTGGTGTAATCCTTGAGAGCATCGAGTGAAGAGGTTGTCGCCTGCTCGAGCGGCTGATTGGACTTCTGGATGGAGTTGAGCGACTCGCCGAGTTTGCTGCGTATTTGAGTCGCCGCGCTGCTGAGTGCCTGCAACACCTGTTCTTTCTCTGCCTGAATCTGTTCACGCGCCAGTGTTTTCCCGTCTTGACACGAGACTGCCTGCAAGGTGAGGACGTAGCTCTTACCGAGGCTTGCGATCGCGCCGTCGATGATGGCAGCCGATCCTTCGCGGATACAGACATCGTGCGCAATCTGATGCGTGACACGGGATCCGGGTGGAACGTTCATGAGTTCCAGATCGCGCTGAAGTTTCGCGTCGTCCAGGATTTTAAGGAACGGGGATTGGTCCAATTGAATTGCCAGGCCCTGGCGGAGCGTGCCATCGAAGACTGGATCGCCGGTTGAGTTTGTAAAGTCGGCCAACACCAATGCGTCTTTATCGTTCGGGACCGGGCCGCGGTGGGAAAAGTACTTCAAGGCGCCGGCGGCAACGACCGCGACAAATACCGCTGCCAACGCAATCCATCGCCAAGGTTGGGTTTCGGTGATCTCGATGTGAACTTTAGAGTGGCTGGCCGCCACCATGTCGAGCGTACGATCGGACACCACCTGCACATCTTCTGCAAATCGATAGCCGCGTCCAGGAACGGTCACGATGTATTGGTGATCCTGGGGACTTTCTCCCAGCGCCTTGCGCAAAAGGAAAATATTGCGGCTAAGGTTGGCTTCTTCAACGAAGGTGTCGGGCCAGACAGTCTTCAGGAGGTCATCTTTGGTGACGACCTGTTTGCTGTGGCGCATCAGCACCAGGAGAACCTGAAAGGTTTTGGGCGCGATGGGAACGGTTTCGTTTTCGCGCAGCAACAATTCCTTTTCGGGGTCAACGCGAAAAGGACCAAACTCGTAAAGCTGGGGGCTCTTGCGATCCGTGCTCTCGACCATTCGGGCTCCACGCGCATCCCGAGAAGTGTGACTTGAGTCGCGATTGTAGCACGCATTTGGCGAGAATCGAGCTGGGCGGCCCGTTTGCGTCCAGCATATAACAATTTTATTTTCTGCTACTTACAGCGGAGCGAGAAATCATCAGAAAGAATCATGGCCTCGAGAAAGACATCCTGCGACGATTCCGACACTATGCAGCCGTGCTTGACGGACAGGGCGAACAAGCCATCTGGAGTGCAAGAGCGGAGAGCATGGCAAAGCAGACAAAGATCACCATAGAGACCGACTCAATTCTGGTTTTGCGTGGGCGAAAGCCCTCGCGAGCCTGGTGCGCGGACTGTGGCGCTGAAGAAGAGATGATTCCGCTGAACGATGTTGGGATTGTCTCGAACCTTCCGCGGCTCGAGGTGGAGGCATGGATGCAGGCGGAAGACCTGCATCATTCCGTGACTTCCGATGGAGTTTCTTTGATTTGTTTGAGCTCGATACTCAACCGCTTGCGCAAATCCACGATTGAAGTGCGCCCAAACGACGAGCAATCGTGAACAGGAGGAGACATGAAGCACACAGCTCAACGCAGGGGATGTGGAATAGCGCGGGTGATTTCTCGATCCGCGAGGAATTTTCGATTGGCCGCGGCCGGACTAGCCTGCATGGGAGTGGCGCTTGCAAATTGCGCCGCCCAGCAGGCTTCCAATGCCAACTCACAGATCCAGTACACAGTCGAAGATCTCGGAGTGGTCGGCGCGAACCCCGGCCAGCCTTTCGTGATCACAAACAGTGAATGGGTCAGCGGTTCCGCCGGTGTGGACGGGGCGGAGCATGCGATCTTGTGGCACGGGAAGGCGATGACTGACATAGGAGACCCGGGTTTTGGCGGGAACAGCATCGCATTCGGAGTAAATGACTGGGGCAATGCAGTCGGAGAAGCGGAGAACCCAAAAGGGCCGGCTACGACAGAAGATTTTTGTGGCTTTCAAGCGATGGGTTTCACCTCGTCGCCCCGGGCGTGTGTGCCATTCGTCCGCCAGAACGGGAAACTGATCGCGCTCAAGACGCTGGGTGGGCCCAACGGTGTAGCCAATCAAATTAACAACTGGGGCGCAATTGCCGGCTATGCGGAAAACAGGACCGTCGATCCTGACTGTCCGGCTCCGCAGATCTACCAGTTCAAACCAGTGATCTGGTCTTCGCTCGGCGTCGAGGCGCTTGGCACAGGCAAGGATGCTGATGGTGTGGCATTTTCGATCAACAGCTGGGGGCAGGCGGTGGGCGCATCGGGGAGCTGCGGTCCGTTTGACCCCAATTTTCTGTATAACTTTGTTCCCGCGCACGCTCTGCTTTGGCAATTCGGGGCGACCATCGACCTGGGCAGCCTGGGTGGCAGCTATTACAATTTCGCGCACAGCATCAACGATCTTGGGCAGGTGGTCGGCGGATCGGACCTTGCAGGAGACGAGACGACCCATGCATTCCTGTGGAGTTTTAGCACAAAGATGCACGACCTGGGTACCGTCAACGATTCACTCGATGACGATTCCTACAGTGTGGCGCTTGGCATTAACGACGCGGGCCAGGTGGTCGGCCTGTCGGCGAGCGCCGATTTTAGCGTGGTTCGCGCGTTCATTCGCCAAGGAGGCAAACTTGTCGACCTGAACGGTCTGATTGCGGGAAGCACGACGATGGATCTGATCACTGCCTGCTCCATCACGTCGAAGGGTGAGATTGTTGGTCTCGCTTTCGACACCGGCACGGGAGAGATGCACGGCTATCTGGCCAGACCATTGCCGGGAATCCCAGGGAGTGCGAGGGCGGGCAGGCGCGTAATTCTTCCCGATTGGGTGCGCGCACACGTTCGATATTCGCGGCCGTCTTGAGCAGAGGCAGGACATTGCAACATGGGAGGATGGGATGCTTCAGCCGAGTCGATGGCGATTCGGCTGTTGTATTTTTTGGGAGTTCGGGGATTTAGCTGGCCGTGCGCTGGAGTTCCAGGCGTCGGGCGTGCGCAGCAGACTCTGCATCGACGGGGATAGATCCGGCGATGGACTGAACTTCAACGCGGTTGCGGCCGCGGAGCTTGGCGCGATAGAGAGCCTCGTCGGCGGAGCAGATGAGCGTCTCGAGCGGCAGAGCGCGCGCGGAGTCGAGCGAGGCAATGCCAATGCTGAGGGTCACCTTTGAATTCTCTTCAGGAAACGGGTGCGCTCCGAAGTGTGTGCGAAGTTCTTCGGCCAACTCGATTGCTTGTTGCGGCGCAATGTTGAGCAGCAACAGGGCGAACTCGTCGCCACCCAGGCGAACCGCGTGGCTTGGAGCTATGCCGGCGGCCAGGTTTTCGAGATTCATGGCCAATGTGACGAGAACCTTGTCTCCATATTGGTGACCGTGGCAATCGTTGGCTTGCTTGAAGTGATCGATGTCGATTGCGAGGATGGAGAGATTGGGGCCGTCTTCCTGCGCGCGGAGCTGGTTGTAGGCGTTGGCAAGGGAACGCCGATTGCCGATGCCGGTAAGCGGATCGCTGACGGCAAGGCCTTCAAGTTGCAAGTTGCGGCTCTCGAGAAGGGCCTTTTCTTTGACTGCCTGTGCCTGGACGAGAACGGTACGCACAACGTAGCAGATGAGGGATGTGGCGATGGCCATTCCTGCCAAGGGCAACGAGACAGGCAGGACGAGCAGAGCGAGCGACATGTTCACGAAGGCAAGAAACGAAGGCATGAGACTGCGTACAGCAGCGCTGGGGAAATGGACCGCCGTGGACTCAGGTGACTCTGCCCTGGCTGGGCCGCTTGCATGGAGGAGATAGAGCGCGAAGCCTGCGAGAAGCGCGACGCCGGGGACATCCCACAGGCTGCAGTTTTGATAGTGCAGCCAGGTATAGGAGACCTGGTTGGCGAGGAAATAGCTGATAAGGCGGAGTCCGAAGAAACAGGAGAGGGTGCGCAGGAAGCGAAGCTCGGCGCGCGATGCTGCGCCCAGGCACGCGACCGTGGCAATCAGGAACAGGAACAAGGCGACGAGCTGACCGACAAGGAGGTGGTTGCGGTTGAATTGATCGCGGGTTGCGGCCGAGTACACCAGATTGAAGCGGAGCACGACGAAGAGCAGCGCCTGGAGCATGTCGATGAGGACGATGGACCGCGCGACGCCGGCAAAGAAGAGAACTGCAGCGAGCATGTAGAGGGCTTCACTGACATTGAACAAACCGGTCTGGAGCATTCTCGAAGGCCCGGCATGCAGAGATGCTTCAGCGAACGAGGGCGCATAGCCGATGGAAGCCGAAAGTGCTCCGGCCGCAACCAGAACCCAACGCGTGTGGAGCGTGCCTTGGGTGGAGCGCGCACGCAGCGCAAAGGCGGCGGCGCAGGCGAAGAAAACCAAGGTCAGGGATAGATAGCCGACGCCGGAAGCGGGAATGGTGTTGGCAGCGGCGACTGTAGCGTGCGTGGAAACGAGAAGGACAGCGGCCAGAGTGGCGAAGCCGAGGATCAGGCGCCGCCGGATCTGTTGCGCAGATCCCCGTCCGACGGTGGCGGCAGGAGCCGACCCGGTGGTTGGGGGATTCACGGCGCTCGATTCCAATGAAACTCTCATCAGCAGGCTTTCAGTACAGAGCGTTTCGATTGCAAAGTTGAAGCTTGGGGAAGTGCAAATACGTCAGGGAAAGCGGTTGATTGAAGAAAACCTTATCTCATTTAAAGGCTCTGGAATGTAGCACGAAAGCGGGATGGGCGTGGCTAAATCGCGGGGCATCGAAGCGGATCGAGGCCGCGGGGAAGCCAGGCGGATCCAATGGACGCTCCTGGGAAACGGGCGCTGGGGGAGTGGATTCCGCAGAAGTAGCGGCACAGACGCAACGGAGTTGGTTTTCGAGAGCGACCTCGATCGGCGGTTGGAAGTTAGTCAGTGGGAGCGGAAACGGCCTGGGAAGCGCGAAGTCCGCCCCCGGTCATGCGCATCCAAAGCGCCTGAAAACGCGGATCGCCCATGGATGCGGACCACTTGGGGTCAGTGGCGATCGAAATGAGGAAGGCAGAGCGTTCGGTGTAGGCTTTTTCGAGCCAGGCGTATGTGGCGTTCTGGTCGTTAAGAGCAAGTTCGATGACCGCAACAAAGTAGGGGTCGACGAACCGGTCGCGCGCTATCAGCTGCAATTGCCGAACGGTTGCCCGCGCCGCGGAACGATCGCCGGACAGCGCCTGGATGTAGCCGATCTCCGCAAGGATGAGCGGGTTCACCACACCGTGAGCAGATTTGAAATGTTTCAACTCCTCGAGCGCTTCAGAGTACTTGCCAACGCGTGCCAATGAGCGGCCAAGCCCCCAACCGGAAAGCACGGACTCGGGTGCGATGGCGAGGGCCTGGTGGTAGTAGCGAATGGAGTCGTCATATCTGGCAGCGTAGTAGTTGACGCAGCCGAGCTCGCCGATGAGCATGGCTGAGCGGGGATTGAAGTCCAACAAACGATGCAAGTCTTCTTCTGCGTGGCGCGTGTTTCCGCTGCGCTCGAGCAAATGAGCTGTGCATCCGAATTGGCCGATGGCGCCCTCGCGCAGGTCTGCCGCCGCCAATTCACTCTGCGCCCCGGCGTAGTCCCAGTCGTACATAAGATGAACGATCCCGAGCACGGCGTGGGACTGGATGAGTCGCGGATCGAGCGCAATTGACCTGGTTGCATATTGCCGTGCGCGTTCCATGTGCTCGCCCGGCAATTCGAAGAACAAGGCGATCTGCAATTCAGACTCTGCCATGGCGGCGAAAGCCTCGGCAAAGAAGCGATCTCGTTTTACCGCATCGTCGAGGGCGGACACTGCGGAGACGAGACTGGGCTCATCGCCATTTTCCATAAGGGACTCCGCCCGCAGGAAGTCCTGGAAAGCGACGGGGCTTGAGGTAAGCGGCCGCAGCGCGGCGGCAAACTGCGTTTGATTCGGCGCGAAGCCGAGACTCCGGATCACATCCTGGACGATGTCCGCCTGAATGGGCCGAAAGTCGGATTCGTCGGGGAGATATTGTTCGGAACGAAGAACGGTGCCATCCCTGGCATTGCTGAGCTCGGAGTTGAGTTGCAGACGGCCATCGGCATTGCGCCGGAGTTCTCCTGTGAGCAGAACCGTAACGCCCAGCGTGCCCAACAGACTCTGGCGGTCGACACTCTCGACCGCACCACGGGAGACGATTCGTAGATGGGGTATTTGCGACAGCTGGCGAATCAGATTGTCTGTAAGTCCATCCGTGAGGTAATCATTCGAAGCAGCGCCGGTCTTGTTGGCGAAAGGCAGGACGGCGAGGACGATGGGGGCTTTCGGAGAGACACTGGACTGCGCGCGGTGCGTGGCGAAGTATCCGACTGCGGCGAGGATGAGGACAAGGGCTGCGGCCGCAAACGACAGGCCCCACACCTTGCGGCGAAGCTGCGAGTCCAAGGCAGGCGCTTCCTGATATGAGACATCCTGCACGTTTGCCGGAAAAGCTGGTGGTGGAGTGAATTCCGCAACATTTGGTTGAAACGTGGGACGATAGGAACCCCGTGGGATTTCGATCCGGAGGGGGTCATTGCGTCCGGCGCCGGAATAGTACTCGCGCAGCCGAGTGCGGAGTCTCCCCGCCTCAACGCGGACCGTGGCATCGACGGATGAATCGTAGGATGGATCCCGGTCGAAGACCTCGACCGCGATGACATATTCCTTGAGCGAATCTTCGGAGTTATTGAGGGAGCCCTCGACCACGTAGCGCAGGAAGCGCTGACTGCGCGCCGAGTTGGCAAAAGGCGCGGAGGCCAGGATGCGCTCTAACTGCGAACGAACCAATGCGGGGCTAGGCGTCTGGCGCGTCTCCATAGAAGATTCGCGGACCTCGATCAACGCATATTACTGGGGGAGCGGGACGTAACTTACGGGATGCAACTTCACATCGTCGTGCGACATGCCTAGTCTACGCCACGTCCGCAACCTATGTGTAAGTGCGGGCTAGAAACGAGATTGAGGTCAAACGATGAGAATTTCAAGAGTTTTCCTGCTCCTAGCTGCCGCTGCGATGGTCAATGCCCTCCCCGTTGGGAGCATGGCCCAAACTTCGAACAACGTCCATGTATGGGTGACCGGGCTGGAGGGTCCGCGAGGGTTGTCGTTTGGGCCGGACGGCTCGCTCTACGTCGCGGAGGCCGGAACGGGTGGAATGACATCTACCAGCGGGGTCTGCACACAGGTGGTTCCTCCCATTGGTCCTTATACTGGCGGGAAGACGGGGAGAATCTCGCGCATTGACCGGTCGGGCACTCGAACCACGGTTGCCTCGGGGTTCCCTTCCTCGGCGGATTCAATGGGAGATACCTCAAGTGTTGCCGACGTAAAGTTTATGAACGGAACGCTGTACGCGTTGATTGCCGGAGGCGGCTGCTCTCACGGCATCGCCGATATTCCGAACGGCGTGGCGATCGTGAATCCCCGAGGCGGCTCGTGGAAGATCATTGCCAACTTAAGCGAGTTCGTACAGACGCATCCGGTGGAATACCCCAACCCGGGTGATTTTGAGCCTGACGGAACCTTCTACAGCATGGTTCCCTTTGCCGGAAAGCTGTATACCGTGGAGCCGAACCACGGACAAGTCATCTCGATTGGGCCCAACGGAGCGATGCAGAGCGTGCTGGATGTCTCCGCATCGGAAGGACACATTGTTCCGACGGGGATCACCGAGCGCAATGGGGATTTCTATCTCGGCAATCTCAACCTGTTTCCGATCGTGCCCGGCACCGCAAGGATTCTGACGCTGTCGTTTGCAGAATGCGGCCGGCTCGCGGCGCCGGGATTTCGTGAGGAAGGCGCTCCGTGGAGCCTGCACATTGTCGGCTCCAAATCAGGATTCACAACGGTGGTGTCGACAGCCTTCGGGCCGGACGGCTTACTCTATGCTCTCGAATTGTCCGATGCCGCAGGCTACCCAACACCGGGCGACGGCAAGGTGGTCCGCGTGAATCACGACGGGTCGATTGAAGACGTGGCGACAGGTCTTTCTGTTCCGACCGCAATGACCTTTGGACCGGATGAGAAGCTCTATGTCTCCAACTTCGGTGCTGCTCCGTCGGGCCTCGGCCAGATCGTTAGAATCGATCTTCCCTAAACGGCGGCTGGGTGCGCGAGAAGGCACGGTTGAGAAAACGCAGAGGGTCCGTCAGCCAGGCCACTGGCTGATGGACCTTCCATTTTGGGAGACATTTTCTGACCGTGATGTGCTGCGCGATGCCTAATAAAAGAGATATTTGCGCCAGCGGTCGTCGCCGCGGCCGAGCATGCGCATGATCTGCCGGCTGGTGTGGAGCGAGAAGGGGCGCGGCTCGCGGAGCAGGATCATATCGTCGATTTCGTGCAGAAGCCGGTTGCCTTTGCGACGATTGCAGGCGTGGCAGCAGGCGACAAGGTTTTCCCAGGTGGAGTTGCCGCCGCGCGAACGCGGGACAACGTGGTCGAGGGTGAGTTCGCCGGACGGAAGGAGAATGCCGCAGTACTGGCAGGTGTTGCGATCGCGGAGCAGGATATTTTTGCGCGAGAGAGCGCGGGTCTGGTGAGGAATGCGGCGGTATTCAAGAAGACGGATAACCGAAGGCATGGCGATGCGGCTACGCTGCGCGTGGAGAGTGAGGCCGTGCTCTTCTTCAGTGCGCGCGATGCCTTTGAGCACGAGCACGAGGGCGCGACGCGCGCCACAGATGTTGATGGGCTCGTAGGACGCGTTCAGAACCAGCACAGGCATTTGCAGAATCTGGCTGTGCTGCGGAACCTGGTGGCCCGCTGGCTGCTCGGCAGCCAGCGCCGCGGCCCTTGCAATCGATTTCTGCTTTCGCGCATGAATCATAGCTTTTCCCAGCGACATCCTTCGTCCCCCGTCAAAAAGATGGTTGGTGATGCGATTCGTGCATACCTTGCGAAGTGACTCCAGGAACGGCATCCGGGAGTGCGTTGTGCGGCGAAGCAAAAGCTCCGAAGGATTCGATTGAGTTGCGATGGGCGCGGGCGAGCGTGACAACCCATACGGATTCGGCACCGGCATCGACCAGGGCGCGGGATGCGGCTCGCGCGGTGGCTCCGGTGGTGAGGATGTCGTCAATGAGAAGAATGTGGCGGCCGGCTACGCGCGCGGGATCTGCGACGGCGAAGGCGCGCCGCATATTGAGGCGGCGCTGACGCGGCGTAAGACCGGCCTGACTCTCGGTAGGGCGTACACGCACGAGCAGACCGGGATCGAGCGTGAGGGTGAGATGCCAGGCCAAGTTGGTGGCGCGCAAGGCGCGAACGGCTTCAGTGGCCAGAAGCAGCGCCTGATTGAAACCACGATCGAGATGCTTGACGCGATGCAGCGGAACGGGAACAACGAGCAAATCCTGGGGGGCGTCTGCGGCAAGTCGCGCGATTGCAAAGGCGATGCGACGTCCGAGTTCGCCTGCGGCCGGGCGAAGACCGTTGTATTTGAGCGCGTGGATCAGCTGGCGCATGCGGCCGTCGTAGGGTCCGTAGGCCACGGCTCGGCGGAACGGAGGGGGAGCCATGCGGCAAACGCGGCAAAGCGCTGGATTTGTTGAGGTTGCGGTGATTGGAGCATCGAGGGTATCGCCGCAGGAAAAGCAGACGGGAGCGGTCTGGAGGGGAATTTCCGACCAGCAGGCTTCACAAATTGGCGCGGAAGAAAGCTGCGGCAGCGGGGAGCCGCAGAGAGTACAGGAGGCAGGAAGAAACGCACAACTCACTGCATCCACGGGACTTCGAAGCACACGAGCCACTGCTCGCCAAGCTGAAGTCTCCGATGGTGGAACGTCGAACGTCAGTGAACCGGAGTCCCTGCGGAAGACGCACCTCACTTAGGGGCGGCAGCGGAATAGGGCGTTCACCGCCTCACGAACACTATACGCTGTTTGTCATTCTGACCGCCAGAACCTGAGTTCTCGAGGCCGGGGGGTGCCCGAGCTGTCAATGTGGATTTGGCCGCGATCAAGATTCCCGCTCCGTCGCAAATGAATGCGGCGCAGGAATAAATTCCCGCGCCGCGGTGGATGGTTGGGTTGATTGCCGAGCCCGAATTTCCCCCGCTTGGGGGTTCGGTTTAGCGACGCTTGTCGTGGCCGGCAACGGCGTGTTCGCGTTCCCGCTCTTCGCGGTCGATCTCGGCCTGGGTCTTTGCATCACGGTTTTGCGAAGCATTGTTCGCGGCATTATGGACAGAGTCCTTGGCGTCGCGGGCGGCATCCTTCACGTTGCCCCATGCTTTTTCAGCCTTGCCCTTCACCTGCTGGGCAGCGCCTTCGACCTGAGTTTTTGTATCGCCGGTCCACTCTCCGACCTGGCGCTTGGCGCGACCGACAGCGTCATCCATGGTGCCCTTAACTTTATCTTTGTCCATGATCCACCTCCATGGTGGGATTAATGTTGCGGGGATTTTCTTGGGCCGGAGAAGTCATCCCCGGCTCACATGTATTGCCGTAGGTTCAGCGATTAGACGACAGGACGCCGACCGGAAATCAAACGGATCAGTAGAACGACGAGCGCGATCACAAGCAAAATGTGAATGTAACCGCCAAGCGTGTAGCTGCTAACGATGCCAAGCAACCACAGGACTAGAAGGATTACAAAAATTGTCCAAAGCATCCGTTTTCCCTTTCGTGAGCCTGCTCTATTTGCTGCGACAACCTACGCTTGGACGCCCCGTCTGGGTACGAGGTTGTTCACGAAATGCGAGAATCTACACAGCATTTTGAGCAGCAGAAATTGCCGATTGCAGAACAACCGCACGGGTGTTCGAAGCATCGGCGTTGCCGAACCCGGAAAGGCGAGACGGCGAATTCAAGGGAGGATGAAGGCCGCAGCCGGCATGCATCCGGCACACCGAGTGTGGGCATCGGTGCGATACACTTCATCCTTTAAAGGAGTTCCGTCCTTGTCTGTTCGGCGCACGCCCCTCGCTCTTGTCCTGCTCGTACTTTCTCATCCGTTGCACGGCGGCACGCAGCAGGCTACGCCCGCACCGCAACAACCGGGCGGGATGAGCAGCGGCATTTCGGCAGGTGTGGCGGCAGCGCCGGTATACGACGCGGAGAAGAGGCCGATTACGGCTGGAGGTTTTGTCGACTCGGGGCCGGTAATTTTTTCAGACATCACGCAAAAAGCGGGGCTCGGCGGCTGGATCCACAAGATGGGCGTGCCGGACAAGAAGTTCATTGTGGAGACGAATGGTTCGGGCGTGTGCCTGATCGATTACGACAACGATGGCTGGCTGGACATCTACCTGGTGAACGGGGCGACCTTCGACTCCCTGGATGGAAAAGAGCCAGCACCGCATGCAGCGCTGTTTCACAACAACCACGACGGCACGTTTACAGATGTGAGCGCCAAGGCTGGAGTGCAGAACGATCGCTGGGGCTATGGCTGCTCTGTTGCCGACTATGACAATGATGGCTGGCCGGACCTTTACGTAGGCAACTACGGCGAGAATCGCCTGTACCACAACAACCACGATGGGACATTCAGCGACGTCGCGCCCAAGGCAGGCGTGGCATTGGGCAACTGGTCGCCGGGATCGGCGTGGGGTGATTTTGACGGCGATGGCCGGTTGGATTTGTATGTTTCGGGATACGTGCACTTCGACCGCAACAGCTTGCCGATTGCCGGAACCAAGGCGGTGGGTTTTGCGTCGTGTTTGTATCGCGGTGCGAATGTGAATTGCGGACCACGGGGACTGAAGGGCGAGCCGGACCACCTGTTTCACAATAATGGCGACGGCACATTTACAGACGTGACGAAGAAGGCGGGGGTTGAAGACAAGGACAGCTACTACGGCTTCACGTCCATCTTTGTGTCCCTGAACGGGAATGGAAAGCCGGACCTGGTGGTGGGCAATGATTCGGAACCGAACTTTTTGTATGTGAACAAGGGGGATGGGACTTTCGACGATCAAAGCTATGTCTCGGGCTTTGCGCTGAATAAGGATGGCCGCGAGATCGCTTCGATGGGCATTGCCGCAGGGGACTACGAAAACAAAGGGCAGGTGGATTTTTTTGTAACCGACTTTGGCGACGACTATAAAGTGCTGTTCCACAACGACGGCGATATGAGCTTTACGGATGTGAGCTACAAGGCAGGCATCGCGCAACCGACGATTCCGTTTGTGGGGTGGGGCGATGGGTTTCTGGATTATGACAACGACAGTTGGCTCGATCTATTCGAAGTAAACGGACATGTGTATCCGCAAGTCGATGGGCATGATTGGGGCACAACGTGGAAGGAACGACCACTTTTGTTCCGCAATGTGCCGGACGGGACAAAGGACAGAAAATTTGAGCTGATGCCGGCCGTAAAGGGGACAGGGCTCGCCGATGTGCTTCCGGCGCGCGGCGCGGCGTTTGGCGATCTGTTCAATGACGGGAAGATCGACGTTGTCATCAATCCAATTGAAGGGCCGCCGGCGCTGCTGCGCAATGTGAATCCCGATCACCACCACTGGGTGGAGATGAAGCTGGTGGGCGGCCCGAAGGGTCCGCGCGACGCGACCTGCGCCACTGTGTATCTGAAGGCGAACGGGACGCGGATGCGCCAGGACGTGCTGGCGAGCGGCAGCTATATTTCCTCGAACGACCGCAGGCCGCACTTTGGGCTGGGCGACGCGACCGACGCCGGCACCGCAGAGATTCACTGGCCGGGCGGGAAGATGGAGACGGTGAAACTGCCGGCGGTGGACCGCATTTACACGATCGAAGAAGGCAAAGGCATTACAGGAGCGCTTTGTGGGGGAAATCCGTGCGAGGTGGATGCGGCTCCCTTGAAGGCGACGTCCCCGGCAAAGCCCGCAGTGCGATCTGGACCGAAGACCGCTGCGCACTGAGATACGAACGCCGGATGGATCCTGGTTGCGGATCCATCCGGCGCCGGTTTCAGGGAGAACTCCTAAAAGACACCGGCGAGAAAGACTTCGGCGCGATGTTCTTTGATGTATTTCACCCCACACTGTTCAAGGATTGCGGGCGAAATCGTGATGACGGGGCAGTGCGAATGCGCCAGTACCTTATAAACGACGCCCTGCCGGGCAATCGCCGCAAATGCGGATGCACCTTGCGCGCCGAGGACGATGAGATCGGCTTGTTGCGCGCGCGCCTGGTAGAGCAATTCCTCTGTGGGGTCGCCCGGGACAGCGATGGTCTGAACGCTGATCTTGTTGCGCAGTTTTTCAGGGACGAGTGAGAGCAGGTCAATTTCGACATCGTCGATGGTGCGGCCGGCCAGGAACTCGGCACGTTCCTGCGGCTTGATGACGTGCTGCAGAACGAGGCGGGCGCCATGCTGCGCGGCGACTTCGGAGGCGAAGGCGGCTACAACGTAGCTTGTCTCATTCATGCTGACGGCGCAGAGAACGGTGTTGGTGGCATAGCTGCGATAGCGGGCTTCGACAACGTCGGGGCCGACGATGTAGACCGGAACGCTTGCGGTTCGCAGGACTGCCTCGGCCACGGAACCAACCAGCAGTTTGCCGATGGGACCGGGTGAGTGAGTGCCCATGACGATTCGATCGACCTCGCGTTCGCGCAGGTAATTCAAAATCTGGTCTGCTGCGAGGCCGGGACGGACAACGACCTCACAGGAGATGCCGTCCTGTTTGAGGCGGTCGGCAAGCGGCTGCAGATGTTTGAGCTCGGAACCGGCGGCGGCAGCGTAGTCGTAATAGCGAATGCCCGAGGTTTCGGATGCGGTGACAACCATCGTGTCATAGGCGTGAAACAGAATGAGATGGGCGCCAAACTCACGGGCCTGGGCCTGGGCAAAACTCAAGGCCTTTTCGTTGGCGGGAATCTCGGAGGCGAAGAGAATGGTGGAAGGCTTGCTCCACCGCGGCTTGATTGGTGCGGCCATGGGAAACCTCCTTGATTTTCGGTTGTACTCTTGCAGATCCCTTGCCGGCTTACGGTGCCCGGCAGCACAACACCACGTGAGCTAAATCACCTGCGCTAGCCGAATAGACGGCCGCGAGGCCGCCAAGGTACGCAAAATTTCTAAAGAATGGATGCGGCGAATCGAGATTCGGTTTCGCCGTTGGTCGCAATTGTGCGTCAGTTTCCAAAAGAAGTCCAGCAGGAATCGTGAGAGAGCGACTTTCGTCACGAAAGGTGATGTGAATCACAGATTCAGACCTGGAAGGCTGCTTACCTATTAGGTGAGTCGAAGCGTTCCCCGCAGGATGCAGGACCGGGCTGTTCGCTTGGCACTCTGGGAGGCTCCATGCAGCCGATGCATCAGATTCCCGCGCGCGGCGGGTTGAACTACGACGAAGCACCGTTTCTGGCGATCTGGGAAGTGACGCAATCGTGCGATCTTGCGTGTAAACACTGCAGAGCCGCGGCGCAACCGATTGCGCATCCAGATCAATTGTCGACCGAAGAGGGCAAGCGGTTGATCGATCAGATTGCAGATCTGCATGTGCCGATCTTTGTGTTTACGGGTGGAGATCCGTTGAAGCGAGCGGATGTGTATGAACTGATTCGCTATGCGTCGGAAAAGAACGTGAAGGTGGCAGTGACGCCGAGCGCAACGCCGTTGCTGACACGGGACGCAATCTTCAAGATGAAAGAAGCGGGCGTGGTGCGGCTTGGAATTTCGCTGGATGGATCGACGCCGGAGATTCACGATACATTTCGCGGATTGCCAGGGGCCTGGGCGAGGACGATCCAAGCGGTGGAATGGGCGGGCGAAGCGGGACTGCCAATCCAGGTGCACACGACAATCAGCCGCCATAATGCGCAGGATCTCGACAACTTGTGCGCGTTATTCGAGAAGCTTGCCATTGTGATGTGGAATGTGTTCTTCCTGGTGCCGGTGGGACGCGGACAACTGGGGGATCTCTTGAGCGGCGAGGAGTTTGAAGCCGTATTCGGAAAGATCTATGAATTGTCGCAGCGGGTGAACTTCCAGATCAAGACAACGGAAGCGATGCACTATCGCCGCTACCTGCTGCAGCACAACCTGCAGGAAAAGAAGATGGGACATGGACATCCAGGCGGTCACTCAGGCGCACACGCCTACGAGGCAGGGGCGCCGGTTGCCAATGCGCAGGCGCGGACACAGGGCTGGGCGACGCGCCGCGTGAACGATGGCAAAGGATTTCTGTTCGTGTCGCACATGGGCAATGTTTACCCAAGCGGTTTTTTGCCGATCCACGCGGGCAACATTCGCGAGACACCGCTAGCGGAGATTTATCGCAACGCTCCGATTTTCAAGGCGATGCGCAACACGAGCCGGCTGGAAGGCAAGTGCGGAGCGTGCGAATACAAGGAGATCTGTGGCGGGTCACGGGCTCGAGCCTATGCCCTGACAGGCGATCCCCTGGCGCCGGAACCCTGCTGCATCTATCAACCGAAGAACTGGCATCCGCTGCCGGACGAGGATCCCATGGCGCATTGCCAGGAAGACCAGCCGTGGAACCTGGTGGAGTTGTAACGCGAAGCGGATTGCAGGCCGCCAAGGCAGAGTTAGAAATCCAGGCGGCTTGAGCCGTTGCCGGCGGAGGCGTGCGCCTGGTTGCGGAACCTTCGAGGGCTCATGCCAAACTCACCACGAAACGCACGGTTGAAGTTGGACACGTCCCCGAATCCTGAGTTCATGCTGGGAGTGTGGGGCTCGGTTTAAGAAAAGGCGGAGGGCGGTTAGTGCCCTTCTGCCATGTCGACTTTGCCTTTGAAGCGGCTATAGACGAAGACGACGTAACCGATGGCAAGGATCATGCCGAAGGTCCACCAGACGAGGCCGACGGCCAGAGTGTGCGGGCCGGAGATGGCACGGGCCAGGGTGATGTCGCGGTCTTCGCCGGTGGTGGCAGGAAGGAGCGCGGGATAGACGCCCCAGCATCCGCCGGCCAGCATGAAGAAAAGATAAAAGCATGACGCAAGGAAAGACTTGACCGGAGAGCCCTGGTAGTTCCAGAACCAGATCAGGAGCAGCGAAACGACCACTCCGGCAGGAACGATAAAACTGATGGGGTAGTGCGTGTAGTTGTCGAGGCTGGCGGGGCGCACGCGGATGGTGGCGATGAGACTGACTGCCGTGAGAATGAGAAGTGTGATCCAGAGCGGCTTGACGAGATTGCGGGCGCGGTCGGCAAGGTCGCCGGAGACTTTAATGGTGAGCCAGAGAGCTCCATGCAGCGTGAGCGCGACGAGCGCGACGAGGCCGCCGATGACGGTGTACCAATCGAGGATTCCTGGAAATTGGCCGGGCTGGAAGTTGGTCCAGAGGGGCAGGAAAAAGTAGCCGTCGGCCTGTAATGGAACGCCGCGCAGCACGTTGGCAAGCGCCGCTCCGTAGAAGATGGCGAGCAAGGCGCTGGAGATGCCGAAGGCGCCATCCAGAAGTGCGCGCCATACACCGACGTCGATGTGGTTGCGCAATTCGAGACTGATTCCGCGAAGAATGAGCAGCCAGAGAACGATCATCAGCGGCAGGTAGAAGCCGCTGAAGGCCGAAGCGTAGAGCAGCGGGAAGGCGAAGTAAAGCGTGCCTCCTCCGGCGAGGAGCCAAACTTCGTTGCCGTCCCAGACGGGACCGATGGAGCGGAGAGAGACCTGCCGTTCGGCTTCTGTGCGGACGAGAAAGAGATGGAGGACGCCGACGCCGAGATCAAAGCCGTCCAGGACGACGTAGCCGACGATCATTACGGCAACCAGCCAGAACCAGAGAAAACCCATCATGTTGAAGCCTCGTATTTCATTTCCAAGAAACGCTGTTGCGGAGTTCTCGAGAGTCAGGGCGATATTCGGATTTCAATTGGCGTGGATCGATTCGGCGAGGGCGACGGCCTGGGGTCCTCGACTGATCTCCCGGTACACGAGCACGGTGAAAAGCAAGCCGAGTAGTGCGTAGAGACCCATGAATCCCATCAAAGTGAAGAGGCCATTGCCGGCGGAGACGGTGCTCGAGAAGCCTTCGCCGGTGCGCATGAGGCCATAAATGAGCCAGGGTTGTCGGCCAATTTCGGCGGTCATCCAGCCGGCGGTGTTGGCGATGTATGGCAGTGGAAAGCTGATGAGCAGGAGCCAGAGAATCCAGCGCGTGTGGTAGATGCGGCCGCGCCAGAGCAGGAAAGCGCCAAGGATCATGAGGGCGACGAAGTAGGTTCCAAGACCGGCCATGATGTGGTAGGCGTAGTAGAGCAATGGCAGCGTTGTGGGCCACTGGTCGCGCGGAAACTGATCGAGACCTTTCACTTCAGCTTTGGTGGTTCCGTAGATGAGAAAGCTGAGGACGTCGTTGACGACGATGGGATTGTCGATCTGCTGGGTTTCTTCGTTGGGCTGACCGACCAGCACAATGCCGGCGCCGGATTCAGTCTTGAAGAGCCCTTCCATCGCCGCCATGGCGGCGGGTTGATTGCGGGCAACATATTTTCCGTGGAGATCGCCTGTAGGAAAGATGATGGCGAGGGTCGAGAGGACGCCGGCGATGACACCGACTTTGACGAAGATGCGGCCGTAGTCTTCGGAACGCTTATCCAATAGATAGAAGGCTCCGGTTGCGGCCATGACGAAGCTGCCGGTGACGACGGCGCCGGTCATGTTGTGCATGTACTGGAGCAGGCCCCAGGGGTTAAGAAGAAGCTGCCAGAAGCTGAGCACTTCAAACTGTCCGTTGGGCAGGCGGTCGTAAGCGACGGGATGCTGCATCCACGCGTCGGTGACGATGATGAAGAAGCCGGAGAGCCATGAACCGAGGAAGACCATGACAGAGGAAAACCAATGCATGGTTTTGGAGAGACGTTTTTCGCCATAAAGGAAGAGGCCGAGAAAAGCGGATTCAAGGAAGAAGCTGAAAACGCCTTCCATGGCGAGGGGCTGGCCGATGACACCGCCGGAAAGCTGGGAGAAGCGGGCCCAGTTGGTGCCAAACTCGAACTCCATGGGAATGCCGGTGACGACGCCGAAGACGAAGTTGATGCCGAAGATGCGCCCCCAGAAGCGCGCGGCCTTGTCCCAATGCTCGTCGCCGGTTTTGAGCGCGACAGACTTGAGCACCACGATGAGAAGCGCGAGCCCCATGGTCAGCTGCGGGAATAAATAGTGGAATGTGACGGTAAACGCGAAGTGCAGACGGTGGATGAGTTCAGCGGACATCCGGGTTCTCCTGGGTAGGACTGCGGCAGAGGAAGCGAAGAGGGGAGCGAGCTGCGGCGTATAAGGAGCCGCCGCAAGCATACCGCTATTGTTGATCGACAGGGCGGTTCATGATGTGATTTAAATCACATGCTGGGAGAGGGCTGGAGTCCGATTCTGGGAGTGCGAAAAGCTGCTGGACAGCAGGGCGAACGGGCGAAAATCCTTGTTTCTGCCTGGAACCTGCTCTAATAGAGGCGATTGAGGTCGGGGCAATGCGCACAGCGATTATTGGCGGGGGCATCGCGGGACTGGCAGCAGCCTATGAGGTGGAGAAGGCGCGCGCTGCAGGTGCTCCCGTGGAATACACGCTGTTTGAGGCGCGCACGAGGCTGGGCGGCTCGATTGCAACCGAAGTGGTGAATGGCGCGGTGCTGGAACGCGGGCCGGACAGTTTTATCAGCGAGAAGCCGGCGGCGGCGGAGCTTTGTCGCGAGCTGGGCCTGGCCGAGCAGTTGATGCCATCGAACGATGCGGAGCGCAAGACCTATGTGGTGGTGCGGAACCGACTGGTTCCGCTGCCGGATGGACTGATGTTCCTGGTACCGACGAAGCTGGTGCCGACGGCGCTGACTGGACTGTTCAGCCTGAAGACCAAGATCCGGATGGCGCTTGAGTTACTGCATCCGCCGCGACCGAGCGGACACGATGAGTCAGTAGCGGCGCTGGTGGAGCGGCATTTTGGAGCAGAGGCAGTCGACCGGCTGGCCGATCCGCTGCTGAGCGGCATTTATGGCGGCGATGCCACGCAATTGAGCGCGCGCACGGTGCTTCCGCGGCTGGTGGAGATGGAGACGCAGTACGGTTCGCTGACGCGCGGCATGCTGGCGGCGCACAAGCAGATGCGCGCACGCGCGGCCGCAGTGAAGAGCGATGGCTCGGACCGAACGGGACGGGCGGTCGGATCGGGCGCATCAGAAAGCGGGGGCGGAAAGCGGTCGGGACCGCGAGGCATTTTTACGACACTACGCGGCGGGATGCAGCAGCTGGTGGCAACGCTAGAGGCGCGGTTGAAGCCGGAGTGGGTGCGGCGGTCGACTGAAGTGCAATCGCTGGAACGAATCGGAGATCGTTGGCGCGTGACGGCGGGCGGCGTGGCCGAGGACTACGATGCGGTCATTATGGCTTCTCCCGCATGGACGGTGAGCGCGCTGCTGAGCAACGTGGATGCTGGATTGAGCCAGGAGCTGGCAGGAATTCCCTACTCATCATCGATAACGGCCAATTTGATTTATGACGAAGCGCAGCTGGGCAAGCTTCCGGATGGGTTTGGTTTCCTGGTTCCGGCGAGCGAACGCCGCACGCTGCTGGCATGTACGTTTGTGCACCGGAAGTTTCTGGGGCGGACGCCGACGGGCAAAGTGGTGCTGCGGGCGTTCCTGGGCGGCATGAAGAACGAAGAACTGATGGCGGAGCCGGATGAAAAGCTGATCGCGGCGGTACGGCGCGAGTTGACAGAGATTCTGGGCGAGAAGACGGTGCCGCGGGATGCTCCTGTGGAGCATGCGCAGGTGACACGGTGGCGCAGGGCGATGGCTCAATACGCAGTGGGCCACCAGGAGCGGATGGAGCGGGTAAAAGAGCGGGTAGCCGCGTTGCCAGGACTGCGGCTGGCCGGCAACGCCTACGACGGCATTGGCGTCCCGGATTGTATCCGCCTGGGCCGGCAGTCCGCGAAAGAGTTGATTGCCGAAAAGCAGCAAATAGGCGAACTGACAAGTTAGCGCCTGTTGCGCGAAATCCTGGAATCCAAGGTGTTCGCAGGCCGCCTCACAACGATGTGACATGCGGGTTCATTCTTCGCGCAGCAGGATGAGCGGATCGACGGCCAAAGCGCGCCGAGCCGGGATCCATGCGGCGATCATTCCCAGCAACAGCATGGTGAGACTGACTCCGCCGAGGACGAACGGATCTTTCGGTGTGGCCTGGTACACAATGTACGAGAGAACCCGGGTGGCCAGGATTCCCATTGCCAACCCTAAAACCGAACCGATGAGCAGCAGGCGGAAGGCGCGGCCAAGCGACGCGCGCAGAATCTGCTGCCGATTCGCGCCGAGCGCCACGCGAATTCCCAACTCGCGGAGCCGCTTGCTGACGACATACGAAGCCATGCCGAAGATGCCGGTGGCTGCCAGCATTGCACCCAGCAGTCCAAGGACGCCGAGCGCAACGGTTGCGACGCGCGCCGCAAAGAGCGCGCCATCCATCTCCTGTGTCCATGTCCTGATGGTGAATGGAACGCTGGCGTCGATGCCGTGCAAGGTGCTGACGAGCACGGTTGTCATTTCCTGCGGGTCGCGTTTGGAGCGGACGGCGAGCCATGTGCCGCTCGACTTGTGTTGCAAGAACGAGAAGAACATGGCGGGCTGCTGATTCTCGGTCATGGTGCGATATTTGCCGTCTTCGACGACGCCCACGACTTCGGCGCGGTTGCCGCCCCAGAACTTGAAATGGCCGCCGACCGCTTTGTCGACCGAGCCGAAGACCTTGATGGCAAATTGGCGATTGACCAGAGCGACGATGGGCGCCTTGTCCTCGTCGTGGAAGGTCATGTCGCGTCCTGCGAGAAGATGTGTGCCCGCCGCGGCGAAGTAGCCGGGGGAAACGTTGTAGTCCATGGCATCGACGACGTAGTTTGTTGGGCGATAGTCGGTAGTCGAGTCAGAGTAGACGAAGGAGTCGCTGCCGCCGAGGCCAAGCGGGATCTGACTGATGTAACCCACGGCCGAGACACCGGGAATGGCCGCGAGCGCATCCATCATGCGTCTCTGCACCTGAGCCGATGTGTCGTCGGAGTATCCGGCCATGTGTAGATTGCAGTCGACGAGCATGACGTTCTGCGGCTGGAATCCATAGTTGTTTTCGAGGGAGCGCATCAGCCCGCGCACGGCCACAAGGGACGAAGTGACAAGCACGGCGCAGATGGCGATCTGTACGACAAGCAGAACGTCTCGTAGCGTGAATCGCTTCATTCCCGAGGAACTGCTCATGCCGGTGCGAATCATTTGCCATGGATCGGCGCGCAGAACCTGGCGAACGGGAACCATTCCGAAGAGCAAACCGCTTATGACCGAGAGAACCAGAGCCACGGCATAGGTGCGCAGGTCTGGATTGACGGGCACGTTGATGGGCACATCGGGAATGGGCTGCCAGGCGCTGAGCAGATGGAGCAGGACGATGCCGCCGGCGAGCCCGATGATGCCGCCCGCGAGCGAGACCAGCACCGACTCGGTGAGCATCTGTCGCAGGATGAGAGCGCGGCGCGAACCGAGAGCCAGGCGAAGGGCTACTTCTTTGGAGCGATCGGCTGCACGGGCGGCGAACAGGCTGCCGAGGTTGGCGCAAGCAGCGAGCAGGATGAGACCGGCGAGCAACATGAGGCCGGCCATGAAGGCTCGTGCTGGTCCGCCCAACATGTCTCCCACAAGGCCCGGGCGAGCCAGGGTAAATTTCACCCCGTCGTCATCGCTGGGATAGGTTTTTGCGAGCCATGCGCCCAAAGCATTCAAATCTGCCGTCGACTCGCCGGGGGTCACGCCGGATTTGAGGCGCCCGACCACCATATAGGAGTGATTGCCGCGATATTGCAACTCGTCGTTGCCCTGCACCGTGGGCTGCTCGGCCATCGGAATCCAGAAAGCCGGCGCAAAAAAGAGTTCGGTGCCGCGAAACGCGGGAGGCGCAACGCCAATGATGGTGAACGGGTGCTTATTGATGGAAATCTTGCGTCCGAGAACGCCCTGATCTTCGTGGAAGAAGCTGTGCCAGTAGGCGTAGCTGAGGACGACATAGGGCGCACTGTTTTTGCCCTTTTCGTCGGAGGCATGGAAGAAGCGTCCGAGATAAGGCTGGATTTCGAGCGCGTCGAAGTAGTTTCCTGAAGCGAGATAGGGCCACGCCGTGGAGGGATTTCCGCCCATGTCGACGCCGACCGGTCCGAGGATGTCGTAGCAGAACAGATTTTCAAACGTACGATTTTTATCGCGCAGATCAACGTAATCGAGATAGGACTGTGACGGGAATTGGAATCGTTGCACCATGTAGAGACTCTGCGAGTGGGGCACGTTCACCGGGCGCAGAACCAGGGCATTCAGCACACTGAACACTACGGAGTTTGCGCCGATGCCGAGGGCGAGGGTGACAATGGCGGTGAAGGCGAAGCCCGGAGATTTCGCGAGCTGCCGAAGGGCGTATTTCAGGTCGCTCAACATGGTGAGGCTTGGTACGCACGAGTTGCGGATCCAGTTCCGAAAAGAATCGAATTTGTGACAGATATCCGGGATGGGCGCCTTGGGGGGAGTGATCCGTGAAGGTTTCCTCCCGCGAGAGCATGCGCAACTGGGCTAGCGACAATTCTCAGCAAGCCAATGGAGACTCACTGAGGAAAACGCATCGAATGCGTCGTTATGTCCTTTCCCCTGGAGAGAGTGGAATTCCTTTGGTTGGTTGGCAAGTGCAAAAAGCTGGTCTCCGTGGGACGGGGGGACAACCTCGTCATCTGTTCCTCGCGCAATTAACAACGGGGCGTGAACTGAGCGTATCTTTCGTTGATTATCGAAACGGTCCTTCGCCATCCATTGCGCCGGCAGAAACGGATAATGTACTTGCGCAACTTTGGGAATCGACAAGTACGGCGCAAGCAGCATGAGACCGTCGACGCTATTCTCCGAAGCCATCTGCACAGCGACTCCCGTTCCAAGGGAGTGCCCAAAGAGAATGATGTGCTGGGCGTCAATACCGCGAGAATTTAGAACTTGAAGATCGGCCCGGGCATCGCTGTAAAGACCTTTCTCCGTCGCCGTTCCCGGCAATCCGCTATAGCCTCTGTACTCTGCCAGGAGAAATCCGTAGCCTTCAGCAATGTACGGTGTGGCCACTTGAGCGGCAGTTGCCAAGTTATCCGCATTGCCATGAAAGAAGACGACGGTACATGGCTTACCGGTTGGTGGCGAGAACCAGGCGTTAAGTGCGATTCCGTCCTCAGCAGTGACAGCAATTTCCGTGAAGGAAGCATTTGCTCCAGATGCGGCCGGTGAAGTGTACGAATGGCTTGGAAAGAAGAGCAGCTTTCGCTGCTCTCTATAGAAGACAATCAAAAGCGCAAAGTAGAAGATGACTGCAAGCCCAAAGACGATTTTGAGTACCCGCACCATTCGCCCCGTTCATTTTGGTAAGACCGGAAGGATGAGGGCGCTGGGATGCTCGGCATCGTGAAGGACGGTGTTGGTGGCCTTCACGAAACTGGAACTGTCCGCCGCGCTGTGGCCGGTGTTCAGATTGCGATCGAAGCGAGGGAAGTTGCTCGATGAGACTTCGAGCCGGATGCGGTGGCCTCTGAGGAAGACAATGCTCGTGGACCAAAGATCAATCTTGTATTCGTAGACCTGGCCGGGCGTGATGGGCTTGGGGTCGCCGAGCGTGTTCTCGCGGAAGCTGGCGCGAAGAATGCCTTCTGTCAGGTTTTGTGAGAAGCCGTTGGGCCAGACGTCGACCAGCTTGGCAGTGAAGTCCGTGTCGACGGCAGAGGACTTGGCAAAGAGATCGAGCGTGACTGGGCCGGTGACTTCGAGGTCGGACTCGAGCGGCGGCGTGGAGTAGACGAGGACGTCGCTGCGGGCTTCGACGGTTTTCTGGTCGCGCGGCCCGGCAGGCTCGTGTTGCCCATCGCAGCAAAGAGGGCCGCCAGTGGTGGGAACGGGATTGGCCGGATCGTAGACGAAGGTGTCGGCGGTGCGGGATTGCGAGGCGGCATGGTCGAGCGTGCCGTCCCCAGAGTCTGCGTTGGCTTTGCCGCCTGAGGCAAGGTAGTACGAAGTCGCCTTGGCAGCAGTGAGCGGCCAGGAGTCTTCATCGCGCCACTTGTTTGCGCCCATGACGAAGAGGCGAACGGGGTGCGCGGGATCAGAGAACTGATTTTGTTTACCGAGGAAGAGGTAGTCGTACCAGGCAAGGGTGAGATCGTTTTCGTCGTAGTCTGCAGCGGCAGGGCCGAAATCGACGTCGCCGATTTTTTGTCCCGTGCCGGCATGGCCGCCAATGGTGACGAGCAGGCGCTGGCCGCTGCGTGCGGCGGGGTTTCCGGCATGATCGCGCAAACCGACGTAGTTGCGCAGCGAGCCGCCCTGGAAGATGTCGTACCAGGCGGCAATGGTGAGCGCAGGCACCTGAATGTTGGCGTAGTTCTGGTCAATGGCCCACTGCTTCCAATAGCTGTCGAACGTGGGGTGGGCAAGCCAGTCGAGAAAGTAGGGCGCGAGCGACTGTGTAAGGTCAGCGCCGTTGGGAACGGATTGCATGTTGAAGACTGGATAGCTGGTGAGCGGCAGAACGGTGCTGGCGACGAGGGCGTTGGTGTCGTCTTTGAGCACGCGGTTGGCAGTGTCCTGCGCAAGACCGGAGGTCCAGGACTCGTCGAACCATTGCTCGAGAGCGCCGCCCTGGTAGGTCCAGTTCTCGTGATAATTGGACGCGGTAACGACGGGGCAGATGCCCGCCAGATGCGGCGGGTGGCTGATGGCAGCGAGCATTTGCGTTGCGCCGACGTACGATCCGCCAAACATGCCGACCTTCCCGTTGGAATGCGGCAGAGCGGCGGCCCACTCGACGGTGTCGTAGCCATCGTCGATCTCATGCTTGAAGGTGTACCACTCGCCTTCAGAGGTATAGCGGCCGCGTACATCCTGGACAACGACCATGAATCCGTGGGCAACAGCTTTGAGAGCGAAGGTGTTCCCATTGTCCTTGTTATAGGGGGTGCGCTGGAGAAGGACCGGGAATGTGCTGTCTCCGGCGGGGCGGTAGACATCGGCGTGGAGGGTGACGCCGTCGCGGGTCTTCATGAGGACGTTGCGCTCGATGACTATGCCGGAAACGGATTGGGCGGCACATGCTGGGAGGATGAGTGCAGCAGCAAGAAGGCAGTGCGATTTTGAGAACACGGATTCCTCCGGCGGAGTCGGTCGTGGCAATTCTAAAGGACGGGCTGGTCAGTGTCCGGCGGGACGGAAGGAGATGCGGCGCGGATTGACGAAGAGGCGCGCCATGACGACGCCAAACAAGAAGCCGCCGACATGGGCAAGGTAGGCGACGCCGCCTGTTTTGGCCTGGGTGACGGTGCCGATATCGAAGACCTGGATGAGGAACCAGAAGCCGATGAGAAAAACAGCGGGAATGTAAGTGACGCGAATAAAGATGAGAAAGAAGAGAACGGTGCGAATGCGGTCGTGCGGAAAGGTGATGATGAACGCGCCCATGACTGCGGCGATGGCTCCGCTGGCGCCAAGGCTGGGAATGCGGGAGGTGGGGTCGCCGAGAACCTGGGCGGTCATGGCGACGATGCCGCCCATCAAATAGAAAAAGAGAAATCGACCAGAGCCCATGGCGTCTTCAATCTCGCGTCCGAAGGCCCAGAGGTAGATCATGTTGCCGATGATGTGCATCCATCCGGCGTGCATGAACATGGAGGTAAGAATCGTGATCCAGCTATGGCCATGGACGATGCGGATGGGGATGACGGACCACTCGTAGACAAAGTCGTTGCCGCGCGAGAGCTCTTTGAAGAATACCCATACGTTGAGCAGGATGATCAACGTGGTCATATAGGCAAATTGCCTGGGGCGACGCGAGGCATCGCCCAGAGGGATCATGCCCCCCATTACATGCCGCCCTTGCCGAGCAGAATGCCGATGCCATAGGTGACGGCACCTTCGACTGCGCCGACCATCGTCATCTCGAGCCCGGACGACCACCAGGAGCGGATGGTGATGAGACTTTTCGCGGCGCCGACGGCGAAGTGCGCGGCGAGCGAAACGATGGCTGCGGCGACGACCGCCGGCACTCCATGAAGAAAGAAGAAGGGGATGACGGGAATGAGAGCGCCGACTGCGGTGGAAAGCGCGCCGGAGGTGGCAGAAACCATGGGATTGGAGAGCGCTTCTTCAGACGTGCCGAGGCGTTCGCCGGCCAAGGCGCGGAGCAACTGTTCGGAGTCGCTGGCGATGTGGTTGACCATGTGCATGGCATCGGCTTCAGGCAGGCCCTTGACCTGGTAGTAGAGCGAGAGCAGTTCGCGCGCCTCGGGCTGATTCATCTTGATAGCTTCGCGCTCGCGGGCGATTTCTGCGAGATAGATTTCGCGCTCGCTTTTGGCGGCAAGGTAGGCGCCGGAGCCCATGGAGAGCGCGGAAGCGATCATGCCGGAGAGGCCAGCGAGGAGCACATATTTGCTGTCTCCTGCGGTAGCGCCGGAGACGCCGCTCACAATGCCGAAGATGGCACCGAGGCCGTCGTTGACGCCGTAGATGGCGTCGCCGATCCAGGCGCCGGGTTGCTTGCGGCCTTCGTTGCGCTTGGTGAGCATTTCTTCGAGAACGGCTTTGGGATCGACTTTGGGCGCTCCGGCAGGCGCAGTGTAGTGGCCCCGGAGCAGCGACCCGAGTTCCTTGTGGTGCTCTTTTTCGTCTTCGAGAACATGTTCGAGGATGGCAACAGAGCCGTCGTCGCCAAGGTCTTTGAGTTGTGTGCCGTAGCGTGCGATGTCGCGGCTTTCTTCGATTTCGAGGCGACGGAGAGCCATTCTGGGGCCGCCTGCACGGTTGGCGAGAGAGTCGGCGCTTCCTGCGGAACTGCCGGTGTACGTGGGCCGTTGACCGCCAAGTTCCTGAATGCGCTGCTCCCACAGGGCGGCGTGTTCGAGCTCAGCCTGGGCAAGATGGCGAAGGACCTGGGCGCGAACAGGATCTGCATCGCGATCGGCCAGAGTGGTGTAGGTATGGAAACCTTCCATCTCGGCCTGCCAGTTCCCTTCCAGGGCCTCCAACACTTTCTCTTGCTTTGCGGGACTCAATGCGGCGGTGGGCACGCGCGTCTCCTTGCTTTTTCCTGAGGATACCCGATGCCGTTGAAGTTCCATAGTGATAGAGGCTCCTAAAACGGTTGATTGCGCGCACTTCCCATTTGTGAGGTATCCCGTATAGTGTGGTGTGCAGCAAAAAGGGCCGGGAGAAACCGACCGGCCACCCCTGAGGGACTGCGGGTAACCGCGGGAACAGAAATACGCTCTAACCGGGCAGAACTTTTGAGGAAGCGGGGAACGAAACTGCATGTCAACTCGATCGACACCTCCGGCGCAAAGCTCGCCGAGTTATACCGGCCCGTTTATCACGGTGGCCGTGCTGTTTTTCATCTTCGGGTTCATCACCAATCTCAACATGGCGCTTGTGCCGCATCTGCGGAACATTTTCTCGCTTCCGTATGCGTGGGCCATGTTGGCGGAGTCGGCTTTTTTTCTGGCTTATTTTGTGTTCTCGTCCCCGACTTCGAAGTTGATTGAAACCATCGGTTACAAGAAGACGATGGTGGTATCGCTGTTTATTCAGGTGGTGGGATGCCTTCTGTTTGTTCCTGCTGCGAAACTGGTTAGCTTTCCGATGTTTCTGGCGGCGGTGTTCATTGTGGGCGCGGGCGTGACGGCATTGCAGACAGCGGCGAATCCGTATGTGGCGATTCTCGGACCCGAACACAGCGCCCCCGTACGGCTGACGCTGGCTCAGGCGTTGAATTCACTGGGCGGAACGATTGCGCCGCTGGTGGCGGGGGCATACATTCTGACGGACCCGGCGAGTACGGCGACCAAGGCGGCAGTGGCGAATACTGTACGGGGGCCCTACATTGCAATTGCAGGTGGATTGTTGATCCTGGGCATTGCTGTTGCCTTCATGCATCTACCGCAGATCACGCAGACGCAGGAGTTCCGGCCGGGCAAGGAGGGCGATCCGATTTTGAGCCGCAGCATCTGGAGTTACCGGCACACGGTGCTGGGTGCGGTTGGAATCTTTCTGTATGTCGGCGTCGAGGTGGGGCTGGGTTCGATCGCGGCGAACTACTTTAAGACGCAGGGTGTGGACAGTTTGAAGACAGCCTCCTATCTGGTGTCGTTTTACTGGGGCGGCGCACTGATTGGACGCCTGCTTGGATCGCTGGTGCTAACAAAGGTGAAGGCCGGCAAACTGCTTGGACTTTTTGGTTTCGCGGCGGCGCTGTTCATCGTCGTGTCGATGTTCACGACCGGCGAGGTGGCCATCTGGTCCATCGTCATCTGCGGATTCTTTAACTCAATCATGTTCCCGAACATCTTTGCTTTGGGCATTGCGGGACTGGGACCGATGACGAGCAAGGGATCGGGACTGATTATGACGGCAGTGGTGGGCGGCGCGATTGTGCCGGCACTGATCGGCGCCGCAGCAGACAAGATGGGAATCCAGCAGGCGTTCGTGATTCCGCTGATCTGTTACCTCTTCATCGCCTATTACGGGCTATGGGGCTCCAAACCTACGCGGACAGTGACGGCGTAGAGCGGAGTTGCAGTGCAACTGAAGGCCCTCCGGTGCAAACCGGAGGGCCTTCGCATGTGCGGGAGCCGCGCAGGGAGCTGAGTTTCGACGGCACTTTCCCTTTGGCTGGCGCTAAAATTTCCACATTAACCTCTTTAAAAACAGGCAAATAGAGAATTCATCAAAGATTGAACCGATTTCCGTTGACGTGTATCGCATATTGCGATATTGTTATCGCAATCTGCAATGGATTGCCGGAACGGTTCGGCGGAGGTTGCGAGTCACGGCGATGAAGCTCGGCGAAAAAATCCGGTATCTGCGCGAGGTGGAAGGCAGCCTGCGCGGCATGAATCGCGCGATGAGTCAGCAGGAACTTGTGCGGGCCATTGATGCGGAGACCGGCTCGAAGCTGAGCCAGAGCTACCTCTCGCAGATTGAGAGCGGGGCGCGGCCGCACCTGACCAACACGACGCGGCAATTGCTGGCCGGATTCTTCAAAGTCCACCCCGGTTACCTGGTGGACGATCCGGAAGGCTACTCGCCGGAGTTGCAGAGCGAGTTACGCAACGTGGAAGACAAGCTCGACCTGTGGCTGGTGTCGGGGGCGGAACGGTTCCGGCGCGATCCGGAGCTGAAGCAGGCGATGCTGACGCTGGCGCGGCATGAACACACGCGGGAATGCCTGCTGCTGCTGGAGGCGATTCTGGAAACGCCGGGTCTGATGCCACGGCTGATGGATGTGCTGAGAAAAGACCGGGATCACAGCGTGGGAACCGGGGACTGAGTCACTCCGAGTGGGGACCAAGGAACGATGGTCTGATCGAGAACGGCGTCGGGACAGAAAGTAGAGGCGCGCGATGAACTGGGAATCTTTTTATCTGATCTGTTTTGTTGTGGGGCTGGTGTTCAGCGCAGTTTCGCTGCTGGGTGGCATGGGACATTTTGGCGGGCATGTGCATCTGCCGCACGTGGGACATGCCGGACACATTCCGCATATGCCGCATGCCGGCCATGTTTCTTCAGGCGGAGCGCGGGGCGGAGGGAATGTTCCGTGGTGGAACGCATTTTCGCTGATGGTGTTTCTCTGCTGGTTTGGCGCGGCGGGATTTCTGCTGACGCGTCATGGAACATTTGTTGCCCTGGTGGTGCTGGTGCTGGCGGCGGTGTGCGGCTTTGCCGGCGGCGCCATTGTGTTCCTTTTTCTGACCAGGGTGTTGATGCCGCACGATCGCGAACTGACGGCCGATGAGACCGATGTTGTGGGTGCAGTCGGACGCTTGTCGTCGGCGATTCGCGTGGGCGGCACGGGAGAGATTGTGTACGAGCAACTGGGTGCGCGGCGATCGGCGCCGGCTCGCGCAGAGGATGGTACCGCGATGGAGAAGCAGGAAGAAGTCTACGTGGTCCGCTACGAAAAAGGCGTCGCGTATGTGCGGCGGTGGGAAGAGGTAGAAAGCGGGAGCGGGACCTAGTGACCAGAGGCTGGGGACTGGGGACTGGGGACTGGGGACTGGGGACTAGGGAC
>Ga0210385_10000125_pt1 | contig 83664 bp, 54 predicted proteins | sample IncBWH26OmetaG_FD_160107 | JGI IMG/M metagenome (GOLD analysis project Ga0210385, IMG submission 160107) | Forest soil microbial communities from Barre Woods Harvard Forest LTER site, Petersham, Massachusetts, United States - Inc-BW-H-26-O ... | reverse complement strand
ATCGACCGGCACTATCATCCGGAGGCTGCTTCGGCGGCAAGCTTTATGAAGCTGCTGGCGTATTTTGGGACATTCCTTCTGATCGATTTTGTAACGTCGACGGTGGCATTCAGCCTGGAACGGCGGCATCCGGCAAACAAGGGAGACGGCTGGCTGCTCTTTCACATCTGGCTGCAGAGGTTTGCGTATCGGCAGGTGTTCTCCATCGTGCTTTTCAAGACCCTGAAGCGAGCGATTGACGGAAAGCCATTCAACTGGGACAAGCTGGAACGCACGGCCAAGATGAGCAAGGCAACGGAAGCGCTGACCGAGATGCGGTGATGCGCAGGAGCGCTGGATTCCTGGCGGGATGAAGCCGTTTCAGGAAAGAGCCTGCAGGTTGCTGCGCAGCTCTTTGGGATTGCCTTCGGGTATGAGCTGTTCGATTTCGCGATGCACGCGATGCCAGACGGGAAGTGCTTTGAGCATGAGCTCGTGGCCGGCAGGCGTAAGTGCGAGGACTCGGCTGCGACGGTCGGCTGGATCGCTGGAGATTTTGACAAGGCCACGACGTTCGAGCGGTTTGAGAGCGGCTGTCAAAGTGGTGCGGTCCATCCCGAGGAGCGAAGCGACGGGCGCCATGGGCGGAGGCTCGGGGCGATTGAGTGACATGAGAAGAGAGAACTGCCCGTTGGTCAGATCGAAGGAACGCAACTCGCTGTCGAAGCGGCGTGCCACGGTGCGGGCAGCACGTTGCAGATGCAAACAGAGGCAGCAATCTCTGACCATCAGCGTCGCCTCGAACGGCAACTTTTTTTGACTTGACACGGGAAGAGAATAGTTGATATCAACATAATTGTCAATTGATTCCCCTCCGGCCCATTTCCCCCAGCCGGCAACTTCCGGGAGGTCCCCATGCGTTTCCTGCACGATCTGAAGATTGCGATCCGTTCGCTTGCGAACGTGAGCACCTTGTGGGTCACCGTTGCGCTAACTCTCGCTCTGGGGATCGGAGCGAATGCGGCGATTTTCAGCGTGGTGCGCGCGGTACTGCTGCGACCGCTGGCGAATGAGGATGAGGGACGGCTGCTCTATGTGCGGCAGAGCGCGCCTGGGATCGGCGCCGCGAATACGACGTTCTCGGTTCCCGAGATCAAGGACATGAGCACGGGCCTGAAGACGATCAAGGAGTTTGGCACTTTTTCAGAGGTCGATTTCACGGTGGTGGGTCTGGGAACGCCGCGCGAGATTCCGGCGGGAGTGGTAGATGGAAATTATTTCGAAGTAATGGGACTGAAGCCCGTACTGGGGCGCCTGCTGTCGCCTGCGGACGATGGGCCGAATGCGCCGGGCGCGATCGTGCTGACATATCACTTCTGGAAGTCGTCTCTGCACTCAGACCCGAATGTGCTGGGCAAGACGGTTCGCCTGGAGAGCTATAGCGGCGCGCGCTCGGCAGTGGTGGTGGGCGTGCTGGAGCCGTCAGTTCCCTACCCCGTGGCGACGGAGATTATTGCGAATGTGGTGACGAGCCCGCATCATCTTTCGGCGACGATGGTGACGGGGCGCGAGCATCGCATGACGGAAGTGTTTGCGCGACTGGAACCGGGGTCGACGTTGGAGGCGGCGCGCGCGGAGCTTGGCACGGTGTACGGAGCCATGATTGCGGCGCATCCGGAGGTGTACAAGCCGGAAGATCACTATCAGATTGCGGTATCGCGCATGCACGACCAGATCAATGCGCGGGCGAACACTATTTTGTGGGTGCTGTTTGCAGCTTCGGGACTGCTGTTTGTGATTGCGAGCTCGAATGTGGCGAACCTGGTGCTGGCGCGGACGGTGCGTCGTGAACCGGAGCTTGCGGTGCGTTCGGCATTAGGCGCGAGCACGGCGGTATTGCGGCGGTCGCTGCTGGCGGAGAGCCTGGTGTTGTGCGGAAGCGGCGCGATTGCGGCGATTCTGCTGGCGATTCCCATGGTGGCGGTGCTGGGCCGGTATGCGGCGCGCTTCTCGGTGCGCGCGAACGACATCACGCTGGATTTTGGCATGGTGTGGTTTGGGATGGGACTGGCGGTGCTGGCGGCGTTCTTCCTTGCATACATACCAAAGCTGCCGTCGTCGAACGCGCCGCAGGGCGGATTGAGCGGACGCGGAGCAAGGGTGACGGGAAGCAGCCGGCGCAGATTGCGGATTTTTGCGATTACGCAGATCACGGCGTCGTTTCTATTGCTCGCGGGTGCGTGCGTGCTGATGAAGACGCTGTTTGTGCTGGAACAGACGCGGCCTCCGTTTGAGTCAGCGAGCGTGATGGCGATCAATTTACCGCAGATGTCGTATGGGAAGACGCCCGAACAGGTGACGGAGTTTTACCGCGAGGTGAAGGAACGGGTGGCGACGATTCCGGGTGTGGAGCATGTAGCCGAGGGCTTCACGGTTCCGTGGCGCAATGACCAGGGCGGGGATCTCAGCTTTCAGTTTGCAGCGCAGGGAGCGCATCGGCGCCAGGATGGGAAGAACGAATTTCGTGCGGAGTTTCGGGCGGTGTCGCCGGGATTTTTTGCGACGATGGGTGTGCCGGTGACCGAGGGGCGCGACTTTAACGACGGCGACAAGGATGGCGCAGAGCGCGTGGTGATTATCAGCCAGAGTTTGGCCAACGAGCTCTTCCCGGGCAAGGACGCCGTGAATCGCACGCTGTGGTGGACCGATGGCGTGATGAAGTTTATCGGCATCAGCCTGGAGCCGCGGCGAATTGTCGCGGTGGTGCCGGACTTTGACGATGAGAACATCATTCCCGCGCCGGCGATGACGATTTATCAGCCGGCAAACCAGGAGGGATGGAACGGCAATCGGCTCTTTGTGCGGGCGCACCAGGATGCCTATGCCCTGGTGCCTGCGATTACGAAGGCGGTGCGCACGATCTCAGCAGAGCAACCGGTGGAGCGGGCTGCGACATTGGGGGATATACGCGCAGAGGTGCTGACGCCCGACAAACTGAACGCGATTGTGTTCGGCGGATTTGCCGCGGTGGCACTGCTGATTTCAGTGGTAGGCGTGGCGGGCGTGCTGGCCTTCAGCGTGAGCAGCCGGACGAGGGAATTTGGCATTCGCATGGCGCTGGGAGCGCAGCCGCGGAATATTCTGACCAACGTGCTGGGCGAAGGGCTGGTTATGGCTGCAATCGGCGTGGGCGCGGGAGTCGTGCTGGGCTTTGGGATTGCGCGTGCGGTGAGCAAGTATGTTTCTGTGATCGACCAGCCGGGGCCGCTGGCGTTTATTGGGTCGGGGGTGGTGATTCTTGCGGCGGCGGTTCTGGCGTCGGCTGTGCCCGCAGGGCGCGCGGCGCGCGTGAACGCTGTGGAGGCGCTGCGAACGGAATAGCGGGAGGGGAAATCTTCGAGTTGAGACTAAGGTGCGGGGCTGAAAGAAGACAGCCTCGCCTCTTTTTGTTTAACTGGATACCCTTGCCGGCAAATTAATCCTCTGAATGGGGAGCGTTTTCGGAGCTGCGTCGTCTGAAGTGTAGCGGGCGCGCGCTCCAGGGGTATGCGCCCGCATTGCCCCGATTCGTACAATCCAATCTTGGCTGGCCCGATTTGCGAGGCCTCACCCGAGGAGACCCACAGCACTTCTATGCGCATGTTCTGGATATTGCTGCGCCGCATGATTTGTGTGCTTTCGATGGTGGCAACGGCGACCTGTACGTTGACGCATGCGCAACTGGTGAACGGGAATGCGCCGGGAACGATTTCTGGGACCGTTGTGGATCCAGAGGGTGCGGTGATTCCGCAGGCCACGGTGAGGGCAACGAGTCCGAATGCCTCACCGATGTCGGTAATGACGGACGGGCTGGGGCGGTACTCGATTGGCAAGGTGCCGCCGGGCGTGTATTCAGTGGAAGCGCAGGCACCGAACTTCAGCACCGCGCACACGGATGGGATTCGCGTAACGGCAGGGTCGAGGCAGCAAGTGACGTTGACGCTGCAGATCGAAGTCGATCAGCAGCAGGTGACCGTAACGGGGTCCGAGGTAGACTCGAGCCCTGAGAAAAACGGCGATGCGATTGTGATGAAGGGCCAGGATCTGGATTCGCTCTCGAACGATCAGGATGAGCTGCAGCAGCAGCTGCAGGCGATTGCGGGAAGCGATCCGGAGACGGGCTCGCAGATGTATGTGGATGGATTTTCCGGCGGGAAGTTGCCGCCCAAGTCTGCGATTCGCGAGATCAGGATCAATCAGAATCCCTACTCGGCTGAATACGACGAGCTGGGTTACGGACGCATTGAGATTTTTACCAAACCCGGAGCGGACAAACTGCATGGCGACTTGTGGACGCAGGGCAACGACTCGCCGTGGAATGCGCTGAGCCCGTTTGTGAAGGTGCAGCCACCGTATCACTCGTTTCGTTTTGACGGCGATTTGAATGGGCCGCTTTCAAAGAAGACGTCGGTATTTGCGGGCGCTTACGGAATGAATTCGGTGGCCAACTCGATTGTGGATGCGGTGGTACTGGACAGCTCATTCAACCAAGTGGCGTTGACGCAGGCGGTGAGCAGTCCGACGAACGAACTGGATCTATCGCCGCGATTCGACCTGCAGTGGGGCAAGGTGCAGACGCTGACGCTTCGGTATGGACTGACGCGGACCACGCAGACCAATGGCGGAGTGGGGCAATTTGCGCTCGCGTCGCAGGGATTCAACAGCATAAATACCGAGCAGACGTTTCAGTTCAGCGATGAGCAGGCGTACGGAGCGAAGGTACTGAACGAGACGCGCTTCCAATACATTCGCGATCGCAACAACCAGACGCCGCAGAATCTGGCGGCAACGATTGCGGTACAAGGCGCGTTTACGGGTGGCGGAAACAATATCGGGATCAATATCGACAACCAGGACCACTACGAGTTCCAAGATTACGCGCATATCGATTTTGGCAATCATGATTTGAACGTGGGAGGGCGGTTCAGGGCGCTGCGGGACTCGAATTATTCGACCGCGAATTTCAACGGCCAGTTCACGTTTGCGTCGCTTACGGCATACCAGATTACGCAGCAGGGGCTGGCGAGCGGGATGAGTCCGGCGGCAATTCGCGCGGCGGGCGGCGGCGCGAGTTTGTTTAGCCAGACACAGGGAAAGCCGAACATCGCGGTGACGATGCTCGACACGGGGCTGTTTGCTGAAGACAACTGGAAGGCGAAGCCCTCGCTGACGTTGAGCTATGGCATGCGCTTTGAAACACAGACGGACATCCACGATCATGCGGACTTTGCGCCGCGGTTTTCAGCTTCGTGGGCGGTGCCGGGAGGAAAGAACAAGCCGCCGAAGATGGTTTTGCGTGCCGGTTATGGTTGGTTTTACCAGCGATTTGAGTCGACGAACGTGTTGCAGGCGCGGCGGCAGAATGGAATTCTGCAAACGGCGACAGTGATTAACGCGCCGGATTTTTATCCCAATGTGTGCTCGAACAGCCCCGCGGCTTACACGGGAGCGCAGGCGAGTTCGCCGACCATCTTCCAGATCAGTCCTACGCTGCACTCGCCGATCATCATGGTGGCAGGATTCAGCGCGGACAAACCGATTGGCAAGATCGGAACGTTGACTGTGACGTACGCGCATTCGCGTGGGGAGCATCTGTTTTTGACGCGCAACGTGAATGCGCCTTTGCCGGGCACGTACAATCCGGCGGATCCGACGAGTGGTGTGCGACCACTGGGCAGCGATGAAAACGTCTATCAATACGACTCGGAGGGTGTATCGGAACGCAACCGGTTTGTGGTGAATGCCAACCTGCACGCCAAGCATGCCGGATTTTTCGGGTACTACCAATTGGGCAAGATCGACAGCAACACGTCGGGTGTCGGAACGTTTCCCTCCAATCAATATGACCTGCATGCCGATTACGGGCGCGCGACGTATGACACGCGCAATCGTGCGTTTCTGGGAGGCTTCACGAATCTGCCCTGGCACATCGGTTTTAATCCGTTTGTGATTTACCGATCGAGTTCGCCGTTCAATATCGTTGTGGGCGAAGACTTGAACGGAGATACGCAATTCAACGATCGGCCGGCATTCGCGACGGATTTGACGCGATCGAGCGTGTACAAGACGAAGTGGGGGACGTTCGACGCGGATCCGATGGCTGGGCAGCAGATCATTCCCATCAACTATGGCAAAGGGCCGGGACTGTTTGTCGCAAACCTTCGACTGAACCGGAGCTTCAATTTTGGTCCAGTGATTCCGGAGCCACCGGCTCCGCCTGCTCCAGCGACCGCCGCCGGAGCGAAGCCTGCGGCGCCGCCGGCACCTGTCCCTGCGAAGCCGGGCGCCAAGCCGGTGAAGAAAGAGATTGAGCGCTTGTATACGCTGGGATTCGGAGTGTCGGCACAGAATTTTCTAAACCATCCAAATTTTGCGCCACCCGTGGGAGTGCTGGGTTCGCCTCTGTTCGGCACATCGACTGCGCTGAGCACGGTGTTTGGGTCGGGATCGACGGATCGCAATATCAACGTGGAGATGTTTTTCCGGTTCTGAAGGTCGAACGGCAAGAACGATGCCCCGAGGCGCAGATCGCGGTTCGGGGCATTTTGATTCAAACGATCAAGGTCTCAGTGGTGGTGGCCGTGGCCGCCGCCGGAGTGGCCGCCTCCTGAAGAGTGCCCGCCGCCGAAGGAGTGGCTTTCCCTGGGGGCTTTGGGCGCTTTGAAGCTGCCTCCGCCGCCGCCCCAACCGGAGTGGCCTCCGCCGTAGCTCTTGGGCGCTTTGTACTCATTGGAGCCGTGACCTCCGCCGAAGAGGTGGAAGCCGCCGGAGCGTTCGGAGCCGGAATAGCTGTTGGAGGAATGGCCGGAGTATCCGCCGGCGTTGCCACTGTACCCGCCATAGCCGCGAGCGCCAATGTCGCCAAACGAAGTGCCGCCGCGCCCGCTAAACCCCTGCGATGAACCGGCGAAAGCCATGCCGGAACGGCCGGTGTAGGAGTTGGGATAATTTCCGCGCGAGGGAGCGCCGTAGCCCGAGCTGTAATTCTGATGCGCGAAAGTATCGGGGCGCGCCGGATAGGTGCTGGAGCCAAAGGACTGCGACCGGGCAATGGGCTGTTGCGGACGCCCATAGACCTGGGGAGCATGGTTATAGGCTTGCTGCCCGGGGTTGGAGAAGCGGTTGTAGCCACTGTTGCGCGACGCGTAGCCGCGATTGAAGCCCTCGTTTGCACGGGCGTCGCCGAAGCTGTGGACTGGGCCACCGACGGGGCGTCCTGGGCCACCGTGGCCGTAGTTGTCGCGATTGAAGGCGCGGTACGAGCTGCCGTGATCCCAACCGCCGCGATCATCGTTGCGCCATCCGGCGTAGCGTGGCCCCCCGTGCGGAAAGCCCCAATCGCGAACTGAACCGCTATGAGTCCAGTAATCGCTGTGGTGGAAGAGAATGGCGTGGGCGAGCCAGTCGAGGCCCCAACCGAGCCAGCCCCAGGGCGTGGTCATGAAGGCATTCATGGCGATGCCGGGCCCGAAGTTCATAAAGGCGGAGCCGATGAAGTTGCCGATGGCGCCGAGCAGCGAGAAGCCGGGGTAGGGGCTGATCGGCTGGCCGTAAGCGGCCCAGGGGTTATAGCTGGGTAGATAGACCTCCTGAGGATTGGTCGGCGCGATATCGATGTATCCCTGGTTGTCGCTCACCTGTTCCTGCGGACCGCTCTGCAGATTGCCGGAGTTTTCCGCGCGCTGCCGGAGGACCTGAATGGTCTGCAGCACATCTTGCGGCTGGTTGTAATAGGCGTTGCCGAGCGCGGTGGTCCACTGGAGATTCTGATCCATCATGGCCAGAACCTGCGGGAACGCGGTAAGCGCTTTGATGCTGGGATCCCAACTGCCTTGCGCATCAGCACCTGCTGCGACCTGTTCTCCCGGCGCATTGCCCATGGAGCGGCGCCACTGATCGGCTGCGGTGACCTGCGCGGGATAGGTGGAGGCAGTGAGGATCTGGGCTACGAGAGCATCGGGATAGAGTGCGATGGGCGCGACCATCTGCGTGAGCTGATCCGGCGAAAGCGCGGGCTGCATGGGTGCGAGTTGCTGACCATAGCTGGGCTGCGTGGCGAGTTGCGGCGCGCCCTGATAACCCTGACCGTAAGCGGGGTTGGCCGGAAACTGTTGCTGCGGTGCGTAGCCGTATTGTTGCGGCTGGTTGTATCCGTTGGGCTGCTGCTGGTAATTCGGGTCAGGATATTGAGGCGCGTATTGCTGCGGAGCCTGCGCGTTGTAATTGTCGTCGGGCGGCCAGTTCTGGATCGGGTCCTGCTGCGCGAAGAGGCGCGCCTGCAAGGCAGGGGCGACGATGAGCAGTGCCCCCACAGCGAGGATGAACCCGGGAAGGCTCTTCCTGTTCGGATTGGCCCTGGTTCGGACCGATTCTGTTGGCAGACTGGGCGAGCAAGCAAAATGCGCAGAGCGCAAAAACAAAGACGATTCCATCTTCCCTCTCGATGGACCACCCTCCGCCCGCCACTGGCGGTGTGGATGTTGTGGTCTCCGCGGACGCGCTGCGTCCCGTTGGTACGAACTGCTGATCACCCAGTCACGCGCCGGAGCGGAAAAGGACCGCGGCCAGGGAAAGGTACTCCAAGTCGAAACCCTGCCGGGGGGGCTTAGTTTCGCCGGAAACGAACGATATTTTGATGCCGGAGGGCCGCGGCAAGGGCGTAGCCGCAAGGGCTGAAACCGACTACACTAATTTGGCTATGGCTACCATTTCCCTCGCCACCGAAATTCAGCCGCGTTCGCCCAAAGGCGGCTTTGCCAACGAGCCGTTCACCGACTTCAAATCTCCTGAAAATGCCCGCAAGATGAAGGAAGCGCTGGAGTTGGTCTCGGGCCGACTGGGTCAGGAGTACGACCTGGTGATGGGGGGACATCGACTGCGGACCGAAGGCAAGATTCGCTCGGCGAATCCGGCGAGGCCGGCGCAGGTCGTAGGGGTCCACCAGAAGGCTGGGGCAGAGCACGCCGAGCAGGCCATGACAGCGGCCCTCGGTTCTTTTGGATCCTGGAGCAGGACCTCAACGGAACTTCGGGCGTCGCTGTTGCTGGGTGCGGCGGAGATTATTCGCAGCAGGCATTTTGAATTCTGCGCATGGCTGACGTATGAGGTAGGCAAGAACTGGGCCGAAGCGGATGCGGATGTGGGCGAGACCATTGACTTCCTGGAGTTCTACGCGCGGGAAGCGCTGCGGCTGGCCGAGGCAAAGACGCCGATCCAACTAGCCGGCGAGCGAAATCAGTTGATGTATATCCCCCTGGGCGTAGGTGCAGTGATTCCGCCGTGGAACTTTCCGTTTGCGATTATGGCGGGAATGACGGCCGCGGCGATCGTGACGGGCAACACGGTGATCTTGAAGCCGTCGAGCGATTCTCCGACGATTGCGGCAAAGTTTGTGGAAGTGCTGGAAGAAGCGGGGATGCCGGGGGGTGTGGTGAACTTCTGTCCCGGCTCGGGCGCATCTTTCGGCAATGCAATCGTGGAGCATCGGAAGACGCGGTTTATCGCGTTCACCGGTTCGAAGTCTGTGGGCTTGGAGATTCACGAGCGCGCGGCGAAGACACAACCCGGACAGATCTGGATCAAGCGAACGATTTTGGAAATGGGCGGGAAGGATTCGATCCTGGTGTGCGCGGATGCGGATGTAGACGCAGCGGTGGATGGCGTGGTGGCTGCGGCTTTCGGGTTCAGCGGCGAGAAGTGCTCGGCGTGTTCCCGGGCGATTATCGAAGCGCCGATCTACGACGTATTTGTGGAGCGACTGCAGGAGCGGGTGCCGCAACTGACGGTGGGCGATCCGGCGGAAAATCCGAACATGGGACCGGTGATCAACCAAGCAGCAATGGACTCGATCCTTGGCTATATCGAGACGGGCAAGAAGGAAGGCCGACTGATCGCGGGCGGACATGTGGCTGCGGCGGCAAAGGAAACGGGCGGATATTTTCTGGAGCCGACGGTGTTTGCAGATATTGCGCCGGACGCGGTGATTTCGCAGGAAGAGATCTTTGGCCCGGTGCTGGCGGTGATTAAGGTGGAAAGCTTTGAAGAAGGTCTGAAGGTTGCGAACAATACCGAGTACGGACTGACGGGCGCGCTGTATACAGCGGATCGCGATCGCCTGAACATTGCCCGCGATGAATATCACGTGGGCAATCTCTATCTGAATCGCAAATGCACGGGGGCGATGGTGGGAGCGCACCCATTTGGCGGATTCAATATGAGCGGGACGGATTCAAAGGCGGGCGGACCGGATTATCTGCTGCTGTTCACGCAGGCCAAGAGCGTGGCAGAGAAGTTGTAGAGCGATCGGAAGCTGACAGAAAAAGAGGAGCCTGAGCGGCTCCTCTTTTTTGTTTGAGTTGAGAAAGTATCTATGCGACGGCAGGAGGGGCGGCTGCCTGCTCTTCGGCTTCGAGTTTGCTGCCCATCTCGGCTGCGGCCTGCGCCAGCTGGCGGTGATGGATGGTGAAGAGAGCAAGTTCGAGACGATCGCTGACGCCGGTCTTGTCGTAGATGGAGCGAAGGTAGTTTTTGATGACCTGCTCAGTGGTTTTGAGGCGCATGGCGATCTCGCGATTCTTGCAGCCCTGCACGATGAGCGCGACGATGCGCATTTCTTTGGGCGTGAGGCGATCGCGGACGCGGGCGCCGACGAGATCGTCTTCGGGCGACTCGGGCATCATGAGCTGAGGCGGAGTCCAGGTATCGCCTGCGGCGACGCGACGAACGCATTCGACCAGGGCGGGGCCGGTGACATTGCGGAAGACGACGCCGCGGAAGCCCTGCTGCAGAAATGCGCTGGCGGTTTCGTTATTTTCGGCGATGACGATGCCGCGGCAACTCGTCGATTCGAGCACAGTGCGCAGACGCGTCATGTCAGGCCGCAGCGAAGCAGCCATGACCACGATAGAACCAGGGAATGTGGTGATGGCATGCATCATGCGCTCGAGATCTGTGCATTGTGCGATGATGCGCAGATCTTCATCCATGGCGAGCACTTTTGCAGTGCCAGCACGGAATATCGCCTGTGAGTCGGCAAGGATGACCTTATTCATGTGTTCAGTCCCATCCTTAAGGGGGTCCAACTTTTCAGGCCGGAAAACATTACTTGCTCCGGTCGTTCAGGAAGATGGCCTCAAGATTCGCCGTTGACCGCAATTCGGAAACCTACACAACGGATCATCACCGAGGAGCGGTGTCCCAATCAAAATTCTGGACTTTCAATCCGGTTCGCGTGTTCGTTCCACGCGAATCGGTACAACTCGAGGCGCAAAACCCTGCAACAAGATTACAGCCCAAAGGCATTTCCGTCACGAGAATCCATCGGCTGGAAGAGCCGCATATTTACTGTCTAGGCTCGTATTTGTCTGGTAGGTTAGGGCCTAACGGAGCATTTTGGGGCAATAAACTAGGGAATATATGGCAAGGCCGATCATCCTAGCAGTCGACGACGACGTGAGTGTCCTGGAAGCCGTAGTGCAGGACTTGCGCCGCCAATACGGGGCCGAATACAGGATTTTGAGGGCGGCGAGCGGACAGGCCGCACTGGATACGCTGGCGCAGGTGAAGGTGCGGCAGGAGCCGGTGGCGCTGATTGTGAGCGACCAGCGGATGCCCGGAATGACGGGCGTGGATTTTCTGGAGCGGGCGCGTGCGGATTACCCGGAGGCGCGCCGGGTGCTTCTGACGGCTTATGCCGATACGGAAGCGGCTATTCATGCAATCAATTCGGCAAGGATTCACTATTACCTGAACAAGCCGTGGGATCCGCCGGAAGAGAAGCTCTACCCGGTTCTTTCAGATCTGCTGGACGACTGGAAGGCGGGGTATCGGCCCCCGTTTGAAGGCCTGCGGGTAATTGGCAACCGCTGGTCGCTGCAGGATCATCAGCTTCGGAACTTTCTTTCGCGGAACCATGTGCCTTATCGCTGGTTGGACGTGGCCGCGAATGAAGATGCCCTGAAGTTGCTCGAAGAGCGGAAAATCAAGGCCGAGCAGCTGCCAGCGGTTTTGTTTCCGGACGGTTCGTTGCTAGTGGAAGCGACCCCGGATACGCTGGCCGCCCGGGTTGGCCTGAGTACGCAAGCCACGCAGGAGTTCTACGACATGGTGGTAGTGGGCGCAGGTCCGGCAGGACTGGCGGCGGCGCTGTATGGGGCGAGCGAAGGATTGAAGACTCTGATCATTGAGCCGGATGCGCCGGGAGGCCAGGCAGGATCGTCGAGCCGGATTGAGAACTACCTGGGATTTCCGACGGGGATTACCGGGGCCGACCTGGGCCGGCGGGCGCACATCCAGGCGTCGCGGTTTGGGGCGGAGTTCCTGACGCAGCGGGCGACGGGGCTGCGGATCGATGGGCAATACCGATTCGTGAAGCTTGCGGATGGGCGCGAAGTGGCGAGCCACGTGGTGCTTCTGGCGTCAGGGGTGCAGTACCGGAAGCTGGAGATTCCCGGGGCGGACCGTCTGACGGGAAGGGGTATCTACTACGGTGCGGCCCTGGTGGAAGCTGCGGCCTGCAAAGACGAGGATGTTTACGTGGTGGGCGCTGCTAACTCCGCGGGACAGGCGGCTTTACACTTTGCCAAATTCGCCTGTAAGGTGACGATGCTGGTGAGGGGCTCGGGGTTGGCTGCCTCGATGTCAAAATATTTAATCGATGAGATTGAGCGGACATCCAATATTGTGGTGGAAACAAAGACGCAAGTCCTGGAAGCACGTGGGGATGAGCACCTGGAGGCATTACGCCTGGTTGCAGCCCAAGGAGAATACTGCATCCCGGCGACGTCACTTTTCGTCTTTATTGGGGCGGCTCCGGGAGTGGAGTGGTTGCCGGATACGGTGATTCGGGACGAAAAGGGTTTTGTCCTGGCGGGACCTGACCTTCCGCGGGATGGGAAGGGCAAGGCGGGATGGCGGGAGCCGCGCGAGCCGTTTTTGCTGGAGACGAGCGTTCCGGGTGTCTTTGTGGCCGGGGACGTGCGGCACGGATCGGTAAAGCGGGTGGCTTCGGCGGTAGGTGAGGGATCGATTGCAGTGCAGTTTGCGCATCAGTATCTGGCAGGATTCTAAGCAGGAGTTGAAACGGGAATCATGAGCGAAGGCGGACAAGGCGTAGTCACCGAGACAGTAACCCTGCGAGATGTCGCGGCGGAGTTGAAAAAGACGCGGGCATTTGCAGAGGAAAGCCTCGATGAATCACTCCTTGCGGAGAAAGTGACCCGCATCCACGCGCCGGAGGGCACGGCTCTCTCGAATCCTGGAGGCCCGTCGCAGTGGTACTGGTTCCTGTTGAGCGGCGAAGCGCGCGCGGAGCGGTTTGAGGCCGACGGCGCACGTGCCCCGATCGGCATGGCTCATGCGGGGGATGGATTTGGCGAAGCGCCGCTGCTCAGCGGCAAGGCGCACATGACTTTCCTGATTACGACGACGCAGGACTCGGATCTGATCCGGCTGAGCACGGATCAATTCTGGATGGTGATGGCGAAGTGTGCGTCTGCGCGGAAGGTCATCCTTGTGGACATGGCGCAGCGTTTGCAGACCTACCAGGTGGAGGCATTGCATCGCGAGAAGCTGGTTTCGCTGGGCACCCTGGCGGCGGGTCTGATGCACGAGTTGCATAATCCCGGTTCGGCAGCGAAGCGGGCAGCTTCGCAATTGCGCGAGAACCTGATGCAGCTGCAGCAACTGAGCCTGCGCAACAGCCGCAAGCAAAAGACGCCGGAACAGCTGGAATGCATGCGGGACATGCTGGAACACAGCTTGAAAGGCTGCCACCTGGCGGCGATGAGCAGTATGGAAGAGGCCGATGCCGAGGAAGAGATGGGCGAGTGGCTGGCGCATGCCGGAGTTGAGAATGCGTTCCAGATTGCGCCGGTTCTGGTGGGCATGGGATTTCACCAGGAGGAGCTGGATTGCGCCCGGGAACTGTTCGACCCGAGTTCCCTATCGGATGCGCTGAACTGGCTGGGCGCTCTGGTGTCGAGTGTGTCGCTGGTGTGTGCGATCGAAGAGAGCATTGCGCGCATTTCGGACCTGGCGATGGCGGTGAAGAAGTTCGCGTATGACGAGAGGTCGCCGGCAAAGAACCTGGATGTGCATGACAGCCTGCAAAGCACGCTGACAATTCTGGGGCATAAGCTGCGCCTGAAGCAGATTGCAGTGGATAAGAAGTTCGAAGCAACGAAGTCGACGATTTTTACACGAGGATCCGCGCTGAGCCAGGTTTGGACAAACCTGATCGACAATGCCGCAGACGCCTCGGAAGAGGGTGGCAAGATCGAAGTCTCCACCTGGACGGAGCCTGAATATCTGGCGGTGAGCATTGCGGATCATGGCGCGGGCATTCCGGAGAACGTGCTGCCGCGTATCTTCGAGCCGTTTTTTACGACCAAGCCGCAGGGATCGGGTACGGGGTTGGGGCTGGAGATTGCACATCGGATTGTGACGCAGCGTTTTGGCGGAAAAATCGATGTGGAGTCGGTGCCCGGAAACACGCGATTCACGGTGCGGTTGCCGCTGGAAACAAAGGCAGAAGGCGCCAAGGCGGAGATGGCGAAGGTCCACTGAGGCGAGTAGAGAGCACCCTGTCGGAAACACCAGGCGGCATAGAAATAGAAACTGAGACGTTCGAGCTATCTACAGCTGAGATCGACCTGTCGGGGCAGTTCCCTTCCCTCGGATCATTGAATCCCAAACACATGCAATGAATTTGCGCTTGTCTCCACAGCGCTGAAGAAGGCTGCGCATCGGCCGATGACAATTGGGTAGGGGTTTGTCATGGCGGCTTGCGCGGAGCTGATGGAATCGGTGCTCGAGGCCTACCCGGACGGAATTGTGCTGACCGATGAAGGCGGCCAGGTGCGGTTGTGGAATCGAGCCGCGGAAGAGATCAGCGGGTATCCGGGGATCGAGGTGGTAGCCAGGCGCATTCCGCGCGGGCTGGAGGCGTTGTTGTTTCCCGCAGAAACGACCGAGGGCCGAAGCGACGGCCATGCGGAGCGGGGAATACTGCTGCATCTGCAACATCGGCAGGGATATGAATTACAGGTGATGGTGCGGACCCGGGTGTTGCGCAACGACCTTGGAGAACGCATTGGCCACGCAGTGATCTTCCGCAGGAGCGAAGGCCGGGACGCGCTGCCCCACGAGGTAACTGGGCAAAGCCGGGAAGTTGAGCCGGCGCACGACCAGATTGAGCAGCGCGTGGAGGAATCGTTTGCCGACTTCAAGAAATGCAACGAGCCGCTGGGAATCTTGTGGATCACGGTAGACCAGGCGCACGATTTGCGCAAGACGCATGGCGAACGCGCCTGTGAGGCAATGCTGAACAGCGTGGAACGGACGTTGTCGAACGGATTGCGACCGGCGGAAGAGATTGGCCGGTGGGGCGATGACGAGTTCCTGGTGTTGGCGCATGAGCCCACAGCGGAGCGGCTCGCGGCACACGCTAAGGTTCTTGCGGGGTTGGCGCGCACATCATTGTTTCGCTGGTGGGGCGACCGCATTTCGCTGACGGTGAGCGCAGGCGCGGCGCAGGCGGAGCGGGAAGAGGATCTCGTGCAATTGATGGAACGTGCCCAGGCGGCGATGGTGGCCAGCGTGCGTGCCGGCGGCAATCACATCACGCTGGCTCCGGGGAGGCAATCGTGTTTGCGATCGTAGGCATTCTCTTGGTGTTTGGCGCCGTGATTGGCGGCTTTCTGATGGAGAAGGGCCATATCGAAGTACTGGTGCAGCCAGCGGAATTGCTGATTATTGTGGGCGCATCGGCAGGCACGCTCCTGGTGGCCAACCCTATGCATATTTTGAAAGGAATTCTGGGCGGCTTGAAAGGCGTGCTGGGTGGATCGCCGTTTCATCGCGAACGCTACCTGAGCACGTTGAAGATGATGTACCAGTTTCTGAGCAAGGTGCGCAAAGAGGGATTGCTAAGCGTGGAGATGGACGTGGAGAAGCCGGGAGAAAGCACGATCTTCAAAAACTTTCCGGAATTCCTGAAAGACCATCATGCGCGCGACTTTGTCTGCGACACGCTGCGCATGGCGATCACGGGAGGGGTCGAGCCTTTTGATATGGACCAGATGATGGAGCTGGATATGGAAGTTCATCATCACGAAGCGACGGAGCCGGTGAGCGCGCTTTCGACCATGGCGGATGCACTTCCCGGGTTGGGCATTGTGGCCGCGGTACTGGGTGTAGTGATCACGATGGGAGCATTGGGTGGACCGCCGGAAGCCATTGGGCACAAGGTGGCGGCGGCGCTGGTGGGAACGTTTCTTGGAATCCTGCTGTGCTACGGCGTTGCGGGTCCGGTGAGTTCGAATATGGCAAAGACGGCGGAGGAGCACAACAGCTATCTGCATGTGCTGCGGGTGCTGCTGCTTTCGTTTCTCAAGGGCTCGGCACCGATGATTGCGATCGAGATGGGCCGGCGCGCGATACCGGCTCGTGTCCGCCCAAGCTTTGACGAGATGGAGAAGAGCTGCAAGGGACAGGCTGCGGGTACGCAAGCGGCCGCGGCGTAATGGAGCAGACGAAGGTAGAACGAGCATGACGAAGAACAAGCCGCAGCCGATCCTTGTGATCAAACGGAAGGGCAGGCATGGTGGTCATCATGGCGGCGCATGGAAAGTGGCTTACGCGGATTTTGTGACGGCGATGATGTCGCTGTTTATTGTGCTGTGGCTGATGAATTCGAGCGAAAAGGTGAAGAAGGCGGTGGCCGGATATTTCAACGATCCCCGAGGGACAGCGACACTGATGGGAACGACGCTGACGGGCACGGGTGAAACGGTCACGCAGGCATCAGGCGAAGACCTGCAGAAGCTGAAAGAGAAGTTGGAACAGGAGATCAAGGCCAGGAAGGACCTGGAGAAGCTGGCCAAGCAAATTGAGATTACGATCACGCCAGAAGGATTGCGGATTGAGCTGCTGGAAAACAAAGACGGCACGTTTTACCAGAGCGGCAGCGCGCGCCTAAGCGATCGCGGACAGGAGTTGCTGGCGCTGCTTGCCGGAGAGTTGAAGACGCTGCCGAACAATTTGCTGATTGAAGGGCACACGGACGCGACGCAATACTCGGACGATGCGAATTACAGCAACTGGGAGCTTTCAGCGGACCGGGCGAATTCCGCGCGAAGGCTGTTGCAGTCGGACGGAGTGAGGTCGGACCAGGTGACGCAGGTGCGGGGCTACGCGGACCAGTTGTTGCGAGTAAAGAAGGATCCCTACGATCCGTCGAATCGGCGCATTTCGATCCTGGTGAAGAACCAGGAGGGACCGTTGCCTGACTTGAAGGGAGCGGTGGCCACGGAGGAGCCGGCAGAGAAGCAGAGCGCTGCCGGGGCGAAGAAACACAAAGAGGACACAAGAGGTGCGGGTGCTTAAAACAACCGGGAGGAGCGGGATGATGTAGTCTTGTTTGCGAAGAAGTAAGCGTTTACCGGAGAATTCTATGACTCTCGTTGCCGGGGCAGATTTCGGCACCTTAAGCGTGCGCGTGACCCTTGTCGATAGTGAGAAGGGACCGATTGGAACGGCGTCCGCGCCTTACCCGCTGCACCGCAAGCGGGAGGATCCGGACTTTGCGACGCAGGCCCACAGCGATCAGATGGAGGCGCTGGTGACGGCGACGCGCGAAGTGGTCAAGTCGTGCGGTGTGGACGGCAGCACGGTAGCCGCATTCGCGCTGGACACGACGGGATCGAGTGTTGTGCCGGTGGGTGAGGGACTGGAGCCGCTCGACGAATACTATCTTTGGTGCGATCATCGCGCACATTCCGAGGCCGAAGAGATCACGGCGAAAGCGCACGCACTGGGATTTGAAGGCATCGAGTGGTGCGGCGGAGTGTATTCGCACGAATGGGGTTTTGCGAAGCTGCTGCACTGGCTGCGGCACAATCCGGAGAAGAGAAGCAAATTCGTCACAGCGCTGGAACATTGTGACATGGTTGCGGCGACGCTTTGCGGCGTGCGCGAGGTCGACCAGATCAAGCGCAGCGTTTGCGCGATGGGCCACAAATGGATGTGGAATCCGAAGTGGGGGGGGCTGCCGCCAGAAGAATTTCTGGTTGCCGTGGACCCGCTGTTTTCCGGGGTGCGGGCGAAGATAGGCGGCCAGTATCTGACCAGCGATCAACTGGCCGGAAATCTGACGCCGGGCTGGGCTGATCGGCTTGGATTGAAGGCAGGGATTCCGATTCCGGTGGGTGCTTTTGATGCGCACTGGGATGCGATTGGATCGAATTGCCGCGAAGGCGATGTGGTGAACGTGGTGGGGACGTCGACCTGCATTATTGCCATGGCCAAGCAGGCGGAACTGGTGCCGGGTGTATGCGGCGTGGTGCCGGGCAGCGTCCATCCGCAATTTACGGGCATCGAAGCGGGCTTGTCGGCGACGGGAGATATTTTCGATGCGGTGGCGCGGCGCGCGGGAACCACGGTTGCGGCTCTGTCGGACGGGCTGGATGTATATCGCGCCGGGCAGACGGGGCTTTTGCGGCTGAGCTGGGACAACGGGGACCGCACGGTGCTGGTGAATCCGGAACTGGGCGGCGTGACGCTTGGCTGGAACGTGGTGCACACTGCGCAGGATGAACTGTTTGCGGCGATTGAAGGAACGGCGTTTCATACGCGCATCATTCTGGAGCGCATGGCCGACCATGGTGTGCGGGTGGATCGGGTCATCAATGCCGGCGGGATTCCGCAGAAGAACGAAGTTCTGAATCGGGTATATGCCAATGTGCTGAATAAGCCGGTGCTGGTGCCGGCGGGTGTGCCCACGAGTCTTGGTTCGGGCATTTTTGCGCTGATGGCTGCGGGAGCCTACGAGTCGATTGAAGAAGCGCAGGCGGCCGTTTGCCTGCCGTTGCGGTCCGTGCAGCCGGACGCAGGGGCTGCGGCTGTGTACGATGAGCTTTATCCGCTATACCGCGAAATCTACTTTGCCCTGGGTACTCGAAGTGCGGAGCCTGTGGCACTGGGCCGAGTGCTTCCGGAGCTGCGCAGGATCGCGGCCAAGGCGCGACGAAGCGCCTGATCTTGGGAAGAGAATCTGCAGTTCTTCGAGTTAGGCGGCCTTCTGTTGCTGCCGACTGGCCTGGGAGCCGACGGTCACTTGCACATCGCACGGTGCGGGTTTACCGTTTTGACATTCCAATGCAGGTCAGGAGCTCCGTGTATCCATCCAATTTGCGCCGTTTTCTTTGCAGTTTTGCTGCCGCACTCGTTCTGATGATGCTTGCAAAGCCAGGATCCGCGCAGGAGCGCATTGAAGCCTGGAAGGTGCCCCACTTCAGCATAGAGCCGGAGAAGCTGTACCAGGCGGCTTCGTCGATAGAAGAGCCGGAGAATGCAAACATCGCCATTCTCGAAGACGACGAGGGCTACAGCTTTGACGCGGATGGACGCTGCATTCACACCGAGTATGTCATTTACAAGATTCTGAACCAATCGGGCGCCGAGGGATGGGATTCGGTGACGGTGGACTGGGAGCCGTGGCACCAGGCGCGCCCGAGCATCAAGGTTCGCGTGATTTCGCGTGATTTGTCGGTGCACATGCTGGATGCCAAGCAGATTACGGAAGCTCCGGCGCGTGGCGGTGAATACAAAACCTATGGCGATGGAAAGTCTTTGCGGGCGCCTTTTCCGGCGATTGCGCCCGGAGCGGTGGTGGAGGAAGAATTTATTACGTCGGAGACTGTTCCGTTTTTTGGACCGGGGCATGTGGGGCGCATTTTCTTTGGGCGCGAGGGCGTGCCAGTGGAGCACAGCGTTGCCGAACTGGACGCGCCGACTGCGCTGCCCCTTCGCTCGGACACAGTAAAGCTGGGAAACCTGCAGCCACTCAAGACGGAGAGCAATGGCCGCATCTCTCTGACCTATGAAAAGGGCCGGCTGGAGGCGTGGGGCCCATCGGAACCGAATCTTCCGCCAGAGGAATCGCGTTTCCCGATCGTCGAGTTCTCGACGGGTGAGTCGTGGCAGGCGATGGCGAGGGCCTATAGCCAGATTGTGGACCAGAAGGCAGTGGCTGCGGCAGTGCAGCCGGTCGTGGACGGCCTCATTGTTGGAACGAAGACAACGGCGGAGAAAGAGGCGGCGATTCTTGCGTATCTCGACCGGGAGATTCGCTACACGGGCATTGAGTTTGACGAGGCTGCGATTATTCCGCACGAACTGCCGGAGATTCTGGCGCACAAATATGGAGACTGCAAGGACAAGGCCACGCTGCTGGCGACGATGCTGCGCGCCGCCGGGATTCCTGCCTATGTGGCGTTGCTGAATGCAGGATCGCGCATGGATGTGCCGGCAGATTTGCCGGGAATGGGTCTATTTGATCACGCGATTGTGTATGTGCCGGGCAGTCCGGCGCTTTGGATTGATGCAACCGATCCTTGGGCGCGCCTAGGTCAGCTGCCGAGTGCGGACCAGGGACGATGGGCACTGATTGCGCGCCCGGAGACGACGGGGTTGACGAAGACCTATGAATCGACTTCGAAGGAGAATGTACTGCTGGAGACTCGTGAAATCACATTGGCGGAAAACGGGCCGGCCGGCGTAAAGGAAGTGACGGAACCGACAGGAGTGTTTGAAGGCGAATATCGCGGATTCTATGCCGATAAGCCGGACAAGGATATGCGCGAGGGGCTCTCAGCGTATGTGAAGGCGCAGTACATCTCAGAGAAGCTGATTTCGGTGGAAAGAACGGATCCAGTGGATCTGTCGAAGCCGTTTGCACTGACACTTGCCTGCGACAAGGCGAAGCGGGGCTACACGGACTTGGACAATGCGGTGGCAGCGATTCGTGCAGAAGGAATGTTTCAGAATTTGCCGGGAGAGTTGCAGCGAAAAGACGACTCCGAAGACAAGAAGAAGGATGATGGCGATCGAGCCAGAGTTCCCCGGACGGAGGACTGGGAGTTGCCGGAGCCGTTCAGTGCGGACTGGCATTACAGGATTGTTCCGCCGGAAGGATTCATTGCGAAGGACCTGCCGCAGAGTACGCACGTGACTTTGGGGCCGGCGGTGCTGACCGAGGAGTTCGCGCTGGATAAAGATGGAGCGGTGTTGGCGCACTTGAACTTTGACTCAGTGAAGCGGCGGTACACCGTAGCAGAGGCAACTGAGTTGCGGAACAAGGTAGTGGAGATCGCGGCGGGTCCGGCGATTTTGATCAACTTTGAACCGCACGCGGAAGCGCTGTTGCGCGATGGCAAGGTTCGGGATGCGTTGGCCAGCTATCGGAGCCTAGTGGCGAGCCATCCAAGTGAAGCCGTGCATCATTTGCAGGTGGCGAAAGTATTGCTGGGCGCGGGCATGGGAGAAGCAGCGCGGGCCGAAGCACGCGAGGCGGTGCAGTTGGAACCGGGTTCAGCGCTGGGCGAGAAAACACTGGCGACGATTCTCAAGCAGGATCTGGTGGGAAGAAATATTCGCGCGGGAAGCGATATGGCAGGGGCGGCCGAAGCCTATCGGGCGGCGATCAAGCTCGATCCAGACGATCATGGCACACAGGGGGACCTTGCGATTCTCTACGAGTACGACCCGGTGGGACGCAGGTATGGCCGCCAATCGAAGATGAAGGAAGCGATCGAGGAATACCAGAGTCTTGGCCAAGACAAGCTTGCCGAGCTGGGGCTGGCGAATAATCTTGCGTTCTCGCTCTTCTACGGGGGGCAATATGCCGATGCCTTGAAGGTTGCAAGAACCTTGAATCCCGAACCGAACGCGTTGATTGCGGCAAGCGTGGCCATGATCGACGGGGGAAAGGCTGGATTGGCCGAGGCGAACAAGCGTGCGACGGACGACAACGCGTATAAAGAAACGGCACGCGTTGCCGGCGAGATGCTGATGAATATCCGGCAGTACCCGTTGGCATCGGATTTTCTGGCAGCGGGCGCATCGGGCGACAATTCGGCGCAGACGATGGGGTTGGCGAATCTGTTGCGCAGCGCGCAGCGTCACGAGGACTTGAAATTTGAGAACACGCCGCAGGACCTGGTGAAGCGATTTGTGCTGCTGTCGATGGATCCTGAGTTGACGGAAGAGAAGATGCTGGCGCTGTCGAGCCGGAATGCAGCGGCGGTTATAAAAAAGGAAGACCCGGAAGAAATAAAGAAGGCCCTGGAAACAGGCAAGAAGATGAACATGCAGCTTGCACGGGACGACAGCTCGATGGATGTGACGCTGGATCTGTTGATGCAGGCCTTTGATCCGAAGAGCGAAGGCAGCGATTCGACGGGGTATCGGGTGAAGGTGCAGATACCTGGCGAAAACACGTCGACGTTTTTCGTTGTGAAAGAGGATGGGCAGTACAAACTGCTGGACACGAACGAAAAACCGAACGCAGCGGCAATGGAAATCCTGGATCGGATTCAATCGGGCAATTTGCCGGGGGCAAAAGCGCTGCTCGATTGGCTACGAGAGGATCAACATCTTGAAGGCGGCGACGACCCGCTGGGTGGACCGGTCTTTCCGCGGTTCTGGATCAAGGGCGAGGCGGCCGATGCGGCGAAGATGAAACTGGCAGCTGCGGCAATTCTGGTGGGAACAAAGCCGACTGCCGGGCAAGGCATTGGATTGCTGGAAGCGGCGCGGACAGGTGCGGCAACGGAGCGCGAGAAGACGAACATCGAGATTGCGCTTGCGGTTGGATACGCCATGGAGGAGGACTACACGAAGCTGCAGGAAGTCGCTTCGGATCTGGCGAAGCAGGTGCCGGAATCGAGGTTTGCGTTTTTGAGCAATGTGGATGCACTGATCGGCCTGAACCGCTTTGACGATGCGTCGGCATTGGCTAATCAGAGGCTGAAGCTGCTGGAAAACGACAACGATGCGATGATGGCGCAGTTGCGGATTGAGTCGTCGCGCGGAAACTTTGACGCCGCGCGCAATTGGGGACAGAAGATTGTAAGCCATGGCAAGGAAGATGCAAGCGTATTGAACTCGATTGCGTGGTTCGCGTTGTTCACAGGGAAAGTCAACCAGGAAGATATTGCTACCGCGATCAAGGCGACACAGATGTCGAAAGACAATCCCGCGATTCTGCATACGCTAGCGTGTCTTTACGCGGAAGCTGGGCAACCCAAAGATGCGCACGATTTGCTGCTGCGCGGAATGGATGACCTGAATCTGCAAGAGCCCGATGACGATTACTGGTATGCCTTTGGGCGGATCGCAGAAGACTACGGCGAGCGCGAGATTGCGATTGCGGATTACCGAAAGCTTGCGAAGCCAAAGGATCCGGTGCTGATTCCGACCTCGACGTATGTGCTGGCACAGGCCAGATTGAAAGTGCTGGAGGCGAAGTAAGCGGGTGGAAAGCTCGGCTTGCCGATTCGGGCCGAATTAGGCGGAACTGCAGTTGAAGCAAAGAGGAAAACGCCGGCGAGCCTAGGAGGGTCGCCGGCGCTTTGTTGGTGAAAGGTTGGTCTAGAACGAGTAGCGCAGGCTGAACTGCATGCGCCGGGGCGTGGAGAGCAACGAACTGGCTACGCCGAGGTTGCCTCCGGTCAAGCCGGAACCAATCGACGCAGGGTCGAAGCGAACGGTGTTCGTGACGTTGTAGACTTCCCACGCAAAGTTCAAGGTGCTGAACTCGTGGATCTTCCAATTCTTGTTGAGACCGGTGTCGATGTCGAAGATGCCATCGCCGCGAAGGTTGTTTCTCTGGCCCGCCTCACCGGGATAGGGAATACGAACGTTTCCGCCGTTACAACCGCCGCAATATACATCGGTGTTGATTGCGTCGGGATTGCTAAAGAACTGCGGGTTTCCATTCTGATCGAAGTGACGGTGCATCTTGATTGGTCCGGTGGTGACGCCAAAGCTTTCAATCTGCCAATCGGTTGACCAGCCCGGCTCGATAAAGGAGAAAGGCAGGCCACTCGACCAGCGGTTAATGCCGGACAACTGCCAACCACCGATGATGTTGTCGAGGAGGCTATTCGCGCCGCCCGCGAGCATCTTGCCTCGGCCAATGGGCAATTGATAGACAGCATCCACGGTAATCAAGTGGTGAGTGTCAAAGTCCGACACTCCGCGATTGAGATAGGGTTTCCAAGTGTTCAGGATATCGCTGAAGGAGCCGGTGTTGGCGCCATTCGAGCCTTCTTCGGTGCTGCGTTCTGTGTCGGAGCCGAAGTCGATGGACTTGGCGAGCGTATAGCTGAAGTCCATTTGCAGGCCATGGCTTGCAGGGTGGCGCAGGGTAAGCTGCCCAGCGTTGTAGTAGCTCATGCCGATCGAAGACAGGGCATACAGCGATGAGAACTGATCCTGCCAGAATTTAGGCGTGTATGCGGCACACTGTGCGTTCGACAGGAAGGCGCAGTAGAAATCCAGGTTCGCGAGCGCGGTCGTTGCGCCATTCTCCTCACGATAGGGCGCCCACTCGTAGTTATAGATGGCCTGCGTCGCACTTTCGCCGGCGAAGTCGGTGTTTTGCATGAAGGGAAAAACATTCTCGAAATACGGGATTGTGGGAATCGTGGGATACGTAATCGCGTTGCCATTGTTGTCGTATGTGACCGAATTGGGGCCACCGTTCTCATCTACGTCGCGCGACAACTGAGTGCCAGCGGTGTAGTAGTCGCCGCCGCCCTGGGGATCGTTGTAATCGACAGGCTCAGCGAGGTCGAGGCTTTGGAGGAGATGACGGCCCAGTCTCCCCACGTATGCGGCTTCCAGGGTGAATCCGCCGGGAAGTTCGCGCTGCACGGAGAAATCGAACGTTTCGGAGTAGGGCGTCTTCATCTTGCTGTCGAGGCCCCAGGAGATGGAGAAGTTATCCAGTGGCGCGTAGTACGGGAACGTTTGTGTTGTTGGAGACGTTCCGACACTGATATTCGGCAGGGTCCGTCTGTCAGTGAACCGAGGGGATGGGGGATAATTGGCGTTTCCTTCAATTGAGTAGACGCCCGCAGGGTTACTGACCTGGGAGCTCATGCCGAATGAGCCATTCTGATCGTAGGTGTTGATCAGGGCTTCGCCATAGTGGTCGTAATAGATGCCGGCGCCGAGGCGGATAGAGGTCTTAGTGTCTGGCGAGTAGGCGAGTGCGAAGCGAGGAGCGAAGTTGTCTTTCGACTTCGCCCAGAAGCCCGGCTTTCCATAATATGCTCCGGACGGCCCAAACTGGAGATCAGCTTCATAGACCTGGCCTTGCTGTGCAGCGCTCTCTCGCTGGAGATACCAGGTATGCGTATCGATCGTGGGAGTCACCTGCTGGCCGCTGGTTTCATAGGGCGTTTGCAGAATGGTGTGGCGCACTCCAAACGTAAGAGTCAGATTGGGCATGACGCGCCAGGCATCCTGCACGTACCACTCGAACTCATTGGATTTGAAATGACGATTTACGAATGAGCCATCAGCCAATGCCGTGCCGCCGGACGGGCTTGTTATCTGATAGTTGAAGACATCTTCGATCTGTGGGACGGTTCCAACGAGATTGGCAAATGCAATCTCATAGGAGTTGTCAAAGCCGCCGTCCATCGCGGGAAGTCCGACAGCGTCAGGCGTGGCGGGGTCTCCCGGAAGTGGGGAAAGCCAATACGGATTGGTGGTAGCCCCATTGAAGGAGTTCGCATTGGTGGAGTGGTTCTGATGAATGAGGCGCCAGTTGGCGCCGAATTCAAGCGTGTGCTTTCCCTTGGTCCAGCTTAGGTTATCAACGATGTTGTTAACGGGAATGCTGGTGATGGTCGTGCGGCTTTCTGACGTCGCAGTGGCCATAAAGCGGAAGTCGACATAGTCGCCGCTGCCAGCTCCCCGCGTGCTGAATCCCTGCCGAACATAACCATAGCGGACATCGTTCACGAGGTTGGGAGTGATCGTCCAGGTATCGCCGGCGGTAAGGCCCTTGCTATTGTCTTCGGTCAAGTGGGACGGGCCCTGGCCAGGAAACTGCTCTGAGCTATCGGCGGCGGGAAGAGAGCTGCCGACGTCTTTCTGGAGATTGCCGCGCACGAAGATGCGGTGCTTGTCGGATGGCACGAAGTCGATTCTGCCGATCGAGGTGTTCAGCCGGTAGGGGTTCGGAGAGGAGAACGAATACGAACCCGTGGTGTATCCGTCGCCGAGGTTCAGACCGTTCGCGGCGGGCATGAGGTTGAAGTACCCGAGGGCATTCGGATTCGCACCGGGGGGGGCCGGGTAAGCGGCGGTATTACAAACCTCGCACCCTGCGTCGAGTTGAGCGAATTGAGTTGCAGAAATTGACTGGGTGTTGCCGTTTGTATCTGGGTAGTCGAGGATTCCCTGCTGATAATCGGCAGTGGGTACTGTCTGGCTGACCTCGACGTTTTCTGAAATGCGCTGTCCTTCGTAGGTGCCGAAGAAGAAGAGCTTGTCTTTGAAGATGGGTCCGCCCAAGTTGCCGCCAAAGATGTTGCGGAGGAACTTGCCGGGAACGTTTGCGAAACCGCTGTCGAGCTCAGCCTGTTTATTGAACCAATCGTTCGCCACTGTAAAGGTGGGGCGATGGTACTCGTAAGCTGAACCGTGAAACTTGTTGGTTCCTGACTTGGTGACCATGCTGACCTGGGCCGCGGAAGAGCGGTCCTGATCGGCGTTGGAGTCGCCAGTGGTTACGCGGAATTCTTCAACGGAGTCCTGGGTTTCGCGCAGTACGCCGGTGAATGCAAAACCGCTGACTTGATCGTTGTCGTCGACGCCATCGATAGTGATGTTGCCCTGATCGGAACGGCCGCCGTTGACCGAGCCGCTGCGGCTGTCAGTCATTGTTGGCGGAAGATACAGCACGCCGGGCTGCAGGGAAAGCAGGTCGGGAACGTTGCGGGTTTCGCTGGGCAGAGCCATGATTTCCGCATTGTCAGCAGAGTTGCCGAGGGAGGCGTCGGTTGTATTGAGAGTCTGCGCGGAAGCAGAAACGTCAACCGTGACAGTGCTGGCCTGCACCGACATCTGGAAGTCGATGGTGGCGGGTTGATCGACCAACAATTCGGCAGTCTTGGTCTGATCGCCGAAACCGGGAGCGGAGACGCGGATGGTGTACTTGGAGGGCGCAATCTGGGGGAACGCGTATAGTCCGGCGCTGTTTGCGGCCGCGCTGAACGACTTGCCATTGGAGCTATCAGTGAGGGTGACGGTTGCACCCGGTACCAGGGCACCGCTCGGGTCCTTAATTGATCCGCGGAGTGAAGTGGTTGCGATCTGGCCGAAGGCGAGGTTTACGAAGGAAAAGGCGCATACCAGCACCAATCCCCATAGCGATCGTTTCACGGCTGTTCCTCCAAAAGGTACTGCAGTTAGGAAACCGATTGCGTTGTGTACGGCGGCTCATTGCGGCACGTGTGCCGGTTGGGCTTTCGGAATGTGACTTTCTGGTCTTGCCCGCATCCATTGCTTGCTAGAAAAGCGGACCGCGGAGTCGAGAGTTCTAACCTTGTTTTTCTGCAAAGGTTAAGAGCAGCGGGGGCTGCCCCGGGTTGGGATTTTTCTATATTCTCGAATCTTTACCCAAGATTCAACAGAAAATTGAAGATTCTGGACAAAATCCGCTTCTTCATATCTTCCTTATGCGTCAAGGAAAACTATTGTTGCTGTTGCATTTGCTGAAGATCGATCAGGGCCTGGGTCCGTTCGATGGGCTGTTGCGCGCGTTCGACGAGAACGCTCCAGTCATCGGGTATGGGCAGTTTGCGGTCCAGTGCCGGGGGGAGGTCGCTTGCCTCAACTTGCACAGCAACGTAAAGTTCGCTGTCGGTTGTGCCGCGAAAGACGCCGTGGGTGGGAGGGACGTCGGAATAGTCGCGTCCGACGGCAGTGCGGATATGCCGGTGGTGAGCAACAAGGTTGTTGGTCGGATCAAAGCCAACCCATCCGAGATGGGGCAGCAGGACATCTACCCAGGCATGGGTTGCGTCGGGCGTTGAGCGATCGTGGTCTTCGCGGCTGCGATAAAGGTAACCAGACACGTAGCGAGCAGGGATCCGGATGTGCCGCAGCAGAGCGATCATGGTGTGGGCAAAGTCCTGGCAAACGCCGCGGCCGTTCAAAATGGCTTCGTCGATGGGTGAATCGACGCGCGTGGAACGAGGGACGTATTCGAAATACTCGAAGAGGCGCTGATTCAATTCCTGGACGACCATGAGCGGATCGTCACGGCGAGTGACATCGAGCTTGGCGGCCAGTTCGACGAGAGCAGGCGTTTCAGCGGCAAATGCGCTGGGCAGCAACATTTCCCAGTAGTCGCCTGTATCGATGAGGTCATCGAGGGCGGACCATGCGTCCGGCGCGAGAAATCTGGGCACCTCAGGTAGCGGCTGCTGTTCGACGACGGATTCCGCAACGATGACGAGCTGGGTGTGTTCACCGGGGATGTCGAAGTGCTGGACATTATTGCCGAGGTGATCGCGATAACTGAAAACGCGGCAACGGGGACTGACCGAGAGCGAGAAGGTGAGGCAGTGCTGATTGGAATCGGAGCGCGGATTCATGCGCGTTTCCATGATGCTCTCGCTGATGGGGCGAGAGTAGCGGAACCGCGTGAGATGCCGGATGGAATAGAAATTCATGCACGTTCCCGTCAGATGGCCAAAGCAGATTGAATGGAGTATTGGATGTAGTAGCGATACATCATTTCGTGAATGCGGAGACATTGCTCGCGGATTGAGTGCAGGAAAGCGGCGGCATCTCCGGCGAGGATTTCGCCAATGGTGGTAAAGCCGAGCATGGCGTGAAGGCGGCCGATGCTCGCTGTCAATTCATCGGGTGGCCGGCGTCCGCCGGTGCGTTGAATGGCTTCGATTGCCTGGCGCACGCCGTCGACGCAATAGCGAATGGCGTGGGGAAAATCTCGATTGAGAAGGAGGAACTCGAGGATCCGGTCAGGAGTGAGATCGGCAGTGTAGACCTGGCAGTACGCTTCGAATGCAGTGCAACAACGGAGGAGGCCGACCTGTTCAAGGTACTGGTAGCCGGTGTGTTCACGCTCGTGCGGGTTAAAGAGACCCGGCTGATAGACCTCAAGGAGGGTGGCAATGGCATAGGCGCGCTCGAGATAGCGGCCGAGGCGAATGAAGTGCCATCCCTGGCCGTGAAGCATCGTGGTATCCGTGACGCCTTTGAAAAGGTGGATGCCGTCGACGACGGAGGAGAGCGCATCGCTGATGCTGGAGCGGAACTGGGACTGGACATGGGCCGAATGCATCTGGTGGTAAAGACGATTGAGGCGCTGCCACTGTTCCGTTGATATTTCTTCGCGTACCTGGCGGGCATTCTCGCGCGCGGCATTCACGCAATAGGTGACGGAAGCATGATGCACGGTGTCGAAGATGATGCGGCCTGCCATGGCTTCCAAGTCGCCGTCCCACTCGATTCCTGTGGGATTGCCGAGAGATGCAATCAGGAGTTGCCACCGCATATCTGCGCTGGCGCCGCCGGTATCGAGCATCAGGTTCATGGTGACATCGAGCTGGCGCACAGTATTTTCTGCCCGCTCGAGGTAGCGGCTCATCCAGTAGAGGCTATCGGCAACGCGGCTAAGCATCGTCGTACTCTCCCGAATCCCGTATCTTAGTGCTATTCCAGAACCCATGTGTCCTTACTGCCGCCGCCTTGGGACGAATTGACGACGAGCGAGCCTTTTTCGAGCGCCACGCGCGTCAGGCCGCCGGGCACAATGTTGACTTTATCTCCGAAGAGGATGTAAGGCCGCAGATCGACATGGCGCGGCTCGAGGTGATTTCCAATCAGGCAAGGCGCGCGGGAAAAATCGAGCGTGGGCTGCGCGATGTAGTTGCGCGGATTGGCTTCGATCTGGCGAGCAAACTCTTCGCGCTGTTGTGCTGTGGATTGCGGGCCGATGAGCATGCCGTAGCCTCCGCTCTCACCAACGGCCTTGACTACCAGCTTGTCGAGGTTTGCGAGGACATGCCTGCGCTCTTTGTCTTCTGCCAGGAGGAATGTTTTGACGCTTGGCAAAATTGGGTCTTCGTTCAAGTAGTAGCGAACGATGCTCGGCACATAAGCGTAAAGCGCCTTATCGTCAGCAAGCCCGGTGCCGAAGGCATTGGTCACGGTCACATTGCCGGCGCGATAGGCATTGAAAAGGCCGGCGCATCCGAGGGCTGAATCTGCCCGGAAAATCAGCGGATCGCTGAAGTCGTCGTCCACGCGGCGATAGATGACGTCCACGCGCTTGAGGCCGTCGGTTGTGCGCATATAGACGATGTTGTCGTGAGTGACGAGATCGCGTCCTTCGACGAGGTCGACGCCCATCTGGCGAGCGAGGTAAGTGTGCTCAAAGTAAGCAGAGTTGTAGACGCCCGGAGTAAGCAGCACAATATTGGGTTCGGGCCGTCCTTCGGGCGCCAATGAGCGAAGTGTGGAGAGGAGCAGCTGAGGATAGTGCTCGATGGGGCGCACGCCATAACTGTGGAAGAGCTTGGGAAACGTGCGCTTCATTACGCGCCGGTTGGTGAGCATGTAGCTGACACCAGACGGAACGCGAAGATTGTCTTCGAGCACGACAAATTCCCCAGTGCTGAGACGCAGCAAATCGGTGCCGACGACGGAAATATAGACGTTGCGAGGGACCTGGAGGCCGCGCATCTGGCGGCGGTAGTGCTTGCAGCTGTAGACAAGCTCGCGCGGCACGATACGGTCGTTGAGGATTTTGGCGTCGGAGTAGACGTCGCGAAGAAAGAGGTTCAGGGCTGTGATGCGCTGAGTAAGGCCGCGCTCGATGCGATCCCATTCCTGGGATGTAACCAGGCGGGGGAGCAGGTCGTAAGGAAAGATGCGCTCGGTTCCCTCTTCGCGTCCATAGACGGTAAAGGTGATGCCCTGGGTGAGGAACGACAGCTCTGCGGATTGCTTGCGACGTTGCAATTCCTCTTGCGGCAGGCCCGCGATGGTTTCAGCGAGCGCCCGATAATGCTCGCGCACGGCGCCGTCCTGCTCGCGCATCTCGTCGAAAGCATGATCAAGCGGGTAGTCTCCGTAGAGCGATTCCATGGCTACAGGATGACCAGCGCTCATAGGGACCTGTCTTGATCCTCGGGACGAGATTCAGAAAACCCGGTGTTGAGGACGCTGTAGGGCTCTCAGTGGTGAACCGACAGCCGTTTCATGACACTTAGGGCCCTTCCCGGTGGTTCCTGTTCCTATGCTTTTAACACGGCGGGCATAAAGGCACAATCAGGAAACGGCCGGGCTTGAGCCTGCAAAAGAGGAGTAGGCCGTTTGCCCACTGACTGACTCCGGTACGGTACCCTGTTGGACACAGGAGAATCCATCCAGAGATGTTGATGCTGCGCCGTTCTCTCTCTGCTGTTTTTGCGGTCCTAACTTTTGCTCTGGTCGTCCATCCGGCAATCGCACAAAGCGTGCCGATTCGGATCACGGCTGATTTATCGGATGCGCCGCGGAAGCTTTTCCACGCGGAGATTGACCTGGCGGTAAACGCAGGGCCGCTTACCTTGATCACGCCGGAGTGGATACCCGGCACGCACATGCCGATTGGGCCGGCGGGCGCGATTGTGGGGGTCGTTTTCACGGCTGACGGTAAGACGCTGCCGTGGCGCCGCGACGATGTGAACCTCTACGAATTTCACCTGAACATTCCTCAAGGCATTACCACGCTGCACGCGCACCTGGATTGCATTGTGACAGCGAGAGTTTCGCAGAAACTGGCTGCGCTAGAGTGGGAGAAGCTGCTGCTCTACCCGGCCAACCTACCAGTTCGCGATATTCCAATTCAGCCTTCAGTCATTGTTCCAGCGGGATGGGGCATTGGGACGGCTCTGACGCCCGAAGGCGTCGGGAGCTACCCAGTTCCGGCGCCCGGGAGCAAGACACAATTCGAGGCAACCAACGTAGAGCAACTTGAAGATTCACCCGTAATCACGGGACAGTATTTTCATGAGTATCCACTGGCGCCGACGGTCTCGCCGAAGCATTTTCTGGATGTAGTGGCGGACTATCCCGAGGACGCCATCCTGAGGCCGGCATTTCTCGCCGAGGTATCGAACCTTGTGCGCGAAGCTGACGCGCTCTACGCCTCGCATCACTATCACGTCTATCACTTTCTCTTAACGCTCTCGGATGTGGCGGGCGGCGAGGGACTGGAGCACGGGCAATCCTCGGATAACGGCACAGGCGAAAAGGCGCTGACGGACCAGACGCATCAGCTGCCCGATGCGGATTTACTATCGCACGAGTTTACGCACTCGTGGAATGGAAAGTATCGGCGTCCGGTGGGGCTGTATCAGCCGGATTTCGCCACGCCGCAGCAGGGAGCCATGCTGTGGGTATATGAGGGGATGACGGAGTATCTCGGCAATGTGCTGGCAGCGCGCTCAGGTTTGAAGTCAGCAGCGCAATATCGAGACGTGCTGGCGACGACTGCAGCGGAGCTTGACGCAACGCCGGGACGCACCTGGCGTCCGACAGAGGACACAGGGGCAGCGGCAAGCTTGCTGCGTGGCGGGAATCCGGCGTGGTTCAACTGGCGCCGCGGCCAGGACTACTACTTTGAGGGGGAGTTGCTGTGGCTGGATGCGGACACACTGATTCGCAAACTTACAGGCAACAAGAGGTCGCTGGATGATTTTCAAAAGATCTTCCTTGGCAAGGGAGGTAACACAGGGCCGTTGATTGTGCCTTATACATTTGATGAGCTTGTTGCGGACTTGAACCAGGTGGCGCCGTACGACTGGGCGACTTTTCTACATGACCGAGTAGACAAGATCAATTTACGCGCAGATGTTGCAGGAATTGAACAGGGCGGATACCGGCTGGTCTATCACGACAAACCCACGCCGTCAGAGCGGATCATTGACAATCCGCCGGGCGCCCACAAAGACGAGCTGAATTGCTGGCATTCGATTGGCGTGGAGGTTGGGAGCGACGGGCACATTCGCGATGTGCGGTGGAATGGACCGGCCGACCAAGCGCGTCTCGCCCCCGGCGATAAAATCCTCGCCGTTAACGGCGTCATTTTTTCAAACGATGTACTTAGAGACGCAATCCGCGCGGCAAAGAGCGAGGCCGGACCGATTCATCTGCTGGTGCAGGCTGATACCTTTGTGCGGACCGCGGAACTCAACTACCACGATGGCGAACGCTTCCCTGCTCTGGAGCGAGTGGATGGGTCGCCCGACTATCTGGATGAAATCATCAAGCCTCTGACGAAGCCGGAAGTTGTGGCTGAGAAGAGCAAGAATGACTCAGACGATTGAGTCACAGGACAGTGCGATGAATGGCCATCGCTGATTCCGAGAAAAGATTCGAAATTTTCAGGAGGAAACTTTCCCACGATGTCGCGACTTCTTCGCCTCTCACTCACGCTTTTTGCGATTTGCAGCTCGCTCGTGCCCGCTGTATACGCCCAGCAAGCGGCCCCTGCTGCGCCGGAAGAGGACTTTGTCCGTTCGCATTACACCAAGTACGAGTACCGGATTCCGATGCGCGACGGGAAGCGGTTATTCACCGCGGTCTATGTACCCAAGGATTCGGCCGGAGGGCCTTATCCGTTCTTGATGGATCGCACGCCCTACAGCGTCGGACCTTATGGCGAAGATCAGTATCCGAAAGGCCTGGGTCCGTCGGAAGAGTTCGAGAAGTCGGGCTATATCTTTGTCTACCAGGATGTGCGGGGACGATGGATGAGCGAAGGCACATTTGTGGAGATGCGTCCGCACATTGATGACAAAAAGTCGCCGCAGGACGTGGACGATGCTTCTGACACGTCCGACACGATCGACTTTCTGCTGAAGCATGTGCCCAACAACAACGGAAAGGTGGGCATCTGGGGTATCTCGTACCCTGGGTTTTACACGTCGGCGTCGATCATTGACTCGCACCCTGCGCTGGTGGCTGCGAGTCCGCAAGCCCCCATGACCGACCTATTCCTCGGCGACGACGCGTACCACGGTGGCACTTTTATGTTGTCGGCCAACTTTGGTTTCTATGCGCCGTTCTTTCATCCGCAAACGGAGCCGCAGACGCCGCACCCGACGGTTCCTTTTGAATTCGGGACACCCGATAGTTATAAGTTCTATCTGAATGCAGGAAATATCGCGAACCTGGACAAGCTCTATCTGAAGGGCTCGAACTTTCTTTTTAACGACCAATTCCAGCACGATATCTACGACGACTATTGGCAGGCACGCGACCTCTCACGCCACATGAAGAATGTACATTGCGCGGTGCTCGTAGTTGGCGGGTGGTATGACGCAGAAGATCTCAGTGGGCCTTATCGCACGTTTGACGCGATCAGTCAGTTCAATCCAGACACACCAACGACGCTAGTGGAGGGACCCTGGGTCCATGGCGGATGGTCACGGGGCGATGGAAGCCACCTTGGCGATATTGATTTCGGAGCGAAGACCGGAGAGCATTTTCGCACCAGCATCCAGTTCCCTTTCTTTGAGCACTATCTGAAAGGTAAAGGCGCTGCGCAGCCGAAGGCGGTGGTCTTTGAAACGGGATCCAATGTATGGAAGAGCTTCGAATCGTGGCCACCGAAGGCGGCGGCAACAAAGACGCTCTATTTCCATGCCGGCGGCAAATTGAGCTTCGATCCGCCGACCGAAGCAAGCAGCAAGGATGAATACGTGAGCGACCCGAATCATCCGGTCCCCTTTGTCGGTTATACGACGGATACAGTTCCTCAGCGCTACATGGTGGATGATCAGCGCTTCGCGAGTTACCGTCCGGACGTGCTGGTTTACGAGACTGAACCTCTGACCGAAGATGTGACAATTGCGGGACCGATCTCGCCGAAGCTGAAGGTCGCAAGCTCGGGAACCGACTCCGACTTCGATGTGAAGCTCATTGACGTGTATCCGGAGGATTATCCCGATCCGGAGGAGGGGACGCACGGAAAGCGCGTTTTGGATGCGCCTCCGCTACATATGGGTGGGTACCAGGAGATGTTGCGGGGTGAGCCGTTCCGCGCAAAATTCCGGAACAGCTGGAGTAAACCTGAGCCGCTGGTTCCTGGAAAAGAGACGGAGGTCGATTACACAATGCCCGATCTCTTTCACACTTTCCGGCGTGGTCACCGCATTATGGTGCAGGTGCAGAGCTCGTGGTTTCCGTTAACGGATCGCAATCCACAGACGTTTACGGACATTCCTTTTGCGATGCCGGATCAATTCCAGAAGGCAACCGAGCAAGTGTTTCACCAGAAGGATGCAGCCTCGGGTGTAGAGGTTCTGGTGATGCCTCAACCGTGAGCGGACCGCGCGCGGGTATTATTCCGTGCGCCCGGCGAGAACCGCGGAGCCCGAAAGCAAGGGCAGGACGAGGAGCATGACCAGCAACGCCGCCGGTATGGTACACATTCCGACGCGCAAGCTCTGCGTGTGAACCGAGAGCCATCCGGCAATCCACGGCAACACGGAACCGCCAAAGCCTGCAGTGGCGAGAACCCAGCGCGAATCGGACGTGTGGCGGGCCCGGGCGAAAAAGCCGGCCAAAACGAGCGGGTAGATGGGCGCGAGTGAGACGCCCAGGGCAAGCATGGCCAGTTCGCGCACGGGAGTGGATCCTGTGGCCGCGAGAAGGACGGCGGCGCAGAGGGCGGCCACGAGCGCGACGCGCAAAACGGCGGCCGAACGGACCCGAAGAAGCACGATGCTCGCAAGTCCTCTTGAAGCGAGGAAGCCTGTCCAATAAAAGGATGTGGAAACGGCAGCACGCACCATGCCGCCGCCCGCCGTGCGCAGAGCAAATGTGGAGAACCAGGCGGCGGAGGTGTTTTCGATGCCGACCTGCAGAAATGCTGCGAGTGCGAACACGAGAACGATGGGGAATGGCGTGATGGTTCTGGTATGAGGATCAGGATCCCACGGTTCCTCAGAATCGCGCAGAAATAGCGCACAAGCTGTACCGGCAATCAGCGCGAAAACGGAAAGTAAAACAAATGCCGCGCGATAATCGAAGCGAATCAGAACGCGCGACGCGAGCAAAGGCGCCAGCAGAGCTCCCGCGCTCCATGTGAAATTGAGCATTGTAAGAGTGGGAGCGCAAGTCGCCGCAAACGTGCGTCCTATATATAGACTGACTCCCGACATGGGGACGCCGTCCGTGATTCCCAGCAGCAGGAATGCGCCGGGCAGGAGCGGCCATGGAGCCCAGGCCACAGCCAGTGAACACAAGACCATGGCGAAGAAACCAAATGCAATGGCACGCGCGTAGTTGGTGCGGCAAAAGAACGCGCCCATGGACGTGCCGGCGAAGTAGCAGAGGAAGAGAAGGCCGGACTGGCCGTCGTTGAGGTGATGCGTTGCCGCAAGCGAGGGCATGAGAGGACCGCCCAGCGCCTGCACAATGCCAGTAAGTGCAAAGATGGGGTGAAGCACGACCAGGGTACGAAGGTTGGCGCTGCCTTGGGGGGAAGGCATCCGGAAATCAACTCCGCTTGCTGCGAGTGCGCTTGGGGTTGGGGGGGCAAGTCGACTCGCGAATCACCAACTCGGGATGAATGGGCACGATGTCGGGAAATGTCGCTTGTCCTCGGATGCGTTGCAACAGGATGCGTGCAGAGACGATGCCCATTTGGGTGAGAGGTTGACGAATGGTTGTAAGGCTTGGGTTGTGGAATGCAGCGCTTTCGATGTCGTCGAAGCCGACGATGGAGAGGTCCTCAGGCACTTTTATTCCATGGTTCATGCAGGCGCGAATGGCGCCGATGGCGGAGATGTCGTTGTAACAAACCATTGCCGTGAAGTCAGAGCTTCGTTGGAGGAGTTCGTTGGCTGGTTCGAAACCGAGCTCGGGCGTAGAAGCGCGCAGTTGCAGTTGCACAGTTTGCTCGGGGGCGATAACGAGTTTAAGTTCCCGCGCAACGGCCATGAGGCAATTCCAGCGATCGTCAGCATCGGAACTGTGACTGCCTCCACGCATGAACGCAATTTTGCGATGGCCGAGCTGATAGAGGTGGCGCAGCGCAAGTTCGGCGGCTCGACGCTGGTCGAGCACGACGTTTGTGACTCCCTCGATTTTGCGATGTCCGGCGACAACGACAACGGGGAGATTGACGCTTTTTTCGATCACCGTGTCGATGAAGATGAATCCCTCAACCGAGCGATCCATGAGCAGGCGCGGATATTCCTCAATGAGATCGGGCTTGCGGCGATGGCTGGCGGTGAGATAGAAGTAGCCCTCCTCAATGAGCAGTTCTTCAACGCCGGCCAGAACTTCTGTCGCATAGTGGTCACTCAATTCCGGGACCAGGACCCCAACGGTAAAGGTCTGCCGTTTGCGGAGAGAGCGCGCGTAAAAGCTTGGACGGTAATCGAATTTTGCTGCAGCTTCAATCACTCGATCGCGGGTTTCCTGCGGGATGGAGCGCACGCCGGGTGCGTTGTTGAGCACAAGCGAGATGGTAGCCGGAGACAAGTTCAGATATTCGCCCAAAACACGCAGGCTGATGGGCTGGCCCGGTTGTGGGATGGCTCCTGACTTGGCACGCTTGATCATGTACAACAGTTGTAACACTTTCGGCTGTAATGCAATGTGTTTTCAAGAGCTTTGGGAGGTCTACGCCGACTGCGCGGGACACGAGGGCCAGGAAGGCTGTGCTATGAGAGATTGGCTGGTGTTGGTGAGTGAGGTGAGCAAGGTGGAAGTTGAGCGGAGGGTTCGGTGTTGAGCATAGGGCTGGTTCATTTTTTGTCGACACACGCAACGGCATGGACCGAAGAGGGTGGTCGGTGTCGAGCATTATGCAATCTGCGGTAAACTGGCAATATTCGAGCGCGGTTCCCACCTGCGGAGGGATGGGTGAGCGGTTGATACCGGCGGTCTTGAAAACCGTTGTGCCTGAAAGGGTACCGGGGGTTCGAATCCCTCTCCCTCCGCCAGAATCAAGAATAACTTATTTATTTTGAATGATTTGATTCAGTCGATATGCCTCAATATAGGCCAATTCGACAGGGTGAAACAGGGATAAACGACATCAGAGCAGAATCACTCACCATCGATCACGGGGCAGGGGCAATCGCACTTCGCACAAAAGTGACCGTGTACAGCACACTCGCTCATTTCCGGCAAATAGTGCGTCTTGCCGCAAACTGAGCAGCACTCAATCGTGTTCGCTTCGATTTCCAGTTCCCTTCCGATCACAGCATTGATTGACATTTGAATGGTCTCCTTTGGTGTTGGTTGAGGTTGGGTTGGATTGGAGTGCGTGCCATTACTGACAAGCACTCCAACATGGCTTGTGCGAACTCTCTCGATCTTCGCTCGAATCCCGATTGTGGTCTCTCCAACGAAGGTGGTCGCGATCTTCAGTGAGACTGTCTCTACGCTTTCCGCCACTTGTCAGGACCGCCCTCTTCTGTATGCCTTACACGCTCAACATCAGGGTGGTCGTTGGGGTTCAGAATCTTTGCATGTTCGATTGCTTCCAATTGAGTACTGAAGAGTCGGCTAGCACGATCTGAACCCTTTGCACGTACTGCATATTGGCCGTCTTCAGTCTGTTCGATGTAGTAGTGCTTGTCTGTCACCTGTGTGCTCCTTTCTGCTCTTTGGTTCTGCTGTGTAGCAATTGAAGGAAGGCGAGGAGCAACAGATCTCAATCGTGCAGCCTCGCGTTTGACTTCTTCGAGAGTCACCACCTTGAGTCTGTATATTCGCGTCCCGTCGTCGTTCCTGACGGATTCAACTTCACCGGCATCTTCCAAGCGTCTCAGTGTTGTGTAGATCGACGCCAATGGATTGGTATATGTCGAGAGGTCCATCACCTTCGTCTGCGTGATACCAGAACGGATCACCGCTGGCGTGAGACCTTGGCGATGCGCTCTGAGCATTGTGAGAATGATGTTTTTGAAACCTGGCTTACCACCCAACTCATCTACGGCTGCAAGGTACTCTGCTGCTTCCTCCTCTCCGCACACTTGTGCCAATGCCTTGATTGCGTTAGTGCACTCCGCGATCTCAACCTGTGCTTCGTTTCGGTGTTGAACTGCATCTCGTAGCCGGTTCACCATCGCTCGCATTGCCTGATGAAGTGGTGTGTCGCTCATCTTTCCAAATTATAGACTTGACGATAGACTTGTCAATAGACTTTCCTGTAGATATTCGTTGTTTTTTCGCCTATACTGTTCGCATGTTTCACTCGCCTTTGATCTCGACCCGGCGCACATTCGTTGTTCAATGCAAGGGATGTAGACGGCAAGTGCCGACCGGCGTAAACGACTTCCCGTTCCAATCACTCACGGTCGATTGCCCACTGTGTGGCGAAAGACGGCGCTATCTGCCCTCTGAAGTGTTCCGTGGCAAATCTGATCAACTGGTGAATCATCATGCGACAACAGGAGGACAATAAATGGGAGAGATGCGCAGAGCAATCGCGAGAGAAGATCAGGACCGCCGCAGTCAAGACAGGTTCGCGTCCACGATTGTGATCTCTGCATCGATCATTGCTGCCGTCCGGCTGGCGAGGGAAGACATCAGCCGACCGTCACCCAGGGTGACAATAGCGATTGCCGATAGTGTCTCGCTGGCGCGAACGATACTCCAACGTGTGCTTCATTGAAACTTCACGGCTGTAGCCCAGATTGTGAATGCTAGATTCTCTAGTATTAGACTCAAGTGATTGTGAGGATCAATGAAATCGTCACGACTTCTCACTGCAACCATGCTCTTTTTCGTGATGAGTAGCCTTCTCGCTCAAGAGAGCACGAAGACATCGACTCATGGAACCATTAACGTTCTCGTTGGGAACAAGTACGGTATTGTTGTCGCTACAGACAGCCGTGCATCAGACAAAACGTTTCGAACAATCAACGACAGGTCACATAAACTGTTTCAACTGGACTCAACCACTGTTTGCTCAATTGCGGGGTTCGCAAGTGATCCAGGACCACACTGGGAATTGGGCCTCAGTACTGGCGGGATAATACACGCATTTGCCGAAGCAATGGCTGACTCACCTTCCAAGGTCCCCTTCAGAACTCAGGTCTTTGTTCTTCCTCATTTGATTGGTAGTAGGCTTGGTTCTCTCGAAGCCGAGTACCAGTCTTCATCTGAAAAGAGAACTCCCAATGCAGACCATCTCTTCTTAATATTTGCTGGACTTGACGACCATGGGATTCTTTCAACAGCAAAGGTGGAGATTTCGATTCAAGCGGTTCCTCGTAGCGACGGTAAATACGAATTTTTGCCCAAAATATCTGATCCTCAATTCAATACGATCACCTCTGGATTTTTCTACTTGACATCTGGAGTGGACGATTCTGCTCAATTAAGACTTCATAGTCCGGGATCGTTTGAAGATGAGCCGGAACTTAATGAGTATCGACACGCAGTCCAAGAGGGGAAAACCGGCAACCTTAGTTTGGATCAACTTGAAGAACTTGCTAAATACCTTGTGGTCGATGCCTCTCGTACTGCCCACGTTGTCGGAGGACCAATTCAGGTTGCTTTGATTTCAAGTGGCGGGGCCTTGATGAAGATGCCTTCTAATCTCGTTCCAGATACAAAACCCTATTCGACGGTTTTGTTTAGGGGCATAGGGCAATCACAATCTCCTATTTATCCAATGGTCCGCACGGTTCCTCATTCAGTATTCCTGGATAGTCATTGCGATGACGCCGCAATTATCTTAGACGATTCTATTTTCGTCGGTGGCCGATTTATAAACTGCAACTTTTACTACGATGGCAAGGACGTATATCGTGATCCATCCGTGCATGTCGTTGGTGGTCAGCTGATTTTGGGGCCTGATGTCTCGCTCACCAATCTTGACGTTGAGCGAGTTCGGAAGGAGTTTCCGGAATTGACGCCTATTTCATACAAAGACCTTCCTGACGCCGAAATTGTCAAAGAACACGTCTGGCCTAAATGATCAGCCATGTCAGTTAACGAAATCATTTCTAAAAATGACGCAGAGATTATCCGTCTGCGAACGGAAGACGCACAATGTCGCCCGAGGAACTTGGCTAGACCATCAATCGTGTAGGAGTTGGAAGGGATGCTTGGCGCTGGCGCTAAGGATGAGGAATCAGGCGCGTACCTTCATTTGCTCGCAATTTCAGCAGCGTTCTCAGGCTCGCGGGTCTCAGCGGTCGTGATCACTGATGAATACACCGTGATCGAATCCTCAATATTATCCATCGCGTCATTAATCGCTTGTTCCAGAATCTCGGAATCGTCACTGTGAACGACAACTTCGAGCGAAATCTTCGTATAGGTCATGGTCAAGGATTATAGACCGGTTCGTGCCGAGCAATCGAAAAGTGGTGGACCGAAAGGCTACAAGATGTCCGCCAAAGTTCGAGCGCGGATTGAATGGGCACAGATCGTGAACGAACTTGAGGCCGCGTGGGGCATATCTCAGTTGGAATGACGGCTAGAGACTATTGCATTAACTGAGTACCAGACCGCGTTCTGTCCATGCTGAGATCAGAACACACAGTAGTGGGCAACAATTCACCCGGGTGGACATCAGCAACCTTCTGTCCCTCCGAGGGTTCGGTCGGAACATCGACGATAATGACGCCTTCTCCGCTGATATGCAGTTGAATCCTCATCCTTTCCATGATGGGCTGGTCGTGATCACTGGCATCTAACGCCTCCCATCCAAAAATTGATTCATTGGCCCCGAGGCTTCGTTGGAGTTTCTCTTCAAGCGAATCAATCGGCTGCACCAAGTGGGCGCGATGTGGGTCGTAGTCAGCGTGGGCATCGAGCCGATAGACTCCGCGAGGAAACTTGAGAATTCCTCCTGATCTATTCCCGCACGGGGTTTTTATCGGAAACGTGTCGTACAAGGCACCCTCACCCAGCGAAAGATGGATCAGTGATACCCACATATTCCTGCGACCGTCCCATCCATCTATTGAGTACGATTCAATCGTGGCTGCCTTACTCGCTAGGTTTTGAACTTTTAAGTAGAGCAAGTAATACACCGGGAAAACGTGCCCAGAGGGTCCATAGGGAGAATAAAGATAAGGGCTAAGGTTGTCGTGCCCGTTGTAAAACAATTCTACGTGGCGCTCAACATTAAAATGGGAAGTTGAATCTTTCTGAGTAAAAACCTCTTCATGTTCCTTTCGATAGCGAGTCTGAACCGGTTTCCAAAGAAACAAGATAGCAATTCCGTATAACATGAAAAGTGCGGCTGCACGGTTCCGTTTACGATGTTTCGGGAAGGCTCTCCAAATAGCGTGACCCACGAGGGCAGCCGTAGCAGCCCAGCAAAGGACGGCCAACATGATATTTGGAGGAAGACCGCTGATTGAATATCCCAGAGCGATTCCCGAAGGAATCAACGCCAACAGAACATCCCGAGTGATCTTTCGACCACCTGCCGCTGGCAATTCCTGGGCCGTTGCGTTTTGAATCTGAGGCTTATTGTGCAGGCCGTGATTTGACTGCTTTCCCTTATCCTCCGAGAGTGGATCGGATAAAGGCACCTCTTCCTTCGCCTTTCTTTGCATCGCACGCGCAAGCGTGAAGAGCCATTCTCTATCGTGCCTTTTGCCCATGCAGCCTCCATCGACGTGCACCCTTAGTTTCTTCGAAAGTACCCAGTCATCAAATCAGCGTGTTCAAAATCTCGTTGCAAACTCGCGCCAATCGACTATAATAAGTAAATCGAGACTACATGTAAGTGACTGAAATAAAGCAATTTAGATCTTGACACCGCATACAAGTCTTGGTACTCTTCTAACAGCCTCAGCATCTGACCACTGAAAACCCAGAGATCAATGTGAGCTAGCGTCTCGGCAGCCATCCCCAAATGGCTGTCATTGCGTTGGAAAAGAAGACTCAGTGGCCAGCCGGTCACACCGAGAAACTCATTCCATCAAACTGAACTATCCCTGGTGTTGAATTGCCGACTCCGGATGTGTCTCTGTCCCTTGTCAACCTTTTCGCCAGCGGGATACCTGTCACCATTCCTGCCTGCGAACTATCGCAGAGAGCAGCCGCGCCGTTTTCTGACGCGGCCCTACCCTCTTGCGTGCTCCTGGCGTGTCTCAGCCCATCAACCCAAGAGGGAAACACCATATGGAAGTTAACGCCATGGCGACTGAAAGCAATCCTGCTGATCGCCAACTACAAATTGAATCGTCCACCCTTGCAATGCAAGGCTCGCTGGATTGGACAACCTTAACGGATTCAGAACTCGGTTCAGCAATCAGTGAATCGTTCAGCACCTTGGAACTTCTATCCCGCAAAGCACAGGCGGAGCTGCGCAATCACATGCTGCCAGCTTTACGTGAAGTAAGACGACGCTTCAACAAAGGGCAACTGGTAGGCGGATACCAAGGAATCGAAGATTTCTATCGCTCTATCGGGGTCAACGCGAACACGATCTACAGTTGGGAGCGCCGCGCTCGCTTGCTTACGGACGGCAAGCTGTCGCTCAAAACCCGAAGCGCCGAATTTATTGTCCCAACGATAGAGCAGCATGGGTTCGAGCTAGACGGACAAACATACTTTGCAGTCGAGCCAATGAAGGGAAACTTTATTTGGATAATGCCTGACGCCCCTTCCATGGCCGACCGCAAAACAGGGCGATACCGTCTCTTCTACTATTTGACTGTCGTGCTCAACAATGTCAGCAAAAAGCCTGATAGTGCGGGTGAGTCCCTATGCTTCAGTACTCCCGTCTCTGTCACTGCCCCTGACGTCATCTCCTGGCTTCAGAGACATGGTGTGCTGGAGCATCGCTTGAAAAACTTCCTGTGGCTTCCCATCGAGCCAACGAACCGCCTAATCCAGACTGTGTTCAATAATGCCTATGATTTTGAGTTCCACAACCCGCAGCTTCGCCGCGAATCGACCAAATCCACGGCGGTGTCCAAGTGAGCGAGAACGTTCTCGCAGCAAGAAAGCACGAGCGCATTAAACAAGGACTGATGGACGCGTACGAGGCATACCTGCGCAAAGAGCCACTTAGCGAAGAAAGTCTTATGGAAAAGGTGCGAGAGTTCGCCATCGTAAAACTGCGTCGCTATGAAATGAGGGATTCCGACTTCGCCGGAGTCCCGACTGCCAACACGATGGATGACTTTGCACAAGATGCTGCGGTGAGGGTGTGGATGGGACTTAAAACCTTCGAGGGCGATGCCGACGATTTTTACTCGTTCGTAAACAAAGTCTCGTTCCATCGGAGGGTCGATTTTTACCGTGAACTTGAGGATGCCAAGAAGCATCGTGTCGGAATCATGGTGGACCGGGAAAATGAGGACGGCGAGATTGAGTCCATAGACAACCCTGAGCTATACAAGAGCGACGACCGCGAGTACCGCGTACAGATTCCAAAGAGTATCCAGGGGGTCGAACTCAACATCTGTAAACTCATGCTCGACGGCAAGAACTACAGTCAGGTTGCAAAGTCTCTGAGCATGACTGAAGACGCCGTGAAACAGCGCATGTACCGTCTGAGGATACGCATGGATGCCGAACGCGCAGCCAAGGAAAGTCGGATCGTCAAGCGCAGCAGCATCGCCGCTGACTAGGAACTTGCACACTGTGCAGGCTGCTTCTCACATTATGGAAAAGATCAACAAAATATCTTCGTCCCGTGTTACTTTCTTCCTGTTTTGTCCGTTCATGTATGTGAGGGGAGAAGCAATCTCCCTCATTTCGTCAGATGGGCTAACCGTCTGCTCGGCATCTCCCTGATCCTTTTACAAAGCTGTAGACATTCCTGGTCGAGAGTTCTCCTGAGAACCCTGCACGCACGTGTCTGGAGAATGATAGACGCCTTGAAAACCCCCCGGCGCGTGGCAGTTGCCACAGTAGGTCAAACGGGGTCGCATCACACACCAGCAAACGGCTTCATGCCGATACCCGTCGATGAACGTCTGGAACGGGCTGTTAATCGTGAAAGTGTGAGGTGTTCTGGGCAAAGGCTCAGATCGGCTGGACACCGATAGATCAGTCCCGCGCCTCTTGCGGCAACAGTCCGAGGTCGAGCGTGTAATGGAGACAACACAACCGGTAACGAACCGGTGCGGCTACCATGCCCAGCGATTGTGTTGTATAGATCGGCCTGTCCTGTTCACACTGCGCCATGAAGTAGCGGCAAAAGTGGGGATGATCACCCCTCTGATCCAGGGGTGAACTGTATCTGTTTACAGGTTTCTGTATTCCCAAATCTATAAACACACCTGTTAACAGTGCTGTATCAAGGTTTGTTACTAGGATTGTTAACAACGCGCGAGCGCGTTTAATTTTGATAGGCAATTGCGCAATGTTTCTTTGGATTGATTCTTCTTTGTGTATTGGCGTGTCTTCGATATGCCATTACACCGCAGAGGCAGAGCGTAGCAAGAGCTTTTAGAGTCAAAGGTGCCGCGCCACTTTGCACACTGTGCAGAGCCGAGAAGAATTCTTGCGGACCCTGTTACCTTTTCAACTTCTTGTCCGTTAATGAATATGAGTGAGGAATTATGACGCTTACCGCCAAGACTGCCACAAACCAAGAGCGATTGGAGAGAATCTCCGCGAGACTTCAAAAAGCAATTCTGGAGGTGCTGTTCTCTTTCGATTACACCGCCTTCAATAACAAACTGCGGCAGGTCATAGTCGCACACTGGCGCGAAGTTGAGCGCAAGCTGAAAGGCGACGCTCCCACGCATGAGTATTTGGAGAAGTTGTTCATCGTTGAACTCGTTGCACTGCTCCTTGCGAAACAGCACCTCAGCGCAGTTGACGAAAAGAAGTCACTGGGCAAACGGTTGACAAGGAAAGAACGAATGATCACTCGTTGGTTGAGTAGGGCTTTGTTTTCCTTTGGTTCCGCGAATCCTGATACTCGTCTGTGCTTAAAGCCTAACGTTGACATAGCGACAGCGATTCAGAGCGCCTTTGATGGAGTGACGACCGAGGAAGCTAACGAGGATGCTGCAACCTTGCGCCCACTGATTAGCGCCTTGCAACGCCATGGCGTCTAGTCCGCTCACAGTTCGGTGAACATCCTCACGTGATCACCGATAGGCAAGGATGTTGGAGATATAGCGCAGCTCAGATGTGAATTGCGTAGCTGCTCGCATCCTGCCTTAAAGATCGTCCGTTCTCCACGCTTGCACGGTCGTGTTGATCGAGCGGACGAACCTGGGACCGGTAAAACATCCTCGTACCGGTCCCAACCTTTTCACAAGATTCGCATTACACGTGGCTTGCCATAGCCGTCCTCTCGTGTGGTGCGAAGCAGGGGTGCGGTCTCTCCCACCCCTGCTAAGTTTCAGCGGACGATGCACAAAGTCCTTTTGAGGGGTCCGCTATTTGGGTCACGCACGACCAGTCATCGCGCGTGATCCGCTTTTTCTTAGAACCACAAACACAAAGGATTCCATGGCATTTCAATCAGTCAATCTCGTTTCTGACAATTCCACGGTCTCGAACTTCAAATCCTGGGCGCAGGCCATATCGTCATTCTTCGCTACAGCAGGCTGGACACAGAGCGCAGACACCGGTCAGGTGGACTGGACCACCATATCAGCGGCACCGAGCACGAGCTACGTGTACGAAATCTGGGAACCGAATGATAGCCTAACGAATTTCTATTTAAAAGTGGAATACGGTGACGAAAATGGGCCAATGATTCGTTTGAGCATCGGCACAGCAACAAATGGTGCCGGAGCACTGACCGGTTATGTTATGGGTCCTTACGTCGCTGCACCGGGAGGGGGCAACTCTCCCTCCGCGAGCGCGACATACCCGTGTTATTTTTCTGGCGCTGCTGGCCGGATTTCGGTTTTGATGTGGCGGGCAGGTGGCAGCAATTGCACGCAACTTTTCGCCATCGAACGCAGTGTGAATTCATCGGGAACGTACACCGGTTCTCATGTGACTATGGCGCTCTCCGGCTATTCCGATGCAGGAACACCCTACACACAACAGACGCTCGTTTTCGCGGTTGGTGTTGCTCCTGCACAATCGGTGGGAGGCACCGGTACAGGCAACGGAGGGATGCCATGCAAGGCGTTCCGGCTGGGACAGAGTGTCAGTGGCGCATTTAACAGCTCCATTCCTCTCGAAACCATCGCACCGATGATTGGTTATTACGACTACCCTCTAACGGTGGCTGGCATCGCGCCAATCGGCAATGTGACAGATGGACAAATTATCACTACCACGGTTTACGGCGTGACGAGAACATATGTCGGTACAATCGTCAACGATGTGACCTACAGCATTGCGAGCGACAGTGGATATAGAACCGCTGTCTTAGTGAGGTATGACTAAATGACGACATGCTTTCGTTCTTCCATGCAGACGGAACCGCCCAGCGTTGCAGTGAGCGATAGCGTTGTTCAACCCTCGACGCAGCACGATGAGCACGAAGAGTACGCGCATCGGCACATTGCGACTACAGATGACAAGGAACAGAAGGATATAGATGTCGAATAATGTCGGAAACGTCACGGTGAAGATCACCGGACTGAAAGAAGTGATGCAGACGTTAGGCGAGATCGGTCCCAAGCTGGCACGTAGATCACTGCGCAAGGCTTTGAACGCAGTCGGCGATTACTGGGTACCGGAAGTACAAAGTCGTACACCAGACGTTGACGGAGCGCTTAGAGACTCGATTGCAAAGAAAGTGACCACACGGGCAGTCGGCAAAGATAGCGGTGACCTCACAGGCACTGTAGAAGTTGGACCAGAACTGCATGCAAAGCGTCGCGATAATAAGAAATCTGTTGGTCCTGGCATTTACGGCATGTGGGTCGAATTTTCTTTGAAGACGCGAAAATATCTAGCGCACCCGTTCATGCGTCCGACGTTCGACGCAACTGCTGATAAGGCGGTTGAGATTTTCGCGAAGACGCTACAGGACGAACTAGAAGACGCGGTGAAGAAATAGATTTGCCAGTGTCGCTTAAGTGGTGACTTCCGTATAACCTGTGACTTGACTCGGGCGCTATTCTTTACGCAAGGATTTCTCTATACTTTCGGCCATGACACCAATGGGACATCGAACAGATCAGCATCCGATGCAGCGGTCTCTGAATTATGCGATTCTCCTCTGCGTCTGCTCTTCAATACTCGTGGGTATAGGAATCTGCATGTTCGTGAAGGATCTCAGGCTGGGAAGCAGAACTGAGACGATTTTATGGATCGGCCTCACAGCACTCAGTGCAATCAATACACTATCCGGGGCCATGAGAATACATAAAGTAGTCCGTGCGCTGGTGACGGATTCCCGATAACATGACCATTCTCGCCAGCCGGGTTTGCGTGCGGGCGTGTCGTGGTCAAACCAGAAGTTACTGCTCAGTCAACTCATTGCCCATTCATGGCCCCGATTCCGCGCGTTATTGATAACAAAGGGGATAGGGGGTCTATATTGTTACGGGTTGTGACCGGCTCGGAACGTCGCCAAGCCTTGCGCGCACACCGTCAATGTTTTTCGCGCAGAAATCAGAAATGTTACCGAACGTAACATACGGTCAATGGCTGTCTAAGATGCTGTAAATTCAATAATTTATGTCGCCAATAGAATGACACAGAATGCGGCCACAATCAAGCGAAATGTGGCCTGAACCCACCCAAAAAACAGACGAAGGATGACGCAAAGCCATGCGAAGAAAGAGTACCCCGCAGAAGAAAACTGAGGGAACCTACAGACAAGACAGAGAACGCAACTCGCCGCAGTTTGTCGCCACGTCAGGTGCGAAAGCGCCTTCTTATGTTCGTCAGAATCGATTGGCGTACGAAGAGTGGAAGCGCGTGGTTCCCATCCTGGAAGCTGAAGAGATTTTGCGAGAGACCGATCTCACTCTGCTGGCTTCGTATTGCGTAATGTATGCGAGGTGGAGATCAGCCGCCGAAGATATCGAGAGCAGAGGTCAAGTGCTCACCATCACGAGCACGACGCGCACAGGCAAAACTGAAAAGCCAGTTCCCAATCCGTCAGTGCGAAATGAAATTGCTTATGCACAGGCCATGACTAGAATCGCAGTTCGCTTTGGGATGTCTCCAAGGGACAGAGAGAGTATTCCCTCGTCACCGTTCGAGGGACCGAATGAGTTAGAGATGTTCATCAACGCTGGCTTGAGCGACACGCACAACTTCTCCGCTGACGAATAAATCCCCTTCACATTTGGGAAGCAGTTTTGCCCTTTCTGGGCACGCGCACCCGTGTGTCTACGACTCAATCATTCAACGTTTAGGAACGTATGAAATATCGACCGCTTAACCCGTTCAGGGGCATCCTCTTTTTTACCGTGAACGAAGAATTCTTTGTGCATTTACACCACTGGCCCCCCGGTGATCATTAAGGACCGTACGGAAATCTAGAACTAGCAATAGCCGCGAGAGATCACTTTGAAACGCGTCGCTTTCGCAATTCGACTAACGCACCACACGGAGCACAAATCAATGCATAAACGGCGCAGCACCAAACCTAAGCGTAAGAAGCAACACTCGATAGAAATTCGATCAGGTCAGCGTGAACTTCGCAGCTACAAATCGACAGGACTGTCTGTGCGTAAGGCTGCTGACGGTTCAATGCAATTAGTTGGAACGGCAATCGTCTTCGACAGCCCCAGTAGTCAAGACCTAGGCTTCACCGAAGTTGTGAAATACGAAGCTGTGCAGAAGTCGTTGCAGCGTAACAAAGACGTATTCATGCTGTGGCAGCACGACGTATCGCAGCCGCTAGCCCGTACTGCGACAGGCCAATTGCAACTCACGTTGACCCGTAGCGGACTCGACTTCGTTGCCACCCTGCCTAAATCCCCACTCGGTCAAAACGCTTGGCAGGCAGTCTCAGATGGAACGGTAGACAGCGTTTCGTTCGGGTTTTCGACTGAAAAAAACGGCGACAAGTGGATGCAAGACAGCCGAGGCAACGTTGTTCGCGAACTCTGGGATATCAACGTCGTGGAAATCTCCCCCGTGACATGGGCCAGCTATTCGGCCCCTCATGTGGATGCCAGAAGTGCACCCGCCGACATTCGCACCAAGTTGAATCTGCGCGACGACGATGACGACGCAGGCAACGATTCAGACGACATCGACTGTGATGACCCTGACAACGAAGACAATCCGAAATGTCAGGACGATGACGATGAAGATCGTTGTGACTGTCGTTGTGAACGGTGTGCAGACGACGACTGTGAGAACTGTACTGACCCTGACTGTGACGATGACGACTGCGAAAATTGTCCTATTCAAACACGGTCAGCGCACATGAACCTTCTCTTGCGTCGTCTCCGCGCCTAGAACCCCTCTCAGAACATTCCCGCCCTTTACTGGGCCTCGTGAGTTCCCGAGGCTCGTGCCCCAACGTGTCTCAACTCGAAAGAAGATACAACCTTCATGTCCAACAAGATTTCAGAACTTTCACAAAAGAGAAACAGACTCATCGCAGATGCACAGATACTCGTGAACGAAGGCAAAGCCTCGACAGAAGAGTATCGCGGCATGGTCGCTGAGATTGATACGTTGCAAAGCGATATCGATGCGATTCAAAAGATTGAAAGGCTGCTGCCTAATCTCCCTCCCCCGGTCCAGGTACCTGTTGCGACTTCACAGGCATCATCGAACACGAGCGAATCGCGTGAACTGAGACGTGCCAAGCTGAATGCAGCATGGCGAGCCCACTTCCAGGGTAAGACCGACAACCGAATTCCTGAGCATCGCGACATCCTGACCACCGACGCAAACGGTGGCGGTGCCGTTGTTCCGCAGGAGTTCTCTGGGTTCCTGTCGCAAACGCTAAAATGGTTCGCTCCCCTCACCACATTTGCGAACACGCGTATCAGTCCGAACGGTCGAGCTGTCAAGGTCGGCAGAGTTTCCGATACCGCGAACGGTTTGACGATTATTACAGAAGGCAACTCCACGCCAGTTCCCGAGGTTGACCCTGTCTTTTCTTCCTCAGTGCTCTCGACTGATCTATTCAGTTCCGGCGTTATTCGCTTTGCAAACGAACTCGTGCAGGACAGCTATTTCGATTTGGAAAAGGTGCTCACCAACCTTTCGTCGATTCGTGTTGGACGCGGGCTGGAAACGCTCCTTACCAAAGGTGTCGATTCATCTGGCACTGCAACACCGAATAATCCTGGACTGGTAAACATTGCACAGACTGCAACGACGACTTCCACGCTTGCGGCTGGGTTGGGCTGGAGAGATATCCTGAACACGTTCAACGCACTCGACATAGATTACTTGCCTCGTGCAGTGTGGCAGATGAGTGCACAGACGAGGAATTATCTAGCCAGCTTGGAAGACGGAATGGGCCGTCCGTACTTTGTCCCCGCACCCACGCAAGATGGTTTCGACATGCTCTTGGGTAAGCCCATCGTGATCAACAATTCCTTGCCCCTGTACTCGGTTCCAAGCGCCAAACCTGTAATTTTTGGATCACTCTTTGATGGTTTCCAGATCGTCTCCAGCGAAGTGCGAGTTCAGATCCTTCGCGAACGGTACGCCGAGTTCAACGAGTCAGCAATCATCGTCAGTGTTCGCACTGGTAGCGCTTCGCTTCAAGTGAACGCTTTGCAGGCTTTGGTGACGGCTGCATCGTGATAGATGAATCGCAACCTTCATCACTTGAACTTCCCCCACTGTGTGTGCGGTTAAATGAAAGCACGGGCAAGCTCCCTGGACAAATCTCCATACAGCTTCCTCGTGACATCTCGCTTTCCCTGATCCGTCGTCGGCTTGCAACTCCTGTAGGTGAGTTCACAGTGCCGGACGTGGAAATAACCTCATGCGAATGGGCTGACCTTGAACTGAGCGCAGCCTAGACTTCAGTTCGCATTGCCTTTGCGATGCGCAACTTTGAAGTAAGCCCAAGTCCCGATGAAGGAGCCAACAATACCGCTCAAGAAATGCATGAACTCATGAAACATTCGCCAGTGATAGGCGTCTGCGAGCATTTGCTGCATATTCTGTAACCCCCAAAAACAACACTACACGTCCCGCACTGGCGCGCCAAAACAGGCCCCAGGGCGGGACACATTTTTGTTTCTGTCGCATGGTCAATCGCCCCATTTGACAGCGTTGATCTTTGCTTGCATCTCTCGCGCAGAGGCAGGCTTTAAATAGCGAAGGGTTGTGGTCAACTCAGAGTGACCGGCGAACGCTTGGACAGTCCGTGCGTCAATTCCCTGCCTAAGCAACGTGGTGAGATAGGTTCTGCGAAATCGGTGAAGCGTCCATTCCTGGCATTCTCCAAGCTGTCCCTTGCAGCCATCACAGCGACCACAGTTCAAGCCTGCTCTCTTTGCCAGTCTCTTAAGCGTTCGCAACAGATGCCCATTCGGTTTAGCAGTCTTAGTCCCGAGTATCAAAGTACGCTTCGGATGTCCTGCCTTCCATGCCTTCAAGTCTGTGGCCAGTTCAGCGGGAATGGGAATAGCCCGTTGTTCCATGTCTTTGACCGCGAAACCATACGAAGCCTTTCCTTGCACTTTGAACTCAAGATGATGCCAGTCAATATCTGACCACTCCGAATAGATCAGCTCCTGTTCGCGCAGTCCAAGTTGCAGAGACATGTTGATTGCAAGCCTCATGTAAGGATCAGCAGCATCTCGGATGGATTTGATTTCCGATGGCGTGTAGATCGTCGGCAACTTGACTTCATACCGTGGCGCAGGTGGCATGAACGATGTATCCACTTTGCAGAACTTAAGGAACGACTTCACCCGCGTGTGCTTGTTGTGAATGGTGCGCTCACTCAGTCCCTTCTTTCTGAGCATCTGGTGGTAGTCCAACACCATTTCCCTGGTGATTCCTCGGACGTAAGTGACGTTACACAGAGGTATGAACTCATTCAACGTCACACGGGCCTGTTCTGTCGCTTCGGGAACTCCTCTGCGCTCACAATCCTTGATGTAGGCACCAACAGCCTTCTTGATGACTGCGAGGCTGTTCTGTGCGTCACCAGCGTTTAAAGCAGCCCTCTTAGCCTTCTGCAAGGCCAGCACTGCATCCCTGGGGTTGCCCGTTTCGACCGAGATGTAAACCTTCCGTCCGGCTTCATACCGCCGTAACTCGTATCGACCCGTGCCGTACTCAACCTCTTGCCCACCTTCGATCACCCAGCCATGCTTTGCTGTGGATACACCATGCTCTTTGATAATGATGGCTGGGAAGTGTCGCCATCCGCGTGGGGTTCGGCAGTACCAACACAGCGTGATCTTTTTGAGTTGCGCCATGACAGGAGGATACATCGATTCTGCACAGTGTGCATGGGAATAAACGCAGGAATACGACGCAGGAATATAAACAAAATCCCTATAAACAAAGAGCGGAGAGATTGGGATTGAGTGTCCCTCTCCCTCCGCCATAGAGTCTGAGTATTTGCGTACTTTCGGAGAACGACCGTCCAATTGGGGTATTTTCGGGCGAAATTGGGAGATTTCTCGTCGAAAAGGGACCAGAGAACATTCTTCGCTCGGTTGAGTGCCCTCTAATTCGCAGAGATTCTCCGGTGGGAATATTGGCAGTCCCTTTCCGATTTCTGGATCGTGCCTATATCAATATTGATTTAAGACCCTGATTTGCTCCGATCAATGACACCCTGCTTACACCCGAATAAAACATGAGGTTCCCGGCAAATGGGGTGCCGAATGTGTGCCCAATTCCTTCATCGTTCACTACCTCGGTCGGCAAGCCCATGACAGGTTTTTAGGGCATCTGTTCGATATGCCGACCTTTCACTCCCGAGTGGGATGCCGACCTCTGCCGTGACAGCACAGAGGCGAGCAGTAACTTATTGAAACTACGCGTCACGGATGGCTTCTTTTGGCGCTCTGAGGTACCCCTGGTAACCGTTATTGGACCCTTATCGGACCCCCGACCTCTGCCCTACAGACCTCTGCCCATTTCGAAAATCTGCGCTGTTTAATCCGTCTGCTGGCGTCCCCCTCACCGCACCAGGTTGGTCTTGGCGAGGTCGATGATTTCATTCCCGCGTCCAACGAGAACGGCCTTGATCATAAACAGGCCAAATCCCTTGATCTGATCGATCGTGATGGTCGGAGGGATGGAGTGTTCCTGCCGACTGACGATTGCTTCAACCAGAGCCGGCCCGTCATGACGAAGTGCTTGCTCGATCATCGGCCTGACTTGATCCGATGTCTCGGCCCTGAGGGTGTAACGACGGGATGTGGAACCGGTTGGAAGCCCTTGATGTGCAACATGCGGAAGCGCCAGGAATATTTCTTGAAGAGGTCGTGGGGTGTCCGCCAGATGCGCTCACACAAAGCATCTGGCGGCCACGTCTCAGGAAGCGAGCAGTCCCGAGAGATAGTCGAAATCGGTCTTAGCCGCCTCAAGCGCAGTTTGGTTTTTGAACGGCGGGTCGTGATCCACAATGTAACGCTCAACCCCGATCTTCTTTGCCTCGGCTACAAACTTCTTGAATGGCACCATTCCCTGCCCCAGATCGACGATCTCTTTCTGCCTGTCGGTTCCAAGTTCAATCACCGGCGGTTTCAAAACCGAGAAATCCTTGAAGTGCATTAAAGGAAAGCGCTTCGGAGCCGACTTTAGGATCGGCAGTGGATCGACTCCAGCAGTTACCATCCAGCCCAGGTCCATCTCGAATTTGACCAGCTCCGGATCGGCCTCTTTCATCAGGATTGAGTAACCCGTGACACCATCTTCGAAAGTGCGGAACTCCACGTTGTGGTTGTGGTAGGCGTACTGCAGCCCTCGTTCGTGCGCAGCTTTACCAATCTCATTTGCATTCGCGCCCATGCGTTTAAAGTCGTCACGTTCAAGGTGGTTGAGTTGTTCCATCACGCCGGCCGCATTGGTCAACGGGCGAAGCAGCATGATGGTGCTGATGATGTAGTGCACACCGACGGTGGCGGCATCGTCGAGCTGCTTTTTGGTTTCCCCCATTCCGTATACGAAGTGTCCTGAAGGGCACTGCAAACCAGCATCAGCGACCATCTTTCGGAAGTCGGCAGCATTGCCGAAGCCCAACGGAGAATATTCCACGTAGGGGTAGCCGATAGCTGCCAGCTTGTGCAAGGTGCCGGGTGTGTCCTTCTGCATCTCGGCCTGCACCATGTAGAGCTGAATTCCGGGTAGAGAGACCTTCGTGGCTCCGAGGAGACTGTCTGGCATCACCACATTGATTCCGGCAAGGGCGGCAGTGGCCGTCGAGCCTGCGAGGAAGCTGCGACGTGAAAGCGTGTCTTTCATGGTGCATTTACCTCTTCAGGAAAGTGAAACAAGTAACCTTGGACTACCATCCAGTGAATGAGGCGGACCCATTCAGAAGGTGTCGAGGCCCAGCTTCATTCGTTGATCGTTAGGCGAACAGAAGATGTGTCCGTCGAACTTGAGCCGATAAGGATGTCTACCGGTCCTGGCTCAACGATCCGCTTCATTTGGGCATCCAGAATCGCGAGTTCATCAAAGCCCACTTCGAAGCTGACGCTAGTAGACGCTCCGGGGTCGAGGTGGACCCTTTTGAATCCGCGCAAGGCAATCATCGGTTGCACCACGCTGCTGACCACGTGATGGATGTACATCTGGACTATTTCGTCTCCTGCTCGCTTACCTGTGTTCGTAACTTTGATTGAGACACTGGCGGTGTGGTTGGAAGCGACTTGGTCATGGTCGAGCGATGGCTTATCAAAGCTGAAGGTGGTGTAGCTCAGCCCATAGCCAAATGGATACAGCGGCGTGTTGTCATCGAAAACGTAGCCTCGGCGTGCTGCGGGTGTCTTGTAGTAGTACACGGGTAGCTGGCCCACGTTGCGCGCGATTGTGACAGGAAGATGCCCGGAAGGATTAACGTCGCCGAACAAAATGCCAGCGATCGCATTTCCGGTCTCTTGGCCTGGGTACCAAGCTTCAACGATGGCAGGAACCTGCTCAGAGAGGCTTTGTATTGAGTAAGCCTTCCCGTTTAGGAGCACGGCGACCATCGGCTTGCCAAGCTTCGCAATCTCGCTTACTAGTTCATTCTGTCGTCCAGGGAGTTCGAGTGTGTCCGAGTCGCCGAACGCGGGCTTGCCGGGCCCTGCGCTGCCGAGCGATTCTCGCGAAATAACTTCGTTTCCGCCAAGCGCGAGCACAATGACGTCTGCAGCTTTGGCCGTTGCCACAGCTTCTTCGATCAGCTTCCGGTCAGTGCCTTCGTCGGGCGCGTTATAAGGACCCATGGTATTGAGTTTTGGCGACGTGTCCGGCTCTGAGATTCTGCATCCTTCGGCAAACGCGACCTTTATGCCGCTTCCAGCCCTCTTCTCAATTCCATCGAGGACGGATACGTAATAAGACGGAAGAGCGCTGTAACCGCCAAGGCGTTCTTTCTTGCCGTTCGGGCCGATAACGGCCAGAGTCTTGATGCGCGCAGGATCAAGCGGCAACAGGTTGTCCTTGTTCTTGAGCAAGACAATCGATTCATCGGCCACTTGACGGGAAAGCTTGGCATGCTCTCTATTGCCGACCTCTCTCGCGGCCCGGTCTTCATCGACATAGGGATGCTCGAACAGCCCCGCGCGAAATTTCGCAGTCAGGACGCGGCTCACCGCCTCGTCGAGGTCTTGCTGCGGCACCTTTCCTGTTTTCACAGCCTCGATGAGCGCAGGAAAGCCAGCCGCCGCGGGCAATTCCATGTCCACACCGGATCTGAATGCGAGTAAACCTGCCGCCGCTATGTTTGCAGCAACATGATGCCTGGAGACAAGCTCTGTAACGGCCACGTAGTCAGAGACAGTCAGCCCGGTGAATCTCCACTCCTTACGCAGGACGTCCTTCAGCAACCATGGGTTTGCGTTTGACGGAATCCCCCCATTTGTCTCGTTATAAGAGGGCATGACCGCCTCTATATGGGCCTTCTCTATTACCTGCTCAAAGGGATAAAGAAACACGCTGCGCATGGTGCGTTCAGAAAAGTCGCTGGGCCCGGCGTTTGTTCCATTCTCAGGCTGTCCGTGTACGAAATGCTTGGCTGTCGCAAAGACATGATTCTCATCAAGGCTCTCTCCCGTTCCTTGCAGGCCACGGACCGCGGCAATTCCCAGTTGAGCGACGAGGTAGGGATCTTCCGAATACATCTCCTCCACGCGCCCATAGCGAGGATCGCGGCTCAAGTCCAGCACAGGCGACAGGACGAGTGCATTGCCCGCGGCTCGCGATTCCAGACCAACAGTCGAGAACATCTTCTCCAGCAACTCCGGATCCCATGTGCTCCCCAGTCCGACAGCCGCCGGAAATGAGGTCGCTCCCCACGTGGCGGCGCCATGCAGCGCCTCACCATGAAAGAGGATGGGAATGCCCAAACGGGTGTTTTTGATGACCCACGACTGCAGAAGGTTGCGGCGCTGGGCGCCCACCTTCGCCGTCGACGGATCGCCAGTCGCGAGGAATTCCCCAAGGAAGGAATAGGTACCAAGACCGTTGCCGGCGACTTTCCCGACTTTGGCGTCATCCAGAGGGCTCTGGTCGAAGATGGACGGCAACTTGATCGTTCCGAAGGCCGGCAGATCCCATCCTCCTTCGAGTTGAGCGACCTTTTCTTCAATGGTCATCCTGCCCAGTAAATCGCGTACACGATCCGAAGTCGCAGCTCGCGGATCCTTGTAAACAACTTTGGGATCAGCCTGCGACCACGCCAATGATCCAATGGCCATGAATAGACTTAGAGCACATGTTATTTCGATCTTTTTCATTGATAATTCCTCTTGGGTGTAGCAGAGACCTGCTGCAATCTCACTGAATGAAAACTTGAAGCTGAGTGGTGCACGCAGCCTCTACTTGAAGGGGTGTTTGGACAGAACCATGAGACTTCTCGGCTGCAACGAATGGATCTGTCCACCACGTCCCCTCATTGAGGGGCGACGACGACCGTCACATCATCGGAGTTTGCAGAAATGTAAACGCGCGAATGCGAGAGATCGAGCTTGTAGGTTCCCCCATCCACGGTAACGACTGCCCCCTTCGGATACTGGTAGTTGGGCAGGAAGATCTCGGTATCTGCAGAGATCGTTTTGTCTGCTTTGTACTTGTAGCGAAAGGCCTTCGATTTGGCGTCGAATTCTATCGAGACAGGCGTGCCCGAAGTCGCAACGGGATAGGGCCGTATGACTTCGTCCAGAGCGCGTCCCCCAGAGTTGATGTCGTTCGGGTTCTTACGTTGATCCGGGCTGTAGATGGAAAAATCCTCTCCGTTCCAGTTATCGCCTTTTTCATTGCTGTTACTCGATGAGTAGCACCAGATCGCGTACGAGGACAGCGTCTTATCTAGTGCTGCGTAGTAGAGGCTTGCATAGTTGTCGACCACGCTGAAGTCGCCTGTCCGATAGGCGTGCTTGTCATTCACATCGTATGGAAGTCCAACCTCTCCAAACCATGTAGGAACTTGGCCGATTGCCTTACCTTTCGCCCTCGCATCCTCAATCTGCTTAACGTACGAATCAATCACGGCGTCCCTGCCCGTAATGGGTTTAGTTGAGAAAATCGCATAAGTCGTGTCCGGTTCCTTATGCTTGCTCAGCAAGGCAACGCCGTCATAAAAATGAGGTTCGCTGACCGCGCCCGGCACGCCCAACGCCAGCTCCTTTTGATTACCATCAAAGGCGGATGGCTCCTGCGCGATCAGTGCATTTGGCGAAATCTCATGGATCGCTGCTGCAATCCGTCGGTGAAGCGCACCAACATAAAAGTTTTGGCCGTGTTTCTTTTCCCCGACTGCAGCAAAGTAGCCAGGCTTCAGCAAAGTCGGTTTGCCGTCCACAACATCCCAGACGCCGAGTCGACGCCATACGTCTTCGGTGCCAGGTGCCCAGAGCCGATTCGCTACGACGGATTTGTTTTCAGGTGTGAACCCCGATGCAGCTTGCATCAAGTCCCAAGAGCTCGGCGCCGGGCTGCCGGGTGCAAGATAGTGACCCATCACCATCATCATGACCTCCGGCGACCGGAGATCATTCACGCCCGCGAAGCCAGTACCTGGCTCATTGTAGGTGTCGTAGCCGGCAACATTGTTGAGATCGCGCATTCGTAGCGCTACCTGACGCATCGCGTTGACGTAGTGACCTTGGAGCCATTCCTGCACCGGCATGCCATCCACTTTCAGCTCAGGCGCAAAGTCATTGCCGGCCCAGAAAAGAGTATCCATTGTGTCAGCGGATAAGCGGGCCGCGGTCGGCGGCCAGTATCCCAAGGGGCGAGCCGGTTGCTTCTGTGGAGCGCCAGGTTCATTTGTGCTATCTGGAAGTAGCCCTATTTTCGACAGCGTCCAGTACGGCGCTCCGTCGCCACCCGAGGCTCGCGAGTAGAAATCCTGATGCAGGTCGATGACAACGCGAATTCCGTAGGAGTTCGCTTGCTTCACCAACTCATGAAGATAGTCCAGGTAGGCCTTGTCGTAAACACCAGGGCCCGCGTGTTCAATCGCTTCCCAGGGCACGACCAACCGCTCAAAAGTCAGACCCCAATTTTTCAGCCGGCGGAAATGTTCATCCGCCTCCGTGAGTGGAAAGGGACGCCCGACGAAGGAGACTGTTCGCGGATCCGAAGACGTCTTCGCAGGAGTCTTACTGGTGCCACTGAGATTGACGCCGCGCAGTATGAGGGTGCGACCCTGGTCATCCTTAAAAGCAGTTCCGTCAGTATGAATGCCACTGGAAGACTGTGCTTCAGCAGTCCCAAACATCAGGATGAAGGCCGCAGCCGCAGTCAGCAATTTGGCAAAGCATCTTCCGAATGCAATCGAGGGGTGCGCTTTGTCCCATGCCCTACAACCGCGCGGCAAATTCATATTATTCACAAAAACCTCCGTGACTTTGCTACCTCTACTTGCTGGGATCCTTCGACGGCGTCGCGGTGAAATCACCTGTGATACTGTACGGCGCGACATCCACACTTCCGGAAATCTTTGCGGAATCGCTCACGGTTGCCGTATAGGTGAGAGTAAGCGGCGTGCCGTCGTGTTCTGTGTCGTATTTCCATGTGACCTTGCCGCCATCGACACTGCCGGTGATCGGTATGTCCTTGTCGCCCGACTTGCAGGTTCCAGTGAGTTTTGCGTCAGTCTGGGTGAAGTTGCATGTCATGTCGCTCTCGTTCCCGGCGATGCTGCTGTGAATGGTCCATTGACCAGTAAGGGGCGTGGCTCCCGCGGCAAACGCAGACGAAGCGAGCAGGAGTCCAGTGCATGCAAGCATTTTCTTCATAACTTTTAACCTCCGGGTTGGTTTAACGGTTGATAGTGCAAGTGTCGGCTTGAAAGGCCGCTCAGTTTGAATATTGCGAGGATCCATGCGGGCATTCGGAACGCCACGGCCGAGTGTCATGCAGGCCTTTAAAAATCAAGAGGTATTGCTGTCCTTGAGGACGTAAGGCCAGCTCGGTTTGGTAAAGGCGCCACCATCGACCCAAAGCGTCTGCCCAGTCACATACGACGCATTCTCGGACGCAAGGAACACGACGGCATTCCCCACATCTTCCGGCATCCCAACCCGGCCCAACGGAGCCTCCTTCGACCAGATTGCGGCGTATTTAGGATCCTCTTTCTTCGTCCGGTCGATCAGAATGGCCCCGGGCGCGACGCAGTTGACGCGGATCCTGTAACGTCCCAACTCAGTCGCCGCAATCCTGGTCAGCATCTCAATGCCGCCCTTGCTCGCGCTATACGAGACCAGACGCGGGAACGGAACCTTGTTGCATCCTGAGCCGATGTTGATGATCGATCCTCCTTTGCCTTGCTTCATCCAGAGGCCCGCTGCCTGAAGGCAGAGGAATGTTCCTTTCAAATTCGTATCGATATCACGATCCCAGTCAGACTCCTTCAGTGCGAGGAGGGGCGCCCAAGTCTGTGTGCCGGCATTGTTCACGAGGATGTCGAGGTGCGAACACTTCTTTGCAACTGCTTCGAACATCTTCTTCACTTGGGCGCTTGAGCGGATGTCACCATGCACGAGGAACGCCTCGCCATTTTCCGCTTTGATCTGGTCGATGGTTTCCTGAGCGAGATCTCTCTGGCTCCGATAATTTACCGCAACGGTGCAACCGGCTCTCGCCAGTTCTATAGCGATACCCTTTCCGACGCCCTGGGCGGCCCCCGTAACCAGCGCTGTCATTCCACTGAGGGGCTTGTTGGCGCCGCTTCGCTGAGCTGAATTTCCGATCTTCTTTTTCTGCGCAACTGCCTTTTTAACTTGCAAATCCGTGACCTCCTTCGCTTTTGGGGAACCTCAAATGCTCCATCCACCATCAATCACAAACGCCTGACCCGTCATGAACGACGAGTCGTCGCTTGCAAGGTACAGAGCTGCCTGAGCAATTTCCTGAGGCGTTCCCAGGCGGCCCATTGGCTGCCGTGCGATGAATGCCTGCCGCGCCGCATCGAGATCGCCCCCGGCGGCCATGCGCTCTTCAAGGGAGGGTGTGTATATGGTGCCCGGACAGAGCGCATTGCAGCGGATTCCAGAGTGAACAAAATCGGCGGCAATCGACTTTGTGAGGCCAACAACAGCGGCCTTTGATGTTCCATAAGCAAATCGCTTTGGTGCACCCTTTACGCTCGATACAACAGATGCGACATTGATGATGGATCCCTGCTTCCTCGCGATCATGCCCGGAAGTACAGCCCGGCAAGTGTGAAACATTGAGGTAACGTTCAGGTCGAATGACCGCTTCCAGTCGTGTTCCTCGCACTTCAGGATGCTGCCGTCGTGCACATAACCCACACAGTTGAACAGAACATCCACGCGATCCAATTCATTGACAAGCGTCGCGATCGCCGAGGAATCCGTTACGTTCAACTGGCGGGTTGAGATAGAAGGGCGTTCATTGGCCAAGTTCTCCAACCCCTCGGGATTGATGTCAATTGCGATGACAATTGCCCCGGCGTCGGCAAAAGCCAGCGCGGTTGCATAGCCAATACCTTGACCCGCCGCGGTGATGAGGGTTGTCCGCCCTTCAAGCGATCTGACCATCCCAATCAGCTCCATCCGCGATTAACATACGTCAGCGCGACAAGGTCGAGCCAGAACGGTGGGTTATGAGAAGACGTAAACTATTTACGTAATTCCGCATTGCGGGGAGACTGGAATCAGATTTCGGGAGCCATCATCTGGCGAAGGCGTGCGGGCGGGTGCCCAAATGCCCTTCGAACAATCGTCGTCATATGTTGAACCGAAGGGTAGCTGAGGTTTGCGGCAATCTCCTTCAAGGGCAAATTCGTCGTGAGAATGAGTTCGCGAGCCCGCTCCAGCTGGAAGCGGCGAATCGCCGAGCCGATTGAGAATCTGAGCGAAGCGCGAAACTTCTTTTCCATGCCGGAACGGGACAGACCGCCCGCGGCCACAACATCTTCGACGGAGATACCGTCGGCGAAATGATGTGATATGAACGTCATCGCCTTCGCAAGATGCGGGTCTTCGATCGCGAGCACATCGGTCGAGGCTCTCGCGACGACGCCAAAAGGATCGATCACGTTCTTCCTAGATCTCAACGAAGCGGGCTTGCTCATGAGGGAATCAAGAAGCTTGGCGGCCTCGTATCCCAAGCGCTTGGCGCCCTGTTCGATACTGCTTAACAGTGGACTACTCAAACTGCAAAGCAGTTCATCGTTATCAACACCGAGCACTGCGACGTCCTCCGGCACCCGCAGAAAGCAATCTCTACAAGATTCCAGGATTTGCCTGCCTCGGATGTCATTTGAGGCAAGAATGCCCACGGGCTTTGGCAGCGACCTCAGCCAGGCGTCGAGGGACCTGTGAAGGGAAACCCAGGTCGCTTCCGTTGCCGTTTTCGCCGGATATACCTTACAGAGGTATCCCCGTCTGGCAAGCTCCGCTTTGAAGGAATCCTGCCGTTCGGAAGACCACCCGTTAATTCGGCTCGCGGGATACCCACAGAATGCAAAGTGGCGCAGCCCCTTGGAGAGGAAGTGGTCCGCCGCCAACGCCGTAATGGCCACGTTGTTGGTAAAAAAGTAAGGGATTTCGGAGGCGGGAGGATACCATCCGTATCCGCTTCCAAAACCGACTGCAGGCAACCTGGATTTGACCACAGCAGCGGCTACGCGAGGATGGTCGAAATTGGCGATGATGCCGTCGCCCTTCCAAGTGCCGAGATCGGGCAACCGCTGGTCCTTGAGCGCGTTTTCCTCGATATACACATTCCAGCCAACTGCCTCGTGAAGGTACGTGGCAACCCCGGCCATCACCTTGGTGTCATACGCCGACCTGGCGTCGTAGATCAAGGCAATTCGACGGGACCTTGATCTCGCAACGCGAGCGCGTGGGTGGAGGGGTTTCTTAGAGATCTCCATGGCAACGTAAAGTCTAATGCCGAAAACTATAAATGTATTCCGCATTTGCGGAAAGGCTTTTCAAAAGAGATTGTTGATACTGAATACGCGAAGTGCGCGAGAGATGAACGTCGAACAGCAGGAGCAGGATGGACAACAGGCGCTTGTGCGGAGAACCAGAGTTGATCGCGGATTACGCCTGCGCTGTTGGCGAGAATCCGCTGTGGAACGCGACTGAGAAGAAACTCCTTTGGACCGATATAACAGGAGGATTACTGTTCCGCTACGACCCGGAGGACGACAAGCACGAAAGAGTCTATTCTGGCAGGCCCGTAGGAGGCTTCACCATTCAGCAGAATGGATCCCTTTTGCTCTTCAAGGACCGTGGAACGATCACCTGTTGGAATGGTCTAGAAGAAATTACCGTAGTTTCTGAGATACCAGCAGAGCGGAACCTACGATTCAATGATGTGATTGCAGACCCCGCCGGCCGGGTATTCTGCGGAACTTATACCGATGGTCTCAAGGGCAGGTTGTACCGATTGGATATCGACGGCTCGCTGACGATGATTCTCGACGGAATCGGCTGCTCCAACGGAATGGCGTTTACACCCGATCGGACCGGTTTCTTTTACACAGACTCATTCGCGCACAGCATTTATCGCTTTGATTTCGACGAAGAGACCGGAGAACTTCGGAACCAAACAGTCTTTTATCGCGTTCCTGAGAGTCTGGGCTTTCCCGATGGCTGCTCTGTAGACGCTGAAGGCCATTTGTGGTTTGCTCTGTGGGGAGGATCAGCCATCGTCCGCCTCGACCCTAAAGGTGGACTTGAAGCGACAATTTCGATGCCGGCAAGGAAAATCACGAGCCTTACCTTTGGTGGTGCGGATTATAAGCAGATCTACGTCACCAGCGAGGGTGGCGCCACCCGAGCGGGTAGTGATCCACTCGCGGGTGCACTGTTTCGTGTCAAATCGAGCATTGAAGGCAAACCAGAGTTTCGTTCCCGAATTTCAATCCAGCACAATTCTGATGGACAGCAATAGGGAGGTATATGAAGCTGCTGCGATTTGGAACTAAGCAACAAGAAAAGCCGGGGGCATTGGACTCAGATGGGAACATCCGCGATTTGTCTGAGGTCGTTTCAGATATCGGCGGCTCGGCGCTCGAGCCGGAATCGCTTGATCGCTTGAGAGCGATCGATCTATCGCAATTGCCCATTGTCTTGGGCTCGCCTAGGATCGGTCCTTGTGTCGCGTCAGTTGGCAAATTCCTCTGCATCGGGCTCAACTACTCTGACCACGCAGCGGAGTCAGGCATGGCGGTCCCGACGGAACCGGTGCTCTTCATGAAAGCGACCTCTGCCATCTGCGGACCAAACGACAACGTTGTTATCCCTCGGGGTTCGCAAAAGACCGACTGGGAGGTTGAATTGGGTGTCGTGATCGGCAAAGAAGCGAAGTATGTAACCAAAGGGGATGCGATCTCCTACATCGCTGGCTATTGCGTAATCAACGATCTCTCTGAGCGGGCCTTTCAGTTAGAAGGGACGGGCCAATGGGTCAAAGGCAAGAGTGCAGACACCTTCGGGCCCATCGGACCATGGCTCGTCACTGCGGATGAAGTCGTCGACCCACAGAAGCTCCAGCTCTGGCTGGAGGTCGATGGCCACCGCTATCAGAACGGATCAACAAGCACGATGGTCTTCGGCGTCGCTCATCTGGTCAGCTATCTCAGTCGCTTCATGAGCCTCCAGCCCGGAGACATCATCTCTACTGGGACGCCTCCTGGAGTCGGACTCGGTCAAAAGCCGCCCATCTATCTCCGAGCCGGCAATGTCATAAGGCTAGGAATCGACGGATTGGGACAGCAACAACAACTGGTTGTTCCGTTTGCAAAGTGAAAGAATGCTAACCCAATGACTGAATCGCCAGTTGAAACCGCCCGTGCACTTGGTCCGGCCGAAATCGGACAACAACTGGCCGCATTCATCGAGCGGTCCAGAATTCTCACGCGGCCCATCGACCGGATCGCATTTTCCTCCGATGCGAGTCTGTATCGTCTGATTCCACGTGCAGTGGTTCAGCCCGTCAATTCCCAGGAGATTCGCGAGCTGTTCAAATACAGTCGTGAACGCAACATTCCTTTGGCATTCCGCGCCGGCGGGACCAGCCTCTCCGGACAAGCCATCACAGACGGACTCCTGGTGGATGTTGGCCGTTTCTGGCGTGGCGCGAAGGTTGAAGCTGGCGGTCGTTTTTTGCGTGTGCAGCCTGGATTGATTGGGCAGCAGGCCAACCAGATGTTGAAAGTATATGGGACCAAGATCGGACCAGATCCCGCGTCGATTACTGCGGCACGCATGGGCGGCATCCTTTCCAATAACGCGAGTGGCATGTGCTGCGGCGTGACGCAGAACGCGTATCACACGCTTCGTTCACTTACCTTCATGCTCCCATCGGGAACAGAGATCGACACTGCGGCGGCAAACGCGGATGCACTTTTCAGAGAAAGAGAGCCTGAACTGGCTGCTGCGCTGCTGGTATTGAAGAAGCAACTGGAGGAGAATCCCAAACTCTCCACCCGGATTCGAGAGAAGTACCGGATGAAGAACACCACGGGCTACTCTCTCAATGCTTTTCTGGACTATTCCACTTCAGTAGACATCTTCAGTCATCTGCTGATCGGAGCTGAGGGTACGCTGGCTTTTATTGCAGAAGCGGTATTGGAAACGGTAAGTGACCTGCCGGTAAAAACAACTGGCCTGCTGCTCTTTCCGGATCTGCACTCCGCCTGCGAAGCAATAAGGCCTCTTCGTGAGGCTGGGGCAGCTGCCCTCGAACTGATGGACCGAGCGTCACTCCGATCGGTTGAAGACAAGCCTGGTGTCCCTGCGGTGATACGTCTTTTGCCCGCGAGCGCGTCAGCCCTTTTGGTGGAGTTTCAGTCTGCGGACGAAAAGGGCGTTGATGAGAATGCCGCGAAGGCGCAAGCCGCCGTGGCCAACCTCAAACTGCTCTTCAAAGCGGAATTCTCAAGTGATCCCGAAGAGCATGATCGGCTGTGGAGTATTCGCAAAGGCCTCTTTCCGTCCGTAGGTGCGGTTCGAGCCAAGGGAACGACAGTCATCATCGAAGATGTTGCCTTTCCGATTGAATATTTGGCTGACGCCGCAGAAGACCTTACCGCGCTCTTCGCAAAACATGGCTACCCGAATGCGATCATCTTTGGCCATGCAAAAGACGGAAACTTGCACTTTGTCATTTCCCAAGGGTTTAATACCGCGGACGAGCGACAACAGTATCGCAAGTTCATCGATGATGTTGTGGCACTCGTGGTGCACAAATACGATGGCGCGCTGAAGGCTGAGCACGGCACCGGGCGCAACATGGCCCCGTTTGTTGAGACCGAATGGGGTCCTGAAGCTTATGCGATCATGAAACGTCTCAAGGCGCTCGCTGATCCGCAAAACCTGCTGAACCCGGGGGTCATCCTCAACCCTGACCCGAGAGCGCATCTTGCAGACCTGAAGATGATGCCACTGGTCGAAGAAGAGATCGACAAGTGCATCGAGTGCGGATACTGCGAGCCGAAATGTCCAAGCCGGGACCTGACGCTCACGCCGCGACAGCGCATCGTCGTCCGGCGCGAACTGAAGCGGTTGAAGGATGACGGTGCGACCGAAGGTGCGTATGATGCCTTAAACCGGGACTTCCCTTACATGGCGCTCGACACTTGTGCCGTAGATGGACTATGCGCCACGGCATGTCCGGTGAATATCGACACCGGCAAATTGACGAAACGCTTTCGCCAGCTGCGCCACACAAATCTTGCCAATCGTATCGCTCTACTCATCTCCAGAAACATGAAAGTTGTGGAGCTTGGAGCACGCTTCGCGATGGGTGCCGGTCATGCTTTGCAGGCCATTGTAGGTCTTCGATTCATGCGTGGCGTCACTCGCATGCTGGATAGAATTTCGCGCAGCCTGATGGATGAGCCGTTCTGGCAGTGGTGTGCCGAAATGCCCAGGCCCCGTCGCGGATCCCTGCCTATTCGCGTTCTTAAGAGAGGAGATGCTGTCTACTTCCCCGCCTGCATCTCACGGATCATGGGAGCACTGCCAGGGGAGCAGCAGGAGACTACGGTGATGCAGGCTCTGCTGAACATTGCCGATCGCGCTGGCGTGAGGCTCTACCTCCCCGAGGATGTCGCCGGAAACTGCTGCGGAGTGCCGTTCTCATCAAAAGGATTTGAGGCCGCGCACCATGACACGGTGGATCGCACGATCGAAAGCTTCTACCGTTGGTCCAACGAAGGACAACTCCCCATCGTAGTGGATACCAGCCCGTGTACATATGGGCTAAAAACTTCGCGGCCGCATTTGACGCCGGAGAACCAGATACGTTTCGACAAGTTGAGAATTCTAGACTCTGTCGAGTTTGTAGCCGATGTGCTGCTGCCGAAACTCAAGATCCATCGCAAGGTCCAGTCGGTTGCTCTTCATCCGGTGTGTTCTGCAACAAAGATGGCGATCGTTCCAAAGCTGGTAGCGATCTCACAAGCCTGCAGTGATGAGGTCCTCGTGCCGAGGGATGCAGGCTGCTGCGCCTTTGCGGGGGATCGTGGTTTCCTGTTTCCTGAACTAACCGCTTCCGCTACCGAAGTGGAGGCGGCCCAGTCAATATTCGCTGACCACGAGGGTTACTATTCGAGCAGTCGAACCTGCGAGATTGGCATGACCCGCGCCACCGGAAAAGTGTATCAATCCTATTTGCACCTTTTGGATCATGCTTCGCGGCCATGAGTAATTAAGACCTCCAACCCGCTAAATGACAAATGAGTATTGGCTAGTCTGAGCGCGGGCAATCTTTCAGTAATTCGGGACTTAGCGATGAGGGACGATCCTAGCAGGCGCAGGCCCGTTAGCTTCTGCTGTCAATTTGAACAGACTGATCTTGCAAAATATCGCAAGATCACGATTGCACGCTCGTGAAAACTTCGGATTGGTTGCGGAGTACAATCCCCAGCAAATGGCCGTCACCGGCCACAATGGCGCCATAGCACAGTGCAGTCAGGATTGAAAATCACGCATTTCATCGTTGCGCCTTCTACACGATAAGCATGAGCGAATGCCTAGCTGAAGAGACAGACTTCGTACCTGCACACTGCCGCCGCGAAGCAGTGTTCTCCTGAATCTGGTTAGGCGTCTCGGTCTCCACATGGCAAGTGCCGCTGTAGGTCGACTTGAGTAATCATCTTCCCTGCACCGCTACTGCGGTCACGGAGGATGAGAATGCAACGTTGCAGCTTGATTAGGAAGAACCGAAAGCGGGGTCCCGACGTATGGCTTCTCCGTTGGTCCGACAAATCCGCCTCGGGAAAGCGCATATACCGCAAGAGAGTAATCGGGACCGTCGAAGAGTTCGTCGATGCTGACTCAGCTCGTCGTGCAGTCGCTTCTCTGGTCGAGAAGATCAACGGAGATAATCCACGGATCAGCCTTCGCGCGATCACTATCTCGGCGCTCTGCAGCCATTTCGAACGATGCGAGTTGGCACAAGGAAACACCTGGCGCAGCTACTCTACGAAGAAATGTTATGCGGGATATCTAAAGCATTGGATCATCCCTCAATGGGGAAAAGTACGAACTTGGGAACATCAAAACTATTGAAGTTGAATCGTGGCTTCGGCGCCTACCACTTGCAAAGGGCAGCTGCGCGAAGATTCGCGGCGTGATGTCCGTACTGTTCAATCACGCCTGCCGACACGAACTCTTTGACCGCAATCCGATTCAATTGGTTCGACAAGGGGCGAAACGCAGGAAGACGCCCTGCGTCCTAACTCCAGAAGAGATCAGGGTGTTGGCTGATGGTCTCGCTGTTCGAGAACGCACCTTGGTTTTGCTCGCCGCCTCAACCGGCTTGCGTCAGAGTGAATTGTTTGGATTGAAGTGGTCTGACATCAATTTCACACAAGCAACGATGAACGTGACGCGCTCGATTGTGTGCGGAGTTGTGGGGCCGTGCAAAACCGAATCCTCGCAGAAGCCCGTTCCAATTCATCCCGTCATAGTCGAGGCCCTGGAGAAATGGAAGGAACATCAACGCTACCGCAAACCCGGTGATTGGGTTTTCGCAAGCAACTGCCGCCGTGGCCGCCAGCCGTGCTGGGGACAGGCGATCTTGCGCAAGTACATCCGACCCAGGGCACAAGAACTTGGAATCGAAAAGAAGTTCAGATGGCACACCTTTCGACACACGTACTCAACTCTTTTGAGAAGCGTCGGTACCGAGTTCAAGGTGATGCAGGAGCTTTTGCGGCACTCTTCACTGCGATCGACGCTCGATGTCTATACCCAGGCAATTACGCCGGCGAAGTTGGCTGCCCAAGCCGCGGTCATGTCGCTTGTTTTCTCTCCCAAAGCAGAATCGCAATCGGGTGCGTAGTTCTGGAGGCCCGGGAAACCCGCAACCTTATATATAGGGCACAATGAAATCGGGGTGCAAAAGGGACACATTTCTGTGGCTCATTTGCACCCCAATTGGATTCCGCCAATTCCAAGAAGCCATTTGGAATCAATGGCGGGGACGACGGGGCTCGAACCCGCGACCTCTGCCGTGACAGGGCAGAGGACGAGCAAACGCCAGATAGGTACTGATATGCCGGCTTCTGTTTACCGATTTTGAATGCAGGAATCTCGACTGGCGATCACAGGCCGGAGGACTTATTGAGCGCGGGTAGAACCCGGCAGAAAGTGGATTTGCGCGCCGGAGGTTCGGCGAAAACCGAAGGCGCCGGCTGACGAAAGGGGCCTATGTCAGCAGTAATTCCTAGCCCGGAAGGGTTGTTGCTATCCCCGGTCCCCAAAAGCGAGGGACCGGGGGCAGCCTCATTGTTTGGTTTGGAAAAAAGACTGACCGGGGCCGGGCGCCTTTCTCAATACAGCGGATAGGTGACTCGCAGAAGGCGCGATGAATCGCGGGCCAGGAAAATCGCTGAGGCGCCGTAAGAAGAGAGTTGCAGATCCGTTATATCGTCGTAGGGACTGCTTTCGGTGCCGTCGGCAACAACCAAGTCGAATTTCCCGTCCACAAGAACAACCGGATAGAGATAGTGCCGGCCATCTTGAGTGAAGAGAGGCATGCCAATCGAATTCGCGTTGTATTCCCGGCCGGGCTGGCCGTCGAGAACAACGGAGCGACGGGCCCGAGTGGTTGCCCGATTCATGAAGTCGACTCCTCCGCGCGCAAGCTCGTAGGCAAACCGGCTACCTTCGGCGGACATCACACCCCAATCGACCAGGCCCACGCGTGCGCCGACAGGAAAGGTCTTTCCGGCCTGATTGTCACGGACCTCAAGGAACGAGTCCCCACGCACGCCAACGTACTCGGAATGCCTGGCATCGCGGGAAAAAAGAATCGGGCTGACAAGCTCATCGAGGGCGGGGCCGGCTTCTTCGCCGAGCGACACGACGACGTCACCCTTACCCCGGCGAACTGCATGGGTGAGCTTTCCGTCGGGGCTGAATGCCGGACTGGACGCCCCGAAAAAAGCAGCGAGCATGACCAGCACGCCCTTGGGCATAGCTTGAATCTCGCCGAGTTCAACCGTTGTCCACACGCTTGCCATTCCAGAGCCTTCGTAGAATTGACCAGGACGGCCATCCAGGACAACCGTGGCCTCCGACTTCTGTTTGCCGAAACGCGGGACTACGTTCGCTGCGCCATATGCGTAGTGTTGCCCATCAGGGCTAAAGACAATTGGGCTGATCACGTCGAACATGGGACCCATCGTGTCGCCTATCAGGTAGGTCCATTTGAAATTGGTTGACACCGCCGAGTAGAGGCGACCGGTTTTGTCGAAGCCCCAATGGTTGGGATCGTGATAGCCCACTTGCGGGCCCACATCGCGGCCATCCACAACGAGGTGGCTTCCCTTTTGGCGTGTACCGCAGAAGCCAAGGTGCTTTCCGTCATCGCTGTACATGGGAAGGCTGATGTTCTCGTATTCGTCGGAGGCAGGCTGATCGTTGACGACCAGTTGGCAGCTGTTTTTTCTCAGGCATGCGCCATAGGCAAAGGAACCGCCTTGGGGCTGCAGGGAAATTCCAGTAAGGCTTGCGTAGCCGCGAGAGGTCTCTTTGCCGTCAAACACGTGGACCCATCCGTCGTTCAGCTTGCCAAAGAAGTGCAAGTGCAGGCCGTCCGGGCTCAGCGTCAAGTACTCGACGTCCTTATACGTGCCGCCCTGCTGTTTACCGTCAAGCATTACGGTCCACTTACCATCCTGCGCCCCGGCCCATGCAACATGATCGCCAGCGGCGATCCAGGCTTTGAAGGCCATGCCTGCGGGAATTTCGCCGATGACTTGCTCGTGGAAAGCGGGAGTGGAAGACGGGGACTGAGCGGACAGCTGGGAGATGCCGCAAACGGCAGTGGTGGCGAGCAAACCCAGTATTCGACGGCTTTGCCGGAGATTCATAGGCAGGTACATGAGCCACTCCTAGCACGATATCTGATGTTTCTGCTGTTTGCCCGTGATTAGAAAACCAATTTACCATGAGCTACCGATCAATCCCAACGAGTCGCCGATCAATGAGGGCAGGGGCAATTTGACGTCGATGGAGGTGGCACTCGCCTGACTCTGATCAATCCTGACAGACAGTTTCTTCAGCCGTTTAGGATTGCATTTGCCACCTGCCCCCACGACGCAGTTTCGGCGTGCCACGGGCCCGTCACCATGCGGTTCCGTTATCGGTGGGTGGCTCTCATTCAAGATCAGTCTTCATCAGTCGGCCGGTATCTCTTAACATTTAGGAGCGCTCTATTGGATAACGCGGCCGCTTGGCCGGTGAGACTGTATTTAAAGGTATAAGTTTTAGAACAGCTCTTTTCGTTCACAACTGCCTTTCGCTTTCAGTGACATAGAAGGCTCGATCTGCGAGGGCTTTGCGAACGGAAATGGTTCCGATTCGAAGGACTTGGCCGTTTCAAAAGGTTGTAGCGGCCAATCGATTCTCATCACTCCCTTTTGAAACACAACCTCTGAGGATGCTGCCAGAGTTTGAATTCCGAGAGTATCACCGGCTACCTCGCCAGTCCTCGACCCGTCGGGTCAGTGTTTACAAATCCAGTCCACCTAGCTGTCAATCCGGCTGGTCGGAAATGTGATTGCTGCCAGTCGAATCGTCCGCCTTTGCGCGGCCACTGACGCGTCCGGATCAATGGCATTTCCTCAATACGTCGCAGAACTTTGCATTTCTCATCGGATCTTGTGTTCCAGATGTGTGCCGGATTAAAGCGGTTCGACGGCAGACCTTTCGGACGGTTAAATGACGCCTGGAGCGATTTTGCCTATCACTTTTCCATTCCGAAGCGCCCAAGCCATGTTTATCCTGCCCTCTGAGAACGGGCGATTATCCGGGGTCAGCGAAACAAGATCCACTAAATCGCGTCCCAGGACTGGCCGACTTTCAGACTATTACTTGGCGAAGCCCATAAGCGCAGGACAGCTTTTGTTAGAAGTGCCGTCACAAGCGACGGATCGACGACACTCAAATGTCCGAGATGGCGACTCTACGTCCAGCTCGGATGCTAAGTCCCCTTGGTTTCAGGTTTGCACGCGGTGTGGCACATCTGATTCGCAGAGTGGCGCCGAACGGGGGCATTATGAAAGCCCAAGCTGGGCAAATGATCGCGGAAGATGTAAAAGCGTAAGACCTCAGGAACGAATCGCGGCGACGATTCCCAGCGTGTAGGGACTACGTTGGCCGTCATGCAGGTGCGCTGTAGAGACCAGTTTGAAAAATTAGAAATTCTCGAGCAACCACGCGTTTTGCGTAAAAGTGGTTCTGGAAAATGCCAGGTGACGTCCGTCGGGGGACGGAACTCCCCAGAACGGTGCCACGCCATCTTCCGATTCGAGAACAGTGGCATGTCCGCTTAGATCGACGTAGGAGAAAGTCGAAACCGCCGAGTCAGAGTGGTTGCAGATATACCATCCCTTTCCGTCCGCGGCCCAATTCAAGTTGAACAAGCTCGTCCAGCCATCGATGAGGACATCGCGCGGCGCAGTTGCCGCTGCTGAGCCGGTGTGCCCTGGCTCTTGCAGCGGAATAATATGAATGCGCCCTTCGCGGTTGCTGGGACGAACCATGGCGATGGCAGTGCCGTCGGGTGAGAGACCCCAGTCACTAGGGTCGTAATCGGTTCGCGCCAGCTCTTGCAGATTTTTCCGCTCAAGTCCTCCAGGCAAGAGTTTCTGTGCGGGATCAAAAGCGTAGAAGATGAGTTGGTTCTGCTCTCGCTGAGCGAGCACACACAGGTTAGCCGCGGCGTTCGTGCAGAAAAAGTTTTCAAGCCCATGATCATCGAGAAGCAGCTCTGAAGGGCCTCCCGAAGCCGGCGCACGCATGATTCGCCAGGTGCCAGGACTGTCGCCGGCGAGGTAGAGCAGCCACTTTCCGTCGGGACTAAAACGGCCGCGCGTGGCACTGTAGCTTCCGGCGACGAGAGTTTCCTGCGCAGTGCGATCGATTCCTTGCCTGTAGATGTTGAACCGGCCATTACTTATCGACTCGAATACTACGCCTTGGCTATCGGGAGTCCATGCGTGGGTGTATTGACCACCGCCCGTAGTCAGCCGGCGCTGGTTTGCGAGTCGTCTTCCCCTATCTTCGAGGTCGGCCACGAAGACAACGGCACCTAGCCCACTTGAAGGGTCGTTGTTCCCCTTCACCATCACAAGACGCTTTCCGTCAGCTGACACCGTTGGATGAAGGCCGATGTCGGTAACTGGAACTTGCTGAGGATGACCAGTTGGTTGCGCGGTTCGCGCGTCCACCGAAATTTTCCAAAAAGAAGAATCGGAACCGTAGATGAGCCTCCCCTCTGACATCGGGGCAAATTCATCGCAGGGGCTGCATATGCTTAGAGAGTTTCCTGATTTCAGATCCAGCGATACGAGCGAACCGTGCTCAACTGCATAACCTCCACTTACTTGATGCGCAACCAGGTAGAGAACCCGCTGTTGCCCCGCGTACCAAGCCGGATGATAAAAGTACAGACCATCTTTGGCGACAAGCTTCCTTGCGTTTCCGCCGGCCGCATCCATCGACCAGATCTCGTCGTGGGCGCCGTTGGTAAAGAGCAACGCGGACCCATCGGCTGAGACCGAGGCGTCGTCCGCGTCGCTGCGGAGCATGCGCGGAGCACCACCGAAGATCGACCCCATCCAAAGCTCGCGCTCGCCTCCCATCGTTGAGGTTGAGGTGAACAGCACACTCGAACTATCAGGAAACCAGGCGATTCGTCCGATGCGAGCCCCAGCGGGCGCATACAGCGAGTGCACTTCTCCTGAAGCGATGACCTTCAGGTTGAGGCCGCTGGCGTCAGCAAAGGCCAGCAGATTCCCGTTCGGCGAAATGGCTGCATCCATGACGGGCGCTTCGAAACTGTTCTGGGTCAGTGCAACTTCGGTCGGCTCCTGTGCGTGCTGTCTGGAGTGCCAGACCCAACCCAGCGCAAGGGCGGCGATCAGGCATGCACCGGCTGCCATCGCAATGAAGTTAGTATTGCGGCGCTTGACCGGAGTTGCGATCTGTTTCGGGTCCGAGGGAATTCTCGCCTGCGCTGCAAGCAATTCAGGAACTGTGTCGCGCTGCAGCCGTTGCAATTTGGAGCGCATCTCATCAGCGGACTGAAGTCGACGCTCGCGGTCTTTTTCAAGTGCCGAATTGATGAGGTCTTCGAGTGCAGGCGGGACCCTGGGATTGAGGCCGCGAACCGGCCGATGCGCCTGATGGAGGATGGCGTCGCGGACAATCGCCGCAGAGCTCCCGCTGAACGTGCGTTTGCCGGTAGCCATCTCGTACAGCACAAGCCCGAACGAAAACAAGTCAGAGCGTGCGTCGAGCCGTTCTCCGCGCGCCTGCTCCGGCGACATGTAGCCCGCCGTACCCATGGCGAAGCCGATGCGGCTTAGAGTGGCGTCAACAGACGTCTGGGTTGCAGTGCCATTCGAGTACGAAGGTTCGGTCTCCGGCTGTTCCAGCATCTTGGCCAGCCCGAAGTCGAGAATTTTAACGATGCCTTTGCTGGTGAGAAAAATATTCGCCGGCTTGATGTCGCGATGAATGATACCGCGCTCGTGCGCAGCCTGCAGGCCGCTCGAAACCTGCAGCGCGATGTCGAGCACCTCGTCGAGCGGAAGCCCGTCGTGATCCGAAGAAGCCAACCGGTCTCGCAGGGTCTCGCCCTGCAGCCATTCCATCACGAGAAATGGCGCCCCTTCATGCTCGCCAAACTCGTACACCGTACAGATGTTGGGATGGTTCAACGACGAGGCCGTTTGCGCTTCGCGCTCAAACCTTTGTAGCGTGGGTAGGTCGGCGGCAGTTTCACTCGGCAAAAACTTGATGGCCACGCGGCGGCCCAGTTTAAGATCTTCCGCGCGGTAAACCACGCCCATGCCTCCACCGCCGATAATGTCGAGCACGCGGTAGTGAGAGACAGTCTGGCCGGACTGGACCCCGGATTGAACTGCAACCTCTGTTGAGAGTCGCTCTGTCGGACCATCGCTGTTTGGCTGCGCAAGATCGTCTTCCGCGGAGATCCACTCCACCGGCGCCAGGAACCGATACCCGCGGCTGGCTACCGTCACCACATATTGTGGATCGCTGGCGGAGTCGCCCAGGGCCCTGCGCAACTTGCCGATCGCGACATTAATGCTGTGATTGAACTCGACGATCGTGTCGTTCGGCCAGAACTTGTTCTGGATCTCCTCGCGCGTGACCATGGCGCCCTCGCGCTCAAGCAGCATCACGAGCAACTGGAACGGCTGCTGCGCAAGAGTCGTCGTGATCCGCGGACCCTCAGCCGGCGCGGAAAACAGTTCTCCTGATTTGAGGTCCAATTCAAATGCCCCAAATCGGACGCTTGCAAGCTGCGTGTCCTTCATCGTGGGTCAATGGCGGGGGGAGATTTCTGTAGTGAAACTGGATTATACCTGACCGGAAGACTCCCCTCCACCGCGTAAATCAACGGGCGAGCACGCGCATCTGCCGGCTGAACCCATCTGTCATCAAGCAGTTATCTCGAATGATCGAAAAATGAGCCAAAGATGACTGCGCGTGCATTGCTTCGCTTGGCAGGAAAGCCGAAACTCGCAGAAACCTTTCCGGGTGATGGTCGTGGATCCGAGAAGGGTTATCCCTGTCTCAGCTCAGCATTGCTTTGGAGATCATCATGCTCAGTCTCTTCGTGCGCCTTGGTTCGTGCCGGATGCCCGCCAACGTAACTAGCCGGAAAGCCTTACTCCGCTTTCTGTTTTTGTTGACGGTGTTCTTTTGCTTCTCGCACACGCGGGCTCTGGGACAGGCGGGAGATTGTTCAATTTGCCCGCGCACCGCTACTCAATGCACGTATAACAACGGTGTTACGACAGTAACGGCCACTCACTGTTTCAATAGTCGAAATAACGTCTACTATGCTACTGAAACTAGCAACTCTACTTGCACCCCCACCGAGCCCGCAAATCCGCTCACCTACTTCGGCTACCCATCCGCGAGCGGCTGGTACTCAAGTTGCCACGACACTTCTGACACGTGTCGATTGACTGGCGTATGCGCTTCAGACTGCTACCCTAACGGGCAGGCTGCGTTTAGCCAGACCGCGAGTTGTCCGCAGGGTCATCAAACAATGGGAGCGTATGACCAGAACGGCGACCTTCTCTTTAATGTCTATTGTTTTCAACTGCTTCCGGACGCCTTCAGCACTTACAGGGGCGACTTATTCCACAATTGCTCTAATACGAGTTACGGGGGGCCTTATCAGTTACCGGCAGCTCTCCCGGCCGCGACAGACACGGTGCCCAATGTGGTGGGCGACACGCAGTCGGATGCCAACACGGCCATTGTTGCCGCGGGCATGACCCTTGGGACAGTAACGACTGCATCGAGCGCAACCGTGCCTGCTGGCAGTGTCATCAGTGAGACCCCCGTAGCCGGGACTCTCGGTATCCCCGGACGACAGGTGTTCCTTGTTGTCTCAAGCGGCGGGGCCGTCTCACCGGTTGTGCCCAACGTGCTGGGAAGCACGCAAGCCGCTGCCACCACAGCCATCACCAACGCGGGCCTGGTGCTGGGCACGGTTTCCTTCGCGTCGAGTACCGCCGTGCCATCTGGAAACGTCATCACTTCTAACCCGCTGCCCGGAACATCAGTGGACGCGAACAGCGCAGTGAGCCTGGTTGTTTCCACGGGCGTGGCTACCGCCAATGTCTGTCCTGCCACGCAGACCACTCCCGCACCGTGCAGTGCAACCTATACGGTTGCCTTCAACATTCCGGCAGGCACAACGCTCGGCAGCATCAACGTGGTGACCACAGGAGCTGCCGGCCTTGATTTTCGAGCGCTGACGAATGATACCAACCCCAACCTGTGCGCCGCGCAGGCCTACGCTTTAGCCACGATTTGTGTTGTTGACGTCACCTTTGCGCCGCTGGCCCCCGGAACGCGCATCGGCGCCGTCCTGCTGGCCGACTCCTCAGGAAATTCGGTGGCAACCAGTTTTCTTTACGGCTTCAGCAACGGCGCAGCCGTTACGTTTGCACCGGCAACGCAAATGCCGGTAGGCAGCGGGCTCGGCCTCACTTCCGGCGTAGCCGTGGATGCAGCAGGAGATGTATTCATCGCCGACTCCACCAACAACCAGGTTGTTGAGGTTGCGGCTGGCAACGGGACGCAGACCACGGTGAGCAGCACGCTCTCAGGGCCTACGGGCGTCGCGGTCGACGGCGCGGGCAACGTCTTCATCGCGGACACAGAAAACGCGCGCGTGGTGGAGGTTGCACCGGGCGGAGTACAGACGGTAGTGCCGGCGAGCGGGTTGTCGCAACCGCAAGGCGTGGCGGTGGATGGATCGGGCGATCTCTTCATATCGGATAGCGCCAGCAACGCAGTTGTCGAGATCATGCCTGGCGGCGCTCAAACCACGTTGAATACTTCGGGATTGGCGCAGCCACAAGGCGTGGCAGTGGATGGCACCGGCGATGTCTTCGTCGCAGATTCAGGCAATCACCAGGTAGTAGAACTCAACAGTGCAGGTCAGATCGTGCTGCCCGTCACTGGGCTGGTCACGCCCACCGGCGTGGCGGTGGATGCGGCCGGCGACGTGTTCATCTCGGATAGCGGCAATGGCAACGTGGTGAATCTGCCTGCAGATGGAAGTTCCCAAACCACCGGCCGAAGCCCACAGATCACCGTGGCTGCGGGGCTTGCTGGACCAAAAGGCGTGGCGCTGGATGCGGCGGGCGATGTATTCGTTACGGACACCAGCAACGACCGAGTGTTGGAAGTGGAGCTTTCGCAGCAGCCATCGCTCACCTTCGCTGCGACGAGCGTGGGCAGCACAAGTCAGGACAGCCCGCAATCAGTGACCGCGCAGAACATCGGCAACCAGACGCTGTCTTCCGTGGCACCGGGACTGGTAGTCACCGGACCGGACTTCGCTCAGGTCGACGGCTCTGGCACGCCTCCAGACTGCACCAGCAGCCTTGGGTTGCTGCAAGGCGGCACGTGCAATCTGAGCCTCAGCTTCACGCCGCAAAGCTCTGGCACGCGCACCAGCAAAGCAGTCTTCACTGACAACGCGCTCAATACCAGTCCATCGGCCATGCAAACCATCTCACTCGCCGGCACCGGCAATCCGCTGATCGCCGTGCCGAATGTCGTTGGATCGACCCAGGCTGCAGCGACAACTGCCATCACCTCCGCGGGTCTAGTGCTTGGGCCGGTCACGACCGCATCCAGCATCACTGTTGCCGTTGGCAACGTAATCAGTGAGAGCCCGACGGCAGGAACATCGGTCAACAGCGGCAGTTCCGTGGCGATCGTGGTTTCAAGCGGAGTATCGGTACCGAACGTGGTCGGTTCGACCCAGGCAGCAGCCACATCGTCCATCACCGGCGCTGGTCTCGTGTTGGGAACCGTAACGACCGCTTCAAGCTCCACCGTTGCGGCCGGCGATGTGATCAGCGAGAGCCCGGCGGCCGGAACTTCCGTCAACGGCGGGAGCGCCGTTGCGCTCGTGATATCAGACGGAGTGACGATTCCTAACGTAGTGGGCTTGACGCAGGCAGCGGCCACATCGTCCATTACCAGCGCGGGTCTCGTATTGGGGACGGTCACGACCGCAGCCAGCACCACTGTTGCAGTGGGCAACGTAATCAGTGAGAGCCCGACGGCGGGAACATCGGTGAACGGCGGCAGCGCCGTTGCGCTCGTCGTTTCAAGCGGAGTGTCAGTGCCGAACGTCGTGGGTAGCACTCAGGCAGCGGCGACTACATCGATCACTTCCGCTGGACTTACGCTCGGAACCGTCACAACCGCAGCCAGCACCACTGTTGCAGTGGGCAACGTAATCAGTGAGAGCCCGACGGCAGGAACATCCGTGAACGGCGGCAGCGCCGTAGCGCTCGTCGTTTCAGGCGGCGTGTCAGTGCCGAACGTAGTCGGTTCGACGCAGGCAGCCGCGACAACTGCCATCACCTCCGCGGGTCTAGTGCTTGGGCAGGTCACGACCGCATCCAGCACGACTGTTGCAGTGGGCAACGTGATTAGCGAGAGCCCGACTGCAGGAACATCGGTAAACGGCGGCAGCGCCGTTGCACTCGTCGTTTCAAGCGGAGTGTCAGTGCCGAACGTCGTGGGTAGCACTCAGGCAGCGGCGACGACGGCGATTACTTCAGCGGGCCTCACGTTGGGAACGATCACAACTGCAGCCAGCACGACTGTTGCAGTCGGCAATGTGATTAGTGAAAGTCCAACAGCGGGCACCTCGGTCAACGGCGGCAGCTCTGTAGCACTCGTCGTTTCAAGCGGCGTGTCAGTGCCGAACGTAGTTGGTTCGACGCAGTCAGCCGCGACAACTGCGATTACTTCAGCGGGCCTTACGTTGGGAACGATCACAACTGCCTCGAGCACTACTGTTGCAGTGGGCAACGTGATCAGTGAGAGCCCAACTGCAGGAACATCCGTGAACGGCGGCAGTTCCGTGGCGATCGTGGTTTCAAGCGGAGTATCGGTACCGAACGTAGTTGGCTCGACACAGGCAGCCGCGACAACGGCGATTACTTCAGCGGGCCTCACGTTGGGAACTGTCACGACTGCATCCAGTACGACCGTTGCTTCGGGCAGTGTGATCAGCCAAAGTCCCACAGCGGGTACGCAGGTCAACAGCGGATCTTCTGTCAACCTGGTCGTCTCCAGCGGTCCACCGCAGGTTGCTGTGCCGAACGTGGTCGGCAGCACGCAAGCAGCGGCGACGACGGCGATTACTTCAGCGGGCCTTACGTTGGGAACGATCACAACTGCTTCGAGCACGACCGTTGCTTCAGGCAGTGTGATCAGCCAAAGTCCCACGTCGGGTACGCAGGTCAACAGCGGTTCTACAGTGAGACAGGTCGTTTCCAGTGGTCCGCCCCAGGTTGCTGTGCCGAATGTAGTCGGCAGCACGCAAGCAGCGGCGACGACGGCGATTACCTCAGCGGGCCTTACGCTCGGGACCGTCACAACCGCAGCCAGCACGACTGTTGCAGTCGGCAACGTGATCAGTGAGAGCCCGACGGCTGGCACTTCCGTCAACGGCGGCAGCTCTGTAGCACTCGTCGTTTCAAGCGGAGTGTCGGTGCCGAATGTGGTGGGATCGACCCAGGCAGCCGCGACGACATCGATTACCTCAGTTGGTCTCACGTTGGGAACTGTCACGACTGCATCCAGTACGACTGTTGCCGTTGGCAACGTGATCAGTGAGAGCCCGACGGCTGGCACTTCCGTCAACGGCGGCAGCTCTGTAGCACTCGTCGTTTCAAGCGGAGTGTCAGTGCCAAACGTGGTGGGTAGCGCTCAGGCAGCAGCGACGACATCGATTACTTCAGCCGGACTTACGCTCGGGACCGTCACAACCGCAGCCAGCACGACTGTCGCCGTCGGTAACGTGATCAGTGAGAGCCCAACTGCAGGAACATCGGTAAACGGCGGCAGCGCCGTAGCTTTGGTGATTTCAAGCGGAGTGTCAGTGCCGAACGTGGTGGGTAGCGCTCAGGCAGCCGCGACAACTGCGATTACTTCAGCGGGCCTTACGTTGGGAACTGTCACGACTGCATCCAGTACGACCGTTGCTTCGGGCACTGTGATCAGCCAAAGTCCCACGTCGGGTATGCAGGTCAACAGCGGATCTTCTGTCAACCTGGTCGTCTCCAGCGGTCCGCCGCAGATTGCTGTGCCGAATGTAGTCGGCAGCACGCAAGCAGCGGCGACGACGGCGATTACTTCAGCTGGTCTCGTGCTGGGGACAGTTACGACCGCATCCAGCACGACTGTTGCCGTCGGCAACGTGATTAGTGAAAGTCCAACAGCGGGCACCTCGGTCAACGGCGGTAGCGCCGTTGCACTCGTGATTTCAAGCGGGGTGTCTGTGCCGAACGTAGTTGGTTCGCCTCAGGCCGCAGCGACAACGGCGATTACTTCAGCTGGTCTTACGTTGGGAACTGTCACGACGGCATCCAGTACGACCGTTGCTTCGGGCAGTGTAATAAGCCAGAGTCCCACAGCGGGTACGCAGGTCAACAGCGGATCTTCAGTTAGCCTGGTCGTCTCCAGTGGTCCGCCCCAGGTTGCTGTGCCGAACGTGGTTGGCAGCACACAAACCGCCGCCTCGACAGCCATCACGAGCGCGGGATTGATTGTGGGTACGATCACAACCGCATCTAGCACAACTGTTGCCGTCGGTAACGTGATCAGCGAGAGCCCAACAGCAGGCACCTCGGTCAACACAGGCAGCGGCGTAGCCCTCGTCGTTTCAAGTGGAGTTTCGGTACCGAATGTAGTGGGTTCGACTCAAGCTTCGGCCACTGCGGCCATTACCACCGCGGGGCTTACTCTAGGCACCGTCACGACTGCATCAAGTTCTACAGTTGCAGTGGGCAACGCGATAAGCGAGAGCCCGACGGCAGGAACATCCGTGAACGGCGGCAGCGCCGTAGCACTCGTCGTTTCAAGCGGCGTGTCAGTGCCGAACGTAGTTGGCTCGACACAGGCAGCGGCGACGACGGCGATTACTTCAGCGGGCCTCACGTTGGGAACGATCACAACTGCAGCCAGCACGACTGTTGCCGTCGGCAACGTGATCAGCGAGAGCCCGACTGCAGGAACATCGGTCAACGGCGGTGCCGCTGTATCGCTTGTAATTTCAAGCGGAGTGTCGGTGCCCAACGTAGCGGGATTGACGCAGGCTGCGGCCACATCAACCATTACCGGCGCGGGTCTAACTCTTGGCACAGTAACCACTGCATCCAGCACCACTGTGACCGCAGGCAGCGTGATTAGCCAGAGTCCCACGCCCGGTACGCAAGTCAATGGAGGAACGGCGGTGATGCTCGTCGTCTCGACAGGATCACCTCAATACCTGCTGACGACGGCGTCGAACCCGGTGGGCGGCGGCAACGTCTCGCCGGCCACAGGAAATCAGAAAGCAAACTCAGTGGTTCGACTTACTGCCACGCCGAACTCAGGCTACATCTTTTCCGGCTGGGCCGGCCCTGTGGCAAGCGCTACGAGTGCCTCAACGACCGTCACGATGAATGCGGCGGAGTCTGTGACGGCAAACTTCGTTTCCGCACTCACCGTATCACCGTCCAGCATCAGCTATGGCACTGTTTATCTGGGAAGCATTACGACAAAGACGGTCACGTTAACCAACAGCGGAACTACTGCGATTGCCATCAACAGCCCCCTCTTGTCGGTTGTGAAAGGAGGCGCGTCGAGCGAATACGTTTCGGTTAATTTGTGCCCCAAATCTCTGGCTGCAGGAAGTCACTGCACAATGACCGTCAGCTTTGTCGCAGGTGCTTTCTACTCTCCGCAAACAGCAGCATTGAGCGTGATGGACAATGCACCTGGCAATCCACAAACCGTGATGCTGAGTGCGACGGTGATCAATCCTCAAGCCAGCTTCAGTCCATCCAGCCTCAGCTTCGGAACTCAATCGGTCAACACGAGTGTGACCAAAACTGTGACCCTCTCCAATCCGGGTGCCACTGCGTTGTCGATTGATGGGATAACCGTGACCGGCTCAGGTGAAGCGGGATTCGCGCTTACGCCAGGCACTAACTGTGGCAGCTCGCTAGCCGCTGGCAGCAGTTGCACGGTCAGCGTTACTTTCAGGCCGGCAGCGAAAGGCTCCTACTCGGCCAGCTTGAAGGTGACGGACAACACCCAGTCGGGCAGCCAAAGCATTTCGATTTCAGGAACCGGCCACTAGACCAAAAAAAAACGCAGATGAACTGTACGCAATCGCAAAATCAGGAGCGATGAGAACAAGCTGGTGAAAGTTCACCACCCAGTCTGTGCGCTGGAAGAGATCAACACTTCGGGCGTGGTGCAGGCCGACTACATCTATCTCGATGGCCGTCCC